>Ga0105050_10000030_pt1 | contig 155225 bp, 160 predicted proteins | sample FRY01_FD_78088 | JGI IMG/M metagenome (GOLD analysis project Ga0105050, IMG submission 78088) | Freshwater microbial communities from Lake Fryxell liftoff mats and glacier meltwater in Antarctica - FRY-01 | ecosystem: Environmental > Aquatic > Freshwater > Ice > Glacier meltwater ... | reverse complement strand
TCTGGAAGATTTTACGTCAACCAGCCGTCATCGCTTTATTAATCGGTTGCGCTTTAATGGTCAGCGCGCACGGCGTGCTCTATAATTTTTATTCCATTTATTTGGCGTCGCATGGCTATAGCAAAGGGATGATTGGATGGTTATGGTCGCTCGGCGTTATCTGTGAAATTGTAGTCTTCATGTTGATGCCTATCATCATGCTCCGCTTTAGTCTCAAGACGATTATTTTGTTCAGCTTGGCGTTGGCTGTCATTCGGTTTGCCACGATAGGCCTTGCTGTTGATGACCTGATTTTATTATTAATCGCTCAAACTTTACATGCAGCGACCTTTGGCAGCTTTCATGCAGCAACAGTTGAAGTGGTTGCAAAATTCTTTAACGGACGCCATCAAGCAAAAGGCCAAGCTATTTATAATAGTGTGACTTACGGTGTTGGCGGTGCAGTCGGAGGCATCGCTGGTGGCTATGCCTTGCAAGGACTGGGTGGCGAGCTAACCTTTCTATTAGCGGCAATCTTCCCGTTGATAGGGTTTGCTGTGATAGCATTTGGCATGAAGTTAGTCGAAACGCATGGTGATGCTGGAATGTTTAGTAAACATTGATGGGGAATGCAAGCATAAAGCATTCGTCATGATTAATGGTTTTTGCTTCAGTATGCGGTTGAGACAGGCGAACCCAGTGTTACGATGAATAGTGCTGATGCCACAGGTACCAAGATTGATTTCAAAAAGGGCAAAATAAACGTGTCTACGGCAAATGACATTACACAAGCTTATCTAATAACGTTGAACACCTTCAACACAGGAACAATATGGCGCTGACAATAACAGAAGGCGGCTCACCATTTTTTATGATTAGGCATGACAGCACAAAATAGATTCGATATGAAACGCCAAGTTGCTGTTTTAACGTTGTAGATAAAGGATTAATAGTAGATTTTCTTGGCATAATAAAAAACAGGCAATGCCTGTTTTTTTATTTTTTTGAGACCATTATTTCAATCCTGATGCGGCCGACGATTTTATTTGTTGGTCTCTAACGATGTAATAATAAATGATTCAAATAACGACACAATTAAAACATTATTTTATACTTTTAGCTTAAATGGCTAATAGCCAAATTAACAAGGGTTAGTACGGTGGCAATAAACAAAAGAGCACCAATAATGCCAGCAATAATGATTTGTTTAGGCTTGATTTTGGCAATATCGTTCTCGTAGTCTTTTTGACCTCTCACGCCTATGAAGCTCCATAAGACGGCTTTAATGGCTTGTAATGTTGAAGCGTTCTCTTGCTTTTTGGTTTGATTTTGCATGCTACAATTCCTGAAAAATTAAGATTAAAATTTTTTATTATTTAACGGTTTTGTCATGCTCAATTAACGCATAGGCAGAGTGATTATGAATCGATTCAAAGTTCTCACTTTCAACAATATAGGCATCAATCCGTTTTTCTTTATTTAGCGCTGCCGCAACATCACGCACCATATCTTCCACAAACTTAGGATTGTCGTACGCTTTTTCTGTCACATATTTTTCATCTGGGCGTTTCAATAAGCCATAAAGTTCACAAGAAGCTTGTTGTTCAACTAAAGTAATAATGTCTTCTATCCAAATAAAGTCATTAATTTTAGCGCTTACGGTAACGTGTGAGCGTTGGTTATGCGCGCCATAGTCAGATATTTTTTTGCTGCATGGACACAAGCTGGTCACTGGCACCAATACTTTTACTGTAATGCTGAATACTTCATCTTTAATTTCACCGATGAAAGTCACGTCATAATCCAGTAGGCTACACACCCCTGAAATCGGTGCTGCTTTGTTAACAAAGTAAGGAAAGCGCATTTCTACGTAACCGGAATTTGCTTCAAGCCGTTGTACCATTTCTCTCAATATTGTTTCAAATGATTCAATAGAGATAGCATGCTCGTTGGTGTTGAGAATTTCAACAAAACGCGACATGTGCGTGCCTTTAAAGTTATGCGGCAAATGCACATACATATCAAACATCGCCACTGTATTCTGTGCGCCGCCATGTTTATCTTTCACTATAACAGGGTGGCGAATGGACTTGATGCCAACTTTATTGATATCTAAATGACGGACATCAGGTGTGTTTTGGACATCTTCAATGCCCTCTAATGGATTGTTGGGTAGATTGGGTTGATTCATAACAAAGATTGTTCTCCAAAATTAAGCATTTTTTATGCAATGATTAAAATGATATTTAATTAGGCTTAAGTTTAATTGATTATACTACTTGCTCAAACCACATTATTAACATGGTTTAAGTTAAATTATTTTAAGTTGATTTTCTTTAAATAAGTAAGAGTTTGTTCTTGATTGAGTGACTAATACCTTCACTATCTAGACCGCACTGTGCCAGCATAGTTTCATGCACGCCGTGTTCCATAAATATATCTGGCAACCCTAAACAAAGCGTTGGGACTGATAAGTTAAGGGCTTGCAGCGCTTCCATTACGGCAGAGCCAGCGCCGCCCATCAAGCTATTTTCTTCTACGGTAACAATCAGGTCGTGTGTTTTAGCCATCTCTTCAATTAGTACTAAATCTAATGGTTTAATGAAACGCATATTGACAAGGCTAGCATTAAGCTCAGTCGCTACTTTTTCACTTGGTGCAACCATGCTACCAAAAGCCAATATGGCGACTTTTTTGTCATCAGTCAGCGACGTTTGTTGGATAACTTCACCTTTGCCGACTACTAAGGTTTCCAATGTTTTGTTTGTTTGCACGCCTCTGCCAGATCCCCGTGGATAGCGCACGGCAGCAGGGCCTTGATGTTGGTAACCAGTCGATAGCATTTGACGACACTCATTTTCATCGCTAGCCGCCATAATCATCATGTTTGGAATGCAACGTAGAAAAGTTAAATCAAAACTGCCAGCATGGGTAGGACCATCTGCGCCAACTAAACCGGCTCGATCAATAGCAAGTAATATATCTAAATCTTGTAAGGCAATATCGTGAATCAACTGGTCATAAGCGCGTTGTAAAAAGGTACTGTAAATGGCAATCACTGGTTTTAAGCCATCGCAAGCCATCCCTGCCGCGAAAGTTAGAGCATGCTGTTCTGCAATACCCACATCAAAATAGCGGTCTGGATATTTGTTTGCAAACGTGTTTAAACCACTGCCATCGCACATTGCAGGCGTAATGGCGACCAGCTTGTTATCGCTATCGGCCATATCAACTAACCAGTCAGAAAATACTTGGGTATAAGTTTTATTGCCGCTGTTTGCATGAGCAACACCATTGCTACGGTCAAACTTATTGACGCCGTGATATTTGTTAGGGTCGTCCTCTGCAGGCTCAAAGCCTTTCCCTTTTTTAGTCACAATGTGTAAAAACTGCATACCTTCTAGTGCACGAATATTAGTCAGTGTACTCACTAGAGTATCAATATCATGCCCATCAATTGGACCAATATAATTAAAACCAAACTCTTCAAATAGGGTGCCGCCCGGTGAAACCATGCCTTTGGCATGTTCTTCTGCACGTTTGGCGAATTCTTTTACAGGCGGCACAATATCGAGAACACGTTTACTTTTTTTACGCACGGTGTCGTAAAAGCGACCAGATAATAATTTGGCCAAGTAGTTGTTCAGCGCCCCCACATTTTTAGAAATACTCATGTCATTATCATTTAAGATAACGAGTAAATTGGCTTTGGTTTCACCTGCATTATTCAATGCTTCAAATGCCATACCGGCACTCATGGCACCATCACCAATAACGGCGACACTATGGCGGTCTAATCCGCCGTGTTTGGCGGCAACGGCCATGCCAAGTGCTGCAGAAATTGAGGTGCTTGAATGCCCTGTACCAAAAGTATCATATTCACTTTCCGACTTTCTTGGAAAGCCAGCGATGCCGCTCGGTTTGCGCAAATTTGCCATTTCTTCGCGGCGACCCGTGAGAATTTTATGCGGATATGTTTGATGACCAACATCCCAAACTAGTCTATCTTCTGGCGTATTAAATACGTAATGCAAAGCAATCGTCAGTTCGACTACGCCCAGATTTGAAGCTAAATGACCGCCAGTTTTTGATACACTATCAATCAAAAATAGTCGTAATTCCGCTGCCAAAATTTTTAATTGGCTACGGTCTAATTGACGTAAGTCAGTTGGTGAATTAATTGAAGAAAGTAATGGCGTCGTCATAGAGTGGCTTCTTTATTAGAAGCTGCGTTGAGTGATGAAGTGTGCCATATTGCGCAATAAATCGGCTTCTTGCCCATAATTGGATAATGCATCAATCGCATTTTGATGGAGTTCTGCAGCTAACGCTTTCGCTTTACTCAAGCCCATTAGCGTGACATAGGTTGATTTCTTCGCTTGCGCATCTTTACCTGCCGTTTTGCCTAATGTTTGTGTATCAGCTTCCGCATCTAAAATATCATCAACTACTTGGAATGCTAAGCCAATTGATTTTGAAAAATGGTCGACGGCGTTTATTTTGTCTTTATTTTCTTGGTCATTGCTGTAAGCACCCATTAAGGTTGCTGCATGAATTAAAGCCCCTGTTTTATGCAAATGCATCACTTCTAATTCTGCTTGCGTGACTAATAAACCGGTATTTTCTAAATCAATTGCTTGCCCGCCTGCCATACCTCTAGAGCCTGTCGCAACCGCCAGCAAATGTAACATTTTTATTTTTTGCGCGTCTTTTAGAGTTGAAGCTTCAGTTTGCAATTCTTGCGCAATCAACTGAAATGCTAAACTTTGCAAAGCATCACCAACTAATAATGCAGTGGCATCATCATATTGTTTATGCGTTGACAGTTTGCCGCGACGTAAATCATCATCATCCATACACGGCATATCATCATGTACTAAAGAAAAAGCGTGAATCAGCTCAACCGCAGCAGCTGCGGCATCCGTTTTAGCAATATCAGCATGACAAAATTCGCCAGCAGCATAGGCAAGAAGCGCTCGCACACGTTTTCCACCCCCTAAAGTCGCATAGCGCATCGCTTCATGTAAACGCTGTGGAACAATGCTGTCGGCAGGGATGTGTTGCGCTAATACAGTTTCAGTCCGCAACTGCATATTAGTTAACCATTGCACAAATGCTTGGTTGTCCATAGCGTCGATTGTTGGGCTTGTCATGCGTCGCTTTATTCTTTTCCTGGATTGAATGAAACGAGTTTATTGTCTTCAGAAACAATGCGCACTTGTTGTTCTGCATCAGAAAGCGACTGTTGACAAACCTTGAGCAATTCTGCGCCGCGTTTATAAGCTGTTAATGCTTGCGCAAGCGGCATATTTTCGGATTCCATTTGACGAACGATGTTTTCTAGTTCGGTAATGGCTTCTTCGTAATTAGGCTGTTTTTCAGGATTATTTTTTGACATGTAAGCGTGTTTGTTTTCGCGATTGTTGAGCGTTATTACCAGAGGCATTATTTTAACAAAAATTCACCGCTCCTTGCAGTTTTCATCTGCCTCAATTAACAACACTTAACAAAAAAGTGCGAATATCATTAATCTCTTCTATCGAAACACTGTGGGCCATTGGGTATTCATGCCACGCTACCGCATATTGTTCTGTTTGTAATGCTAATAATGAAAGACGGCTCGTCTCAATGCTAATCACATCATCATCGGTGCCATGTGCCATCAATATCGGCGTTTGTTGGTTTTGTGGTGATTTTTGTGTCGCGAATGTCGATTTAAGCGGCAAATAAGTTGATAGTGCAATCACGCCAGCCAATGGCTGTTGATAACGCAATGCTGTATGCAGCGCAATTGCGCCACCTTGCGAGAAGCCTGCAATAACGATTTTATTATTAGAAATACCTCTGTGCAATTCATCTTGAATGTACTGTTCAATTGTTGTCTGTGTTTCGGTAATGCCAGCTTCATCTTCACGGCTGCCGACAGTTAAGCCAAATAAATCATACCAAGCACGCATTTCATAACCATTATTAATGGTTACTTTTCGGTAGGGCGCATGGGGCAAAATAAATCGCAGCATGGGCAAATCTAGCATTTTCACCAATGGTACAAAATCGTTACCATCGGCGCCTAATCCATGTAACCAAATCACACTGCCAATAGGGTTAGCGGTGCCGCAAATTTCAATTGCTTGTTCGTTCATATCATTACTTTCATTATTGAGTAGATATTGCATCCTGCTTAAGCAGCTTAAACGATTGTTCAAAATCAAAGCGCCTAATCAAACCATTCAATAAAACGTTGGTTCAAATCATTTAATCAAAGCATGTGAAGGGTGATAGAATAATATGTATTATCACGTTACTTGATGTGTAGCGAATATTAATTATTAAAGATGATAACTCTATGGTGCAAACAGGCGCAAATAAACCGTTGATAGCAGGTAAAAAACGATTGCAACATTTAGTGCCATTATCAACACTTTCGCCAACGAGTCTAGATGCTTTAGCCGATGTGCTGCTGGTAGAGAAAATCAGCAGAGGAATAGACCCAACAAAAATGCGCGCAAATCAAATGGAAGCGCTTTATCTCGTTTCAGGTGATTTAGGCGTACGTTATCAAAGTGGTAAAAAATTAATACTACGTGCCGAAACCCCCGCCGCTAATAAGCCAATTAACACCGTTAGACTAGGCATTAAAGACACTATTGCCTTAACACCAATTGAAATTATACGCATTGATTTGAATGTGCTAAATCTAACCCAGACTTGGGATCAAATGATTACACTGACAAATCGCATGCATGGGCAGTTGAAAAATGTGCTACAGCGTGTTGCGTTAGAGCAAAATTGTTGGTAAAGCAGTTGTATGTATTTATTTCTATCTAAGTGTGCACTTTATGACTTGAATCATTCAAATCTTTATTGATTCGTCACCGCGCTCCTTGCAATAGCATTTCACATGCCGTAAGGTACTCACCCAGTTTAAATGTATGCGTTTTATTTCATTTTAGTTGATTCGCATGCTATCAAAGTGGTGATGAAGACTACTTTACGATATTGTCGCCGCTAACAATGCAATCAATATCGCTCTAGACATTAATGTCCGCTAATTGAAACTACCCGTATTGGTTCAGTTGTGGCTCAGATTTTGGGTTAGCTGGATGTTCTGATGAATCATATGCATGGTCAGTTAAGGATGTTGCTGGGAAGAGTGGTTATAGAGCAACATTAACTTGTTTCATTTCATCGTAAACACATCATCAAAAAACGCTCGAGCAATCCAAGGTTTTTGTTGTGTAACTTGTGATGATTATGGTGTACCTAGGATACAGTTGCCAGTGCTAACTGAACAAGTTATCACGCTAACACCCGGAGAAACAGAAGTGTATGTCAATGAATCAGTTGCGGCTGGAAGCGTTAATGGTAAAGTTCCTGAGCATGACCTAAGAGCTATAGTCGGTAATAAAGCGACATCATTATTTGCTACAGCAACGCTAACTGCTCGTGTAAGCCCAGTTGCTTCAGTAAGACATGCTGCTTCCGCTGATTTGATCATATAGTTTTGATATTTTGGCAGTGCAACAGCTGCCAAAATGCCAATAATCGCAACTACAATCATTACCTCGATTAAGGTAAAACCTTTTTGAATTTGATTCATTTTATTTCCTTTAAGGATAAAGTGGTTTATCAAGCAATGATTATTCAACCCACTATTAATTGGTAACGCTTAAGACCTATTAATAACAGTGCATGATGCTATGTTGTTAGCAATGGCTGTGCCAAGGTTAATATATTGATTGTCAGTATTTAAGATTAAAAAATCAATTTTTATCGATATGATGTGAAGAGCGTTAATTATTTTTATAAGTAATTAAAAAGCTGGGGAGCCCCAGCTTTTTAGTATATCGAGTGACAATGATTGTCACTCATGCATTTGGTTTACCAAAATTTCCACCATGGTTTTTTCTCGACCACAGGTTTGGTTTTTGTTGCTGCGCTTGTTTTTATGGCTTTAGAAGTTGCGCTAACCTCTGAGCTCGTTACTTTGAGTTTTCAAGTACCTTTTTGAGATTTTCTTCGCCAGGACCGTAAGTGTCTTTGATGAATTTAATCGCAGCAGCTTCATCTTGACCATCAGGAATTGGCGGATTATTTGGGTAGAAACGGTAGAATCGATGGAAGAATCTTACTTCACTTTCGCCAGCGTTTGGGCCTTTCTCAACTGAAATATAAGGGTTGTAGTTGGAGAATGGACCACCTTCAATCACTTCAAATTTAATTTTCATGTTTTTGTCATCAACTTCTTTGATGATTTCTTTTATTTTGGCACCATTTTTAAGCGTTAAAACTCTGACGGTTTCTGCACCCTTTTTTTCTAATGCAACGCTTTTAACAGTTGGTAGCCATTTTTGCACATTTTCATAATCTTTAATCATCGCCCATACTTTTGCAGGTTCTGCTTTAATGATCACTTTGGCATCCATTTTTTGTGGTGTTGGGCCGTGAGCGGCAGCACTAACTGAAAATATTGCCATGGCGATGAGTGATAAAAACTTCTTCATATATTGACTCCAAAAAATATATTGTAAATTTGTCTAAAATTAGATAACTTATTATAAATGACTTCGTTGTTTAAGCCTACGTTAACAATAACGTATTTTGTCCGTGAGGGTTGGCGCGGTGTTTATTTTTGATTGAGAATAAACTGTCCAAAGGCGCGTGGTTTGTCGCCGACAGCGATGGTGTTAATCATTTTGTTAGTTGCGGCATCAATAACGCTGACGCTATTTTCACCCCAGTTGGCAACTAATACACGATGGCTAACGGCATCGTAACTGATGCCTTCTGGTGTTTCGCCAACTTTAACTGTTGCGATGATTTTTTGACTCGCAAGATCAATAATCGAAACACTTTCATCCAATGTGTTGGTGATATAAAGTGTTTTGTTGTCTGGGCTAGCCACCACGCAATAAGGATGGTCATCTACTGCAATAACGGTTTGTTTCCAAGTATGGGTATCGATAATTGATACGGTATTATCGTACACATTAACACTATATAAACGGTCTCCAGTAGCACTTAGATGGATGCCAAAAGGGTGTTGGCCAACTGCGATGCGATGAGTAGTGCTTAAATCGTTCGTATTAAGTACTACAATTTCATTTGAATCACGTGCGGCAACATAAAGACGCAGGTTATTTGGGCTAACCACAATACCAGCAGGCGCTTGCTCAACTGATGCTTGGTTTAAAATGGCATAAGTCTTTGGGTTGATAGCGAGTACAAGATTGCTATACCAATCAGCAACATAGAGTGTTTGATCATTTGGCGCCATCGCAATGCCGACAGGCGAGCCTTTGACTGGAATGCTGTGAATGACTTTGTTTGAATCGGTGTCGATAACAGAGATGTTTTGACTATTTACATTGGTCACAAAAACACGTTTTAAGTTTGCAGAGCCAGCAACGCCAACAGGAGCTTTGTCGACTGCAATGGTATGAATGACTTTTTGCTGGCTGATATCAATGACTGAAATGGTGTTATCGCCTTGATTGCTAATGTAGGCGAGTGCAGTAGATGACTTTGTACAGGCATTAAGTAGAATGCCAGTAGATAGTAAAATGATGAGCAGTAAATGACGGTGAAAATGCATGAAGATTCCTTAAAACTCATTATATGATAAGTTAAATTCAACGCACTCTTTCATTCATGCCTAAAGTGTGAAAAAATCATGTTAAATATTATAGGCAGTCAATTATGTTAGATCGTGACGGTTTTCGTCCGAATGTGGGTATTATTTTGTGTAATGCGCAAAATAAAGTGTTTTGGGGTAAGCGGATTAAAGAGCATGCTTGGCAGTTCCCACAGGGTGGCATTGATTATGGAGAAAGTCCTGAAGTAGCGATGTATCGCGAACTGATGGAAGAGGTTGGTTTGCGCCCAGAGCATATTGAAATATTAGGACGCACACGGGATTGGCTGCGTTATGAAGTCCCTAGTCACTGGGTCAAGCGCGAGATTCGAAGTAATTACCGCGGGCAAAAGCAGATTTGGTTTTTATTGCGCTTGGTTGGCCGTGATAGTGATGTGTCGTTAAGAGCAACAGCACATCCAGAATTTGATGCATGGCGCTGGAGCGATTATTGGGTGCCTTTAGAAGATGTTGTTGAGTTTAAACGCGAAGTGTATAAATTAGCGCTCAATGAGTTGGCAACTTATTTGCATCATAAGCCAAAAGTGGTTCGCCAAAGGAAAGTAAAACGACCTACCGCTGAAAAAGTAAGAACGACTGGCTAGGCTAGATTAAATAGTATTGCCCATGACTTCGCCCAATTGAATCAATTGGGCAGGTTTCCAGTTTGGATTAAAGCTTAATGCTGCACTCTTAAACAGCATAACAACCGTTGAGCCAAGCAGAAAGCGACCCATTTCTTCACCTTGTCTTAATTGGATATCTTGATGGCTATACTGCCATTTTCGGATTGATTGATTACGAGGTGGATTAACAATGCCATGCCAAATCGTTGCCATGCTGCCAACAATCGTTGCGCCAACCAATACCATCACAAAAGTGCCGTGTTTTTCTGACTTAAACTCACAAACGACGCGCTCATTTCGAGCGAATAAATTAGGCACGTTTACGGCCGTTGTTGGATTAACCGAAAATAAATCACCTGGCACATAGGTCATACTGATTAACTGTCCGTCGCAAGGCATGTGAATGCGATGATAGTCTTTTGGACTGAGATACAAGCAAGCGAAGTGACCAGCTTCAAAATGATTCGATAAAGCTACATTGCCAGCAATAAGCGCCAATGTGGAATAATCATGTCCTTTTGCCTGAAAAATTTGGTTTTTACGAATTGCGCCAAATTGACTAATCGCGCCATCTACAGGGCAAATAAAATCTGCTTTTGCGATTAATCTAGCATCGTTCTTTAATGCACGCGTAAAAAAATCATTAAAGGTTTTATAGCTGTTGATATCAGGATTTTCTGCTTCCTGCATATTGACTTGATAGCGCTTCACAAACCAAGCAATGACTGTTGGGGTTAGTGAAGGACATTGTAAGTTGGCTAGTTTTCCAGCAGCAACGGTGATCAGTTGTTTAGGGGTAATATATTGTAAAAGGATGGCGAATTTCAATGCGCACTTTCAATTTAAATCATGATGAATGAATATTTTACTAGAGACTTGTAAAAAGCTGATCGAAAAAGCAAATAAAAAGGCACAGCAAAGAACATGCTGTGCCTTTTAAGAAATTAAAAACGCATTAGTTTTTACTTTTATCAACAATCTTATTGGCTGCAATTGAAGGCATCATGGCGCGCAGTTTTGCACCGGTGATCTCAATAGGGTGAGCCGCATTATTACGACGACGCGCTGTCATTGAAGGATAGTTTGTTGCGCCTTCTGCGATAAACATTTTTGCGTATTCACCTGACTGAATGCGTTTAAGTGCATTACGCATGGCTGCACGTGATTGCTCGTTAATCACTTCTGGGCCAGTCACATATTCACCATATTCAGCGTTGTTTGAGATTGAGTAATTCATATCAGCGATACCACCTTCGAACATCAAATCAACAATCAATTTTAGTTCATGTAAGCATTCAAAGTAGGCCATTTCCGGTGCGTAGCCTGCTTCAACCAATGTTTCAAAACCCATTTTAACTAATTCAACAGCGCCACCACATAGCACCGCTTGCTCGCCAAATAAGTCAGTTTCAGTTTCATCTTTAAATGTCGTTTCGATAATGCCTGTGCGACCGCCGCCAACGCCCATTGCATAAGAAAGCGCTAAGTCTTTTGCTTGACCAGAAGTGTCTTGATAGATTGCGATTAAATCAGGAATGCCGCTGCCGCGTACGAACTCTGAACGGACTGTATGACCAGGTGCTTTTGGCGCAATCATAATCACGTCTAAGTCAGCGCGGGGCACTACTTGGTTGTAATGAATCGCAAAGCCATGTGCAAAGGCTAATGTGCCACCTTTTTTAAGGTTTGGCTCAATGACATCTTTGTATAGGCTGCTTTGAAATTCGTCTGGCGTTAAAATCATTACCACATCAGCTGCTTTAATCGCATCGACTGTTTCAGCGACTTTTAAGCCTTCGTTTTCAGCTTTTTTCCAAGATGTCGAACCTTTACGTAAGCCAACAGTAACATTTACGCCAGAGTCTTTAAGATTTAGCGCATGTGCGTGACCTTGTGAACCATAGCCAATAATCGCTACTTTTTTACTTTTAATAATGCTGAGGTCAGCGTCTTTATCGTAATAAACTTTCATTTCTTTTCCTTTAAATACAGATACTTATTTTGATTGTATAGTGTTAATTTTATGTTGATATATTTTATAGTCTTAAAATTCGGTCGCCGCGACCAATGCCTGACGCGCCAGTTCGTACTGTTTCTAATATTGCGCTTTTGTCTAAGCTTTCAATAAAGGCATCAAGCTTATGACCAGAGCCAGTGAGTTCAATGGTGAAGCTGCCATCGGTGACATCAATAATGCGACCACGGAAAATATCGCACATGCGTTTCATTTCTTCTCGATGCGTATTGGATGCTTTCACTTTGATCAGCATTAACTCACGCTCAATATGTTTGCCATCGTTTAAATCAAGCACTTTAACGACGTCAATCAGCTTGTTCAGTTGCTTGATAATTTGTTCAATAATGGCATCGTTGCCGCTTGTCACAATCGTCATGCGAGAAAGTGTTGGGTCTTCTGTGGTCGCAACGGTGAGTGATTCAATGTTGTAACCGCGTGCTGAGAATAAACCTGCTACACGTGATAGTGCACCAGGTTCGTTTTCCATTAAGATTGAAATAATATGACGCATTATCCATTCTTCCCTGTAATCATTTCAGACAAACCTTTACCATTCGGTATCATTGGAAATACATTTTCAGTTTGGTCAGTAATAAAGTCCATAAATACCATGCGGTCTTTTAATTTTGGACTAAAAGCTTCTTTCAGCGCATCTTCAACATCAGCAGGATCAGTTACTCGAATCCCAACATGTCCATATGCTTCGGCTAATTTAATAAAGTCTGGCAGCGCATTCATATAAGATTCAGAATAGCGATTCTCGTAGAAGAACTCCTGCCATTGTCTCACCATGCCCATATAGCGATTATTTAAGGTGATCACTTTGATCGGCAAATTATATTGTTTGCAAGTGGAAAGCTCTTGGATACACATCTGAATCGAAGCTTCGCCAGTAACACAAGCAACTTGCGCATCTGGATGCGCCAATTGCACGCCCATAGCATATGGCAAGCCAACACCCATGGTGCCAAGTCCGCCCGAGTTAATCCAGCGACGAGGTTTATCAAATGGATAATATTGTGCTGCCCACATTTGATGTTGGCCAACATCGGATGTAATAAATGCATCACCTTTGGTGACTTCGTACAAAGTCTTAATTACTTGCTGTGGCTTAATCAGTTTGTCATCTAAGGCAAAATCTGAATAGCGTTTACTACGCCAGACATCAATCTGCTGCATCCATTCTGCCAATGCAGCAGTGTTTTGAGCAGGCTTCTCTTCTTTAATAAGTGCATTTAAGTCGGTTAATACAGATTTAACATCGCCAACAATTGGCACATCAATTTTGACGCGTTTTGAGATGGATGACGGATCAATATCAATATGAATAATGGTGCGTGGACGGCTTAAGAAATGTTCGGGGTTACCAATAACGCGATCATCAAAGCGCGCGCCAACCGCAAGCAGGACATCGCATTCTTGCATTGCCATATTGGATTCATAAGAACCGTGCATACCGAGCCAACCAAGTGACTGTTTGTCTGTTGAAGGGTAGCCGCCTATACCCATTAGTGTGCTGGTGGTTGGGAATCCCATAGATTGAATGAATTGTGTTAACTCTGCTGATGCATTGCCTAGCACCACGCCGCCACCAGTATAAATCATTGGGCGTTTAGCTTCTGCAAGCAGTTTAAGCGCTTTTTTGATTTGCCCAGCATGACCTTTGGTAATCGGGTTATAGGAACGCATCTCCACTTTTTGTGGGTATTCAAAATGACTTAATGTTGCGGTAATATCTTTAGGAATATCAACGAGAACAGGACCAGGGCGGCCAGTTGCTGCCACATGAAAAGCTTTTTTCATGACGGTTGCAATGTCATTAATGTCTTTGATTAAAAAGTTGTGTTTTACACAAGGTCGCGTGATGCCAACAGTATCGCATTCTTGGAAAGCATCCTCACCAATAGCATAGGTTGGCACTTGGCCGCTGATGATAACCATCGGGATAGAATCCATATAAGCGGTTGCAATGCCAGTGACTGCATTCGTTGCGCCAGGACCGGATGTCACTAGTGCTACACCAACTTCTCCTGTCGAGCGTGAATAGCCATCCGCTGCATGCAATGCCGCCTGTTCATGGCGCACTAAAATGTGCTCGAATTTATTTTGTTGATAAATAGCATCGTAAATGTTGAGTACAGCGCCGCCTGGATAGCCAAACACATATTTGACGTTTTCTGCATGTAAACATTTAATCAGAATTTCAGCTCCAGTAAATTGAGCTTTCTTTTCTTCATACTGATCGGGGGTGTTGGAATCCTGATTCATAAATCTTGTCATTTTGGCTGTTTGTATGAACCTTACACAATAACTGTTTGCATTTATTTGGTCAAGAAAAGAGCTTGTAATTGTTTATATTTTATTATGCATATTAAAGCCTCTTGACTTAGTAAATGATAATCATTATCATTAAATAACTTCAATGTTGACGTTAAGGAGCTGGTGATGAATAAAGTACAAGTAATGAGTAAGACGACGCTACCTAGTAATGAGCTTTATAAGGTTGTTTATGATCAGCATCGAGATACGGTTGTATTAGAGCTTGGAGGAACGTCATTGAAGTTGAACGCCTTCAATTTTATGCGCATGAACGAAATGATGCGTAAAGCGGCGGCGCGGTTAGCGATGCAAACGGACATCAGCTTAAAGTAACGCTTTACTTAATTAATAAGTAATCATTATCATGATATGTTTAACAGGCTTGTTTATAGAATAGAAAATAAACGCTTTGAAACATTGGTCGGTAGTCAGTTTGATCCTGATTTGCCGACCGCCAGAGATGGATTGATGGCGATTGCTTATGTTGCAACACAATAGGCATTGAATCCATCGTTGCATTTAGCCAAGCTTGCATTGCGTTTGACAAGCAATCTACAAGCGCCAGAATATGCAGAGGCTGACACGGTTGAAGAAGTGCTTAACAGCGCAATGGGAAACAGTAGTCGAGGATTATTTGGTCGTGGAAGCTAGCGTGATGCAGCCACAGCATTTGTTGCAATCATTAAATTGAATGACGCTTTTAATTAAAAAGCAAATTAGGAAAACAGTATGTCGAGATTAACGAGATCAAGACTAACAATAATGCGAGGGTTGGGCGAAGATTTGCCAGGGTTGTCGCGCAAAACAATAGAGAACAGACTTTTTCCACCAGGGCAGCATGGAAATAAAACATCGTGAAAAAGACTTTCTGACGATAGGGTGAAGTTGCTAGAAAAACAAAAAATTACGCTTCAACCACGGACTAACTGAAACGCAAATGCGCCGCATGATTGTGCATGCACGCAATGGTAAAGAGTCGACGGGCGAACGTTTAGTGCAGTTGCTCGAACGTCGTTTGAATAATGTTGCTTTCCGTTCTGGTTTCGCGCCAACCGTTATCGCAGCAAGACAATTGGTTAATCATGGACACTTATTGCTCAATGGATAAAAAGTGAATATTGCTTCGATAAGAGTCAAAATTGGCGATGAAATCACCATTAAGACTACAAGTAAGCAGATTAAAATTGTGCAAGAGGCTTTAAAGCTGCTTGCTTTGGATCGACCAGAATGGTCGATTTACAATGAGTGGTTGAGTTTTAGCCAACCGCGTTTAATGGCTTGTTTCAAAGCAGTTAAATACTAGTGAAAGCTAGAAGGGATTTGAAATGGACCTAACCCATTTCAGATGTAGTAAATACATAGTGATATGTATCTCCTTAGATCGTGAACGATCTTGTGGGCGCATTCGATGATGAGTCGATGTAAGACGGCCACTTTTTTAACAGGTTAGAAAAAAAGTGAGCGATTTTAAATAATGAATGCTCAGCAACAACCTAACAATGAAAATACACTCGGTTTGAGGGAGCAGACAGTAGCTAACGGCGCGCCACTAAAAAAATTAGCGACTGAAAAACGTTTTGGCGGCGCGAGTGAAATATTAATGATGCATGCCGGCAAACATTATCTGTTGGCCATTACCAAGCAAAAAAATTGATTCTAACAAAAGCGAAGCAGTGCTTTTAATATCAGCATATTTGGTTTAAACCTAACTGGTTTAAACCGAACTCAAGGCGTCTCATGATCACAATCCTATTGAATGCTCATTGACAAATCAATCGCTTGTATGTTTTTCGTTAGTGCGCCAATGGAAATACGGTCTACCCCTGTTTCTGCAATTTGGCGAACCGTGTCGAGATTAACATTGCCAGAAGCTTCTAACAATGCAGTTCCATTGCTTATTGCAACGGCAGTGCGCATATCGGCTAAGCTAAAGTTATCTAGCAATATACTGGTTGCGCCAGCGGCTAATGCTTCGTTTAACTCAGTTAAACTTTCCACTTCAATTTGAATGCTGGCTTCCGTGTTTAAAGCAAACGCTTGCTGTAATGCAGCAGCAATACTACCAGCAGCAGCGATATGATTTTCTTTAATTAAAATGCCGTCATATAAAGCAATACGCTGGTTGAATCCACCACCAACCGTCACCGCATATTTTTGAGCTAAGCGTAAGCCGGGCAGGGTTTTTCTAGTATCTAATATTTGGGCTTTAGTCCCTTTAATCAACTGAACATATTGTTTGGTATGCGTAGCGACAGCAGATAAAGTTTGTAGAAAATTCAGTGCACACCGTTCTGCACTCAACAATGCTCGTGCATTGCCTTTAATCTTACATAGCGACTGATTAGGATTGACTGGCTGCCCTTCTTCAACTTGCCAATCAATTTGAACATGTGCATCCATTTGTTTAAAGCAAGCGTTTACCCAATCTATCCCACAAATAATGGCTTTTTCACGCGAAATAATGGTGGCATTTGCCTCTACTTCTGGTACCAGCGATGCGGTTAAATCACCCGAACCAATGTCTTCAGTTAAGGCATGTTGCACCAATGCATTGACTAACACCCCAAAGGGTTGACTGCCTCGAGGATAAAATTTTGTCATTAGAGCTACATTCATATTTGCATTATAATGCAGACAATAAAAACTTGGTTGCGACTACATGAAACTGTTATACACACCGAATAGCCCTTATGCACGCAAAGTACGTATTGTTGCGATTGAAAAACACATTAAATTGCAACTGCAAGAAGTGGTACTGGGCGACCCAGACTCACCATTAACGCAATATAATCCATTGGGCAAAGTGCCAACTATTGTCTTAGACGATGAAACGGCGTTGTATGATTCTCGCGTGATTGTTGAATATCTTTCTGCCCGCACGCCAGTCAATCATTTATTGCCAAGTGAACATAAGCTAAAAATTGAAGTGTTACGTTGGGAAGCGCTTGCAGATGGTATTTGCGATGCGGTTGTAGCCATTGTCATCGAACAACGTAAGTCTGCAGAAATGCAGTCAAAAGCGTTATTGCAAAAACAATTGTTAAAAGTAGACAGCGGTTTGACTGTTTTAAATAACGATTTAAGCAAAAAGAAATGGTGCGTTAATGAGACTTTTAGTTTGGCTGATATTTCAGTTGGCTGTCTTTTAGGTTATATTGATTTACGGTTAAAACAATTAAACTGGCAAGATCAATATCCGAACTTAGCTAAGCATTTTACGATTCTTAGCAAGCGTCCTAGCTTTAAAGAAACTGCGCCAATTCCAAATTAATTTGCCGTTCATGATGCTTGCGGGCGTGTAAAATTAAATCGCGCCAGTAATAATCCCGCCGCCTAAGCACACATTGCTTTCATAAACAACGGCTGATTGCCCTGGCGTAATCGCCCATTGTTGTTGACCAAAGCGGATATCCACTTCTTCTGTATTAATCGCATCAATTTCACACGGTGCATCAGGTTGGCGATAACGGGTTTTTGCCGCATACACCCAGTTAGTTTCGGGTTCTTCGCCACTAATCCAATGCAACTGTCCCGCTTTTAAACCATCGTTAAGTAATAATGGATGGTCATGACCTTGCACCACGATGAGTTCATTTGTTACCATGTCTTTCGCTGCGACAAACCAAGGCTCGCCATTACTATCGCGGCTACCACCAATTTTCAAGCCTTGGCGTTGACCTAAAGTGTAATACATTAAACCATCATGTTGACCAATTGTTTTGCCATCAGGTGTTTTGATATTGCCTGGTTTTTTAGGCAAATAACGTTGTAAAAATTCTTGAAACGGGCGCTCGCCAATAAAGCAAATGCCAGTTGAATCTTTTTTTTCCGCATTGGCTAAGCCAATTTTACGGGCCATTTCACGCACTTCGCGTTTTAAATATTGGCCTAGGGGAAATAAGGTTTTGCTCAATTGCGCTTGGTTTAAACGATGTAAAAAATAACTTTGATCTTTACTACCATCATCTGCTTTTAACAATTGGTAGTGACCTGCATGCAATGGATTTTCACGCACTTGCGCATAGTGACCCGTGGCAATTAAATCTGCGCCCATTTCCATGGCGTGGTCTAAAAAGGCTTTAAATTTAATTTCCGCATTACAAAGAATATCAGGGTTTGGTGTTCGACCTGCTTCATATTCAGACAAAAAGTTTGCAAATACGCGGTCTTTATATTCTTTACTAAAGTTCACTGCTTCAATTTCAATATCGAGTCTATCAGCGACGGCAACCGCATCAATCAAATCTTGTTTGCTAGAGCAATATTCATCATTGTCATCATCTTCCCAATTTTTCATGAAAAGACCGGTGACCTCATAGCCTTGTTGCTTTAATAACATGGCGGTAACGGATGAATCAACGCCACCAGATAAACCGACGACTACTTTTCTACTACTCATATTGGGTGCTCATCAATTAAATAACTGTATATTAAAAACTCTATAAATGGGTGATAGCTGCTAATGGATATTGTTTGCCTGCAAGATAATCTTCAAAACAAGTTAGCACTTGATCGCTGCGCATCAGCGTTTGCTTTTCTCGAATTTCATCAATACTCATCCAAACCGCTCTAATAATGCCATCATCTAACACTTGTTGAGGGTAGTGTTGACCGACTGAACCAATAAAAGCAAATCGCAGGTAAGTCGTTTCATTGTGCTCATGCCGCCAATGATAGATGCCTAGCAATGCTTCTGGCGTAAAATCATAAGCGGTTTCTTCTAAGGTTTCTCTAATGACTGCGTGCAAAATCGTTTCGCCATCTTCTAGATGACCGGCTGGTTGATTAAAGCGGTTGCCGCGACTGGTTTTTTCTTCCACCAATAAAAACAAACCGTCTTGTTCAACGATTGCCGCGACTGTTGCATTGGGTTTCCAAATTTCTGTATGCACATTACTTTTCTTAAAAGATATTCTGACTATTTTACGCTAAGCTGTGCGCTACGGATAGCTTAGTGCAATCGCACTCAAACCAGTAATCGTTTGGTAAACTGATGGTAGTCAATTAAAGTATCGACATGATAATGAACAAGAGTAAACAAATGGTGATTTTGGCTTCGAGGAGTCCACGCCGTATAGAATTGCTGAAACAAGTTGGCATCGAATGCATCGTGTTGCCAGCCGATATTGATGAATCGCGACGACAAGGTGAGTTGCCAGTGGATTATGTAAAGCGCTTGGCTAAAGAGAAAGCCTTGGCGACAGCAGAAAATATTAAAAAAGAATATTCACACATGATTGTTCTTGCGGCAGATACAACCGTTAGTACGGGCGATTCAGTATTAGGCAAGCCAGAAAATGATAAAGACGCCGCTAGAATGTTAGGCTTATTATCCGGTACGCAACACGCTGTGCATACGGCGGTGGCGGCGTTTCATGAAGGTAACGTGAGTGTGGTGTTAAACACAACGACTGTAAAGATGGCGAAGCTAACCACTGAAGTTATTAATGCCTATATTGCTTCTGGCGAGCATCGCGACAAAGCGGGTAGCTATGGCATACAAGGCAAGGCGGCCGCTTGGATAGAAATGATTGAAGGTAGCTATTCTGGGGTCATGGGTTTGCCTTTGTTTGAAACCGTGCAATTAATAAATAAGGTTACCGCGGCATCATTAAAAAGATTATTAAAAGCTAAAGAAGAGTAAATCAATTGGGACAAGAGATATTAATTAATGTGACGCCGCAGGAAACGCGCGTGGCTGTTTTAGAGCATGGTGTTGCACAAGAGCTCCATATAGAACGTAGTTCATCATTAGGCATTGTAGGGAATATTTACTTTGGTAAAGTGTGTCGCGTATTGCCAGGTATGCAATCAGCTTTTGTGGAAGTTGGCCTGCAACGCGCTGCTTTTTTACATGCGGCAGATGTTAGGTTATGCCAAAGCGATAGTGAAACGCAAGCTAAACCAATACAAGAAGTTTTGCATGAAGGTCAGCTGATTATTGTGCAAGTGATTAAAGAGCCGATAGGCACGAAAGGTGCGCGGTTAACGACAGAGATTAGTATTGCAGGTCGTTTTCTCGTGTTTTTGCCGCATCAAGAACACATTGGCGTTTCACAACGGATTGAAGATGAAGATGAACGTGAGTTATTGCGAAATCGTTTATTAGGGTTGCTCCCAAAAGAGCGAAAAGGTGGCTTTATTATCCGCACCATGTCTGAAAGTGCAACCGATCAAGAGCTTTTAGCCGACATTGCGTATTTAGAGAAAGTCTGGGCAAAAATTCAAGACGATAGCAAAGTGGCGACTGAGCGCTCTTTGATTTTTTATGATTTAAGCTTGCCAAGACGTGTGTTGCGTGATGTTGTTAATGCCGACACGGTCAGCATTCGTGTTGACTCAAAAGAAACCTATGTGTTGATGAAAGAGTTTGCAGAGCTTTATGTGATGAATGCGGTTAAGCTATTGAGCCATTACCAAGGTAAGCGACCTATTTTTGATTTTTATAATATCGAAAAAGAGTTTGAGCTGGCTTTTTTGCGTAAGGTAGACCTTAAATCAGGCGGCTATTTAATTTTTGATCAAACAGAAGCATTAACGACTGTTGATGTGAATACCGGTAGTTTTGTTAGCGGAAAAAGTCTTTCAGATACGATTTTTAAAACCAATTTAGAGGCGGCGCAAGGTATTGCGCAGCAGTTACGTTTACGTAATTTAGGCGGTATTATCATTATTGATTTTATTGATATGGACGAAGATTCACAGCGCGAAAAAGTGCTAGAAGAACTGAATCGCGCCTTGTATATTGATCGTGCAAGAACTAATGTGAATGGCTTTACGCAGCTAGGTTTGGTTGAAATGACCCGCAAGCGAACGCGTGAAAGTTTGGCGCATTTGCTCTGTGAGACTTGTGATATATGTGCTGGTCGTGGTGAGTATAAAACGGCGCAAACCATTGCTTATGAGATTATGCGCGAGCTGTTACGTGAATCTAGACAGTTTGAAGCAACCGAATTTAAAGTCATTGCTTCGCCTAGCGTCATTGATCTGCTACAAGATGAAGAATCTCAAAGTTTGGCTAATTTATCTGATTTTATTAATACACGCATTTTGCTCCAAGTGGATACCCAGTATCCACGTGAAATATTTGATATTGTCTGGAGCTAACGATTTATCGCAACCGTCATTAAAGACCAAATTTTAAGCTGCGTGCTAACGTATCAATCACTGATACATTAATCATCTGCAAGAGAATAATCGCAACCAATGGTGAAAAATCAATGCCACCTAATGCGGGCATGAGTCGTTGAATAGGGCCTAAGATTGGTTGCGTTAAACTATGAAGCACTGGTGCAATTGGCGTGTGTGGGTTCACCCAGCTTAAGATGACATGCACAATGAGCGCATAGAAAAAAATATCAAGCATCGCATGTACCACGCCTAATAAGCTCAACCCTAGTAAATTTGGCCAAATCGTTACGCCTGCAACCGCGAAAGGAAAACCGCTAAGTCCAATGGCCGCTAGGTGTAATAGTACTTGCGTGATAAAAGCCAACACCAGCGTTGATAAGTCATTTTTCTTCCAGCTAGGAATAAATCGACGCGCGGGTTTAACGGCAAAATCCGTTAATGCAATGACAGTTTGACCAATTGGATTATAAAAAGAAGCTTTAAATGCCTGCATGATGAAACGCAGTAAAAACATCATGGTGAGCAAACCAAAAATGGTGGTGAGTAAAAATTGGGTAGCGCTTAGAATCATATTAGTTAACCTTTTTCTGTTTTGTTTGTTTCATCATTTGAGTATCAGTTGACTGACTTAGCTCTTTTCGTTATTAATAGCCATTTTACCTAATTCATCGCCTAGTGATTTTGCCCGAGCATAAGCACTTTCAGCAGCCAGTTGAATGGCTTCTTTTACCTTTGAGCGTTCTAAGCTCATTAAGCCTTGCTCGGTCGTGCCGCCTTTAGAGGTCACTTGTTCTCTTAAACGTGCAACAGTTGTTTCGCTGATGTTTGCAAGCAAGCTGGCACCTTTGAATGTGGCGAGACTTAATTGTTTCGCTTCAGATTCACTTAAATTAAGGGATTGTGCCGCGGCTTGCAAGGCTTCGATAAAATAAAAAACATAGGCTGGCCCACTACCAGAAATCGCCGTAACAGCATCAAGCTTTTCTTCGCTATCGACCCAAATCGTTTCTCCCGTCGCACGCAAGATCTGATCTGCTAATGTCGTTTGCGCCTTAGAAACGGCAGGGTGTGCAAAAAGACCAGTAATGCCAGCTTGAATTTGTGCGGGTGTATTCGGCATCGTGCGAACAATAATTGAATATTGATTTAACCAATTACTTAAGTCTTGCAGCCGAATGCCGGCGGCAATTGAAATAATTAATTGTGTTGTTAACAGTGGCGCCAGCGTTTTGGCTAATGCTGGTAATTGTTGTGGCTTAACGGCCAATACAATCGTGTCGCACGTTGCAGCATCTGCCAAAAGGCTGGTTACTTTCGTACCAAACTGATGTTCTAGCCCAGCATGTTTACTGGCATCCAACTCAATCACAGTAATATCTGACATCGCAAACTGCTGTTTTTTAAGCCCAGCGAGCATCGCTTGCGCCATATTGCCGCCGCCGATAAATGCTAATTTCATGGTTATTTACTCATCATTTTTAACGGTTGTTCTTGCGCCAAAGATAGCAGAACCGATACGCACAATAGTAGCACCTTCTTCAATTGCAGCCATATAATCATCCGACATGCCAATGGAGAGGGTGTCAATATTGAAGCCATTTTGTTGCAGCGCTATGAATGCCTCTTTAACGGCTTTAAATTGTTGATGTTGTTTCACAACATTAGATGTCGGCGCTGGAATGGCCATTAATCCTCTCAACGTTAGATTGGGTAGCTGGACGATTTCTGTTGCTAGATCAATTAACTCTTGCGTTTGAATGCCGCTTTTCGAACTTTCATTGCTACTGTTCAGTTGAATGCAAATATTCAAAGGTGGCAATGAACTGTCACGTGCCTTGGATAAACGCTGTGCAATTTTAAGGCGATCAACGGACTGCACCCAACTAAAATGCTGCGCAATCAGTTGCGTTTTATTGCTTTGAATAGGGCCAATAAAATGCCACTCTATATTGCAATCATTCAATAGGCTTTGTTTAACAATGGCTTCTTGAACATAATTTTCACCAAAAATGGTTTGACCCGCTTGGTAAGCCTCTCTCAGCTTTCCGGCATCTTGCGCTTTGCTAACCGCAACTAAGTTGATATGGTCTTGCCGATTGGCACGATTTTTTGCTTGTAGAATATTTGTTTGAACCGCTTGCAAGGAGTCAAAAATGGCGATCATAATTCAATGATTTTTAATAAAGTATAGTTTATGCAGCATTTTAAGTGCTAAATTATAACAGGAGTTGAGCGTGGATATTTCAGATTTACCAGCCTTTTAAGTCAACAACAATGCTTCTGACTTGCATTTATCCACAGGGCTGCCAACGATGATTCGTGTGCACGCGGATATAGTTAAAAATAATGTGCCTTCACTAGAAATAACGAGGTATATGACATGGTTTATGACATCACGAATCATGGTCAGCGTAAGCGATATAAGGAAACCTTTGAGTGTACCTTCTCATTTGAGATTCCCAATCTCGCTTTAGGGTGAATGTATTAAATCATCACCGTGACGTAGGGGTTATATTTCGTCCCATTCCATTAAAATTTTTCCTTAAAAAAGTTTAATTGTCCGCCTATCTTTAAGCAAATTGTTGATGTGCAATGTGGGATAGTTGATAACAGGTCCGACTGGCTCGAGCAAATCAACTTCATTGGCCGCAACGGTCGGTCATCATCAGCAGAACAGCTACGGCCAGATGATTGCCGTTGAAGATTCGCTTGAGTTTGCATGCGCATAATAATTGTGTGCTGGCATATCTCTATATTGACTGCGCTAATACCTGCAGCATCAATTGCAGGTTAAACCGATTGCGCTCGATTTTTTGCAAGCGCTTAGTTGCTGCTTACGCCCCCAGTGCTATGGTAATAGGCTGCAATAATGGCTTTTGTCTGAGCCCCCTAAATACTTGGATACTTCTATGAAACTAGATACCCGTGCTCGGTGATTTGTTTGAGTGCTTTTGCCTTAAATTCTGCTGTATATCTGATGCACTTCATTCGTGTTTCTCTGTTGTTGTTTCGATATTATTGAATGTCTAACATAACGGGTGACTATCAATTTAAATAAATATACCCATTTCAACTGACCCTCAGTTGAGCAAGATACTCAAACATTCAAGTCAAGCAAACTTTCTTTTGATGACGCGTGAAGTCTTAGTGTGAATGCGATGTTAAACGTTATATTGATTCCATCTTGCTGTGATAAGTTATTTGACCGTTGAGTAAGGTGTAAAGCACTTTACCAGTCACTTCCATATTGATGAATGGCGTATTCTTGCCTTGGCTTTTCAGTGCGGTTTGCACAACTTGCCAATGCGCTTCAGGGTCGAAAATAGCGATATCTGCATGCGCACCTACACTCAAATCACCACTATTAATCCCTAAAATTGCAGCAGCTTCGCTGGTGATTTTAGCAATGGCATGACTCAGGGGAACTTTATGATGAACTGACCATTTTAAAGTAAGTGGCAGTAGTAATTCTAAGCCAGTTGCACCAGCTTCAGCTTCTGCAAAGGGGAGCAATTTTGCATCATCATCAACAGGCGCATGGTCAGAACAAATAGCATCAATGGTGCCATCTTTGACGCCTAAACAAAGCGCGTCTTTATCGCGTAGTGTGCGCAGCGGTGGTTTCAAGTGCGCATTACTATCAAAATAGCCAATATCATGCTCTGTGAGATGCAAGTGATGAATACTAACGTCAGCAGTGATAGCAATACCATTTTTCTTAGCTTCTCTAATCAGCGCCACCCCTTCAGCAGTAGAAATGCGGCAGAAATGAATCTTTGTTTTTGTTTCTTGCGCAATACGCAAAACAGCCGCAATTCTGAGCGACTCTGCTGCACTTGGAATGCCTTTTAGACCAAGTCTTCCAGCGATTTCGCCATCATGCGCGACCCCATCTTTAGCCAGAAATGGTTCTTCTGGTCGCAAAAATATCGTATAGCCAAAAGTGGCTGCATATTCAAGCGCACGCCATAACACTTGCGTGTCAATAATCGGATAGTCTGCTTGTGTGAAGCCAGCACAACCAGCTTCGGTTAGCTCGCACATTTCTGTTAATGCTTTGCCTTCTAGCTTTTGTGTCAGTGCGCCAAGTGGATAAACGCGCGCTAAATTGTGTCGCCAAGCACGAAGTTTGAGCATTTCAACTAAGCCAGGCTCATCTAAGACTGGGTCAGTATCTGGTGGGCAAGATAAACTCGTTACACCACCAGCAGCAGCTGCACGCAATTCGCTTTCTAGCGTTGCTTTATACTCATCGCCAGGTTCGCGTAAGCGTGCGCATAGGTCCACAAAGCCTGGCGCGACGATTAAGCCTGTCGCATCAATGGTTTGATTGGCAGTAAATCCTTTAGGCCCTTGGCCGATGCCGACAATTTGCCCTGCAGCAATATAAAGGTCTTGCTTAGCATCGATATTATTTTTAGGGTCGATGATGCGCCCATTTTTAATCAATATTTTCATGCTGAACCTCCTGCAAGAATCGCCATCACTGCCATGCGAATCGCAATGCCGTAAGTCACTTGCGGCAAAATAACGGCTTGCCCACCATCCGCAACGCGTGAGTCAATTTCAACGCCTCGATTCATTGGGCCAGGATGCATCACAATGGCATCTGGTTTAGCTAAGGCAAGTTTTTCGGGCGTCAGGCCGTAGGTTTTATAATACTCTTGGGGACTCGGTAACATGGCGCCGGTCATGCGTTCATTTTGCAAACGCAACATCATCACAATATCTACATCTTTCAACCCAACTTTCATATCGTGAAAGACATGCACACCCATTTTTTCGACTTGATTTGGGAGTAGTGTTTTGGGTGCGATGACCCGTATTTCTGGCACACCCAACGTAGTCAGTGCGTGTATTTCGCTACGAGCTACGCGTGAATGTAAAACATCCCCTACCAGCGCAACACGCAAGTTATGCATGTCCGGCTTATATTTTCGAATGGTAAAGACATCAAGCAACCCTTGCGTTGGATGAGAATGACGGCCATCCCCAGCATTGATCACACTAATATTATCTGGCACATGTTTTGCAATTAAGTGGGCTGCGCCACTTTGGTTGTGGCGCACCACGAACATATCGGTATGCATGGCAATCAGATTGTTCACCGTATCAAGAATCGCCTCGCCCTTAGATTGCGATGAAGTATTAACGTTGAGATTGATGACATCTGCTGATAAGCGTTTGGCGGCAATTTCAAATGTTGTGCGCGTTCGGGTACTGTTTTCAAAAAAAATATTACAGACTGTTTTTCCGCGCAGTAATGGTACTTTTTTCACATCACGTTCAGCAATACCAACAAAAGACTCGGCCGTATCAAGAATCTGCAATAACACTTTTTTTGGTAAACCTTCTATACTTAATAAATGTTTGAGTTTGCCATCACTGGTTAGTTGAGGGTTATACATGGTCAGCATCCTCAGTATTTTCTAAAGCAAGATTCAGTATACCTTGTGTTGTTTGCCACAGCTGTAAACGTTGATTGGATCTGAGGGCAAGGTTAGCGCCAACAATGTTTGGTTGAATGGGCAACTCGGCACCTCCACGATTAATGAGTACGGCTAGAGACACACTCGCTGGACGACCAAAATCAAACAATTCATTAATAGCAGCGCGGGCAGTGCGGCCAGTGTAAAAAATATCATCAATCAATATAATGTGTTTGCCTTGCACATCAAAGGTAATATTCGCTGCTTGTGATTGATTTTTTAAACCACGTTGCGCAAAGTCATCTCTATAAAACGCGGCATCTAAGGTGCCGTGCGGCACTTCTTGCTCGAGATTAGCCAGTATACGTTCCATCAACCAAACGCCGCCACTATGTATGCCAATCATTGCCGTATCTGGCTTGATGAGCGCCGTAATTTTTTTCGATATGTCGCTCAATAATGTTTCTGGATTAGGTAGTTGCATGGCTTAAATTTTTTTGTACGCTATCGAAATAGGATTGTAATATGACTTGCGCTGCTACTGCATCAATTATTGACTTTTGTTCTCGTGCTTTGATGCCTGCATCGGATAATTGTTGTGATGCTTCAGCCGAGCTTAATCGCTCATCAATCATCATGACGGGCAAATTAAAGCGGCCTTCCAATCGCTGCGCAAATTTTTTAGCTAACTGAGTTAAGGTATGTTCAGTGCCATCTAAATAAGTGGGAAAGCCAACAATCAACAAACTAGGTTGCCATTCGGCAATCAGTTTTTTAATTGCTTCAAAGCGCGCTTGAGTGATTGCCGAACTAATCGTTGTATGCGCGTGCGCTGTTTTTAATATGCTTTCACCCACTGCAACACCAATACGTTTTTCGCCAAAATCAAATGCGAGTATGGTGCCTGTAATATCTGGGTAGCGACGCTCTAGAATCGGTAAATGGCTTTGGTTTAACATCAAGCATGCCCCGCAACATCAGATAAGTTACCCAAGTTAAACCCCATGAAGCTCATACCTAAGTTGAAACGATTTGCGGGCGGCTCATCAAAAATAATTTGATGCAGCGCCTGGGGCGCTAGCATTTCTACACTTAACCATGCATTAAGTCCCATTTCTTCTTCTAATTGTCCAGCAGCCCAGCCGGCATAACCTAAGGCAATCATCATTTTTTCTGGTGCTTGATTATTCGCGGCTGCTTCTAAAATATCTTTTGAAGTGGTGAGAGAGAGTGCCCCATTAATCAGCAAGGTTGAATCATATTCTTGGTTTGGAATATGCAGTACAAACCCGCGTTCTTGCTGAACAGGACCACCTTGATAAATATGATTTTTTAAAAATGGGGCAGGTTGAGGCGCTAAATGAATTTGCGCAAGCAAATCCGCCAGATTGTGTTCAGATGGTCGGTTGAGCACAATGCCCATGGCGCCGTCTTCATTATGGGTGCAAATAAAGGTAATTGTTTGAGAAAAACGTGGGTCAGTCATGCTAGGCATTGCGATGAGGAGCTGACCTGTAAGGTTTAAATTTTCCAATACTTTTAGTTTAACACAATTTTAATATTTTTTTGATATAAAAATAAGTGAATAAATCAAGTCTAATCATGGTGTTAGCTTAATTTTCCGTTACTTCTCCGACTCTAAATAGCCTGTAATTTCTAAGCCAAAACCATCCATACTTGGCATTTTGCGCGGTGTTGCCATTAATTTCATTTTTTTAACGCCTAAATCCAGCAAAATCTGCGAGCCAATGCCATAAGTTCTTAACTCTTGGTTATAGCGAATCGGTTCGTCGGCATTTTGAATGCGATGAATCAAATCAGTATCCGATTCGCTGTGATAGAGCAACACCATTACCCCACATGCCGAATCAGCAATAGTCTTCATGGCTTTTAACGTGTTCCAGCTATGCGATGTGCTTGTACTATCGAGGAAGTCAAAAACCGACAGCGGTTCATGAACGCGCACCAAAGTTTCTTGTTCGGCACTAGGTTTACCTTTGACGATGGCAAGGTGCGTTTCTTTAGAAATTTTATCGCGATATGCAACTAAATGCAGTTTGCCATAAGGCGTATTGATAGGGCGTTCGACAGCACGTTCAATCAATGTTTCATGCTCACTGCGGTAATGGATTAAATCGGCAATCGTGCCAATTTTAATCTCATGTTGTGCGGCAATTTCAACCAAGTCTGGCAAGCGTGCCATTTCACCATCATCTTTTAAAATTTCACAAATCACGCTGCAAGGGGCTAAACCAGCGAGCGCGGCCAAATCTGAACCTGCTTCAGTATGACCTGCCCGCACTAAAACGCCGCCATTCATGGCTTTAAGTGGAAAAACATGGCCAGGGCTAACAATGCTTTTTGCATTAGCATCTTTGGCCACCGCAGTTTGAATCGTTCTGGCGCGATCTGCTGCTGAGATGCCTGTCGTTACGCCAACTGCAGCTTCTATCGAAACGGTAAAGTTAGTGCCTAAACGGGTGCCATTGGGATCAACCATAGGCGGTAAGTTTAATTGCTGACACCTCGCTTCATCTAATGTCAGGCAAATTAAACCACGGCCATACTTTGCCATAAAGTTAATATTGGCAGCGGTAGCAAATTCAGCCGCAATGACAAAGTCACCTTCATTTTCACGATTTTCGTCATCCACTAAGATGACCATTTTACCTTCCCGAATGTCGGCAATAATTTCTGAGATAGGGCTAATTTTTTTTTGTGGCATTTAGTTGCTTTCGGTTTCCCATTGTTGCATTCTTTCAACGTAGCGAGCAATTTGGTCAATTTCTAAATTAACTTGACTGCCAATGTTAAGTGCGCCCAGTGTGGTTTTTTCTAGCGTGTGAGGAATAATATTAATTGCAAAATTATCTTTATCTACCACATTGGTTGTCAGACTAACACCGTTGACACAAATGGAACCTTTGCGAGCAATATATTTTGAGATAGCGTGCGGTGCGCGAATCACCAATAACCAGCAATCATTAACGGCTTCGAACTGAACGACTTCACCAATCCCATCTACGTGACCACTCACTAAATGACCACCTAATCGATCATTAAGGCGCATCGCTTTTTCTAAATTAACGAAGCCTTTTTGATTCAGGCCAGCCGTGACATTTAAGGTCTCTTTAGAAACGTCTGCCGTAAAGTGTGTTTGATTGACAGTGGTGACAGTTAAGCACACACCATTTACCGCAATGCTGTCACCAATCTTGACATCGCTTAGGCCAAGTTGATTAGCAGCAATGCGGATTTGAATATCGCCTGTTGATTGTTGAGTTAGTGCTAATTGACCAACCGCTTGAATGATTCCAGTAAACATGCCGCCATTTTACCGTTGTCACTGTATTTTATCTATGTATAAAGATTGAAGACTGAAATTTTTTTCTATGGCTTGCAATCTTCAAGCTATATGCTGTTAAGATTTCGCAATGTTATTCTTTAGTAAAATTTTCTCAACAATGAGTTTGCCTTACGAGTTGTTTATTGGGTTGCGTTATACCCGCGCTAAACGTAAAAATCATTTCATTTCGTTTATCTCCCTCACTAGCATGATCGGTATCGCATTAGGCGTTGCTGCGCTGATTATTGTACTTTCTGTCATGAATGGTTTTCAAGCAGAACTAAGGAACCGCATACTGGGCGTCGCATCACATATTGAAATAGCCGAAAATGGCAATCGGCTTAGTCAGTGGCAGTCATTAGCAAATCAAGTGGAAGCACAGCCAAATGTGCAAGCAACTGCGCCTTATGTGATGGCGCAAGGCATGTTGAGTTATGGGCAAGCGGTGCAAGGTGCATTAATAAGAGGCGTATTGCCGAGCCAAGAAGATAAAGTAGCTGACTTAGGTAAAAGCATGCAAGTTGGTCAGCTGTCAGACTTGGTATCAGGCGAGTTTAATATCATCTTAGGCACCGATCTGGCTTACAACTTAGGAGTATCTGTTGGCGATAAAGTGGTCTTAATGGCGCCGCAAGGACAGTTTACCCCGACAGGCGTTATTCCGCGTCTTAAGCAATTCAAAGTCGTGGGATTATTCCAAATTGGCATGTATGAATATGATGCAGGCTTAGCGCTGATTGACATTCAAGATGCGGCGAAGCTTTATCGCATGGGCAATCAGGTTTCTGGTTTGCGCTTAAAAATTAATGATCTATTTAGTGCGCCTGCCATGTCGGCAGAATTAAATAAAAATCTACTGCCATTGGGTTCTTATTACATCACCGATTGGACGCAGCAACATGCTAATTTTTTCAAAGCAATTCAGCTAGAAAAACGTGTTATGTTTATTATTTTGACCCTCATTGTTGCGGTAGCCGCATTTAATATTGTCTCTACTTTGGTGATGGCGGTAACAGATAAACGGGCAGATATTGCGATTATGCGCACATTGGGCGCGAGTCCAAAAAGTATCATGCAGATTTTTATTATTCAAGGGGCATTAATTGGCATTATTGGTACGTTCTTTGGTGCTATTTTGGGCATTGTGATTGCGTTGAATATTGACACCATTATTCCGTTTATTGAAAACTTGTTTCAAGTGCAGTTCTTAGCAAAAGATGTCTATTACATCAGTGAGTTACCATCAAAATTAGAATGGAATGACACGATCACTATCATCATTACTTCTGTGGTTTTAAGCTTAATCGCAACCTTATATCCTAGTTATAAAGCGTCTAAGATTAACCCAGCGGAGGCCTTGCGCTATGAATAATATTGTGCGCTGCCAGGGACTTACAAAAACCTATACAGGTTTAGATGTGGCTGTGTTGAATGGCATTGATTTAGCCCTAAAAAAGGGCGAGCAAATTGCTATTGTTGGTGCTTCTGGCTCAGGTAAAAGCACCTTACTACATTTGCTGGGCGGTCTAGATACGCCGAGTGGCGGCGAGGTAGAGTTGCTTGGTCATAACTTAAACAAGCTTTCTGAGACTAGAAAAGGTCAAATTAGAAATGATTCTTTAGGTTTTGTTTATCAGTTTCATCACTTGTTGCCTGAGTTTACAGCAATCGAAAATGTTGCATTGCCATTGCTGATTGGCCGTATGCCTCGTGAGCAAGCCATCGCAAACGCAAAAAAAATGTTAGAAAAAGTTGGTTTATCCCATCGGCTAGAGCATATGCCAGGCGAGCTTTCTGGTGGAGAACGTCAACGTGCTGCATTAGCGCGCGCCTTGGTGACAGAACCCGCTTGTATTTTGGCGGACGAGCCAACTGGTAATTTAGATAGAGTAACTGCGAATCAAGTATTTGAATTATTAATCGAAATCAACGCGGTGTTAAATACCAGTTTAATTGTGGTCACCCATGATTTAACGTTAGCAGCTAAGATGCAGCGACAGTATCGATTAGAAGATGGTTATTTACAGTCATTGACTTAATATTCTGTTTTAACGGATTGATCTAAAAGTATTTCAGTTTAGCTTTTTATGCCAAACGCATTTAAATTGAGCGCGAACGTTTTTTTCAATCTGGATGCTTTAACAAAAAATAAGAATAAAAATAATAATGCCAATATTTGTGGTCTCAGCTTTTGTTGTTGGGGTGTGGCTATTGCAGCAACAATCCAGCTTGCCTGCACTATTTACGTTGGCTTCATTGCCTTGGATTGCTGTTACAACCTGCTTTTTCCTCTTCATTTTATTCAAATCTAGACAATTTCCACGCAATCTCAAGCGCGTTTTCATTTTTCTCTCAGTCAGCTTGTTTGGCTTCTTTTATGCGGCTGGTTTTGCGACGTTGCGGCTAAGTGATGAACTGCCAAAGGCTTGGGAACAAAAAAATATTCAAATTGAAGGCGTAATCGCAAGTATGGTAGAAGGCAATGATCGCGGTGAGCGCTTTCATTTTGATGTAGAGCGAGTCATTACACCCTCGGCAAAAGTACCAAGACATATTACGCTGAATTACTATCGACAGCATGCATGGCAGTCAACTGCGATTGTTGATGCCGCATCTTTAATGAATCCTTCAACATTTAAAGCAGGTCAACGCTGGCGTTTCATGGTTAGGCTAAAACGTCCCCATACCACTTACAATCCACACGGCTATGATTTTGAATCATGGGCCTTGGGTAAAAATATACGTGCAATGGGTTATATCCGCAATCAAAATGAAATGAAAAAAATAGCCGATTTTATTTGGAAACCGCGCTATATGATTGAATATTGTCGTGAAAAAATCGGTAGGGGTATTACGCAAGCTTTAGCAAATCAACCATATGCTGGTGTGATTCGCGCTTTGGTTGTTGGCGACCATAGTCAAATTAGTGCAAATGAATGGGAAGTTTATTTGCGTACAGGCACGAACCATCTGATGAGTATTTCTGGTTTGCATATTACGATGTTGGCAGGTTTGGCATTTAGTCTAACGGCTTTTTGTTGGCGCCGCTTTCCGCCTTTAGTGTTAGCATTGCCAACCAGAAAAGCGGCGATTATTGGTAGTGTTTTTGTCGCTTTGCTCTATGCTTGTTTGGCAGGATTGTCGGTGCCAACACAACGAACATTGATCATGTTGGCGACATTTGCGGTGGCATTGCTACTCAATAAACGGGTACCGATGTCTTATGTGCTATGCGTTGCGGTGTTACTTGTTGTGTTATTAGATCCTTGGGCGGTGATTGCACCTGGTTTTTGGCTATCTTTTTCTGCCGTCGCTTTTATTACATATACCGTGGTTAATCGATTAAGGGTAAGGCATTGGTTGCTAGAGGCGGTGAATACGCAGTGGTCGGTGACGTTAGGCTTGTTACCCTTTTTAATTTTAATGTTTGGGCAAGCTTCAGTCATCTCGCCAATTGCCAATGCCTTAGCCATTCCCATTATTAGTTTATTGGTCGTGCCACTTGCGATTATTGGTGCGTTGTTACCGTTCGATTTTATTTTGCAAGCTGCGCAACAGATTCTGGAAGTTTGTATGATTGGACTTAATTGGTTGGCAAGCTCACCAATGGCTACTTGGCACCAAGCCGCCGCACCAGCTTGGACAATTGCCTTATCAATACTCGGGGTACTTTGGCTTATGTTGCCGCGAGGTTTCCCGCAAAGATGGCTAGGCGGCTTGCTGATCTTGCCAATGTTATTTGTGAAACCTGCTCAGTTGGAGCAAGGTGAAATGCAAGTAACAGTGTTAGATGTAGGACAAGGGTTATCTGTGGTTGTAAAAACAGCAGCGCACAGCATGATCTATGACACTGGGCAAAAATATAATGCAGAAAATGATGCTGGGAGCCAAATTATCCTACCTTATTTGCGCAGTCAAGGCGTTAATCAGCTAAATGCAATGATCATTAGTCATGATGATAGTGATCATAGCGGCGGCGCTGAATCATTATTAGCACAGATGCCAATCGGATGGGTGTTAAGCTCGTATACCATGCAAGATGGTGCAATTGCCTTAGCTAAACAGTCCCCGCCGAAACAGTTTAAGTACTATGCAAAACAGCGATGGGTTTGGGATGCGGTTAAGTTTGAAGTACTTTATCCGCAGATAGACAGCTACCACGACGCTGACATTAAAGACAATAACAGAAGCTGTGTGATTAAAGTGATTAGCCGTTTTGGCAGTCTATTGCTGACTGGCGATATTGAAGCAAAAGCTGAGCAAGCGTTATTAGACAGTCAAGCAGTAAAACTAAAGAGTGACGTGATGATTGCACCACATCATGGTAGCAAAACGTCTTCAACAGAAGCGTTCATTCAAGCGACTAATGCCAAGCAGGTTATTTTTACGGTTGGTTATTTAAACCGCTTTAAGCATCCTAAGGCGGAAATCATCAATCGCTATCAATTAAATGCTGTAACCCATTATCGGTCAGACCACGATGGGGCAGTGATTGTCGACTTTATGCGAGAAAGTGCGCTCCAAATAAATGCTTGGCGCACATTGCATCATCGCTATTGGCATGATGATTTTTTATGAACTCTCGCTTGCCCAACAGTACGCATCTACGCTAAAGTAGCATTTGTTTTGTTTTATCCGATTTAATTAAGGAGTTACCACTGTGTGGGAAATTATTAAAGCCGCAGGTTGGCCAATTTGGCCATTGATTTTTGCCTCAATTATTGCATTAGCGATTATTGTTGAGCGTTTTTGGGCGTTGCGTAGCGAGATTGTCGCACCTAGCAACCTATTGCCAGAAGTGCAAAAATGGATGGGCCAAGGTGTTGTGAATAAAGACAACCTTGCTAAATTGGAAAGTCATTCGTTATTAGGCAAAATATTGGCCAGTGCATTGGCTAATGAAAACAATGCCAGAGAAGTAATGAAAGAGTCGATTGAAGAAACGGGACGTGCAGTTGCCCACAGTTTGGAAAAATATCTTTCTACATTAGGCACAATTTCTACAGTAGCGCCATTGCTAGGTTTGTTGGGAACGGTTATTGGGATGGTGGAGTTGTTCGGTGCCTTTACTAATTCTGGACATGATGTTGCCCAGTTTGCGCGCGGTATTTCAGTGGCTTTGTATAACACAGCAGCCGGTATTGTGGTTGCAGTGCCGGCGATGATTGCTTATCGTTACTTCCGGACTAAAGTGGATACTTTACTGCTGGATATGGAGCAACAAGCCATTAAGTTAGTTGAAATTCTGCATGGTGATCGTTAATCGAGTAAAGACGAGTAAAGGAGCCCTAAAATGAATTTTCAACGTGGAAGAAACCAGGAAGAACTAGAAATTAACTTTATTCCGTTAATTGATGTGTTGCTGGTGATTATTATCTTTCTTATCGTAAATGCGACTTTCTCACGCACCAGTGAATTGCAAATTAATTTACCAACCGCAGATGCGAGTGCGCCACAAGATAAGCCATTAATCATTACAGTTGATATTGATGCAACTGGACGCTATATGATTGAATCAAAAGAGGCTGGCACCAGTCTGGAAGAGATTGCTAGCGCCCTGCAAATGGCGGTTGGGGACGGTAAAGATCCAACTATCGTGATTAATGCAGATGCTAAATCGACGCACCAATCTGTTGTTAATGTGATGGAAGCAGCACGTGTTGCTAATTACACGCATATTACTTTTGCAACACAATCAGGATCTAGCAATTAATTACGACCATTTCTTTTACCCGTTTCTGCAGGCTTAATCGTGTCGAAACGTGCGCGTAATAAAAACGCAATTCCACAAATCCACAATGCTAAAGCGCTTTTTTTGCGAGTATTTTCTTATGCTTGGCAATATAAATACGTTTTTGCCGTCACCATTCTTGCCACAGCTGTATTATCTTTAAGTAATACGGCTTTTCTAGCCATGATCAAAAAAGTGACGGATGAAGGATTTATGCGTCAGTCAGCTGAGCAAGTTTATGTGCTACCGCTGATGTTGTTTGGTTTAATGACCATGCGTGGCATTGCGGGTTTTGTCTCTATGTATAGTATGCGCTGGATAGCGCGACGAGTGGTCGAAACATTGAGACGGCAAGCGTTTGGTCGGCTAATGCATATGCCTGTCAGTTTTTTTGATATGCAATCGACTGGCATGATGGTATCCAAACTAACCTATGATGCAGAAAAGCTATCTAGTGTTGCAACGCGGACAGCGATGAACTTCTTAAGAGATGTATTGACGTTGGTCGGCTTGATTGGCTATATGTTGTATCTTGATTGGGGACTCACTTTAATTTTTGCTATCGTTGCGCCTTTGATGGTTTTTTATCTAAGAACAACCACGCCAAAATTACGGGCAACCGCAAAAAAAGTGCAATTAGCCGTTGGTGAAATGACTAAAGTTTCGGAAGAGGCGATTTCTGGCCAGCGAATCGTTAAAATTTTTGGTGCGCAAGACTATGAAGATCAACGATTCACAAAAGTAGTGGTCGATAATCGAAACTTGGAATTGCGTTCTGCGCGCATTGCTGGCTTAAATAGCTTTGTGATTGAAGTATTGGCCGCACTTGCGTTAGCTTTGGTTGTTTACTATGCGTTAGGTCGCTTCAGCGTTGGTGAGTTTGCTGCATTTATCGGCGCTTTGCTGATGTTGATTTCCCCTATCAAACATATCACAGCAGCCAATGAAGATTTTCAGGTTGGAATAGCCGCTGCACAAAGCGTGTTTGAGGTGATTGATGCCCCAACTGAGCAAGATGAAGGTGTGCATGAGCTTGGAAAGCTTAATCATGGCGATATTGAATTTAAACATGTGAGTTTGCGCTATGAAAATGCCAAGCGTTTAGCCTTAGATGATTTAAGTTTTACCGTTAAAAAAGGTGAAAAAATTGCATTAGTTGGACGCTCGGGTGGCGGTAAAACTTCATTAATGAATCTGCTGCCGCGCTTTTATGAGTTGCAACAAGGACTGATTCTGCTGGATGGAATCGATATTCGTGCATTGTCCCTCAAAGATTTACGTGCGCAGTTTTCGCTGGTGAGTCAGGATATTATTTTATTCAATGATACGGTTTTTAATAATATTGCTTATGGCGTATTAAGAGACACGAGCGAACAAGAAGTGATTGCCGCCGCCAAAGCAGCCAATGCTTGGGAATTTATCCAGCAAATGCCACAAGGTTTGCAAAATGAAATTGGCGATAGGGGAGTACGCCTTTCAGGAGGTCAGCGCCAACGTATTGCGATTGCACGTGCTATTTTAAAAAATGCACCCATTTTGCTATTGGACGAAGCAACTTCCGCCTTAGATACTGAATCAGAGCAACATGTGCAAGCTGCTTTAGATGTGCTTATGCAAAATCGTACTAGTTTAGTGATTGCGCATCGACTCAGCACGATTGAAAATGCCGATAGAATTTTAGTGATGGACAAAGGTAAAATTGTTGAGTCTGGTACACATAAAGAGCTAATAGAAACAAAAGGCTATTACACTAAGCTGTATCAAAAAGAGTTTAACGAATAGGTAATCAGGGCATGTTCGGCCACATATTACGTGCTTGGAAAAATAAAAACGCTTTTTTCTACCTTATTTTAATTCCGCTTTCTTGGTTTTTTTCTGCAATGATTACTGTGCGCCGTAAAGCATATCAAACCGGTTTGCTGCATGCTTACACTTTAACTGTTCCAGTGATTGTTGTGGGTAATATCAATATGGGCGGCAGTGGCAAAACGCCGATTGTCATCTGGTTGGTTGAACAACTCAGAAATAACGGCTATAACCCGGGTGTCATTAGCCGTGGTTATGGTGTTAATCGCACTAAACCCATGCAAGTGCTTTCAGACAGCTTGGCGTCGCAGGTTGGCGATGAGCCATTACTGATTGCACGTAGAGTGGCTTGCCCAGTTTGGGTGGGGAAACATCGCACGGATGTTGGTCGCGCTTTGCTTAACGGGTATCCAGCTTGTGATGTGATTATTAGTGATGATGGTTTACAACATTATCAATTGCGACGTAATCTAGACATTGTAGTCGTGGATGCAGAAACGACAAATGCACAATATTTATTACCCGCAGGTCCGTTGCGCGAGCCGCAATGTCGTTTAGATAACGTCGATGCGATTGTTTGTCATGGCGATAAAGTCAGTAAAAATATAAAAGATAAATTTAGTGAGCATGCCTTTGAAATGCAGTTACATGGCCAAATATTCTATAATTTATTAAATGTAGAACAAACCGTCACGGCAGATTACTTTAAAGGAAAGCTAGTAAAAGCAATCGCAGGTATTGGCAAACCAGAGCGGTTTTTTAATCAATTGACTGAGTTGGGATTAAATGTTGAAGGGATTAGTTTTGATGATCATCATGTTTTTAGTGCGCAAGATTTAGCTGAAATTTCAGCTGAAGCTATCATCATGACGGAAAAAGATGCCGTGAAATGTCAGTCTTTTGCGCAAGCGCATCACTGGGTATTGCCAGTTGAAGCGAAAATAGAAACTGGCTTGCTTACCCTAGTGCTGGCCAAGTTAAAGACGCTACAATAAACAGACAATATAAGCGATACTATATGAAGAATAGTGAAAAAGTGAAGGGTAGAAAATGATTGATGCAAAGTTATTGGCGATATTAGTTTGTCCTGTGACCAAAGGGCCGTTAATTTATAAGAAAGCGCAAAATGAGTTAATTTCAACATCAGCTGGATTAGCCTATCCTGTGCGAGACGGTATTCCCGTGTTACTTGAAGAAGAAGCGCGTAAGCTTGATAGTGATGAAATTGAACAGGCAAAGAAAGCAGAGTAATGGCTTTTAAAGTCGTCATTCCTGCACGCTACGCTAGTTCACGTTTGCCAGGCAAGCCTTTGCTCGATATCGCAGGCAAGCCGATGGTGATTAGAGTCGCCGAGCAAGCGAACAAAAGTGGTGCAAGTGCAGTGGTGATAGCAACCGATTTTGAAAAAATAATACAAGTGGCTAAAGCGCATGATGTTGTTGCCGTCATGACCAATGTTGATCATGTTTCTGGCACAGATAGAATCGCAGAAGTAGTGCAAACCTTAAATTGGAATGACGATGATATTGTAGTCAATGTGCAAGGTGACGAACCATTAATTGACCCACAGTTGATACAAGAGGTTGCGCTTACCTTGGTACATAGCAAGCATGCTGTCATGGCAACAGCTTGCCATGCGATTCATGATGAGGCGACCATATTAAATCCTAATGTAGTGAAAGTGACATTCGATACCAATGGCAATGCCCTGTATTTTAGCCGCGCACCCATTCCTTATCCACGTGATGAGGAACATAAGCAAAAGATCAAAGCCTATCGGCATATTGGCATTTACGCTTATCGTGTGGATTTTCTAAAACAGTATGCTGATTTAACAGTCACCGAATTAGAGCAGATAGAAAGTTTAGAGCAATTAAGAGTGCTGTATCATGGTTATAAAATAGCGGTTGCTGTTACCGATAATGCGCCCGCTAACGGTGTTGATACGCAAGCAGATTTAGATGAGGTGCGACGTATTTTTCTGAATAAATGACTGATTAGATTCGTTAACTTTGCAAGTGGTGAAGCCAGGATTTATACTCAGTTTGAGATGGGCTTGCTTTGAATAAAGTAATATTGCAGGGTAATACGCTGGTTAGCTTGGAATGTTAACCAGCGCTTCAAGTTTACACAGCTTCTTCGCCAGTTTCACCAGTTCTAATCCGCAAAGCTTGCTCTACGCTAGTGACAAAAATCTTGCCATCACCAATTTTGCCAGTGTGTGCGGCTTTAACAATGGCATCCATTGCAGAGTCTAAAATGTCGTCAGAGACCACTAATTCTAGTTTTACTTTAGGTAGAAAATCAATTGTATATTCAGCGCCACGATAAAGCTCTGTGTGACCTTTTTGGCGACCAAAACCTTTGACCTCGGTAACGGTTAATCCATTGATGCCAATATCAGAAAGCGCTTCACGCACTTCTTCTAATTTAAATGGTTTAATGACGGCCTCGATTTTTTTCATTTAATGCTCCCTGAATTATTCGTTAAATTGTACTACTAATTAAAAGTTAATTTGCAAGTTATTGGATATCTTCTATCTTTACCAAATCCCCGTTGTGTAATTCTGACACCAATAGGTGATTGGCGGCGTTTATATTCATTAATATCAATTAATCTAGTCACCCGTTTAATATCGGCTTCGCGGTAACCGAGCTGGATAATGTCCGCATGACTCATGTCATCTTCAACATAAGCTTGCATAATGGCATCGATTATTTCGTATGGCGGCAAATTATCTTGATCAGTTTGATGATCGCGTAATTCAGCACTAGGCGGGCGCGTGATAATGCGCTCTGGAATGACGGTTGATAGGCTATTACGATAATTGGCTAATTGATAGACGAGGGTTTTTGGCACGTCTTTTAACAAAGCAAAGCCGCCTGCCATATCGCCATATAAAGTAGTATAGCCAACAGCTGTTTCAGATTTATTGCCTGTGGTGAGCACAATACTACCAAACTTATTCGATAGCGCCATTAACAACATGCCACGAATACGGGCTTGCAGATTTTCTTCTGTGGTGTCTTCTGCTTGACCTTTAAACTCACTTGATAGTGCGTCTTTAAATGTTTCGAACAAGGATTTAATCGGAATTAAGCTGTAGTCGACACCAATCAATTCCGCCATTGCTACCGCATCATCTACACTGATGCTGGCGGTATATTGAGACGACATCATCAACACTTTTACCCGATCTGCACCTAATGCATCAACTGCAATCGCTAATGTTAGCGCTGAATCAATGCCGCCAGAAAGGCCAAGCACAACGCTAGCAAAGCCGTTTTTATTCACATAATCAGCTAAACCTAGCTTTAGCGCATTGTAAACCATGGCTTGTAAGCTTAACGCTGGAATAATAGCAGTGGCTACAGGCTGCTTATTCGTGATTTCAACATAATCTAAAGATTCTACAAATGCGGGAAGTTGATGGGTTACTTTTCCCTCACTATTGAGCACAAAAGAAGCACCATCAAATACTAACTCATCTTGACCACCAATGAGGTTGGCATAAATCAATGGTAACCCAGTTTCTTTGACGCGCTCGATTAACACTTCGTAACGCGTTTCTAGCTTATCCATATGATACGGAGAAGCATTGAGTGAGAGTAAAAATTCTGCACCAGCTTCTTTTGCTTTTTTCGCTGGCGCTGGCTCCCAGCCATCGGCACAAATCATGACGCCAAAATGAATGCCTTGTAATTCAAATACGAGCGCTTCTTTGCCTGGCTCGAAGTATCGTTCTTCATCAAATACGCTGTAATTAGGCAGTGCTTGTTTATGGTAAGTCGAGATGACTTTACTATTTTGAAGCACGCTGGCGGCATTGAATAACTGCTTATTTTCATAATGCGGATGTCCGACCAGCACTGCAATGCCAGCGGTAGACTGTGCGATACGGTTAAGCGTTTTTTGGTTGGCAATAATAAAATCTTGCCGAAATAATAAGTCTTCTGGTGGATAACCACATAAACTTAATTCTGGAGTGATGATTAAATGCGCGCCATTTTCTTTTGCTTTATTTGCCAAAGCGATAATTTTATTGGCATTACCAGTAATATCTCCAACAATCGCATTGAATTGAGCAATAGCGACTTTCATGAATTAATATGTTCCGCCTGCACTTTTAATCAGATTGACAATCTCTCGATTTCCTTTTTTTAGCGCATACACATAAGCGGTTAAGCCATATTTGTCGCGTGCTTTTAAATCTACATCATGGTCTAACAACAACTGAACTAGCTCCACTGTGTCAGCGTCAATGGCTAGCTCTAAAATAGGGGTACTTTGTGCATCTTTATGATTAACATCCGCGCCTTCATTGATTAGCACTTTTGCGGCTTCAATTGCCACCTTGTTTACTGCCCATGCTAATGCAGTCCATTCTGAATTATCGACGCTTTTAATAGAAGCGCCATGCTGAAGGAGATAACTGACAATTTCAGTATAGTTGTTTCTGGCCGCGTACATGAGTGCAACGACGCCAATAGGATCTTGCATATTGATATCAGCACCTTGCTTAATGAGTGTTGTAACGGTAGGCAAATCATTTGCATTAGCGGCGTACATCAATACTGATTTTCCATCATGATTTTTGGTATTAGGATCATCACCGTGCTTCATCAGTAACTCAACCGCAGCATTGTTCCCCTCAGCTGCCGCCATACTAAAAGCCGTCCAGCCTGTTTCATCCGACATTGATGAATCAGCGCCTTTGGCTAGCAAAATCTGCATGGTAGCGACATAATTTCTTCTTGCGGCATACATTAATGGTGTCCAGCCATCGCTATCTTGCGCATTAATGCTAGCGCCTTGACTAATTAGCAGTTCTACCACAACCGATTTATCTTTACGAGCTGCGTACATTAATGCGGTAATTTGATCTTTATCTTTCGTATTTGGATTGGCGCCAGCAGCCAATAATTCATTGACCGCTACTGCATCACCTGAAGCGGATGCTGTTAACAAGTAAGATATGTCTTCAGCTTTACAGTATTGGCTGAATATCGCTAAACACAATAAAAGGAAAAGAGAATATTTTTTCAATGGTTATCTTTCTTTGTTTCGCATCGCTTGCATTACCGCTTGCCCAAGACCCGCTGGAGAATTAGCTACGACGGCCCCTGCACGCTCAAGCGCTGCAATTTTATCTTCCGCACGACCAGAACCGCCAGAAATAATAGCGCCAGCATGACCCATCCGCTTACCTTTGGGCGCCGTCAAGCCTGCTATATAAGCGGCGACAGGTTTAGTGACATAGTTTTTAATATAATCAGCAGCCGCTTCTTCATCGCTACCACCAATTTCACCGACCATGATAATCGCCTCTGTTTCAGGGTCGGCTTCAAATAAAGCCAAGCATTCAATAAAGTTTAAGCCTTTTACAGGGTCGCCGCCAATGCCAACGCAAGTGGTTTGACCTAAGCCAAGTGCCGTCGTTTGTTGCACCGCTTCGTAGGTTAATGTACCAGAGCGAGAGACAACGCCCACTTTACCTTTAAGGTGGATGCTGCCAGGCATAATGCCGATTTTGCATTCGCCAGGCGTGATAATGCCAGGGCAGTTAGGACCAATTAACTTTGTCCCATTAGCATCTAATGCAGATCTAACTTTAATCATGTCTAAGACTGGAATACCTTCGGTAATGCAAACCACCAATTCAATTCCCGCATCACTGGCTTCTAAAATGGAATCTGCCGCAAATGGTGGCGGAACATAAATCACGCTTACATTGGCTTGCGTGGCACGCACTGCTTCGCGTACCGTATTAAACACAGGTAAGCCAAGATGGATTTGTCCACCTTTGCGAGGCGTAATGCCACCAACCATTTGTGTGCCGTAAGTGATTGCTTGCTCAGAGTGGAATGTACCTTGTTTACCCGTAAAGCCTTGACATAATACTTTGGTGTTTTTATCGACTAAAATGCTCATGCGACCGCCTTAACGGCTTGTTCAGCCGCATCGGTTAAGTGTTCGGCAGAAATAATATTCAACCCACTTTCTCGTAACATTTGTTTACCTAATTCCACATTGGTGCCTTCTAAACGAACGATGACTGGAATCGTCATTTCCACTTCTTTTACAGCGGTGATAATGCCTGTTGCAATAATATCGCAACGCATAATGCCACCAAAAATATTCACTAAAATCGCTTTTACATTCTGATCAGCTAAAATGATTTTAAATGCTTTGGTGACGGTTTCTGCCGTTGCGCCACCACCTACATCTAAAAAGTTAGCGGGCATGCCGCCATGTAGTTTAATTAAATCCATGGTCGCCATGGCAAGGCCCGCGCCGTTTACCATGCAACCAATATTGCCATTCAGCGCAATATAATTAAGACCAGAGTGATGCGCTTCAGCTTCTTTTGCATCATCTTGTGACCAATCACGTAAACCAGCTAATATTTTTTGACGATAGAGCGCATTGTCATCGATCGTAATTTTGCAGTCGAGCGCAACTAGATGACCATCTGTGGTCACTACCAGCGGATTAATTTCTAGTAACGCTAAATCATTTTCAATAAATAGTTTATAAACGCCTTTTGCCAATTTAGTGAATTCAGCAATTTGGTCACCCGATAAATCTAAGGCAAAGGCAATATTGCGGGCTTGAAAGTCAACTAAACCATTTAAAGGATCGCAAACTTCTTGTCGTATTTTTTCAGGTTCGTTAGCAGCAATTTCTTCAATATCCATACCACCTGCAGATGAAGCAATCATGACCACGCGATCTAATGCGCGATCGACCAACATGGATAAGTACAACTCACGTGCAATCGGCAGCGTTTGCTCAACCAATACACGATGCACAGGTTGTCCATCAGGTGCATTTTGATAAGTGACTAAGTTTTTTCCTAGCAAACTGCCCGCCGTAGCTTGCGCTTCAGCAGCCGATGTAACCAGTTTGACGCCGCCAGCTTTACCGCGACCGCCTGCATGTACTTGCGCTTTAACCACCCAAGTATTACCTGCAATTTGTTTGGTCGCTGCTGCGGCCGCTTCTTCTGATTGTACCGTTTCGCCGATAGGGGTGGCGATGCCATATTGCTGTAGTAGTTGCTTCGATTGATATTCGTGTAAGTTCATTGGCTAGATTATTTTTTGATTGTTTATACTAGTTAGCATTTTCTCGCAAAAGTGCGTTTGAGGCTAGTAAAAAGCACTTAAACAAAAAGCCACAGCTTTTAAACTGTGGCTATATGGTTGCTTTTGCGAGAGAACTAAAACAATTTACAAATCTTGTTCCCATGCATTGCCATATACTTTTCCGTTACGTGACAAAATAAACATTTGATACATGCTAGTTATCCACATAAAACTAGACGCTAAACTGTAACCAATCCCGCCAATAATCGTAAAGTAGGCAAAACCAGGCGCTAGCTTCGTTAACCACCACGACATAATATCAATAATTAAAAATGCAAATGGGAAAGCGATTGCAAGGATTTTTAATAGCTTAGGCACACCAACTGCAAAGCTAAAAATAAAACCAATAAAGAAAAAGATAAAGCTAATGCCAAATAAGTGGATGTGTGAAACGCGCGTTAAACTTTGGAAACTTGCCCCATCGCCTGTCGCCGCTACTTTTTGCACTTCATCAAAGTTTTTAAAATTAGGAATATTTGGCACAACGCTGTGGCATGCAACACAGTTTTCTGCAAATACATTTTTAAAGTGTGCATCCCAATCTTCTTTTGGTGCTCCCTTGTGTACCCATTTGATAATATCTGCGCGCACTGCATCCGATGCGTTAGCTTTCATCGAACCATTCAGTTTGTTTTCTAACAAGCTGTGGGTGCGATCGCCGTAGTAGCTATAAACAATGTCGTTTTTTGATAAGCCAACTTTACCGTCAGCCATGCCATGGGTCATCATAATTTGCAAGCCAGCCATGCAAAGACCAACGCCAATCACAATTAAATAACCAGCAAAAAGTGCTTTGATGGGGGTAGGCATATTGGGTAGATTTAACCATGTCATATTAGATGCTGTGTATTTCATCTTTTAAAGCCTTGTATAAAAAATTAAAGAAAATAATAGCATTCATTTGCGCAATCAACCTAGCAAATAAAGGGTGAAAAATCACTTAGTTTATATCGTTACAGCGAGGATGTATGAGCTGTTATAATTTACTTTTATTTTCCTAGTAGATTATCCATGCGTTTAGTTGTTCAAGGTCGCGCACTGAGCGTTGCCCACCTGACCCATATTCATCGCTTAATTGGTGGTAATACGCAATTTATGCAAGTAGGCGAATATGCCTATTATTTACCGATTCACACCTCAGATATTGAGTCAGTTAAATCGTTTTGCGCAGCGCAACGGATTGACTATGCTGTAGTACCAAATGGACAGATATTAAGCAAGTTTGGTCTTTGCGTGATGGATATGGACTCAACGTTAATTGCCATTGAATGTATTGATGAAATTGCCGACATGATGGGCATCAAGCCACAAATTGCTGAAATAACCGAAGCTGCTATGCGCGGAGAATTGGATTTTTCAGAGAGCTTAAAAAAGCGAGTTGCTTTGCTTAAAGGCTTAGATGAAAGCGCTCTGCAACGCGTGATTGATGAACGCTTAAAGCTCAATCCTGGAGTACTAGACTGGATAAAAGCTTGTAAAGCAAACAATATCAAAACCATGCTAGTTTCTGGTGGTTTTACCTTCTTTGCCAATCACGTAAAGGCACTATTAGGGTTGGATTATGCTGTTGCTAATGGATTAGAAATTGTTAATGGCAAGCTTACTGGCAATCTAATGGGTGACATTGTGGATGCACAGCGTAAAGCGGATGAGTTAATTAAATTACGTGACCAATTAGGCTTGAAAGCATCACAAACCATAGCGATTGGCGATGGCGCGAATGATTTGAACATGCTGGCTGTTGCAGAAGTTGGGATAGCCTATCATGCGAAGCCAGTGGTGCAACTGCAAGCGACTTATGCGTTGAATTATGTGGGATTGGAAGGTGTGGTTGCGCTGCTCACAGCTTAACCCTTTCTTTCTATCAGTTATTTAACGCCCATTGATGAGATGAACTTACGCATCATCCCATATCTTTTGCACAGTGATTCAAGTATCCGTTTTGGTCGTATCAAATCTTCACCTCGGACAGTTGGCTCTGCAGTTAACTGATAATCTTGATCCGTTAGAATTTTATAACGCCAATGTTTATTGCTAATTTAAGAGGATTTTAGGAGAAAAAGCCTTTACTCTGCATCGTTGCGATTAAATTGCACTAAAATTTAATTAAGGATTAATGAAACGATATGAAAAAAAAGTAATGAGATTATTAAATGCCGCCGCAATTTTTTTATTGCTGCAAGTCTATTTTTTATAGTGGGTAAAGCTAAAATGCGCAAAATTAGCTGAAATAGGTAACCAGTAACTGAGTGAATGGGCGAGTATGCTTTACTAATTTACACCGTTTCACCATTCAAATAAGCCAATTCCATCTCTGTAAAGCCCGCTTTCCGTCTAGCATCCATATTAAAAGGTGGGCGCAATTTTGGCGCTCTGTATTGTTGGCATAAGTTATCAAACGTAGCAATTGGTGCTAAGTCACGTTGTTGACAAAGGTAGTTAAACCAATGATTGCCAATTGAAACATGACCAATTTCATCGCGCAGAATAATATCTAAAATCTCTGCGGCTGGTTGATCACCTGCTTGGGCGATTTTATTGCGGATGGCGGGAGTGGCATCTAAGCCACGGGCTTCCATGGTGCGCGGGACTAATGCCATGCGCGCTAGCACATCTTCTTGCGTGCGTTCTACCATTTCCCATAGCGCGTTGTGACCTGAAAAATCACCATATTGATAACCTAATGTTTTAAGGTGATTGTTTAACAAAGAAAAGTGATAGGCTTCTTCTGCCGCAACTTTTAACCAGTCTTCATAGTATTGTGCTGGCATACCAGCAAAACGCCACACAGCATCTAAGGCTAAATTAATGGCGTTAAATTCAATGTGGCACAGTGCGTGAATGAGTGCGGCGCGACCTTCTTCTGAGCGCATAGAGCGTTTTTTGACAGAGAGAGGGGGTACTAATTCCGGTTTGCTCGGACGCCCAGGAATAGGTCTATTGCCAATTAAATTGATATCAAGTTGCGCGTTAATATCGAGTAAAACTTGTTTGGCAAGATAAGCTTTTTGTAAGTCAGAGACGCCATTTACTTTACGAATAGGGTCATCAGCGAGTAGCCAGTTGAGTGCGCTATGACGCAACTCTATGGCTTCTAAGTAACAATTATTTGTCGACAAAATATAGTTTTTTTGCTTGTTATTTTAGGATTAACATTTATGTTTAATGAAGCGGAATAAAGTCCAAAATACCCGCTTTCATATCAGGCACCATTAAAAACTGCTCATCTTTGGTGATGGCGATATCTGCCGCCGCTTGATAACCTTCTTTTAAAAGACTGACATCGCCATTTATGTTGATGCTATACACTTTTCCTGATTTCCAATCACTGACATACATTGTGCCGTTGCTATGATGGACAACGCCATCGCCGCCGCCAAAGCTTGTGTCAGAAAGGTCTATTAACTCTTGGTTGCTTTGATTATATTGATAGAGTATGCCTGAGCTGAAATCGACAAAGATTAAGTAATCGCCAGTATCGTCAGCTAGCAAGCCATTTGGCGCCATCACGCGTGCATCCTGATTGCCATCAATCAACAATACGGTGTTGCCTTGTGGGTCAATTTTGTAGATTGCGCCGCCTTTTCCTGTAGACAGGTTGCCACTATCACTCACATAGAGGTTGCCTTTTGGATCAGCTTCTAAATCATTCAAGAACTGAGGTGGAAAGGCAAAAGCACTCGCCTCTACGAAAGTAGATACTTGTGCGGGAGATTTATTTAGCGTGATTTTTAGTATTTTGGTTTTATCCGCAACATATAAGTTGTTGCCAATAATCGCGAGGCCTTTCGGATCATCTAAACCTTTCGCAAATATTCTCACTTTACCATCACGTATAACGCTTATTTGACCATCGCCGTTTTTATCAAATACATTAATTTCTGACACGTAAATAGCGCCATCAGTTGCTTGCACGACTGATTCTGGTGTTAATAGGGCACTTACTTTTTTATAGTTTGATGCGCCTGCAGACGCGCATGCGATATTCAGTAGTACTAAAACGATCATTAATGACTTCATTATAAATTCCGTTGTGCGTGAATGATTCTAAATTGAGAACTATTAAGTTGAATGCCTTAATCAAAAAACTTAATAGTAAAAATTTTCTGATGGTAATTTATCTAAAGTATGACATAAGTCACCTGCTTTAATCGGCGTGTTTTTATCTAGGACGCTTAAGAATGCTTGGTCGGTCAATAGCGCTTCAATGGTTTGGTTCATTGCACTGGTGTAACCTTTTTCTATATAGAATTCTGGCGTGCTACTCAGCATGCCTAATTGCTCAGTTTCTCTTCTGACTTGGGTAATCGGCTCGCCATCCGTGGTATAAGCGCGCGCGATAAATTCAGTATGAAAAACGCGTAGCTGTGCATTATAAAAAATATTGGGTTCTAGTAATAACACAACACTTGCTTCGCTATTGTCGCGACATTGATTGATATTACTAAAGCGTGTTTGTAGCGTTGACAGAGCCACTTTTTCTGCTAAAGGTCCTTTCATGTGCCATACATCCATATAGGGGTGTAAAAAACGGACGGGATGAAAGTAATTTCTTTTGGCAATATGAACGGCAACATTGCCAGTTTGTGTGGTGGTTGCTGCATTGCTAAATGGCATGTAGCTAAGGGTAAGTAAACTGAATGCTAAAATATATTTTGTCATTGCGTTTCCATTTCATTGTTCGTTGAGTGTTGCTGATAAGTGATGCGGTAAATATAGTTCGATCTATCATCCGATACATAAAGCGAGCCGTCTGGCCCAATCACAACATCGACAGGTCTTCCCCATGCTTGATTGTTGTGCAGCCAACCTATTGCAAAGTCAACTACTTTAATAGGTTGGCCTTGCTTAAATTGAATCCGAACCAGCTTATAACCACTTAATTGCTCGCGATTCCAAGACCCATGTAATGCGACAATGGCATCGCTTTTAAATTCAGCTGGGAAGTCACTATTATGTAAAAAAGTGATGCCAATCGGCGTGGAGTGTGATGGTAACATAATGGCTGGTGGCGTTGCTTGCTGGCAGAATTGCTCAGGACCTGAAAAGTTAGGATCGGCTGTCATGCCGCCACTTTGGTTGCCCCAACAATATGGCCAGCCATAATTGTCACCGCGTTTGATTAGATTAATATGTTCTGGCGGTAATTCGTCATTGACTTGACCACCTTTGCTATCCGAACGCATATCAGACCCATTATTAGTCGCAAACATCGCTTTGGTCTCTGGATGCCAAGCAAAGCCCTGGGTGTTTCTTAATCCACTCGCCCAAATTGGCGGCAGCGCAGTGTGCTTTCCAACAACTGCGAGCGCGCCTGCAGGTTTTCCATCAAAGGTATAACGGAGCAAGGTTGCGCGAGTTGAGTCACTTTCATTGCAGACATTACAGCTAGAACCAACATTGAAATAGAGGTGATTATCTGAACCTAATTTAATTGTTTTAACGGTATGTCCACCTGAGGCTATGTTCTGGATAAAAGGCATAGGCGCAGACCATTGATTATTTTGTTTAGTCAGCTTTACGATGCTATCTTGATTGGCCACCAACAAATCATTCCCAACAAATACTAAGCCATTCGGCGCATTTAAATTAGAAGCGATGATTATTGCTGATTCAGCGATACCATCTTGATTAGCATCCGTTAGCATGAGTACTTCATTACTTTTAGAAGATGAGACAAACAGCTTACCCTCTGGTGAGAAAGCCATCATGCGTGGTGCGACGGCTAATTTAGCGTAGATGTTAGCTGTAAATCCGGCAGGCAATATTAAGTTAGGCGTTGGCGGTACTTCCCCCGCGCAAGATAAAGACGGCGCGATACTACATATCGCTAATGCTAGATAACTTTTTATTTTATAGATGAATACTTCAATCATTTTTATTACTTTAAATTGTTTTATTCAAGTGAGGACATCCGACCAAATATTAGTTGCCCAAGCATTGGCATATTGACCTTCTTGTTCAGAAGGGGCCGCTGATACGCCGCCGCCTTCTTCCGATACCATGATTTTTTTATCTGCATCATATCGATAAACATTGGCAACATGTATCGCCCGTTTGTCATCGACAAAGCTATAACAAGTATTGGCAAAGACGGGCTCTGGATCTGGCAATCTACCCTGCATCAGTTCAACAATGGCGCTGGCACAGACGCGTGCTTGAGAGGTCGCTATATGTGCAGACTTTGGCAAGCCAGCAGCGACGCTATCACCAATCACATGCACATTCGGCACTCGCTTAGATTCATAAGTCAAAAAACTGACTTCACACCATGGATAGTCTGGCTCTAATAAATCAGCGATTTGTGCCGCTTTTCCTGCACGTTGAGGTGGAATAATATTGAGTACATCTGCTTTAATGGTTTCAAAGTCAGTTGTCACTGTTTTTGTTGCGACATCAACATCGATAACGCTGCTATTGGGCCTGTAATCAATAATTGTTTTATAGTCGTTTTCCCATACTTTAGAGAACAGGCCTTTTTTGGATACGATGTCAGGATTAGCATCTAGCACAATGATTTTACTTTTCGCTTTATGATTTTTGAAATAACTGGCTACTTGGCATACACGCTCATACGGGCCTGGTGGGCAGCGGAAAGGTAATTTAGGGACACTTAGTACAAAGACACCGCCATCTGGCATGGCTTCAAGTTGCTTGCGTAAGTTAACCGTTTGCCAGCCAGCTTTCCAAGCATGTGGTATTTGTTCTTGTGCAGCAGCATTTTGTAGGCTGGGTAAATCGTCGTAAATAAAATCGATACCTGGAGCAACAATGAGCCTGTCATAGCTCATTTCACCGCGCTTCATTTTTACTTTTTGACGAGAAGTGTCAATGGATGTAACTTCTTCTTGCACCCAATTAATGTCGTAGTTTTGCTGAATGGCATCATAACCAAAGGTTAAATCATTGATGCTTTTGCTGCCACCTAATACTAAGTTGCTCAATGGGCATGAAACAAATTGCGATTGCTTTTCAATCACAGACACCGCAATTTTATTATTACTCCACAACCGAATATATTTAGCTGCTGTTGTGCCTGCATATCCGCCACCAATGATAACAACATGGCCAATCGTTTGATTTCCCCCCAGGGCTAATGCAGGACTAGACAGTAATAAACTACTTGCACCTAAGCCAGCTGCCTTAATAAACGCACGTCTGTCGAACACTGTTTTGTTTAGACCAGATTTATTCAACGCAAACTTATTAAAATCAGGAGTAGGCTTACTCATGATTCGCCTCCAACACTTGAGATTGCAATTTAGGGCTTGTCATGCGTTTTTGCTGAGAGAAGTAATGCGCTAACGCTTCAATTTCATTGTTCTTGAGTCCAGCAGCATGATGATGCATAACAGTGCTTTGACGGGTTTTGTTTTTGAATGCTTGCATTTCCGCCATAAAGTGCGTTACATCTAAATTGGCAAGCACAGGGGTGCTGCCGTGGCTATTGCCGTTTGTGCCATGACAGGCGGCACATGAAGCAGCCAATGTGCGCGTATGAATCTCTGAGATGCTTAATGTTTCAGCTGAATAAGCAATAGAATGAATTAACACTAAAGCTATCAAACAGACGAGACCACATAAAACAGAATTGAATGTTATGCGCAACATGGTGCTTTAACCTTAATTTTTTCGATTAAAACACCATTCTAACCATAAATAGGGGATTTGTATGTGACTACAAACACCTTGCTAATTAGCAGTATTCGCTTTTACAGCCATCATCTTTAACGCCTAAGGCTGTTAAGAAAGCAATCATTTTTTCGTCGCCTTCATCACGGAAAAATTGGATTAAAGACAAATCGTTTTTCAGTTTAATATTGATATCAGCACCACTTTTTGCTAGCAACGTTAACATCTCCGTTAATCGATTAAATGCGGCTAAATGAAAAGTAGTATGCAGTGCATTTGGTTGCATATAGTCTAACTCAGCACCTTTGCTAATCAGGTATTTTACAACTTCTAGTTGGTTAGTATTCGCGGCCATCTGAAGCGGGCTCCAGCCAAATATTTTTGCGTTAACCACTTTTGCATCAGCATTCACATATTGTTGCACAGTTTTGAGTTGGCCTTGTATTAAAGCCTCTCTCCAGATGGCTTCTTCATCATCCGTCATTGCTGAAGCGTTAAAAGATAAGCATAAAGCCATTGCTAGCAAAGCTGTTTTAATCCATTGCATATTGTCATTCTCCAAGTTTAATCATTATTATCAACATACTATTTTACAAAGTACTATCCTACTAAGATTCTATCTTAACAAAGCGCTCTTCAATAAATTGTTTTTATAAAGCACTTTCTTACCTGGCGCGTTGATTAGCAAAAAAATGACTAACCAACAAAATGCCTTGCGTTACGGAACATCCGCATCCACGGCCCGTCTTCTTGCCATTCATCAGGATGCCATGAATGTTGCACTGCCCTAAAAACCCGTTCTGGATGAGGCATCATAATACTAAAACGACCATCTGTGGTGGTAAAACCTGTCAAACCTTGCGGCGATCCATTTGGGTTAAACGGATACACCTCAGTAGGCATTGACGTATGATCAACATAGCGTACAGTTGCTAATTTGTTTGCTAATATAGTATTGACCGCAGATTCGTCAGAAAATTCCGTAAATCCTTCGCCATGCGCAATGGCAATAGGCATGCGGCTACCAGCCATACCATTAAAGAACAGTGAAGGTGATGCTAAAATTTCGACCATCGCAAAGCGGGCTTCAAACTGTTCCGATTTATTACGTACAAAATGCGGCCAATGATCCGCGCCAGGAATAATGCTGTGCAAGTTGCTCATCATTTGACAACCATTGCAAACGCCGAGCGCAAATGAATCATTACGATTAAAGAAAGTGCTAAATTCATCTCGCGCACGATTATTAAAGAGTATCGATTTCGCCCAACCTTCGCCTGCGCCAAGCACGTCACCGTATGAGAAGCCACCGCAAGCCACTAAGCCAGCAAAGTCTTGCAATGAGACTTTGCCAGAAATGACGTCGCTCATATGAACGTCGACGCTATTAAAACCTGCACGGTCAAAAGCTGCTGCCATCTCAGTTTGACCATTAACACCTTGCTCACGCAAAATCGCCATATTAGGACGAGTGCCTTTGTTGATATAAGGAGCGGCAATATTTTCATTGAGATCAAAAGTAAGATGCGGCTGTATCCCAATATCAGCATCATTTAATATGCGGTCATATTCTTGCTGAGCACAGACTGGATTGTCCCGTAAACTTTGCATATGGAAAGTGGTTTCTGACCACATGCGATGCAAGTTAATGCGTGTATCAATCAACGTAATATCGTCTTTGCGAATCATTATTTCATTTTTGTTGGTAACGATAGCAATGCGGTGCGCGCAATTGCCAAGTGCACTATTTAGCTGTGCCAAAATAGCTTCAACTTCGCTAGTATGTACTTGAATGACCGCGCCTAATTCTTCATTAAATAACGCACTTATTCCATCGCCTTGCATTGCGCTTATATCAGCTTGCAAGCCACAATGTCCAGCAAATGCCATTTCAACTAACGTGGTCAATAAACCGCCATCACTGCGGTCATGGTAAGCCAATAATTTTCCGTCGCTATTTAATGCTTGAATTTGACTAAAAAAGACTTTTAGTTGTGCTGGATTGTCGATATCAGGCGCAGTATTACCGATTTGTCCATACACTTGCGCTAATGCTGAGCCGCCCATGCGGTTTTTGCCATTGCCAAGATCAATTAAAATTAAGTCAGTTTCGCCTAAGTCTGTTCTCAGTTGCGGCGTAAGCGTTTTGCGTGCATCGCTAGTATTAGCAAAAGCAGTAACAACCAGAGAAATCGGTGAGGTGACTGCCTTTTTATAATCAGCATCTTCCCACACGGTTTTCATACTCATTGAATCTTTACCGACAGGAATGCTAATGCCAAGCGCAGGGCAAAGTTCCATGCCGACCGCTTTAACGGTATTGAACAAAGCAGCATCTTCGCCTTCATGCCCAGCAGGCGCCATCCAGTTGGCAGATAGTTTTAAATTGCCAATATCAGCGATTAAGCTAGCCGCAATATTAGTGATCGCCTCACCAATCGCCATGCGTCCAGAAGCTGGCGCGTCAATTAACGCGATGGGTGCGCGTTCGCCGATGGCAAAAGCCTCTCCAACATTGGTTTCAAATCCTGCTGTCGTCACTGCCACATCAGCCACTGGCACTTGCCATGGGCCAACCATTTGATCGCGTGCAATCAGGCCAGTTACACTGCGATCGCCAATGGTGATCAGAAAAGTTTTATCTGCGACACCAGGTAAATGTAAAACGCGCGCAACGGCCTCTTTTAAGTTGATTTTTTTAGTATCCAAAGCAGTTAATGTTTTATTGATGCTATGAACATCGCGCGTCATTTTAGGCGGCTTGCCTAATAAGACGGATAAATCCATATCAACAGGCTTGTTATCAAAGTGACGATCTTTTACTGTTAAATGACGCTCTGCTGTTGCTACGCCAACCACGGCAAACGGGCAACGCTCACGTTCGCATAACGATTTAAATAATGGCAAATCTTCTTGCGCAATGGCTAGCACATAACGCTCTTGCGCTTCATTACTCCACAACTCGCGCGGACTCATACCAGGCTCTTCGTTATGTACATTACGTAATTGGAATATTGCACCGACTTCAGCATCATTGACTAATTCAGGGAAGGCATTAGAAATGCCGCCTGCGCCCACATCATGAATGCTAACAATTGGATTGTTGTCACCCATCTGCCAGCAGCGGTCAATGACTTCTTGCGCACGGCGTTGCAGTTCTGGATTGCCGCGTTGTACGGAATCAAAATCTAGATTTTCAGTATTTGCGCCTGTATCCATACTAGAAGCTGCGCCACCGCCTAAACCAATCAACATCGCGGGACCACCAAGTTGGATTAATGCAGCGCCAGCTGGAATTTTGCTTTTAAACGAATGGCTATCTGAGATATTGCCAACGCCACCAGCTAACATGATTGGTTTATGGTAGCCACGGACTTCTAGTTTTCCTTGACTGTCAGGCACATCTAATTCAAAGGTACGGAAATAACCCGCAATATTTGGACGGCCAAATTCATTATTATAAGCAGCACCACCCAATGGGCCATCCAACATGATTTGTAGAGGGCTGGCAATACGGCTTGGTTTGCCATATGCTTTTTCCCACGGTTGTGGCAAGTTTGGTAAGTTCAGATTTGATACTGAAAATCCGGTCAACCCTGCCTTTGGCTTGGAGCCAATTCCCGTAGCACCTTCATCACGAATTTCGCCGCCAGCCCCTGTAGCTGCGCCAGCAAAAGGCGAGATTGCAGTGGGGTGGTTATGCGTTTCTACTTTCATCAAGTAGTGCATATTGTCTTCGAAAAATTGGTAACTGTTATCTGGACTCGGGTAAAAGCGTTTGGTTTTTTGTCCTGCCACAATCGATGAGTTATCCGAATAAGCAACGACTGTATGGCCTGGATTGCGCTTATGGGTATTGCGTATCATGCCAAATAAAGAAATATCCTGCGCCACACCATCAATCACCCAATCAGCATTGAATATTTTATGGCGACAATGCTCAGAGTTGGCTTGCGCAAACATCATCAGCTCTACATCGGTTGGGTTACGTTTCATTTTGATGTAGTTTTCCACCAGATACTCAACTTCGTCTGGTGAAAGTGCCAAGCCCATTTCATTATTCGCGATCGCTAACGCTGCTTTACCGCCTTGCAAAATGTCAATCGCATTCAGTGGTTTAGGGTCTGCGTGATGGTAGAGTTTTTCTGCATCAATGAATGTAGGCAACACAGTTTCTGTCATGCGATCATGAATAGCCGCAATCAACGCAGCTTTTTCGTTTGTATTTAACGGTTCGTCATTGTGTGTCGTTACGTAATAAGCCACGCCACGTTCTAGTCGTAATAGGCTGGTTAACCCACAGTTGTTCGCAATATCGGTTGCGCGTGACGCCCAGGGCGAAATGGTACCAATGCGCGGAATCGTTAAAAAAAACTCACCAGCTGGTGCTTCTACTTTTCCACTAGGACCATAGCTTAAAATTTGCGCTAACGTATTTTGTTCAGTGGTATTTAATGCATTTTCGCTGAATACAAAATGCATTAACTCGGCGTAAATATGCTCAATACTAGGCGCAGTGTCCTTAAGTGAAGCGTAAAGTTTATCTAAACGAAATGCTGAGAGGGCAGGGCTGCCGCGAAGGCTTAAAAAGTGCGTTTGATTTGACATGGAAGGCGTTGGAATTTAATTAAATTTCAATCCATTATTTTAGCAGAAAGCGGCTTCCAGCTCACCAAAAATATTTTCTTTGATGGAATGGATTTGACCGACAACGACATGATTTTATTACCCTAATAGACCTACACCAATTGTAATTATATTAATGGCATTGAAGCGGTTTTCAATATTGTTATTGCTTTTAAGGCTGTCGCCCTGTGGGGATTGACTGGCTGCCATCACCAATCTATACGCTGCAGTAACCCCTTGTGCCTATTTGGGGGTGAAGCTAGCGCTAAAAAGTGCTAGCTAGTCGCGTTTAAAACCCCAGTGCTCTTGCAACTTGATAAAAGATAAAACTAACGACCCACGCGAGGCTCAATGACCAAACAATGGATAGCCACATAAAACCACTGCTTTTGGATTCGGTTTTAAGGGTGGCAATCGTAGAGAGACAAGGCGTATAAATTAAGCTAAACAACATAAAGCTCATGCCTTGCACCCAATCAATGTTTTGCGCCATTTGGCTAATTAAGGCATCGCCTTGTAATCCGTAAATGACAGCTAGCGAGCCGACAACGATTTCTTTAGCCACAAAACCAAAAATAAGGGCAATTGCAAGACGCGTATCAATACCGATTGGATCTAGTATGGGTGCAAATAAAGCGCCAATTTGGCCAGCGTAAGTGTCGACACTGGCGGCGGGCACATTGCTTGGGAAGTTAGTTAATAACCAAACCATAACGACGCCAAAGATAATAAATTTAGAAGCGCGGATTAAAAAGTGTTTAACTTCCTGCCAGCCTCTTGACCAGATTTGATGCGCGGTTGGAAAGCGGTAAGGAGGTAGTTCTAAGATAAAAGGCTCATTACTAACAAAACGTCCTTTAAAGACAAGCGCGGTTATAAAGATGGTGAACAAACTCATCATATACAGGGAAAACATGACCCATGCAGCTTGGCTGGGTTTAAATAGCACAGCAATCATGAAAACAAATATCTGTAAACGAGCAGAACATAAAGAGAGCGGAATCGTGAGCATGGTGAGTAAGCGCATGCCTCTTGAGCGCATGACGCGCGTGCCCATCAGTGCTGGTACGTTGCAACCAAAGCCCATCAATACCATCACAAAGCCGCGACCATCTAAGCCCATCTTTGCCATCAAGGTGTCCATTAAAAAAGCAGCACGAGATAGGTAGCCACTATCTTCGACTATGCTCATGACTAAGAAAAATAGGATAATAATTGGTACGAAAGCAGCCACCGTGCTAACGCCGTTGTAGATGCCATCTAATAATAAGCCATTTAGCCAAGTTGGTGCTGATGATAAAAGGGGCTCAAGAATGGCTGTTCGCGTTTGGTCAAATAACCAAGCCATTACTGCTTGCAGTGGCGCGCCAATGGTAAAAATGAACTGAAAAAGTAAAAATATCGAGATGATAAAAATTGGTAGACCAAGCCATCGATGTAGTAGTATTTTGTCTATATTATCAGTGGTTTTGTTATTCAGTGTTGTTGGGATTTGTACTGTATTATTAACGATAGATTGCATTTCCAATTCGATTTGGATATCCGCGTTTAAACGATTTGCAATCTCGTCAGCATTTATTTTCGGCGCATTTTTATTAATTACTTCTGCCATTTTTTGTAGTAAGGCAGGGCAGCCATCACCGTATTTTCCGCTCAATTGTACTGTTGGCATCTTAATTTCTGCCGCCATTGCGGCGTCATTAATCGAGATGCCTGCGCGTTTTGCTTCATCTTGCATATTGAGCACCAAAATAGCGGGAATGCCTAAGCTACGAATTTGCAGGGCTAGTGATAATTGGCGATCAATTTGAGTTGAATTCAGTACAATACAGACTAAATTAACTTCATTGTTACTTAAAAAGTGTCTAACCACTTGCTCATCATCAGAAAAGCCATGCAAGTCATAAAGACCTGGTAAATCAATGAGCTCAGCAATATGGCTGCCCACTAAAATTTTAGTACACATCAAATCAACAGTAATGCCAGGCCAGTTTCCTACTCTTGCGGAGGCGCCAGAAAGGCGATTGAATAAAGTGGATTTGCCAGTATTTGGCATACCAAGCAAGGCGATTCTTTTCATTGTCGATAATGTCTTATTAAATAGTGTCTGGTTAATGGAAGTCTGATTGGATAATGGTTGATTGTGACTATTTGTTATGCTTTTTTGCGATGAATTGCAGGGTGGTACTGCAATGCTTACGCAGTCACCTGAATTAGCTTTGCTTCAGACTCTCTCAAAATAATATCAGTTGAGCCGATTCTTATATGTAGCGGGCCATTAAAACTTGCTTTTCGCATGACTTGAATTTGCTTACCCACCCGAAAGCCTAACGCAAATAAACGCTGAATTAATAGTTGATCTGCGTTAATTGCGTCAATACCGCTTATTGTAGCAAGCGCACCAGCTTGTAAATTGTATAGCAGTAACATGATTCATACGATATATGAGAATAGGAATGGTTCTTATTATTACATAATTATTTAATTAATGGCACTGTTCTGTGCATGTGGACTACGAACAAAAAAGCTTGCAACAGCAAGCTTTTTGTATTGTATAAAGTGGGTGAATTATTTGCTAGTTGGGACAACAATTTTTGCTTTGTCTTTTAAACCTACCATCAGTTGTTCTAGCTTACGTTGTTGCAATGTACGTTTTAAACCTTCTTTAGCTTTATCATAAGCTGGCACCTGAGCTGCGCGGCTATCATTAAGTTTAATGAGATGCCAACCAAATTGTGTTTGCACTGGTGTGGTAACCGTTGCGCCTTTTTTTAGCGTTGATATTGCGTTGCCAAATTCTGGCACCATACCAGCTATTGCGAACCAACCTAAGTCGCCACCTTTTTCTTTTGAGCCTGGATCGATTGATTTTTCTTTTGCTAGTTTTGCAAAGTCACCACCTTTATTCAGTTGCGCTAATAAATCATTGGCTTCTGCTTCAGTTTTCACCAAAATATGTTGCGCCTTATATTCTTTATCGCCGATTTCTTTTTTATATTGCTCGTAAGCGGCTTTAGTTTCAGCGTCTGAAACTGGATTTTTATCCATATAGTCAGCTAGAAAAGCATTGACAACTAACTTGCGCTCACCGATTTCTGCTGCAATCTTAATATCTGCTTTTTTATCAAAACCATTTTTTGCTGCTTCTTGATAAGCCAGCTCAGAGCCAATCAATTCATTGAGAACTGCATTTTTTAAGCCATCACCTTTTTGGCCACGGTCTGCTGCGTCTTTCATGATGAAATCAACCCAGGATTGTTTAATGGGTTTGCCGTTAACAGTTGCTGGGTCAGCAGCATAGACAGTAGCAGTCAACGAAAGAGCAGTGAAAGCTGCTACTGAGATTAATAATTTTTTCATTTTCATGAGCTTCCTTAATTGTTAAAAGTAACTACGATTGTTATTTGGGGTCAGTGGGCGAAATTGCAATGATACTTATCGCATGAATTTGTTGCGGAATTAAGTCATTAAGCGCTTGGTAAATTAAACGATGTCGCATTATCTGCGATTTTTGTGAAAAATGCGAGCTAGCTATTCTCAGCGAAAAATGACCGCCGCCATTGTTACCCGCATGGCCTGCATGCGCTGCACTATCATCTTCAATCTCTAGCGTGATTGGGTTAAAAACAGCTAGTCTCTCTTTTATCGTGTCAATCAAACGCATGATCTGTTTTAAGCCTTTGTTTTTATGGTAATGTTTTGCGGAATGGCTTAACTACCACTTGATTATAAACGCCTGCCGTCACATATGGGTCTGTATCTGCCCAGGCTTGTGCAGCTTTGAGATTATCAAATTCTGCAACGATTAAACTACCAGAAAAACCCGCTGGACCAGGGTCGTTGCTGTCAATTGCCGGGAAAGGCCCTGCTAGCAGCAATTGTCCTGCATTTTGCAATGCATTTAACCGCGCCAAATGCGCTGGTCTTGCTTGTATACGTTGTTCAAGGCTATTTGCTGTATCTTCTGCAATAATGGCGTACCACATGATCTATCCTTATTTTTACGCTTCAAAAAGTTTTAATCAGCAGGCTCTATTAAATAGGCTTTCAGCGCCAGCGTTTGAGCAATCATAAAGACAAACATCATTGACGTAACACCAAACAATTTAAAGTTAACCCAGGCGTCTTCGCTGTAGTGTTGAAAAACGTAAATATTAACAAAGCCAAGTACAATTAAAAACGTTATCCATAGCCAATTGAGTTTTTGCCAAATATGCGCAGGTGGATTAAGCATTTTACCCATCATTTGCTGAATTAAATTTTTCTTAAAAAGAAGATTAGAAATCAATAGTACGGTCGCCATGAGCCAGTATAGAACGGTCGGTTTCCACATAATGTAAGTTTTGTCATGTAGCAACAGTGTGATGCCGCCGAGCAGCGTAATAATAACGCCATTAATCATCAGCATTTTTTCCACTTTGCCATGACGCAGTTTGCTGTAAATAATCATTGCAATGGTTGCGCCAATCGCAATAGCGGTGGCGGTAAAGATATCGTATAGCTTAAAACCAATAAAAAATAAGATAACGGGGAATAAATCAAAAAATACTTTCATACTGACTTTCGCTTTTTCATTAACCCATTTTTGGGTGGCTAAGATTGCAACGATAGGAATAAGCACTAGGATGACGTAAAATGTTTGAATATCACTTAATGTTAAGTCTTAATGCCAGCCGCTATCGATCTACATTGCCATTCTACCATTTCTGACGGATTATATTCACCAGAACAGCTTATTGCTTATGCACATGCGCAAGGCGTGAAAGTATTGGCGTTAACGGATCATGATGATATGAGCGGGTTAAGTCGCGCGCGCAAAGCAGCTGAGCAGCACGGCATGCAATTTATCAATGGGGTTGAAATTTCAGTGACATGGAAAAAACGCACCTTGCATATTGTGGGCTTAAAGGTCAATCCTGATTACATCCCATTAAAAACAGCCTTAGATGCAGTTAAGCAGGGGCGATTAGACCGCGCAAAACTAATGGCGGAAGGATTGGCAAAAGTTGGCATTGAAGGCAGCTTTGAAGGCGCGCAAGCGATTGCTGGTAACAGCATCATGACTCGAAGCCATGTTGCACGATTTTTGGTTGAAGCTGGCCATGTAAAAGATGTTAAAACCGTGTTCAAAAAATACTTGGTCAAAGGCAAGCCAGGTTTTGTTGAGCATGAATGGATGACTTTAGAGGAGGCGGTTACGTTGATAAAAGACAGTGGCGGGGTCGCTGTTATCGCACACCCTGGTCGCTATGATTTGGGTCGAACCAATATGCCTTTACTCATGCATCAGTTTAGAATGTGTGGCGGTGAGGCAATAGAAGTCGTGACAGGTAGTCACACACCACCGCAATATACCCAGTTTGCCAAAATTGCTCATCAATTTAGTTTGAAATCTTCACTTGGTTCAGACTTTCATGGCCCTGGCATGTCGTATATGGCAATGGGGCGTATCGCCGAACTGCCAGCCAATTGCGTTCCTGTTTGGCAAGATTGGGAAGAGGCGCGGTGTTTAAATTGAGATTAGCTTTTAAATTGCAACAGTTATTAAAATTTAAGCGTACTTAAATCGGCGATTCTATAATCCATTATGGCGCAATATTTTGTTATTCATGCGGAAAATCCGCAAGCAAGACTCATCAAACACACAGTAGAAATATTGCGTGACGGTGGTGTGATTGCTTATCCAACCGACTCAAGCTATGCCTTTGGTTGTATGTTGGGTTATAAAGACGCACAAGATCGCATACGTCAGATTCGGCAGGTCAGTGATAAACAATTGTTCACGTTAATTTGCAGCAATCTCAGTGAGCTGGCTAACTATGCCAAAGTAGACAACACTCAGTTTCGCTTGTTAAAAGCCAACACGCCTGGCGCGTATTCTTTTGTCTTAAATGCGACAAAAGAAGTGCCAAAGCGCTTACAGCATCCTAAGCGTAGCGCAGTCGGTATTCGCGTACCCAATCATCAAGTGGTACAAGCAATTTTAGAAGAACTGGGCGAGCCTATGCTCAGCATGACTCTGCAGATTGGCGATGAAGAGCCGATGAACATTGCTTGGGAAATTCGTGATAGATTAGAACATCAATTGGATTTGGTGATTGATTCTGAGATTCACCATATCGGTTTTACCACGGTGATTGATTTGACCGAATCGACACCAAAATTGATACGACAAGGCGTAGCAGATGCGTCACCATTTGGACTGTAAAATAGAAATGATGAAATCATGGAATTAAATGTAATACAAAAAATTACCGTATCAGCAATCCCAATTATTTTTGCGATTACTGTGCACGAAGCCGCACATGGCTATGTGGCCAAATATTTTGGCGATTTAACCGCGGATAAAATGGGTCGTATTACCCTGAATCCGATTAAACATATTGACCCAATTGGCACTATTTTATTACCTGCACTAACCTTAATGTTAGGCGGTATATTGTTTGGCTGGGCCAAGCCTGTGCCGGTTAACTTTGCGAATTTAAATCATCCTAAAAAAGATATGTTGTGGGTGGCTGCCGCTGGGCCTGCTTCCAATTTTATCATGGCGATTTTTTGGGTTTTAGTGCTTAAATATTCTGTTAATGCGCCAGGAAGCGCAGCTTTCTTTTTGTTAGAAATGAGCAAAGTTGGCATCATGATTAACTTAGTCTTAATGGTGTTAAATTTATTGCCATTGCCACCACTCGATGGCGGTCGCATTGCAGTCAGTTTATTGCCGATGCATTTAGCCGTTAAGTTCTCTCAGATAGAGCGATACGGCTTCATTATTTTAATCGTACTATTGTTTACAGGCATACTCGGCAAAGTTATTTCGCCTATGATTGATTTCTTTGCGCGACTGATATTAAACCTCTTTGCGTAATTATTATTTGTATAATGGCACTATCTTTCTTTAAATTATTTTATCCACATTAGGTAAATTCATGGCGGTTGAACGCGTTTTATCGGGCATGCGCCCAACAGGTAGTTTGCATCTTGGACATTACAACGGCGTTCTGAAAAATTGGCTACGCCTGCAACATGAGCATGAGTGCTTTTTCTTTGTTGCTGATTGGCATGCGTTGACTACCCATTATGACACGCCAGAAATCATCGAAGAAAGCGTGTGGGAAATGGTGATAGATTGGTTGGCAGCTGGCGTTGATCCATCGAGCGCAACCGTTTTTATCCAATCTAAAGTGCCAGAACATGCGGAATTGCATACTTTATTATCGATGATTACGCCATTGAGTTGGTTGGAGCGTGTCCCTACCTATAAAGATCAGCAAGAAAAATTAAGTAGTAAAGATTTGTCGACTTATGGATTTTTAGGTTATCCGCTATTACAAAGCGCTGATATTTTGATGTACAAAGCCACCCAAGTACCTGTTGGTGAAGACCAAATTCCACATATTGAATTTACCCGTGAAATCGCGCGTCGCTTTAATCATATTTACGGCAAAGAAAAAGGTTTTGAAGAAAAAGCAGAGTCTGCCATTAAAAAGTTAGGCAATAAGCGTGGTGCCCTATACAACGAGATGCGCAATGCTTATCAAGAAAGTGGCGATGAAGAAGCGCTGGCTTCTGCTCGGGCTTTGATTGAAGAGCAGCAAGGCATGAGTATGGGCGACAAAGAGCGTTTGCTGGGTTACCTTGAGGGCGGTGGCAAAATCATTTTGATTGAACCAGATTACAAATTAACACCTGCTTCAAAAATGCCAGGTTTGGATGGACAAAAAATGTCTAAATCCTATAACAATACGATTTCCTTACGCGAGTTACCAGAGGATATTACCAAGAAAATTAGAACCATGCCCACCGATCCTGCGCGAGTGAGACGGACAGATCCTGGTGACCCTGCTAACTGCCCAGTATGGCAATTGCATGAAGTCTATTCTGACGACAATATTAAAGATTGGGTGCAAATAGGGTGTAAATCAGGCGCGATTGGTTGTATCGAATGTAAGCAACCAGTGATTGATGGCGTGTTAAAAGAGTTGAAGCCGATTCAAGAACGTGCAGCGCAATATGCGGAAGATCCAACACTGATTAAAAATATCGTATCAGAAGGTTGTGAAAAAGCCCGAAAACTCGCGCGTGAGACCATGCGCGACGTGCGTGACGTGATGGGTTTGGATTATGGATAATCTACCTTAAGTATTGCCAAGTTAATTTATTTGATTATTTTTGTACTTTTAAATATTGCCGTTGTGATGATATGTCGAACGATAAGCCTTATTTCCTTTTTGCAGTAGATTTATGAGGGATGAGTCAAATCAATAGTCGCGGTAAATAAGGGCGTATTTGATGGCTGTTTTTGTTTTTAATTAGCCTATTTAGTGTTTTATCTTTGCTAAAAGTGCTATATGATGTGGTTTGTTGAAGGCAAATTGTTATAAGGGATTGTTTTGTTAATCACCACATCAGACATTAAAATCAATGGCGAAGCCCTGTATGAGCTACCGCACGATTTATATATTCCACCTGATGCCCTGGAAGTTTATTTAGACTCTTTCGAAGGTCCGCTTGACTTATTGCTTTACTTAATCCGTAAGCACAATCTCGATATTCTAGACATCCCAATGGCAAAACTGACGCTGCAATATATGCAATATGTCGAGAAAATGAAAGCCATTAAACTGGAATTGGCGGCTGATTATTTACTGATGTCTGCAATGTTGATTGAAATTAAATCCCGCATGTTGTTGCCTAAACCAGAAGCTATTGAAGATGAAGATGATCCGCGCGCCGAGCTAGTCCGTCGGTTGATGGAGTATGAAGCCATTAAGTTGGCCGCTCAAAATTTAGATGATATGCCTAAAGTGGGCGAGCAGTTTCAAGTTGCTGATGCCTATTATCAACATATTGCCGACATCAAACCACCAGAAGTGAGCGTTGATGAGCTGGTTGAAGCGTGGCGAAATGTGCTCAAACGTGCCAAATTAACCTCACATCACAAACTCGGTCGTGCAGAGCTTTCTGTTCGCGAGCACATGAGTTCAGTTTTGCGTCGCTTGCAAACGCAAGGGATGTGTGAGTTTTCTCAGCTATTTGATTTAAGCGAAGGCGGATTGCCTAAGCTGGTCGTTAATTTCTTAGCCATTTTAGAGCTTGCAAAAGAAGGGCTGATTAAAATTACCCAGCAAGCGGCATTTTCAACCATTTATCTGCAATTGAGTCACTCTGAATGAGAGAGCCAGAAAATATCATTGAAATGAAACAAATCTTAGAGGCGGCTTTGTTAACGGCAGGGCAGGCATTGGGTTTGGATGATTTGTTGAAGTTATTTGCGGGACGCATGGAACGTGCAACGTTAAGAATGTTGTTGGATGAGCTGAAGCAGGATTGGGAAGGTAAAACTTTAGAGTTGGTGCAAGTAGCAACAGGTTATCGTTTTCAAGCCAAGCCAGAATTGAGTGCGTTTATTGCACGATTAAGCCCAGAACGTCAGCCTAAGTATTCACGTGCAGTGATGGAAACATTGGCGATTATTGCTTATCGGCAGCCAGTGACCCGCGGTGATATTGAGCAAATTCGTGGGGTCACGGTCAATCCGAATGTCATGCGTCAATTGATCGAACGCGACTGGATAGATGTCGTGGGGCAACGAGAAGTACCAGGCAGACCATCGCTCTACGCTACCACTAAACATTTTTTAGATGACCTTAACTTGCGCTCACTCGCTGAGTTACCGCCCTTTGAGGACTTTGCGCAAAGTGAAATGTCACTCGACGGCTAATCGCTTGATCAACCCTAGCGTTTAGAATCTTTAGTCGTAAAAGCGGAGTTGCTGTAAAATCACACACTTATCGATTATTACTGATTATTAAGTTCCTCCATGGCCAGACCGTTTAAAAAACCACAAGACAAACAAGCTATACGCAGACCACTATCTGAAGATGCTGCTGCACAAGCGCCAGCCCAGCGTTTGCATAAATTGCTCGCAATGGCTGGCTTAGGTTCGCGCCGTGACATGGAGAAGCTCATTGAAAGCGGACGCGTCATGGTCAATGGCGCAGTGGCACAACTCGGGGTTGGTGTGACTAAGTATGACGAGGTAAAAGTCGATAGCCGACTTATACGCTTATCCTTCACGCCTGAATTGCCACAAGTGCTGATTTATCATAAACCAGATGATGAAATTGTCAGTGCTGATGATCCTGAAGGCCGTGCGAGTGTGTTTGATAAATTGCCACGCATCAAAGATGCTAAATGGATTGCCATTGGTCGTTTGGATATGAATACTTCTGGCTTGCTGATTTTTACCACATCAGGTGAGTTAGCAAACCGTTTTATGCATCCGCGCTATGAAGTCGAGCGTGAATATGCTGTGCGTGTGTTCGGTGAACTGACCGACGAACAAATCGACATGCTGAAGCAAGGCATCGAATTGGAAGATGGTCCTGCTGCATTTGATTCGATAATTGCGCAAGGTGGTGAAGGCGCTAATCATTGGTATCAAGTGATTTTGCGTGAAGGTAGAAACCGCGAAGTACGTCGATTATTTGAAGCTTTTCAAATGCCAGTTAGCCGCCTAATGCGTGTGCGTTATGGACCAGTGACCTTACCATCACGTGTGAAACGAGGCGGTATGTTAAAACTGGATACTAAGCAAGTGACGGGTTTAATGGAATGGGCAGGTTTAGAAGTGCCGAAAGAGCCGCCTAAACAACTGAATCAACGAGAAAAAGATAAAGTCACAACCGTATTCACGCCTAAAGTGCGTAAACGCCGCGGTGGTGTATTAGAGCATCAACCAAAAGAAAGAACGGTAGATGGTAAAACTGTCGAGCGTAAAATAAGCGAGCGTAAAACGGTCGCGCGTCAAACAGACGAAAAACGTAATCAAAGCTCAAAAAATCGCCCAACAACTGGCGAGAAAAGAAAGCCTGCCAAACCCCGTCGCATTAGGAGCTAAACTAAACTGTTTGCTCAGATAGCTAGCAGTTGTGATTTAGTCAGCAAAAACACAAATTGGTTGGCACCGCTGGTATCTAACCAAACAAATGACACCTCTGGATAGAAGTCTAACAGTGCGTCCCTGTTGTGGCCAATTTCTACAATCAAAATACCATCATCACTTAAGTAATTAGCCGCTTCGCGTAAGATCGTATGCGTGTGATCTAAACCTGCATGACCACTGCCCAATGCCAGTTGTGGCTCGTTGCGATATTCGGAGGGTAATGCTGCCATGCTGGCGGCATCGACATAAGGCGGATTACTGATGATGACATTGTAGGTTTTACCTGCTAACGCGCTAAACATATCGGATTGGATAGCGGTGACTTGTTCTGTTAAGCCGTAGTTAGCAATATTGATATTGCTGACTGCAATCGCATCGGGTGAAATATCAATCACATCCACGGCGGCTGATGGAAAGGTATGCGCCAATAAAATACCTAAGCAACCGCTGCCGGTACAAATATCAGCGGCATATTCAATCATCTCAGGATATTCAATCCAAGCACTTAAACTATCATCTAGCAACAACTCAGCGATAAAGGAGCGCGGCACAATGACACGTTCATCGACATAAAATTGATAGTCATGCAACCAAGCTTCGCGCACTAAATAAGCTGTTGGAACGCGTTTAATGACACGTTGTTCGATTAAATAAGCCAAATGTTTACGTTCTGCTGTGGTAATCGCCGCATCTAAAAAGTTTTCTAAAGTATCCATTGGCAAATGTAAACCACTCATAATAAGCCAAATCGCTTCATCATAACTATTGTCTGCACCATGACCATAAAAGATATCCGATGCTTCGAACTGACTGACGGCATAGCGAATCCAGTCACGAATCGTGACTAATTCTGCCGCTAGCTTGATTGGGTTGCTCATGCTAATAATTTCCCCATGGTCTTTTTATAGGTTTCTTTAAGGGGTTCAATATCCGCAACCGCTACACATTCATTTAGCTTGTGTATAGTTGCGTTAAGTGGGCCAAATTCGATGACTTGTTTGCAAATATCTGCAATAAAGCGGCCGTCTGATGTGCCACCTGTCGTTGATAACGCTGGTGTCACGCCATAGCTTTCTTGTATGGCTTCAGAGATAGCGTCTGATAAATTGCCGCGCGGTGTAATGTAAGGCGGTGAATATTCCCAATCAATGCTGTAATCAAGCCCGTGTTTATCAAAAATTGCAAACACACGTTCTTTCAAGCTTTCTTCCGTGCTGGCCGTACAAAATCTAAAGTTGAATAAAATTTCTACTTCACCAGGCACTACATTGGTCGCACCTGTGCCGCCATTGATATTGCTAATTTGCCACGACGTCGCAGGAAAGTATTCATTTCCTTCATCCCACACGGTATCGACCATGTCTTTAATCGCTGGTGCTACCAGGTGAATCGGGTTTTTGACCAAATGTGGATAAGCAATGTGACCTTGAATGCCTTTGACAATCAGCTTGCCTGATAATGAACCGCGTCTGCCATTTTTAATCATATCGCCCACGACTTGATTAGACGTTGGTTCGCCGATAATGCAATAATCAATGCGCTCACCGCGTGCTTTTAATGCTGCAACAACTTTAACGGTGCCATCAATCGCCACACTCTCTTCATCGGAAGTAATCAATAAGCCAATCGAACCTTGATGGTTTGGGTTTTCGGCAACAAACTCTTCTATACTGGTGACAAAGGCGGCTAGTGATGTTTTCATATCAGCCGCACCACGCGCATAGAGAACACCGTCTTTAATGGTTGGTTCAAATGGGGGTGTATGCCATTTTTCGAGTGGGCCTGTTGGCACCACATCGGTGTGACCTGCGAAAACGAGCAAAGGCCCGGTTGTGCCGCGGCGCGCATAAAAGTTATCCACTTTACCAAAGCGCATACGCTCAATTTTAAAACCAAGCGGTTCTAGGCGCGCAATCATGGTTTCTTGGCAGCCTTTATCATCAGGCGTTACTGAACGGCGAGATAGTAAATCAATGGCGAGGTCTAATGTTTTAGTCATTTATATCTCTCTTTTAAGCGTCTCTTTGTATGTGTTTTCATTAAAGCCAACACATAAGATTGCATTATCTTTTTCTAAAATAGGGCGTTTAATCACGGCTGTTTTTTCCATCATCAACGCAGATGCACTGACATTATCGATGATGCTTGCTTTAGTTTCGTCACTGAGATTACGCCAGGTCATGCCTGCGCGATTCACTAGTTTCTCCCACGGTTGTTGCGTTAACCATAGGTCTAGTATTGCTTGCGAGACGCTTAGTTTTTTAAAATCGTGGAACGTATAACGAATGTTGTTTTCATCTAACCAAACGCGGGCTTTTTTGACCGTGCTGCAATTAGAAATGCCATAGAGTTTCATCAAGGTATTGTATTGCGATTAATAAGATAATCATTATTTTAACAGCTCATCCAATAGATGTGCAGTTAAGGTTTTTTGGCTGTTTCAACGGGCATATTAAAATCGATTTGTAGCTGTTTGAATTGTAGTTTTTTATACAAAATAAATAGCTCGTCTTGTTTGACGGGCTTAGTAAATAAGTAACCCTGCATAAAGTCACAACCTAGCTTAATAATGGCATCTTGTTGGGATTTATCTTCAATACCTTCAGCCGTTACCTTAAAGCCTAATGCGTGGGTGAGTTTAAAAATCGCATCAATCAGTGCTTTAGCATCATCATCTTTATTAATCAGGGCAATGAACGATTTATCAATTTTAATTTCATCAATATCTAAGTCGAGTAAATAACTGAGGCTGACTGGTAATAAACCAAAATCATCGAGGATAACTTTAATGCCTGCTGTTTTAAACGTACTGAGCAAGCTTTTAAATTGTTCTTGATTATTAATGGCTGCTATTTCTTTAATTTCAAATGATAGGCAATTTGGATGTAACTCATAACGATTAATTGTATTCACAATCTGTTTCACAAGATTGATGTCGCGAAATTGATAGCTAGACAAATTAACGGAAAGATTTAAATCTAAGCCCAAGTCTCTTGCCTTTACCAAGGTACGGCAGCACTCCTCGATTACCCAATCGTTAATTTCTTGCATCAAACCACATTGTTCTGCCACCCCTAAAAAGGCATTAGGCAATATCTCGCCTTTAGTCGGGTGGTCCCAACGAATTAACGCTTCCGCACCAATCGCAACCATTGTTTTACAGTTAAGCTTTGGCATATAGGCAATGGAGAACTCTTTGTTTTTCACTGCCCGCGTTAAATCAAACTGTATATTTTGCATTAAGATATTCGCGGATTCAATTTCTTCATCATAAAATTTAAATCGGTTTTTGCCTTGGTCTTTTGCTTTATACATCGCAGCATCGGCGTTAACTAACAGCTTGTTGCCCTGATTATCTTTTGGGTAAATGGCAATGCCGACTGAACAAGAAAGCTCGATGTTGCGATGATCGATCATGTAAGGTTCTTTAATTGAAGTAACAATGCGCGTGACCACAGTTCGAATATCATCTTCCGAATTAATTTCTTCTAAAATAGCCACAAACTCATCACCTCCAATGCGCGACACAAAATCACAACCACGAATGGCTGCACTCAGTCTTTCAGCGGTCATGGTCAGCACAGTGTCACCGACATGATGACCATAAGTATCATTAATCGGTTTAAACGCATCTAAGTCGATATACGCAACGGCAAAAGCATTGCCATTGCGAATGCAGCGTTTTTCTGCAGAGCGCAAATGAGATTCGAATGCTTTGCGATTAGGCAGCTTAGTGAGCGGATCGCTGAGATTGTGTTGATCAAACTGATTCACCACCATTGGGCGAAACGCACCTGCGAGCTTGAATGCATTTTTTCCATATCGCGCATACAATATGAAAAACATAAAGAGCATCAATAACAAACTGAGTAAACCGAGCGCAACAGCGATGGCCGCAACTTTAAACTCGGTCACCGATTCAGGCCTTGATAGCGTGTTAATCGACGGCGTAAAAGCACTATAAAAAACAAAGTGAATACTGAGCATAACAGCGCTGATACCCACCGCTAATGCGATTTTAATTGGCGTATCATTTTTACCCGTATAGTTTTTTAGCCAATAGGTAATCATCAATATTGCCGTCATAGCAGCCATTGCAATCACTGTTGCAACGATAGACATTAATGGATTAATGCGCGTCGTTTGCATACCATTGATCACAAGGTTGCTGGTGTAAAAAAGACCAAATGTACAAATGCTTGCAAAGAGTCCACCGTAAGCAAAGTTGCTTAGTTTTGGTTCGAGGAAGATCACAATGGCAATAAAACAAACAATCATCATCATGGCGAATAGCCAACAGATGAGTAGCGGCCAAAGAAGGCTGAAACTAGTATTGGAGTGCGTACTAAAAAAAGCGAATAGATGAGTCGCCCAAAGCGTTGTGCCTGCAATAACAGGCAAAGTAAAAAGACTTGACTTGGTTAGGTTGTTAGTTGATTGGGTAATGGTATTTACAAACCCAAAAGCAAAGAATACAGCGACGCTAGTCACCATGAGCGAATTAAGGGCGAGCCAGATGTCGTAATATAATGCCATTGATTTCATTTAATCATTTACACTCAATCACTACGCGCCAGTTGATGACTGGCTACATAAACGGGGAGGGAAGCTGAGTTAAAAAAGCTTAGTGCTGTTAAAACAACAGGAGCGCTTAGCCCCTGTATGATTACGATGACAACTAAATGCCGCGTAACAGTTCGTTAATGCCCACTTTCCCGAGTGTTTTAGCATCCACTTTTTTCACGATAACAGCACAATAAAGACTGTAAAAACCATCTTTAGAAGGTAAGTTACCAGAAACCACCACTGAACCAGCTGGAATACGACCGTAAGTCACTATGCCGGTTTCACGGTCATAAATCTTAGTTGATTGACCAATATAAACGCCCATAGAAATCACGCTATTATCTTCAACCACAACGCCTTCAACCACCTCTGAACGCGCGCCAATAAAACAATTATCGCCAATAATAGTTGGACCTGCTTGCAATGGCTCAAGCACGCCGCCGATACCAACGCCGCCAGATAAATGCACGTTTTTACCAATTTGTGCACAAGAACCAACGGTTGCCCAAGTATCAACCATTGTACCTTCGCCCACATAAGCGCCAATATTAACGTATGAAGGCATGAGTACCGCATTTTTGCCAATAAATGAGCCACGGCGTGCAACCGCATTTGGCACAACACGGAAACCACCATCTTTAAAATCTTGCTCAGAATAGTTGGCAAATTTAGTTGGCACCTTGTCATAATATTTAGCAACGCCGTCGCTTAACAACACATTATCTTCAAGACGGAAAGACAACAACACCGCCATTTTTAACCATTGATGCACTTCCCAATTTTGCGTATCGCCAATGCGAGAAGCAACGCGTAACTTACCCGCATCTAAGTCAGCCAATACGCTTTCAACCGTTGATTTGATTTCAGCAGTTGCATTTGCTGGATTAATATTAGCGCGATCTTCAAAAGCCGCTTCAATGATGCTTTGACGTGAGTCCATAAGAGTTTCCAAATAAATAAGATGACGATCGCAATCGTGCGTAAATAAGAGTGCGCTATCGCAAAGACGTTATTTTAACCCAAACTCTGTTTCTGCCCAAAAAACAAAAAATGCGTGCATTATCCATGCACGCATTTTTGAATTAACGTTAATGCATTACTTACGTTTTGCCGTCAAATAGAAAGGGCGAACTGTTGGAGCTAGTGCTTTTAAATCAGCAATGCGATTTTCATTAGCAGGGTGCGTACTTAAAAATTCTGGAGGTGCGCCAGTATTGCTTGCATTCATTTTTTGCCAAAGCGTGACAGCAGCATCTGGGTTGTAACCTGCACGAGCGGCTAATTCCAAACCGATTTTATCTGATTCGCGTTCTTGCTCACGACCATTGGGCAAAGCAAAAAACAATTGACTGCTCAAACCAGCGCCTTGCATGGTGGCTGCGCCAACAGCGCCAGTACCTACAAAAGCTGCTAGTGCTTGTAAGCCAAACTGTTGCACATAGGCTTGCGACATCCGCTCACGGCCATGTTCGCGTAAGGCATGGGCAATTTCATGGCCAATCACAGCGGCGAGTTCGTCGTCCGTTGCTTCGATTTTTTCTACAAGGCCTGAATAGACCATGATTTTTCCACCAGGCATGCAATAGGCGTTTAGTTGGTCATTTTTTTCTACGTTCACTTCCCATTTCCAAGTTTTTGCATCAGGTCGAAACACACCAACTTGCGCAATTAAATATTGTGAAATCGTGTTAACTCGGTTGAACATCGCTTTATCTATATTGAGTGTCGACTTCTGTTTTGCTTCAGCTAATGTTTGCGAGTAGGCCTGTGCCGACATCCGATCGACTTGTGATGCTGGCATGAGCAAAAATTGAGAGCGGCTAACGCCGGATGCGCTGCTATTGGTTGTTGTTGCACAGCCGCTTACTGCTAAGGCGAGAGATGCGACTAAAATGGAAATGATTTTTTTCATTGCTCAGTCCTTAATATTTAAAGGTTTAATTCATATGCTTTTAAATGATGTGATTGTAGTGATACTGCAGTCAATCACAAAACATAAACAAAATATATTAACGCATGCTTTTAGTCGTTGATAAATGCATTTATTAAAATTTTACTTGAGCACCTAATTCAACCACACGATTTGGCGGCAGTTTGAATTGATTCGTAATCGTTTCAGCAGAATGGAACAACACAGCGAAGATTTCTTTACGCCACCATGACATGCCTACGCGCCCGTGTGTAATAAGAATATCTTTACCAATAAAGTACGAGGTTTCCATTGGTTTTAAATCTAATCCCTGCATAGTGCAATTGATCAATTCTCTTGGCAAATCAGGTTCGTCCATAAAGCCATAGTTGATAATGACGCGATAGAATCCGTGTGGCAGAGTTTCGACGACAAGACGCTCATCTGGGCTGGTGTGAGGATAATCCAAGAAGCGCACAGTTAGAATGACGATTGTTTCATGTAACACTTTATTATGCTTAATGTTGTGCAGCAACGCGCGTGGAATACCGTCCGCATTCGGGGTGAGAAAAACAGCAGTTCCTTCAACGCGAGAAAGTTGTTCTTCATCAATAGATTCAATAAAAGGATCGATATGAATATCATCGTGTTTTAATCTATCATGCAGTAATGTGCGCCCCGTTTTCCATGTCAGCATTAACGTAAAAATAATAGCGCCGATCATTAATGGAATCCAGCCGCCATCTGGAATTTTTAAAACATTGGCGCTAAAAAAGGTTAAATCTACGATAAGGAATAGCATGACGAGTATGCCTGTGCGCCATTTGCTCCATTTCCATACTTCGTGGAAAACAATAGCCGCTAATAAGCTGGTAATAATCATATCGCCCGTCACCGCAATACCGTAGGCGGCGGCTAAATTATCAGAGCTACCAAAACTAATGACTAATAGCATGGTGGCGACCATTAATCCCCAATTGACGCGAGGCATATAGATTTGGCCTTTCGTGCTTTCTGAGGTGTGCTGAATAAACATGCGAGGAATAAAGCCCATTTGTAAAGCTTGTCGTGAGACGGAGAATGCGCCAGTAATCACGGCTTGTGAAGCAATCACTGTTGCAAGGGTGGCCAGTATTATTAAAGGTGGCAATGCCCACGTCGGAGCCAAAAAATAAAAAGGATTTTGAATGGCTTCAGAATTATGCAAGATTGCAGCGCCTTGGCCAAAGTAGTTAAGTAACAATGCAGGTAGAACAAAGCAGAACCAGACTAAGCGAATAGGATAACGTCCGAAATGTCCCATATCAGCATAAAGCGCTTCCGCACCAGTGACGGCTAACACAACCGCTCCTAACGTGCCAAAAGCGAGCCAAGGCGCATTTAGAAAAAAGTTAGATGCGTAGGCTGGGTTTAATGCATGCAAGATACTGACATCATGGGCGATATTGATAATGCCTAATACGCCAAGTGTACCAAACCACAGCAACATCACTGGCCCAAAAAAAGCGCCAACTAACGCCGTGCCTTTGCTTTGTACAAAAAATAAGGTAAACAACACGATCAGTGTAATTGGCACGATAAATTGATGTAGTGTTGGCGCTACGATTTCTAAGCCTTCAACGGCAGATAGTACCGAAATGGCTGGCGTGATTATGCCATCGGCATAAAACATACAGGCGCCTAAAATACCCAACAGCATGATTCTGCGACTTTTTTTGCTACCTTCTGCTGCATGGCGACTGGCCAGCGCGAGTAAAGCCATAATGCCACCTTCACCATTGTTATCCACACGCATGATGAATACAATATATTTAATTGATACGATTAAAATGAGCGCCCAAGTAATGAGCGATAAAATGCCATAAACATTAGCAGCGGTATGCGCTATGGGATGGTGGGTGGAAAAAAAAACTTCTCTTAAGGCATAAAGTGGGCTGGTACCAATGTCACCAAATACAACGCCTAATGCAGCTAAAGCGAGCGTAGGCGTCTGTGAAGTTGATGAATCGTTTTGCATAGATGTCATAAGGTGGATGTCAGCAGTGAGCCTAGGGTCATTTACTGACCTTAGCTTCTAGTTCGCCAATATGCAATTGAATTTGCAGTGTTTGACCAAGTGCTATCTGTTTGCTATCGGTAACCGCTATATTGTCATGTGACACAATGGCATAACCCCTAGCAAGCACGGCTTGCGGACTGAGTTGTTCAATACTGCTTTTCAGTTGTTTATAGTGTTGTTGATGCTTTTGCAATATTTGCTGGCTTGCATAGTTAAGTCGGCTTTGTAGCTGTTTTACATAGTCTATTTGGTTTTTTAGTTTTTGGGCTGGCGAGATAAGGCGTTGCGCTAAAAAGTCTAATCGTTGCGAACGTTGGTTTAAAGTTAACTGTATTTGCCGATTTAATTGCAGATAAAGACTAGCCAGCTTTTGTTTTAAATGGCTACTATCTTGACATGCTAGCTCGGCAGCTGCTGTTGGTGTTGCAGCGCGCACATCGGCAACAAAGTCGCAAATCGTAAAGTCAGTTTCATGACCAACGCCACTGATGGTTGGAATACGACACTGCGCAATTGCGCGGGCAACAATCTGTTCGTTAAACGGCCACAAATCTTCAATACTACCGCCTCCGCGACAAATAATCAGGGTGTCAACTTCTTGCTGTTGATTGGCTTTATTAATAGCGCTGGCGATTTTTTCCGCCGCACCTTTGCCTTGCACAGGCGTTGGGTAAATAATCACTTGAGTGTTTGGGTTGCGACGCTTGAGCGTCGTTAGCACATCCCGTAAAGCGGCAGCATCTGGCGAGGTGACGACACCAATGGTTTTGGCATACGCTGGAATCTCTTGTTTACGTTCGGTATCAAACAAGCCTTCAAGTTGCAGTTTACGTTTTAACTGCTCAAAAGCTTCAAACAAATTACCTAAACCTGCTTGCTTTAAAGACTCAATGGTTAGCTGAAAATCGCCACGAGCTTCATATAAAGTGACGGTCGCACGCGCTTCAATTTTATCGCCTTCACGAGGGTTAAAATCGACATCACTGTTGCGACCTTTAAACATGACGCAGCGCACTTGAGCGCTAGCATCTTTTAGCGAAAAGTACCAATGGCCGCTCGCGGCACGGGTTAAATTTGAAATTTCACCAGACACCCAAAATAAGGGAAAGCTCGCTTGTAATACATCACGCGCTAAGCGATTCAACTCAGTGACTGAGAAGATTTTTTGAGGATTTTTTTGCGTGCTAACGCTGTCATAATCTGCCATAGGGTTTATTATCCATTACAATTCCATAAATACGAAGACTGTTTAACCATTAATTAGGAAATGACATGCAGAAAAAAATAAGTGAAAATTTAAAAGGAAAAACAGGTTATTTGCTTGGTTTTGTCAGCAGCTTTCTAATTGTTGCACTCGCTTTGGCGATTCAACTGCAATACAACTTGGAGCCATGTCCGCTGTGTATTTCACAACGGATCATCTTGATGAGCTTGGGGGTTTTGTTTTTAATGGCTGCTTTTATTCCTCCTTCAACACTATTCAATAAAATATTCACTGTTTTACAAGTGCTCACCGCTTTGGGTGGCGCTGGTGTTGCCATTCGTCATTGGTATTTGCAAGCGAATAAAGAGAGCATTGTTGCTGATTGTGGCGTGGGCTTTGATTATATGTTTGAGAACTTTCCGTTGGAAAAAGCGCTTAAATTAGTGTTTCGTGGGACGGGTGATTGCGCCGCAATTGATTGGACATTTTTAGGCTTAACACTACCTCAACTTGGTTTGATTAGCTTTTCTGCTTTTGCGGTTTATGCCGTTTACTTATCAAACTTAAATAAATAGAACCTAAATCAATAATGAAAACGATTAACGACTTTGTTGGTAATACACCGCTGGTTGCCTTGCAACGCATGCAAGGCAAAACGAGCAATATTATTTTGTTGAAACTAGAAGGCAATAATCCAGCTGGTTCAGTCAAAGACCGACCTGCTTATAGCATGATTATGCGCGCAGAAGCGCGTGGCGATATCCAACCTGGCGACACGTTGATTGAAGCAACTAGTGGCAATACGGGCATTGCATTAGCCATGGTGGCGGCAATGCGCGGGTATAAAATGATTTTGGTGATGCCAGAAAATCAAACCATTGAACGTCAACAAAGCATGAAAGCCTATGGTGCTGAATTAGTACTGACCCCTGGCGAAGGTAGCATGGAGTTGGCACGCGATGTTGCTATGAAAATGCAAGCGGAAGGTGAGGGCATCGTTTTAGATCAGTTTAGCAATATGGATAATCCGCAAGCGCATTATGAAGGCACTGGCCCTGAAATTTGGCGTGATACTGAAGGGAAAGTGACGCATTTTGTTTCTAGCATGGGCACGACGGGCACGATTATGGGCACTTCGCGCTTTTTAAAAGAACAAAATCCAGCGATTCAAATTGTCGGTGTTCAGCCAGAAGATGGTGCGCGTATTCCTGGTATTCGTAAATGGCCAGCAGAATATATGCCAACCATTTTTGATAAAAGCCGTGTCGATTCTTTGGTTTATGTTAATCAACAACAAGCAGAAAATACGACGCGAAAACTTGCCACGATGGAAGGTATTTTTGCCGGCATTTCTAGTGGTGGCGGGTTATTTGCAGCGCTACAATTATCTAAAACAGTAGAAAATGCGGTTATTGTGAGTATTGCGTGCGACCGTGGAGACCGCTATCTTTCTTCCGGTGTGTTTGCCGCTTAGCCCATGCCTGATTGCGCTAAGCTTTATGCTGAGCTTTATTCAAATAAGCGATTTGATAAAACCATTGCTGAACACTGCATCGGCATTTTTCGCAAAACATTATACTTTTCACTGCTGCTCTTAAGTCAGACAGCTGTTGCTGTTTCTAGCATTGAAATTAGCATTGGCAGTGTCGATGCGCCAGTCGGTCAACTCAAAAACACCAATTTACACGTCGATTTAAAAGGCAAGAAGCCTAAACTCAATTTAACTTCCTCTGTTAAACCAACCGCTGCGTCAGATTTTATGCCATTTAAACTGGTCTGTGACACCTTGTTTAGTGAGCAGCTCGGTTATATTGATTGTTTTGATGGCAAGCTAACTTCCGCCGTGATGGACATTCCTTTTTCTTTACATATTGCACAGCAAACCAATCAAGTTTCCTTAGATCTTTTATGCAATGGGGCAAAATTTAGTGATGCAGCAGGTTTGCATGCGGGCGAAGATTTATTTGGTGATTTACAGTTGACGGCCAATAAAAAACAAACTGGCTGGCAATGGAGCAGTGCGTTAAATTGGGAAAAAGGTGAAGTGTTTTGGCAGCCTTTTTATTTTGGCGATGCCGGCAGTTCTTTTGCGGCAAGTGGTTTTATTGATGCGAAAAAAATAGTGATTAGCAATGCAGGTTTAATTGTTAAAGACGTTGGGGAAATTAAAGCAAGTGCTACTATTGATGCTCAAAGCAAGCAGTTAATTGATGCAACAATCACGGCAAAAAAAATTGATTTTAATGGTCTTTATACCTTACTGCTTAAGCCAACTTTAGAGAAGTCAGCTTTTGGTAATCTTAACGTTTCTGGCAAAGCCAATTGGCAATTTGAGATCAAGAATAAGCAGCCCGCTCATTTTGAATTGAAATTAATCGACGCCAATATTGAAGACCAAAATGGCAAATTTGCTTTTAGTCATGTCAATGCCAACATTCCATGGGATTATGAAGTTGCGCAGAATGTTGCGTTGGCTTATGAAAGTGGCAGTTTATTAAATCTGCCATTGGGGGCGGCGAATTTGAAGGCAGAGCTGAATCGGTATGCATTAACCGCGCCTGAGTTAGTATTGCCTTTACTTGATGGCGCGCTTAATTTCAAAAATGTTTCAGCCGCATGGCTAGGGAAAAATTGGTTTTGGCACTTACGCATGGATTTAACACCGATTGATTTAAGCCAGTTTACCGCCGCGCTTGGTTGGCCTGCGCTGGCAGGTCATATTTCAGGAAAAATTCCTTTGGTCACTTATGCCAATAAGCAATTAAATATGGACGGCGCGATGACATTTGATGCATTTGATGGAACGGTTGGCATGAATAATTTGCGGATTGATGATCCATTGGGTGTTGTGCCACGCTTGTATGCTGATTTAACGATGCGGAAACTGGATTTAGGCATCCTAATGCGAACCTATCGTTTTGGGGCGATAGAAGGGAAATTAGATGGTGATGTTAAAGGATTGGAGCTGGAAAATTGGAAGGCTGTTAAATTCGATGCTGCTTTGCAAACCAGTGACGATAAGCAGAAAAAGAAAATATCACAACGTGCAGTTGAGAATATTACGGCTTTAGGTGGAGAAGGGACTGCTGCGGCATTGCAACGCACATTTTTGCGTTTTTTTGATGAATTTAACTATGACAAGATTGGCATTAGTTGTAAGTTGCGCGGAGATATCTGTGAAATGTGCGGTGTTACGTCTACGCCTGACGGCTATGTCATTGTTAAAGGCAGTGGAATTCCAGCCATTAATGTGAATGGTTATAACAAACGCGTGAGTTTGACGGATTTATTAGGTAGGATTGAGCGCATTACGGACACCAACTCGACCGTAATTGTTAAATAGAGACTTAAAATAGGGTATTGAAGCAGGCAGAAAAAGGAAAATAATGGAAAAGAACAGACTCGTATTGCTATTGGCGGGAGTATTAACCGCATGTGTGACCATTAATATTTATTTCCCAGCGGCGGCGGCACAAGAAGCAGCCGATCAAATTATTGACGATGTCTGGAAGATTAAAGAGGGTGAAGCAGCCAAAACACTGAATACACAACCGAACACATCATCTGATGCAACTGAAACAGCAGTGAAGTAAAGGACTAATAATGAAGCAAACTTGGTTTAAGATTCAGACATGGTTTAAATTACAAACATTAATTAAATTTGTAGTGGCGATAGTGGCCGTTTTTTCAATACATTTGGCTAATTCCGCCCCTAATTTAGAAATTGATACCCCAGCAATTAATGCCTTAAAAAGCAGCATGCAAGGGCGGCATGGCCAATTGGCACCATTTTATGATAGTGGCGCGATTGGGCTGACTAATAACGGCTTGATTGCGCTGCGGGATGCTAAAGCGTTACCATTGAAAGATAGGCAAGGCATTAATGCATTAGTTGCATCTGAAAACAATGATCGTAATAAGCTTTATCTAGAAATTGCAGCCGCCAACGGACACCCAGAATGGAGTAGTAGTATTCAAGATGCTTTTGCTGGGCGCTGGATAGATAAAGCGCAAACTGGCTGGTATTATCAAAGCGCTGGTGGTTGGATGCAAAAGTAGATAACCGACATTTCTTGGTTAGTTTTTGTGATGGATTAAAACTAGCTACGTCACAGCCATATCGTTTATACAAGTTAATAGAATTAGTCCGTTATTCCCCTGTTGTTTTTCACTTGGATTTGCTTCGCTTTAGGCTAGACTTTATTTAGCCTAGCTTACTGTAAGCTGGAAGTACAGGGGGTTTTATGACGAGCAATATTGTTAATTTACCTACATATGGCAAAGCCATTAGCCTTGATGATCAAGGTGTTTATTTCACTTTAAGTCCAAGCACAGCGCATCCAAGCACTCGTAGCTTGCACAGTATTATTCAACTGGTTTATGACGATGAATGGTACTTGTTTCAACTGCAAAAAACTGGGCAAACAGATGAAGCTGGTTGGATCATGATGGCCGAAGAAATGGATGGTGCTTTAGTCAGTATTCCTACGCTAGCAATCCAAAGATGCTTTTCGAAACCAGAATATGCCGAACCTAGAGGCGCGTGGCAAGTTATTCGCAACTCGAAATTTGGCTTTGGTAAATTCACCCCAGCTGAGAAAACAGACAGCTGTTATCCTGCGCTCATCTTATTTTCAGGGGATGAAATGCATACGCCTGTTCGACTTCATAAAGCCGATAACGAAACGTTAAGAAGAGCCGATCAGGTGGCAGAACCAACTGAATTAGTCTAAAACCAAGCAGATAATGATAGTGGTAACGGTTAGCGTAAATTCGCTACGCTAACCATTTTTATTGTATCCTTATGACTATGACACCGACCCTCGTTTTTGACATTGAAACCATTCCAGATGCAAGTGGTTTGCGTGATTTATTAGACTTGCCAGCCGAAACATCTGACGAAGATGTGGTGAATTTAGCGCTGCATCAGCGCCGCCAACAAAACGGCACCGATTTTTTACCCTTATATCAACATCGCATTTGCGCGGTTTCTTGTGCGTTACGTGAAGGTAATCATTTCAAAGTGTGGACGCTAGGCGATGAAAATGCCACTGAAGCAGAAATTATTCAACGGTTTTATGATGGCATTGATAAATACACGCCGCAGATTATCTCTTGGAACGGTAGTGGTTTTGATTTACCTGTTTTACATTATCGCGGCTTGATTCATGGTATTAATGCCAGTCGCTATTGGGAGCTTGGTGATGATGATAAAGAGTTTAAATGGAATAATTATATTAGTCGTTATCACATGCGCCATTTAGATTTAATGGAAGTGATGGCGATGTATAACGCTCGCGCCAATGCGCCATTAGATAGTTTAGCGAAACTCTGTGGCTTTCCGGGTAAGTTGGGGATGGATGGCAGTAAGGTTTGGCATGCTTTTAAAGCGGGCAAGATCAAAGAAATTCGTGATTACTGCGAAACAGATGTTGCCAACACCCATTTAGTCTTTTTGCGGTTTCAATTGATGCGCGGTCTTTTGACTAAAGCATCCTATGAAAGTGAAATTGCGTTGGTGCGTGAAACGTTAGCAGGTTACGAAGGTGAACATTGGGATGCATTTTTAGCCGCTTGGAAATAAGGGATTGCTAGCCGTTGTCACTAGCAATCATTATTCCGTTGTTAATTCCTTATCTGTTAATGCTTCGGCTGAGTCAGCCTCTTTCCAATTTAAGATCACCTGCTTGGCTTCGTTATCTTCCAAGGTGAAATGATGACTTTGTTTTACACCATTGCGCGTGGCAACAACGCTGTAACTATCGGCTGGTAAACGGATATTCAATCTAGGGGATGCATCTAGTAACCTGAAGATTAACGCATTGTTCATATCAAAAATGCGTACATCGACATTAGTCGCCGCTTCACTATCGCCAATCGAGAACACCAAATGCAAATTAAATTGTTTTTGATGTTGCTTTAATACCGCCCTTTCTTCCTCACCAATACCGCCAGTCATATAAGCAAAACCTGTTGACGAATACTTAATGTCCGCCGCTGCGGCTAAGTTTACCGTGAGGCTAAATAGCAATGAAAAACCCACCAAGGTAAGTAACGATTTCATGATTTGTTTCCTTAGATTAATCTAACTTTCTTATTGAATGACAACGTAAAGCGATGCAGTTCGTATTAGATATATTACCACTGCGTGATGAGATTTGGATAACGTCGTAGGATGGGGCGCATTAGTAGAATGAAATGCCTGAAGTATTACGCTTTGCTAAGGCTGAATTCTGGGTGGTCCACACGCGCTATGCGTACTTTTTAATAATCAATTGAAGTCAGATTTCTCCTCATCCGTTGGAGAAAAAACGACTAATTAATATTGAAAATTAACCTAGATAAGTCTCATGAATATTGCTTGTAAATGAATGCGGTTTGTTAGCTTTCTGAGAACTTCTAGTATCTCAATCTAGTTTTTTGCGCTCAATCCATGTTGCCTTTTGTTCCCAATCTGGAGTTGTGTGAAAACCAATTTTTAATCAAAAGAAAATGGGATATTGATTCCATAATACTTCAACCGACTAAAATGCTCGTTTTAATCGATCGGGGATAAAGCACGACGCTTAATTTGCTATTTTGAATTAATCGATTTTAGTATTAAATATACTAAAGGTTATAAGTTAAATCTTTTCTTAATGGATTGACACGCTCGTATCCATTATTTTGCGCATTTAATTTTCCGACCTATATTACTAATTTATAGATTAGTATTGGATACCAAGTTGCTTTATCCTTATCCATTTTAGTAGTTACACCATGTTTTGCTTAGTCAGGTTTACACGACTAGTAGTATTATTATGCCTGATGGAAGGTAAACGCTAAAATGAAATACTGTTGTTATTATTCAATAGGTTAACATCACTAGGTTAACATCACTTTGTATTAATTTTGATGGTTTATCAACAGTGCTCTTTTGAGCAATCCTCGTAATGCGCTAAAATGCGAACCTTCTGTTTTACATCCTTTTTGAAAGTAATCTATGGCTCGTCGCTCTCGTCGTCAACAATCAGTTCTGGCTGAAATCTCTGCTGCTGTGATGGTTGAATCTCTTGACCAAGAGGGAAGAGGGGTTGCGCATGTGGATGGTAAAGCTATTTTTATTGATGGTGCGTTGCCGACAGAGAAAGTGACATATCAAGTAACGCGCAGTAAAGATAAATATGCGTTTGCTAATGTGGTTGATCTGCTTACACAATCTCATTTGCGCGTGACCCCTAAATGTAAACATTTTGGCTATTGTGGCGGTTGTAAATTACAACATATGGACGCGGTTGGTCAGGTCGCTGCTAAGCAGCGCTTATTAGAAAACGATATTAAGCATATTGGTAAAGCCAAGCCTGAGAATATATTGCCGCCATTGTTTGGCCCAACTTGGGGGTATCGTCATAAAGCGAGATTGAGCGTGAAATATGTGGCTAAAAAAGAGCGCGTATTGGTTGGTTTTAACGAAAAAGGAACGCGTTTTGTCGCTGATATGGATAGTTGTGAAGTGCTGACGCCAGCAGTTTCTGCGCTGATTATGCCTTTGCAAGAGCTCATTGTTAACCTCAGTTTGCGCGATAAAATTCCGCAATTGGAATTGGCTGTGGGTGAAGCGCTTGAGACATTGGAAACTACAGGTAAAAATATCGTGTTGATTTTCCGCATTATGGATGTGCTGTTACCCGAAGATGAGCAGCGACTAAAACTATTTGCCGACCAACATCATGTGAGCATTTGGACTCAAACCAAAGGCCCAGAAACGGTTAAGCCCTTTTATCCATTAAATGCACCATCTTTGCAATATTCACTAAAAGAATTTGATTTAATCTATCCGTTTAAACCGAATGAATTTACCCAAGTGAATCCACAAATTAATGAAGTGATGATCCGTCGTGCGATGCAATTGTTAAAACCGCAAGCAGGTGAGCGTATTGCTGACTTCTTTTGTGGGATTGGCAATTTCACCTTACCAATTGCGCGTAGCGGAGCGACAGTATTTGGCTACGAAGGGTTGGATAATCTAGTGGCACGTGCGGTAGAAAGTGCAACGCTGAATAGGCTAGAACATGCCACTAAATTTGATGTGTCTGATTTATTTAAAATGACAGGTGAATCGCTTACTGCGCTCGGTCGTTTTGATAAATGGTTAATCGACCCGCCGCGCGATGGTGCTTTTGATTTAGTTAAAGCGATTGATGATCGTAATGCACCAGAGAGAATCGTTTATGTATCTTGTAATCCCGCCACACTTGCGCGGGATATTGATGTATTAGTGAATGAAAAGGGTTACAAGTTGAGCGCCACTGGCGTGATTAATATGTTTCCGCATACAGCGCATGTTGAATCTATTGCTTTGTTGACAAGAGGTAATGTCTAAAGGAGTGGGGTTTAGAAGAAATACTGTTCTTTCTTTTTATCTAAACTGTAAGCCGTCGTTCCACCTGCGGCAAGTAATAGCAGTCCACCCGCCATGGCAATGTTTTTTAGAAATAAAATTATTTGCATTTTTTCGCTAAAATCATTGTGAAAAATAATCGCAGTCGCAACCGAGAAAAAAGCTAAAGCCAGTGCTGCTAATCCAGTTTTATAGCCAAGCAAAATAGCAATGCCACCCAAGATCTCCAATAAAATGGTTGGCCAGATCAGGATGCTAGAAACGCCCATTGATTCCATATAAGCACTTGTACCCGCTAAGTCCATAATCTTTCCTACTCCTGTGAGAATAAAAATAAGGGCTAGCATAAGTCTGCCTAAAGGTTGCACTAAAGCGGCCATATTCATTTCCTGTTCGATATGTTGTTTAGAATAGTGACATCATACCTATTTTAATTTTTTTGATAAGCTTTGTTGGTATATAGATTGCTGAAAGGCATATTCGAATAAAAGTAATTCGGTGATTAATAGGGATGGTAAATAACAAATAAAGAAATCAATTATCAATATTTTGTATGACACTAACTGCTAATATCGGGCCCATTAACGCTGACCAATTGTTGATATTAGCTGAGCGGGAACAGTGTCACAGGCAATGTCAGATCAAGCGAATTTGCATGATTATCTTGAGACTTTAATCTGTAAAGGTTTGCGATCTGTAAAAGTTGGCGTAATTTACAGTAAACTGTCAATCAAGATGAAGTCGATACTTTTTATTGTTGCGTTTGGTCTATTATGGCTGTGTGGTTGTACAGAGCGATTGCCTGATACGTCTATCCATTTTGCTATCGCACAAGCACCAATTAATTTAGACCCGCGTTATGCAACTGATGCCGCGTCTGAGCGGGTTAACCGCTTAATCTATCAACGGTTAGTAGAGTTTGATGCCGCGTCTAAACCGACGCCTAGTTTAGCTAGTTGGCAAAAACTCAGTTCAACACAGTATCGATTTACTTTACGCAACAATATTGCCTCTTTTCATCATGGCAAACCATTAACAGCTGAAGATGTAAAAGCCACTTACGAAAGTTTGTTGGCGTTAAATGATACGCCACATGCTGCAGAGTATCGCAATATTCATCGGATAGCGCTGATTAATGCGCAGACATTGGATTTTGATTTAACACAGCCTGATGCGGATTTTCCAGCAAGATTATTGATAGGTATCATGCCTAAAGATTTGATTAAACAGCAGCATGATTTTACGCATCAACCCATCGGCAATGGCGCATTTGAATTTGTCTCTTGGCAACGGCGATTAACATTAAAGCGTTTGCGCGATAATCAATTAATCACATTAACCGAGGTTAAAGACCCGACGGTTAGAGTGCTTAAATTAATGCGTGGTGAAACAGATTTAATGCAAGGAGATTTACCGCCAGAGTTGGTGCAATATTTACAAAAAAAACCTGACATTCAAGTTAAAACAGCACAAGGCACTAATTTTTCGTATTTGGGTTTAAATATGCAAGATCTTATATTAAAGCAGTTAAAAGTGAGACAAGCTATCGCCCATGCCATTGATAGAGAAGCGATTATTCAACAAGTGATGGTTAATAATACGCGCTTAGCAGAAGTTATTTTGCCGCCAGAACATTATGCGGGTAATGCCACACTCCAACATGCTGAATATAATCCTGCCTTAGCAAAGCAGCTGTTGCAATCTGCTGGCATCACATTGCCACTCAAGTTAGTGTATAAAACCAGCACAGATGCCCAGCGTGTGCGCTTAGCGACTATTTTACAAGCGCAAATGGCGATTGCTGGCATTGATTTAGAAATCAGAAGTTTAGACTGGGGTACTTTTTTTGCTGAAGTGAAGCAAGGCAATTTTCAACTGTATGGTTTGACTTGGGTCGGGATTAGAACCCCTGAAATTTATAGCAAAGTGTTTGGTTCGCAATGGATGCCGCCCAATGGGCTGAATCGTGGCGGATATCAAGATGCAACACTGGATGCCTTATTGCTTGCAGAAAATTGGCCAGCGGTAACCGCGCGTATTCATACGCAATTACCTTATATTCCGTTATGGTATGAAGGACAAGTAGCCGTGATGCAAAAAGAGATACAACAATACAGCCCGCAATCGGATGGCAATTGGGATAATTTAGCAACCATTCAAAGGTCGGCTACAATAAGCAACTATGCACATTAATATTTCCATCGCAACGCAAACGCTTTCGTTATTAGATAATGAGGGCGAGTTGTTGGCGCACTTTCCTGTCTCAACCGCTGCCAATGGCGTTGGTTGCGAAAAAGACAGCGGTGGCACACCATTAGGTTTGCATATCATTCGCGCCAAAATAGGAGAGGGTGCCTTACTGAATAGCGTCTTTGTTGGACGAAGAGCAACGGGTGAAATTTGGTCGCATGAACTGATGGCTGAATATCCGAATCGCGATTGGATCCTGACTAGAATATTGTGGCTGTCGGGCAAAGAAATTGGCAAGAATCGTTTAGGCAATGTCGATACCATGCAGCGTTATATTTATATTCATGGCACGCCAGATTCAACTGATATGAACGTGATTGGCTCACATGGCTGCGTGCGTATGCGTAACGATGACATCGTGAGGTTGTTCGATTTGGTTGCTGTCAACACCACTGTTCAAATTGACGATTAGCATCGATGATCGAATCGTATGATGCGTAGATTGCTCGGCTTTTTCACTGTTATTTTCGGTGTCTTGGTACTGACCTTTTTATTGATCCATTTAGTCCCAGGCGACCCTGTTGAGGTCATGTTAGGTGAATCTGCCAGCATGGCGGATCGTGAAGCTTTGCGCGAACAGTTAGGCTTAAATCAACCGCTCATTACTCAATTTGGCACCTATTTAAATAAGCTGGCACATGGCGATTTAGGGCAGTCAATTCACACCAAAACGCCAATAATCGAGTTATTTAAAACACGTTACCCAGCCAGTATTCAGTTAGCATTATTGTCTATGCTAATTGGATTGTTAGTTGGTGTGCCACTCGGTGTTTGTGCCGCTCTGAAAGCAGGACGTTGGCAAGATATTGTTGTTACTGTAGTGAGTGTGCGCTTATCTGCAATGCCGGTTTTTTGGTTAGGTCCGATTTTAATGTTGGTGTTTTCTGTTTGGTTGGGTTGGCTACCTGTGAGCGGGATGGATGAGCTAGCCGCGATTATTTTACCAGCGCTGACCTTGGGTTTTGGTCTCAGCGCCATTCTCACGAGAATGACGCGGACGAGTTTGTTAGAAGTGCTCAATGAAGACTTTATTCGCACTGCCCGCGCCAAAGGTTTAAGCGAACGCACCGTGATTGTTCGCCATGCATTACGTGCTGCTTTGCTACCAATCGTGACCATTGTTGGCTTGCAAATGGGCAGTTTATTAGCAGGAACAGTGATCACTGAAACCATCTTTAGTTGGGATGGGATTGGACGATTATTAGTTGAAAGCATCGAAAAGCGCGATTATCCCGTTACGCAAGCTTGTGTGTTGGCGGTTGCACTCAGTTATGTGGTCATTAATTTTTTAACCGATATTGCTTATCGCTTAGTCGATCCAAGAATGCGGCATGCTTGATATGGCTAACATCATAAAAACAATGGTGTTAAGTATTTTGGTTTTTTGGTTGCTCGCGGTCGTTGTTGGGCGCGCACTCGGCTTGCATGGCAATGAAGTGGATTTAAGTCATGTGTTGGCAAATCCAAGCTGGCAACATTGGTTTGGTGCTGATGATTTGGGTCGCGATATTCTGGCGCGTATTTTACGCGGCGTAGAAGTTTCTTTTGGTGTAGCGCTTAGCGTCACTGTCGTGACTATGACTGTTGGCGTCACGATTGGATTATTGGCTGGTTTTTATGGCGGCAAGCTTGATAAAATACTGATGCAAATCACCGATATTTTCTTGGCTTTCCCTGGCATCTTGCTAGCCATTGCTTTCGCCGCAGTTTTAGGGCCAGGTATTTTAAATTTAACCATTGCACTTTGCTTAACTGGTTGGGTTAGTTATGCGCGACTAACGCGTGCGCAAAGCTTAAGCTTACGCAATCGCCAACATGTGTTGGCATCGGAATCATTAGGGGCAAACCCTTTGCGACTGATGCGATATCATATTTTTCCACTGCTGCTTTCTGTTTTAATTGTAGAAGCAACGTACAGCGTAGCCAGCATTATGATTGCTGAAGCCAGCCTTTCATTTCTCGGTTTAGGCATACAAGCGCCAAATGCGTCATGGGGCGCCATGCTGCGCGATGCGGTGCGCTATATGTTGGTTGCGCCGCATTATGTATTGTTGGTTGGAGCGAGTTTAATGAGCTTGATTCTTGCGATAAATTTAGGAGGTGATTACCTCCGTGATAAACTAGACATCTCTTCGTCTATGAATGAAAACTGAGCTTGTTGTTACGGCTTGTCGGACTGGCATACTGTTTGCGCCGAAACGCCTAGTCAATTTTCATTGATGCACGAAGACTTCTTAGAAACTATAGCTACTGGAATACCTTTTGACACAACCTACCACCATCACTTGGCAAGAAAACAATAAAACCAAAGAAGCGCTTTGGCAGTCTGCGGCTAGTAACCAACCCCCTAAGAGAGTCCAAGTGATTGATGACACCATTAAAGCCGATGCGGCTTACAAGCTAGTTTGTGAGGGCACAGCTTTATTGTGGCGTGGCGACTTTCAAAATGCTAAGCATTTATCACAAGCGATTTCACGCCGAATTGATAACCGTGATTTAAAACCAAAAGCCAAAAATAAGCGTAATAAAAACCTGAAAACGGGCGAGCTGCCAAGTGCTAAAGACCAATTTCATTTATATCGCAAAAGCCAAATTGAGCGTGCGCGTACTTTGGGTATGCTGCTAGTGGAATTAACAGGTGATTATCGATTGCCTTACAATCGCTCACCTGATATTGCCGATGCTTGCGAGCATGCTTATGGCAAAAGTGAAAGTCACCTACCGCGATTGGTTTCACTGCGCGAAATGCTAGGTTTAATTGGCGCATATGAATGGCATAAAAAAGGCGTAGAAATTTCACAATTAGGCGCGAGTATTACGCCAAGTTATGGTGTATATTCTCCAGTGCGCGGCGAGTATCTTGAGTTGGTGAATACTGCACCGCTTAATAACGTATCGGTTGCTTTTGATATTGGAACGGGCACTGGCGTAATAGCAGCTATCTTAGCTAAACGGGGCGTAAAGAAAATCATTGCAACCGAATTAGCCTCGCGGGCGCTAGTTTGTGCTAAACATAATATTCAAAAACTCGGCTACGCCGACCAAGTGAAAATTGTTGGTGCAGATTTATTTCCATCAGATGATGCAGGACTTGCTGATTTAATTGTCTGCAATCCGCCGTGGTTGCCTGCTAAAGCCAATAGTGCTATCGAGCTAGCCGTTTATGACCCTGATAGTCAAATGCTAAAAGGCTTTTTAAAAGGTGTCAAAAACTATTTGGCTGTGCATGGTGAAGCATGGTTAATTCTTTCTGATTTTGCAGAGCATCTTGAGTTGCGCACTAAAGAAGAGTTGCAACAATGGATCGCTGATGCAGGTTTAACGGTTGTTGAAAAGCTAGATATCGCACCTAAACACGGCAAGGCAAGCGATCCGTCTGATCCGCTACATCAAGCGCGTTCAAAAGAAGTGACTTCGCTTTATCGTTTGCAAGTGGCTTAACACAATTATAATAATTGTTTAAAATCATCATTATTCAGTTATAGAAAGCGAATATGTCGTTAGGTCCAGTCATGTTAGATGTTGTCGGCACAGCGTTGACGGCCGATGATATTCGACGTTTGCAGCATCCATTAGTTGGTGGGATCATTTTGTTTGCACGAAATTTTGCAAATTGCACGCAACTAAAAGCGCTTACAGCGAGTATTCATGCCATCCGTCAGCCGCCATTGTTAATCGCAGTTGACCATGAAGGTGGTCGTGTACAGCGGTTTAGAGACGGTTTCACTAAGATTCCGCCGATGCGCGAGTTTGGTAAAATTTGGGATAAAGACCGTAAAAAAGCGATGGCATTAGCAGTGGAAGCGGGCTGGATTTTGGCGGCTGAATTGCGCGCGCATGGCGTGGATTTTAGTTTTACACCTATTTTGGATATGGATTATGGTGATAGTTTAGTCATTGGTGATCGTGCTTTTCATTTAGAAACGCGTGCGATTAACGACCTAGCCTTTAGCTTGATGCAAGGCTTGAAAAAAGGTGGTATGGCGGCGGTCGGTAAGCATTTTCCAGGGCATGGATTTGTTGTTGCAGATTCGCATGTCAGCATTCCAATCGACGAGCGCGAGTTTGATCAAATTGCGCAAAACGACATGCAGCCGTTTAGGCAAATGATAGATGAAGGTTTACCGGCGATTATGCCGGCGCATGTGATTTATCCTAAAGTGGATGACAAGCCAGCAGGCTTTTCTGCCAAATGGTTACAAAAAGTATTGCGTGAGCGTTTGGGCTTTAATGGTGTGATTTTTAGTGATGATTTGAGTATGGAAGGCGCAAGCGTTGGTGGCGATGTGACTTCACGTAGTTTGGCTGCGTTGCATGCGGGTTGTGATATGGTGTTATTGTGTAATCGTCCAGATTTAGCCGATGAGCTGTTGGATAATTTGGTTTGGAAAATGTCTGCGCAAAGTATTGTGCGATTAACGCGTATGCATGGCGGTCATCACCCGCAGAGCTCAACCCAATTGCGAGAGAGTGCTGTATTTGTAGATGCCGTTAAGCGGGTCTCGATGGTTGGGCAATCAGAAGGCGATTTGTTCGCCTAAGCGGCTTATTAGCATGATTTAACGAAATATTCACAATTTGTTACTTGAAACTTTTAGCAATAGTCGCTATCTTAGGTAGTAATACCATTTGGTAGTTTTAATATAAGGACGTAATTTAATGGCTGATAATATCGAAGTATTAGGTCGCGAGACCAGTGTTTCTAGCGCAACGAACAAAGTCATGCGTAACACTTACGCATTGCTAGGCATGACCATGATTCCAACGGTGATTGGTGCGATGGTTGGCATGACGATTGATTTTTCATTTTTATTTGCAGCCAGTCCAATTATTGCGTTTATCGGCATCATGGCTGCTGTTTTTGGCATGAGCTGGTTGGTGACTAAAAATGCAAACAATGCGGCTGGTGTTTGGCTTTTGTTTGGTTTTACTTTCATCATGGGTTTATTGTTAGGCCCAATTTTACAGGCTGCATTAAGCCTAAGTAATGGCCCACAATTAATTGCGTTAGCAGCAGGCGGCACCGCTGCATCATTCTTAACATTGGCTGCCGTCGCTTCTAACACAAAACGTGATTTTAGCTTCTTAGGCAAGTTTTTAACGATAGGCTTTGTGTTGGTTGTGCTAGCTATTTTAGCAAACTTGTTCTTCCAAGTGCCTGCATTATCATTAACGATTTCAGCTGTGGTTGTGTTGTTGATGGCTGGTTTTATCTTGTATGAGATTAATCAAGTGGTGCGTGGTGGTCAAACTAACTATGTCTTGGCAACATTAAGCATCTATATCAGCTTGCACAATATGTTTACACATTTATTGCACTTGTTAATGGCATTAATGGGCAACAGAGATTAGTTTCTGAGTTAATTAAAAAAACCCGCCTTGGCGGGTTTTTTGTTATGTATCATTGCGCTGCTTTTTTACTTCTACGCGCTTTAAAGAATGTTGTTAACAATGCACCACACTCTTCCGCTAATACACCACCAGTGACTTGAGTGTGATGGTTGAGTCTAGCTTCTGCCATCAAGTCAATGACACTGCCGCAGGCGCCTGTTTTGGGGTCGCTAGCGCCATAAACCAACTGAGCAATACGCGCATGTTGAATGGCGCCAGCGCACATGGCACACGGTTCTAATGTGACATATAAGGTGCAATCCATTAGGCGATAGTTACCCATGTTTTTTGCGGCATCCCGTAAAGCGCGAATTTCGGCATGGGCGGAAGGATCGTGCTGTTTGATTGGCGCATTGTAGCCAAGACCAACAATAAGACCATCTTTTACGACCACAGCACCCACGGGCACTTCATCATAGCTAGCGGCTTCTTGTGCTAACGCAATGGCTGTTTGCATAAACCGTTGATGGTCGTGCTGGTTATGGGTGCTATTTGACATTATTTGGTCTGAATTGATGCTTCATATTTGCAAAAAGAGCATATTAGCTCGTATCTGAAATTGTACTATATCGACTATAAGAGAGGTTGTTATAAAGTTTCGCAATGGTCAGTAATTCTTTTTTGCGAAGGAAGCTGCTTCGCGGCACACTGAGCAAACTCAGTTACGCCCTCACTGCTGTATGGTCCAATGTTGTAAGGCTTTAGTATGGCTAGGATTGGTCTTTTTTGAACATTAATGATCTGACCCCCAATAACCTTCCAAGGCTTAATCGCAAAGTGGAATAATCTCACTTGACTAATAAAGGCGAGTAAACATGAGTCAACGGGCGTTTTACCAACTGCTGGATTACGCTGGCGACGTGGGTTTAAGATACAAACTTGGACAATGGAAAGAGAACTACGACTACTCGAGACCCCATGCAGCGCACACAGAAAAAACACCTTATGCAATGTTAAAACTGCAGATGTTGGGGTATATTGCGATGTCAGGATAAGTCAGATAAAAGGCTGGATTAGACAATGGCTTGGTGATGGCTTCTTCTGAAGGTGAAAATGCGATGAAAACTCCTCAAGATAGGTGGCTATATGCCAGTGTATTGTTAACTGAAGCGTTATTATTAATGGATGTCGATATTAGGCGTTGCGCAAACTGACCATTTGCGCAAGGCCAATTAATGGATAATGGGGTAACGCTGAGCAGTGGGTGCCGCTAAAATTGAACATGAAAAGACCATGGAAATCAATGCGCAGATTGAGGCAGAAGTGCTTTGGTTTAATTTGCCAGTCATTGAATAAGCAATAATCAGCAACTTTATGGCTAACTAGGTGGTCAGATATTTTAACGGATAAACAATAATAAAGAAAAATATAGCAGACGCACTTCGCTTTTTATTAATGAGTAGTGCAGTGATGGCGGCTACAGAAACTGATCAAACTGATCATAAACTCAGCTTTCAATTTCACTATTCGGCATGTGTTTGCTAAAACAGCTAGTGGTTTTACCGATGTAACAGACGTGATTTAGATTGATGCCGAATACTTAGAGAAATCGAGTGTGTAGGCTAAGATTGCGGTTGCCAGCATTAATAGAGGTCTAGCTAAGCGCGATAAATATACTCAAAAAACTGAATATTTAGAGGCAGTGGTTTTTGGCAAAATTACTTTTGTGACTAAATAGATCAATGCGTATTCTGCAACAGAAGGCATAATGACGGCTGATTTTACAATGCACGGTGTCACTAAAATAACTACTTTGCCTGTTAAAGTATTCGGTTTTGGTGCAGACCCATGACTGAGTATGCGTTAGATTTTAACTCACAACGACAATTAAAGCTGTTGACGCTGGTTTTGGTTGGAGAAAAGAGATCAATTCACCAGTGAGTGATGACATAGAAATAAGCTTGTTTATTGAAGCAATTAAAGCAAAATGAACTGAATATCAATGACTGAATATGAATGAAGGAATAAGGATGAAAATGGATTTATTTTCTGCTGGTAATTTGGGTAGTATTGAACTCAATAATAGAATCGTGATGGCACCACTGACCCGTAATCGGGCAGGCGAGAATGGGGTGCCGCAATCGATTAATGTCACTTATTATGAGCAGCGCGCTACGGCAGGTTTAATTGTGACAGAAGCAACTCCGTTTCAACGATGGCGCACGGTTATCCTGCATTGCCTGGTATTTATACGGATGAACAAATCGCAGGTTGGAAAAAAGTAACTGATGCGGTGCATGCCAAAGGCGGAAAAATAGTGATTCAATTATGGCATGTTGGACGCATTTCTCATCCTAGCTTACTCCCTAATAATGCGTTGCCTGTTGCACCCTCGGCGATTAAACCGGCTGGACAAGCATTTACTTATGAAGGATTGCAAGACTATGTCGAGCCACGAGCATTAGCAGTTGAAGAGCTGCCAATGATTATCCATGATTATGAGCATGCAACGCAGTGTGCCATTGCAGCAGGTTTTGATGGGGTTGAAATTCACGCGGCCAATGGTTACTTGTTGGATCAATTTTTACGCGATGGCAGTAATCAACGTACAGATGCTTATGGTGGCAGTATTGAAAATCGTGCCCATCTCTTGATGCAAGTGACACAAGCGGTGGTTGATGTGATTGGTGCGGACAAAGTTGGTGTGCGACTTTCCCCAGTTAATCCATTTAACGATATGAAAGACAGCAATCCGCAAGCACTGTTTAATTATGTCGCGACAGCACTTAACCAATTTAATTTAGCTTATTTGCATACAGTAGAAGGTGGTATTCACGGTGGAGGTAAAGCGGATCCATTTGATTTTTCTGCTTATAGAAAGCTATTTTCAGGCCAATATATGGCGAATTTAAGTTATGATAAATCTAAAGGCAATGCGGCTATTGCCAGTGGCCATGCTGACAGCATTGCTTACGGTGTTCCGTTTATCGCAAACCCAGATTTAGTGGCACGTTTTAAAGCGGATGCGCCACTCAATAAAGCCAACAGTGATACATTCTATGGCGGTGACGTGGAAGGTTATACGGATTATCCTTTTTTAGAACAGTAAATTAACAAAAAAACTAACAATCGATTGGAGTTAACGATGCAAAAACCAGCAATAACACAAGCACCTATTCACGATATTATCGCTAACCGATGGAGTCCGCGGGCCTATGATGCCAGTAAAGCCGTCAGTCAAACACAGCTGATTAGTTTATTAGAAGCTGCACGCTGGGCACCTTCTTGCTTTGGTGATGAGCCTTGGCGCTTTATTGTGTGGAATAAAAATCAAGATGTGAAAGCTTGGGAAAAAGCGTTGGCATGTTTGGTGCCAGGTAATCAAGAGTGGGCAAAAGATGCCCCAGTGTTGATATTAATTTGCGCAGACACTTTATTTAGTCATAATCAAAAAGCTAATCGCTGGAGTCCTTATGATACTGGTGCTGCTGCGGTTAGTTTATGTTTGCAGGCGACAAGCATGGGTTTAGTGACACACCAAATGGGTGGATTTGATGGTGAAAAAACCCGTGCAGCGTTTGGTATTCCTGCACAGACTGAGATGATGTCGATGCTGGCTGTCGGTTATGCAGCTGATGCGGATACGTTATCGGATGAACGCAAAGCACGTGAAGTAGCGCCAAGAAAACGTCGCCCTCTTGGGGAGCTGTTTTATGATGGCGTGTGGAATCAGCCCATCATCTGATAAAATATTATTTTTATTTACTTTATAGGGATACCCCATGGCGGTTATAGCACTAACAAAAGAGAATTTTAAAGAGACAATAGAAAAAAATAGTTTTGTTATTGTTGATTTTTGGGCGCCTTGGTGCGCGCCTTGCGTTGCGTTTACGCCAACGTTTGAAGCTGCTGCGGAGAAGAATCCTGACATTTTGTTTGGCATGGTTGATACCGAACAAGACCCAGAAATTGCTGAATATTTTGATGTTAATAAAATTCCAGGCATTTTGGTCGTTCGTGATCAAGCAGGGATTCATGCGCAACAAGGTGAAATTGGTGCGCCAGCATTCGATGAAATTATTAAGTGGGCTCGTGAAAAAGACATGCATGCAGTAAAACAGTATTACTCTGATGAAGAGCTAAAAAAGAAATAGTCAGTTATATTATAAAAAAAGCCGCATAAAATGCGGCTTTTTTTATTAATGAGCATACTAAAGCACTAAACGTCACCAGTAGTCAAAAAGCTAAAAAGATAATAGTCACCTAAGAGCGCCATGAGATACATCGGCAGATTACTGTTTTATTTCGTATGCCAACCCAACGGATTAGTAGCCAAAGCGCTAATATAATCACTGGAATAAGTGACATCGTCATCTTAGATTGCAATCGATCAATAAGCACTTTAAATAAACTATCTTCTTTAAATCCCTCTACTGCAGTGCCGTCGATCCCGATCAGCATGAATCTAACATTAGCTGTCGCGATCATATTTTCTTTGAAAGTGACTCAAGACGAATGCTGGCGTTTTGCTGATATTGGCTTGGCGTCATCACCTCGACACGCTGTGTCTCGCTATATGTCGCTAACTTTTTGGTAGGAAAAGTGCAGGGTCAACTGATTGTCCTTTTTGGCGAATCTCGAAATGCAATTTAACGCTGTTCGCATCGGTGTTCCCCATTTCGGCAATTTTTTGACCCGCTTTTACAATTTGACCTTCTTTAATATTGATTTTGCTATTGTGCGCGTATACAGATAATAATGCATTGGTATGTTTAACAATGACTAGTTGTCCATAACCACGTAAATCAGAGCCTGTATAAATCACCTTACCATCCGCAGATGCCGTAATGGCTTGCCCCATGGTGCCTGCAATATCAATTCCTTTATTATTTGCCGCATTGAATTTTGCACTCACGTTACCTTGTGTTGGCCAGAACCAAGTTATGCCTTCAGCGACAGATGATGTCATGCTACTTGGGTTACTCTCGCCTTTGGTATTAATCTCCGTTGGTTTGGTTTCCGTTGTCGTTGCTGGTATGGTCGTTTCAGTTTTGGCAATGACAGTCGGTGGTGGTTCGGGTGCTGGAGCACGGTTAAATGCTTCCAAGCTATAAGGTTCGCGGGTGGCTTTAGGGCCAGTTAATGTCGGCGTTGTAGCTTCTGATTTGGAACGCGTCGTTGAGGTTGGGGATTTTGCTGATTGCTCAATACGAGACGAATCAACATCAATCGGCGAAATAATGACGCCATCTTCGCTTTCATAAGGAGTTGCATTTGCCTTTGTGACTTCTTTATTCAGCGTTGAGAAATTAAGTGCCTGCCCAATTTTGATGGTAAAGGGTTCGTAAATATTGTTAGCCGCAGCAATCTCTCTATAATCGTAACCATGCTCTAAACCGATGCTATATAAGGTGTCACCTTTTTTGACCTTGTAACTATTAGGGCGCCAATCACCACCCTCGCCAGTTGGACTAGCTGCGGCGTTTTGTGGTGACCGATTAACAACAGGTGCAGAATTGTTGCTGGCGCAACCTGCAATAAATAAGGCAAAAAAACTGATTAAAATACTGTATAAAACACTGTGTAAAACATTATATTTCATTAACTTAAACCACCTAATAAAGGGACGAACTTAACCGTCTCTAATGCTGTTTTTTTGAATTCATCATTTAAACGTTCGATTAAATAAAGCGTTTGCGAGTCTGTGCCAATAGGAATCACCATCCTGCCGCCTTCTGCTAACTGAGATAACAAATCTTGCGGAATATGGCTTGCGGCGGCAGTGACGATAATGCCATCAAATGGCGCATAGGCTTCTAGCCCTTTGCTGCCATCCGCGTGGTCTAGTTTAACATTGCTACACTTGAGTGCACGCAAATGATCACGCGCTTTTAATAATAATGGGCGAATGCGCTCTAAGGAGAGCACTTCGCGGGCAACGCGCGATAATACGGCGGTTTGATAACCACAGCCCGTTCCGATTTCTAATACTTTATTGAGCGGCTTATCATTGCGTAAAATTTCTGTCATACGCGCCACAATATAAGGTTGAGAAATCGTTTGACCATGACCAATCGGTAACGAAACATCTTCGTAAGCACGAATCGACAAGGCTTCATCGACAAAGATATGTCGCGGAATTTCGCCAATTGCCGATAAAGTTACCTCATCTTTGATCCCTTGCTCACGTAAACGCGCCAACATACGATCGCGTGTCCGTGAAGAAGTCATGCCAATACCGGGTTTTTTATTGAGGGTATTTAATGCCATTGATTAATCAAGCCAATTCTTTAATTCTGTTAGTTGTTCATGTTTGGTTAAGTCGGCGCGAATCGGTGTAATTGATACTTGATTGTTGGCAACTGCATAAAAGTCTGTGCCTTCACCGCCATCGTTAGGTTGTCCTGCTGCACCAATCCAATAGACATCATCGCCACGCGGGGTTTTCAGTTTTATCACAGGTTCCGCTTTATGACGTTTGCCTAATCGGGTAATGACTTTGCCATTTAATTGTTCATAAGCCACATCTGGCACATTGACGTTAAGCAGTACAGGTGACCGCAAAGGCTTACGCATATAGTGTTGAACTAGCTCAACCACGACTTTTGCTGCTGTTTCAAAGTGGGTTGCGTTATGCCGCGACATTGAGACAGCGATAGACGGAATATTGAGTAAGTAACCTTCCATTGCCGCCGCCACGGTGCCGCTATAAATAGTGTCATCACCCATATTAGCGCCATCATTAATGCCAGAAACAACTAAATCTGGCATTTCTGTCATTAAGCCTGTTAATGCTAAATGGACACAGTCAGTTGGTGTGCCATCAACATAAAAGAAGCCATTGCTCGCTTTTTTGATTGATAGCGGTCTATCTAAAGTCAGTGAATTGCTGGCGCCACTGCGGTTGCGGTCTGGGCCAACCACCGTAACATCTGCAATCTCTGAAAGATGGGTTACTAATGCGGCAATACCATTAGATAAGTAACCGTCGTCATTTGAAATTAAAATTCGCATAAAGTTATTATAAATTACAAGCCTGTATTACGCGTAAGGCGTGCATAAAAAATTGCACAGCCAAAAAAGATAACGCTCAATGCTGTTTCTATCAAGGCCAATTGTGCGGATAACCCTTGGTCTGACCATGCGCGTACGGTACCTTCAATAAAATAAAGCAAAATCAGCATGCTAGCCCATTGGTAGGTATAACGACGACCTTTTAAAATGCCAAATAATGGCGGTAGTAACGGTAATGTTTTTAAAAAAAGTAAGGAGCTATTGGCATTAAGCGGCGCGAGCAATATTTCCCACGATAAACTTAAAATAATCAATGCAACTAGGCTAATTGATGCGCCAAGTTGTAGCCATTTCACAGGGCTTGGTTGAATTAAGCGCGACATATTTTGGCCATGGCGACCAAAGCCGCTCTTGCTTCCTGAGTATCATTGATCGCTTGTGGAAAGCTAAAGCGCAATTGTTGATCTGAATCGATGCGAACATCAAAACCAAAACGATCAATGCCTATCATCGTGACCGTTACCGTTTCTATTCGATGATAATGTTGACAATAGGCTTTCAAATTATCTACGTGGTCTACGTTCATATGGTTCAAAATGCCTAGCTCTTCGGTCAATAGAGGGTTGGTCGGAACTTGAAAGACATCACCTTCTATCCAACTCATTTTGCCAAACCCAGCAATATAACGACCATGCGTAATGTATAGCGTATAAAAGCTAAAGTCATGCGCATCAAAATAAGATTCCGCTTGCGGTATATAGCGTAAATAACGCGCGCGGGTTAACGCATTATTTTTATCCGTTTGCTCTGCTTTAGCCAGTAGGGTGAGCCGCGAGTTAGCTTGTAAATCATTTTCATTGTTAAACACTAACAGGGAAACATTGGCGTTTTCTGTAATGTTTTTAGTATGTTCAGCCAAGCTGCTAATCAAAATAATGGGCATGCCTTGATGATTCAACACAAATGGCGTAACTGAACCAAAAGGATAACCAGCAAATTTAACTGAATGGGTTGAAAGCATCCCTTTTTGCGCGCTGAATAAAAACTGTTGCGCCTCTAAATGTAGATTCATATTAGGCGGTTAACTTCAATGCCGTTTCAGCCAAGCGTTTACCTAAGGCTAAACACAATTTTTTTTCATCATCGGTAATCGGCTGATCATCCATAGCACCTCCAACATGGCTAGCACCATAAGGGGTGCCGCCAGATTGGGTTATGGCTAGGCTAGGCTCGCTGTATGGAATGCCGAGTATGATCATGCCATGATGCATTAAAGGTAATGTCATGGTGAGCAATGTGCTTTCGTTACCGCCATGCATAGAGCCGCTAGAAGTGAATACACAGGCTGGTTTATTAATTAGCGCGCCTTCCAACCACAAACTGGAAGTGCCATCTAAAAAATACTTCACTGGTGCAGCCATATTGCCAAAGCGGGTTGGACTGCCTAGCGCTAAGCCGATGCATTCCTTTAAGTCTGTAAGCTCAACATAAGGATCACCTGTTGCTGGAATATCTGATTCTGTTGCTTCGCAAGTTGCTGACACTTTAGGCACTGTGCGCAACCGTGCTTGAATACCATTGACACTTTCTACACCGCGCGCAATGAGTTTCGCCATTTCGCGCACTGATCCACCGCTAGAGTAGTAAAGGATTAATATTTCTGCCATTACTTTTTAGCGAGCTCTGCTGCTTTGCCTATATAGCTAGCTGGCGTTAATTCAAGTAGCGATTGTTTTGCTTCAGCTGGAATCTTCAAGGTTTGAATAAACGCTTGAATCGATGCTTTATGAATACCACCTTTGCCGCGCGTGAGTTCTTTTAATTGCTCATAAGGATTCTCTAAGCCATAACGACGCATGACGGTTTGAATCGGTTCTGCTAGCACTTCCCAGCTATTATCCAAATCTTCATTCAGCTTGGCGCGATTAATTTCTAACTTGTTTAAGCCACGTAAGCAAGAGTCGTAACCTAACAGGGTATAACCAAAACCAACTCCCATATTGCGCAAAACCGTACTGTCAGTTAAATCGCGTTGCCAACGGGAAATGGGTAGCTTTTCTGCCAAATGACGCAGCACTGCATTGGCAAGGCCTAAATTACCTTCACTATTTTCAAAGTCAATTGGATTGACTTTATGTGGCATGGTAGATGAGCCAATTTCGCCTGCCTTAACCTTTTGTTTGAAATAACCAACTGAAATATAGCCCCAAACATCACGATTTAAGTCGATTAAAATGGTATTGGCGCGCGCTAGCGCATCATATAACTCAGCCATATAATCATGCGGCTCAATTTGAATGGTCATTGGGTTATAGCTTAAGCCTAAACTTTCCACAAAACGCTTGGCAAATGTTTCCCAATCAAAGTCAGGATAAGCAGATAAATGTGCATTAAAGTTACCAACAGCACCATTGATTTTACCTAAGATTTCATTATGGCTGATTTGTTGATATTGTCGTTTTAAGCGATAGGCTACATTGGCTAACTCTTTACCCATCGTGGTTGGCGATGCGGTTTGACCATGTGTGCGAGACAGCATCGGTTGATCAGCAAACTCAGTCGCTAAAGCCGATAAGCGTGCAATTAAATCATTTAAAAATGGCAGCATAACAGCATCACGCGCCGCTTTTAACATCAGTGCATGTGATAGATTGTTAATATCTTCGCTGGTACAAGCAAAATGAATAAATTCGCTGGCGGCATTAACTTCATGATTGCTAATGAATTTTTCTTTTAGCCAATATTCCAGCGCTTTTACATCATGATTCGTGCGAGATTCAATTGCTTTGACTTGCGACGCATCTTCTTCACTAAATTCAGCAACGGCAGCATCCAGTTCTTTAATCGTTTCTGCACTAAATGGCGCAATTTCAACCAACGCTTTGGCAGCGCTTAACGCTTTTAACCATTCAACTTCTACCAATGCGCGGTGTTTAATTAACGCATACTCACTGAAGTATGGGCGTAGCGCATCGAGTTTTGATTGGTAGCGGCCGTCAAGCGGAGAAAGCGCATTTAAGGTAGTAAGAGACATATATAAAACTAAAAATCAAGAAAACATTATTTTACGCTTTTTATGCCACTTAATCTATTCACTTAAGCGATTGCTGGATCGGTTTGTGGACTCGCTTTTTAAAAAGTCATCATGTCGACAAAATCATTCACAGCCGTTTTTTCTAGCTTGGACTGGTTCAAACATAAGTCGAGAATTTCCTGTTGTTTGCTGTCATCAAAACGACGCGCTAAATTGACTTTAAATTTCTTCACAAGCGCTGGAATGCCTTCTGCTCGACGGCGGCGATGGCCAATAGGATATTCCACTGCAATATTGTTTGAACTGCTACCATCTTTAAAGAAAATTTGAATCGCGTTAGCGATAGAGCGTTTTTCAGGGTCGAGATAATCGCGGGTATAGTCTGCTTTTTCTACACAAACTATTTTTTCACGCAACTGGTCAATACGCGGATCTTTAGCCACAGTGTCCTCATAATCTTTCGCTGTTAGGCTACCCTTGAGTAATCCAATGGCTGCCATATATTGAATGCAATGGTCACGGTCGGCAGGATTATCTAAAGGCCCAGTTTTATCAATGATACGAATAGCTGATTCATGCGTGGTAATGACGATTTTATCAATGGCTGCAATTTGCGCTAACGTTTGCATTTTTTCACCAACTTGCTGATTAAGTTGAAAGGCACACTCAACCGCAGTTTGCGCATGAAATTCCGCTGGAAATGAAATCTTAAATAGCACTTGCTCCATCACATATGAGCCGTAATCACGTTGGAATGTGAAGGGTTTGCCTTTAAATAACACATCATAAAAGCCCCATGTTTTCGCTGTTAATGCCCCTGGGTAACCCATTTCACCTTGCATGGTCATCCAAGCTAAACGGACTGCACGTGAGGTGGCATCGCCAGCTGCCCATGACTTGCGAGAGCCAGTATTAGGCGAGTGACGATAAGTGCGTAAACTTTGACCATCGACAAAGGCGTTTGAAACGGCATTGATAATCTCTTCTTTATTGCCGCCTAATAATTGAGTAACGACAGCAGTCGATGCGATTTTGACTAAAATAACATGATCTAAACCGACACGATTAAAGCTATTTTCGAGTGCAAGAATACCTTGAATCTCATGAGCTTTAATCATGGCAGTCAATACATCTTTGACAGTCAGTGGTGCTTTGCCTTCAGTAACGTTTTTGCGAGATAAATAATCAGCAACCGCTAAAATACCACCTAAGTTATCGGATGGATGGCCCCATTCTGCGGCAAGCCAAGTATCGTTGAAGTCTAACCAGCGAATCATGGAGCCAATATTAAAAGCTGCTAAGATAGGGTCTAGTTGATAGTTGGTGCCTGGTACTTTTGCACCGTTTGGTACCACAGTTCCTTCAATCACAGGGCCTAATATTTTTTTGCAAGCAGGGTAGTCGAGTGCTTCAAAGCCACAGCCGAGTGTATCTATTAGGCAATTGCGCGCTGTATCAAAAGCTTCTTCTGATTGAATTTCGTAGTCTGCAACATAGTTAGCAATATCGACGATCACTTGATCTGGTTTTGGTCTTACATTAGAAATTTGGTTTGACATAAGTGACCTTTAATGGATGCAATTAGCGTTTTTTGATTGCTGTGTATGGCCTGTTTTCAGGACCGACATATTCAGCATTTGGGCGGATGATTTTATTGTCAATGCGCTGTTCTATCGCATGCGCTATCCATCCGGTCGTGCGCGAAATGACAAAGATAGGCGTAAACATACCAGTTGGAATCCCCATCAGGTGATAACTTGAGGCGCTGTACCAATCTAAATTAGGAAACATTTTTTTCTCACGCCACATGGTTTCTTCTATTCTGGCTGAGATGTTGTACAAATGCATGTCACCTGCATCTTCGCTGAGCGCGTAACTGACTGCTTTGATGGACTCATTACGAGGGTCGCCAATGGTATAAACTGGATGACCAAATCCAATCACAATTTCTTTACGCGCCATTCTTGCCATGATGTCAGCTTCGGCTTGATCGGGGCTTGCGTAGCGTTGAATGATCTCCATCGCTGCTTCATTGGCACCGCCGTGTTTTGGACCACGTAAAGCACCAATCGCGCTAGTCACGCAGGAGTACATATCGGACAATGTACCTGATACAACGCGAGCGGTGAATGTTGAGGCATTAAACTCATGTTCAGCGTATAAAACCAATGAGGTATTCATTGCATCTATGTGTAGCTGTTTTGGCTTTTTCCCGTGTAACAAATGTAAGAAATGCGCAGCAATTGAGTCGTCATCGGTTTCAACTTCAATACGTTTGTCGTGATGACTATAGTGATACCAGTAAATTAAAATCGAACCAAAACAAGCAATCAGACGGTCGCCTAACTGTTTAGCCGCTTCTACATTGTGGTTTTCTAACTCCGGTTCTAATGTGCCTAACATAGAGCAACCAGTCCGCATGACATCCATGGGATGAGCGCTAGCGGGTATTTGCTCAAGAACTGTTTTAAGCGCGCCAGGTAAGCCGCGTAATTTTTTGAGTTTTTGATGATAAGCGGATAGTTGACTTTGATTAGGTAACTCACCATAAATTAATAAATAAGCGACTTCTTCAAAAGTGGCGTGCTTAGCAAGTTCAATAATATCGTAACCGCGATAGTGCAAGTCATTGCCCGTATGGCCAACTGTGCAAATAGCGGTAGTGCCCGCTGAAACGCCTGCAAGCGCAACGCCTTTTTTCTTTTTAGGTGCTTCATTAATACTGTTAGTTGATGTATTCATTTTGATCTCCCTATTTTTTAATCTCTTTTGCTTTTGGTCTGGCTACTTCTGATAGAGCGCATCTAATTTTTCTTCAAAAGCGTGATATCCCAAGTGATCGTAAAGCGCCATCCGAGTTTGCATAGAATCGATCACATTTTTTTGAGTGCCGTCGTGACGAACGGCTTGGTACACATTGAGTGCGGCTTGGTTCATTGCGCGGAAAGCAGAAAGTGGATAGAGCACCATGCTGACATCAACAGTGGCTAATTCTTTAACAGTAAAAAGTGGGGTTGAGCCGAACTCAGTAATGTTCGCTAAAATTGGCGCTTTCACAGCATCGGCAAATTGTTGATACATGCTAAGTTCAGTGATGGCTTCAGGAAAAACCATATCTGCGCCTGCCTCAACGCAGGCGCAAGCGCGGTCGATTGCAGATTGTAAGCCTTCAACTGCAAGGGCATCGGTGCGCGCCATAATGACAAAGCTGTCATCCGTTCTAGCATCAACAGCGGCTTTAATGCGGTCAACCATTTCATCTTGCGTCACAATGGCTTTATTCGGGCGATGCCCACAACGTTTTGCAGTGACTTGATCTTCAATATGTACCGCCGCCGCACCAGCCTTTTGTACACTTTTAATGCTACGTGCAATGTTAAAAGCGCCACCAAAGCCAGTATCAATATCGACTAATAATGGGGTATCAACAGCGTCGGTAATACGACGAACATCCACCAAAACATCTTCTAGCGTTGAGATGCCTAAATCTGGTACACCGAGTGAACCAGCCGCAACGCCGCCGCCAGACAGATAGATCGCTTTAAAGCCTGATTGTGTTGCAAGCATCGCGTGATAAGCATTGATTGCGCCAATAATCTGTAATGGATGCTCGGCTGCAATTGCTGCGCGAAAACGCATGCCTGCTGTTTCTATTTTGCCCATGATAAAGCCTTCAACTAAAAGTAATATTAACTAAAGAATGCGGCGGTCGCTTCTTGTGAAATGCTGACGCCGGTCAGTCTCGCTTTTTGTAAAATTTCCCAAAAATAGCGATACGTTGCACGATCATGCAGTTCGCCAGCATATTGAATTGGACCCCAATTAGCGGCTTGTGCAGTCAGTAAAATATTTGCAGCGTCGACCACTTCGTCAAAATTGGGTTTCATGGCATCCACAATGGCTTGAATCTGCGTAGGGTATATGCTCCACATGCGCATAAAGCCGAACTCATTGCGCGCGCGTGATGCATCGCTATAAGTGGTTTCTACATTTTTTAAATCAAGCGTGACATTGTGAGCAGGTACGACGCCATTGCCGAGCGCGGCGGCAGTGACTTCCGTTTTTGCCCGCGCTAACAAACGGTGCTCGAATTGACCGGGGCTACGCATGGCGCTTGCTGGAATAGCGCCGTTATGCGCGCTGACAAAATCCATTAATCCAAAATCTAATACTTGTAGCCAAGGCAATTTTGCAATGTCATGCACTTGATGGAGCGCACCATGTGTTTCAATCAAAATGTGGACAGGAATAATGCGGTCAACGCCGCTAAAGGCAGCCATTTTTTGCAAATAAGCAATCATCTCCCGCGCTTGCTGAATATCGGTACATTTAGGAATGGTGATATAACTTAACACATGGCCAGCACCTGCGACTAATATATCAATGTCTTGCTGCCAAGCTGGATGCGTATAGTCGTGAATACGCGCACCTGCCATTTTGTGTTTATTCGCATCTGAGGTCAGTAGGCGCACAATCATTTGTGCATGTTCGCGCTCTTGTCCGCTAGCAGCGCCATCTTCACAATCGCAAGTGATATCAAATACAGGCCCAATACTGTCTTGCAAGCCAAGTGCTTTTATGATTAATTTTTCGCTACCAGCAAAGTGTTCACAAGTTGAAATTAATGGGAACGGTTTTTCACCACCAAACAACGCTTCATTTGGATGTACAGCCATTATTCACTTCCTTTACGTGGCATTGCCACCGTGTAATCTAAATCTAGCACCACATTTGGGTGATAGTCTTGATTCGTTTTAATGGATTCAATTGCATTTGAAGGCTTATTTTTAATGCCAACCATGCGTAGTCTTAATGCGCCAATATCTTGCCGATTAGGTAAATCCCATTTATCCAAAACCTCAGTGATGGTGTAAATGGTGTCACCCGCAAACGTAGGGTTAACATGCGTGCCTGCATTGATCGCTAAAATACTCAACGCATTTTCCAAGCCTTCATAACTCAATGCGCGGCATGCGGAAATCACAATGCCCCCATAGACAAGGCGTTTGCCAATTGGCGCGCTTTGCATCAGATAGGCATCAAAATGCAATCGTGCATTGTTTTGATAAAGTCGGGTGGCTAATGCATGATCGCTATCGTTAATGGTCATGCCAGCGATGTGATTAAGACGTTCGCCAATTTGGTAATCTGCCCAACAATACTGACCGCCTGTGACAGCGCTGATTTCATCATGTGTTTCTACATAACTTGGTATCTGTAGCTGGCCGGCTTCTACGTACGCTGGTAATGTTGGAATGACTATTTCAGGGGCGTTTGCATCTAAATCATTTTTATGGATCATCACCCAACGCACCCAACTTAATACTGGCGTATTGTTTTGATTGACTGCAGTTGAGCGTACCCAAACTACACCGCTTTTTCCATTTGAATTTTGCTTTAATCCGATCACTTGGCTAGATGTGCTGAGGGTGTCGCCAGCAAAAACAGGCTGTATAAATTGAACATCGGCATAACCTAAGTTGGCGACTGCATTCACAGAAATATCAGGCACTGTTTTGCCGAATGCGATATGGAAAGCCAGTAAATCATCAATCGGCGTACTTTTATACGCTAAACTTTGTGCAAAAGGCACGCTACAATGCAACGGATTTCTTTCTCCTGTTAACGCAATATAGAGCGCGCTATCGCCTTGCGTAATCGTGCGTGGCGTGGCGTGTTGAATGACTTCGTTTAGAACGAAATCTTCGAAAAATCTGCCGCTACTAATTTTAGCGCTAATAGTATTCGATGTTTTAGTCATTAGATGAACTCTTCTTCTAGCTCTTCAATCATTTCACTTAGTTGGATAATACGTTCGGCTGCCGCAATATGGTGATTTTCGACAAATCGATCGTTAACAATCACCGTGCCTTTACCAGAGGCTTGTGCCTCTTTTAAAGCTTTAATGACCTCACGTGCGTCAGCAACTTCTGATGCTTTTGGCGTATATGCATCATTGCTATAGGCTATTTGCGCAGGGTGAATAATCGATTTTCCATCAAATCCCAAGTCTCTACCAATGCGGCAGGCATACTCAAAAGCATGCATATTTTTAAGGTCACTCGCAATGCCATCTACCACACATCTTTTATAAGCGCGAGCAGCAAGTACGACTAATGATAAAGACGTTAATATGGCGGTTCGCTCCGGTGTGTAACGCGCATGAAGCTGGGTAATTAAATCCGAAGTTGCAATCACCATGCATTTTATACGGTCTGAAGCCGCAGCAATTTCTTTTGCATTCAATACTGCGATCGGGCTTTCTATCATCACCATGATTGGCATATGACTGCCGCCTGCCTCATCGAGTAAATGTTGTGCTGCTAACACATCTTCTTTCGATTCAATATTAGGGAAAAGAATCGCGTCGGCGCCAATATTAGCGACTGCTTTTATATCATCATGGCCCCATTCAGAGTCTAAATCATTGACTCTAACAATCACTTCTCGTTTGCCGTAGCCACCTTGCTTGACGGCTTCAACAATATTTAAACGCGACTGCACTTTTGCATCAATCAAGATTGGGTCGCCCAAATCCAAAATAACGGCATCTGCCGCAAGTGTTTTTGCGCGGTTTAAATAGTAAGTATTACAGCCTGGCACATAAAGCATCGATCGCCTTGGTCTTATGTGTTCATTCATTATGTCGCAGCCTGAAATGTTTTATTAACACTGATTATAAAGATTAATTTGTGCCTGTCAATCTCTATCTTATGTCTTATATAAGATATCAAATGTATAGACAAAAGAGGATTGGCTGTGATATAAACTCAATAACATAACGGTTAGTGGGCATGAAAGAGACTGACATGCTACTACCCAACAAACTAAATTTTTAAACGGATGGCTTGCTAGCAAATGGATAAACTACTGAATTCGCCGAGTTATCGGCCACTGTATGATCAAATTAAAGTGTTAATCACCCAAAGTTTGATTGCTGGTGAGTGGCGTCCTGGCGAGATGATTCCAAGTGAAGTAGAGCTGGCATCGCGGTTTAAAGTCAGTCAAGGAACGGTTAGGAAGGCGATTGATAGTTTGGCGACTGAAAATATCTTGATTAGACGTCAAGGTAAAGGGACTTTTGTTGCAACGCATAAAGAAGATGACATCAAGTTAAGATTCTTGCGGTTAACCGCTGAAACAGGCAATAAAGAACTATTAAACAATGCGTTTATCTCCTGCACAAAATCAAAAGCAAACGCTTATATTGCAAAAATATTAGAGATTAAAGCCGGTGCTAGCATTATTGAAGTAAAGCGATTACTTACTTTTTCTGGCAGACCATTAATTCACGATCATATTATGGTGCCAGCGGCTGCTTTCAAAGGGTTGAATAAAGATAAGGTGGAAGAGAGTAGTGGCTCGATGTATAGCATGTATGAATCACAATTTGGCATCAGAATGGTGCGGGCTGAAGAGCGGTTAAAAGCAGTTGCTGCTCAAGCGGATGTTGCCCAATTATTGGGTTTGAAACTAGCGCACCCATTGCTCAGTATAGAGCGAGTATCGTTTACGTATGGCGACAAACCAATGGAATGGCGCTTAGGGCTTTGTTTGACAGACGATCATCATTATATGAGTGAGTTAGAGTAAAACTTGGCACTAATGAATCAAATAATAGTCGATTAAATAATAGTTGGTTGAATAGTAATTGATTAAATAATGAAAGAAAAAATGGATCACATGGACGATTTTAAAAAACGAGCATTAGATTATCATCAGTTTCCTACACCAGGAAAATTAAGTGTTGAGTCCAGCAAGCCTTGCTTGACACAAGATGATTTATCGCTGGCTTATACACCAGGCGTGGCAGCGCCTGTGTTGGCAATCAAGGCAAATCCTGAAGATGCTTATAAATATACCAATAAAGGCAACCTGATTGCAGTAATTACCGACGGTACCGCCGTGCTAGGATTAGGGAATGCTGGCGCTCTGGCAAGCAAACCTGTCATGGAAGGAAAAGCTGTTTTATTTAAACGCTTTGCTGGTATTGATGTGTTTGATATTGAAATAAATGCGGCAACACCTGACGAATTTATTCAAACTGTTATTAATATTGCCCCAACATTTGGTGGCATTAATTTAGAAGATATTGCAGCGCCACATTGTTTTTATATTGAAGATGCGCTCAAAGCGCGGTTGGATATTCCTGTATTTCACGATGATCAACATGGCACGGCGGTGATTGTAGCGGCTGCGTTATTGAATGCGCTTCAATTGCAAGATAAAACAATTGAGACGGTAAAAATTGTATTTCTAGGTGCTGGTGCCGCTGGTTGCTCATGTGCAAAATTACTCAAGCTAATGGGGGCAACCAACATCACCATGGTGGATAGAAAAGGCGTAGTTGATTCTGATCGTAAAGATTTACATCAGAACAATCGAGATTTAGCAATTGAGGCTAGTCACGTAAAGACACTTGCAGATGCGATGCAAGGCGCTGATGTTTTTATCGGGGTCTCTGCTAAAAATGCACTCGATGCCAACTTAATTAAAAACATGGCTGCAAAGCCCGTTATTTTTGCATTAGCCAATCCAGATCCAGAGGTGTTGCCACGTGATGCGCATGCTATTCGCGATGACATTATCATGGCAACGGGACGGAGTGATTTCCCAAATCAAGTCAATAATGCATTGTGCTTTCCTTATTTATTTCGCGGTGCTTTAGACGCTAAAGCTAAAAAAATTACGGAGAGCATGAAAATGGCAGCGGCTAAAGCACTCAGTGAATTGGCGCATGAACCTGTACCAGAGGAAGTGCTAAAGGCTTACAACCTAACCGAATTAAGCTTTGGTCCAGACTATATTATTCCAAAGCCGTTTGATCCAAGATTATTAGAAAAAGTATCTAACGCTGTTAAAGAGGCGGCGTTTAAGTGAGTCGAAATATCCATCAACACAGGCCTAAAAATCTGAATTTGTTCACCATCCGGTTGCCTATTAATGCACTGGTATCGATTTTACATCGCGTGAGCGGCATGGTTTTATTTTTAATGTTGCCACTCTTATTGCTCGCTTTAAATCTTTCGCTTGAGAGCAAAATGAATTATTTGAACGTGTTAACTTGGCTAGACTTTTGGTTGGTGAAAGTCATATTAATTGGATTTTCTTGGGCTTTTTTTCACCATTTTTTTGCAGGATTAAGACACTTGGCACAAGATATGCATTGGATGCATGGGCTTGATCAGGCACGCTATTCCAGTCGCGTATTAATGGCGTTAGTTGTTGTTTCTGTATTATTTTTTACGTATTTAATTTGGTGACCCAGAGATGTTGATTGAATTAGTCACGCGGCGATATCCAGGTATGCGATTTTGGTTGTTTCAACGGATCACGGCTGTTTATATGGCAGCTTACACACCTTTATTAGGGCTGTACTTTTGCTTGGTTAAACCATCTGGCTATGAGGCTTGGGTAGCGTTTAACTCCCCTTGGTGGTGGCGTATATTCAGTGACGCATTTTTCTTTAGTTTATGTTTACATGCTTGGATTGGTGTGAGAGATGTGTTTCGTGATTACGTGCCCAATCAAACAATACGCGATTACTTGCAAGCCTTTGTTGAAGTGCTGCTACTGGCTTGTTTGACTTGGTCAGTTTATATTTTTTGGAGTCTATAGATGGCATTGGAAAAACATCAGTTTGATGCAGTGATTGTTGGTGGCGGCGGTGCTGGACTTCGTGCTGCACTGCAGCTGGCAGAGGCTGGCGTAAAAGTAGCCGTCCTGTCTAAAGTGTTTCCAACACGTTCACATACGGTTGCTGCTCAAGGAGGCATAGCGGCCGCACTCGGTAATGTTGCAGAAGACAAATGGCTATGGCATATGTACGACACCATTAAAGGTTCTGACTTTTTGGGCGATCAAGATGCCATTGAATTTATGTGTAAAAATGCGGCAAAAGCGATTGTTGAGTTAGAGTATTTTGGGATGCCATTCGACCGATTAGAAAATGGCAAAATATTCCAACGGCCTTTTGGCGGTATGACGAAGAATTTCGGAGAGTCACCAATTTCTCGCACTTGCGCCGTGGCAGATAGAACAGGACACGCCATGTTGCACACCTTGTATCAACGCAATGTGCGGGCCAATACAGAGTTCTTTATCGAATGGTATGCCTTAGATTTAATCCGCGATGCGGAAGGCGATGTGCTTGGCGTGATTGCGCTGGACATTGAAACAGGTGAAGTGCGTATTTTCCAAGCCAAAGCAACGTTACTAGCAACAGGTGGTGCTGGGCGTATCTTTCAAGCCAGTACCAATGCTTTTGCTTGTACTGGCGACGGACTTGGTATGGCGGCACGGGTTGGCATTCCGTTACAAGACATGGAGTTTTGGCAGTTCCACCCAACTGGTGTGTTACATGCGGGGGTATTGATTACTGAAGGTGTGCGCGGCGAAGGAGGCTATTTAGTTAATTCGCTCGGCGAGCGCTTTATGGAGCGTTATGCCCCAACGGCTAAAGATCTTGCCAGTCGCGATATCGTTTCGCGCGCTTCGGTAACAGAGATTAAAGAAGGGCGAGGCGTTGGCGCTGGCAAAAATGCCGTGTATTTAAAGCTCGATCATCTGGGCGAAGAAGTCATTGATCAACGTCTGCCAGGTATTCGTCAAATTGCTAAATCATTTGCCAATGTTGATCCAGTTAAAGACCCAATTCCAGTCGTGCCAACTGCACATTATATGATGGGCGGCATTCCGACAAACTTGAATGGGCAAGTGATTGTGCCTGATGGTGCTTCACAAAGAGAAGTGAATGGCTTATATGCCGTGGGTGAGTGTGCTTGTATTTCTGTACACGGTGCAAATCGTCTAGGTTCTAACTCATTGCTCGATTTAGTGGTGTTTGGTAAATCGACAGGTGACCACATCGCCAAAACTGTTAAATTAAATACAGCACATAAACCGCTGCCGCAAGATGTTGGGGATAAAACATTGAGCCGCCTCGCACGATATGAGCGTCCTCAAGGAGAGAATCTGATGCAAGTGCGATTAGATTTACGTCAAGTGATGCAAGAAAACTGTGGTGTTTTCCGCTTTCCAGATTTGTTGGAAAAAGGCATTAAAGAAATCAATGCGATTGCAGAGCGGGTTGCTAATGTTGTGATTAAAGACAATAGTAAAGTCTTCAACACGGCGCGGATTGAGGCGTTGGAGTTAGATAATTTAACGGAAGTGGCATTGGCAACGATGCATGCAGCCCATCATCGCAAAGAAAGTCGTGGCGCACATGCGCGCGAAGATTATGCGGCGCGAGACGATGTGAATTGGTTGACCCATTCGCTCTATTATCGAGAAAATCACCAGCTGAAATATAAGCCAGTGCAACTAACACCACTAACGGTACCGTCATTCGTTCCTAAAGCGAGGGTGTATTAATCATGAAGCTATCCATCTATCGATTTAACCCAGAGGTTGATAAAAAACCTTATATGCAAGACTATGAGATTGCGCTGCAAGAGGGCGACCATATGCTACTGGATGCGTTGCTTAGGGTGAAGCACGAAGATGCCACTTTGAGTTTACGCAAGTCTTGTCGTGAGGGTGTTTGTGGGAGCGATGCGCTCAATATTAATGGTAAAAATGGCTTGGCCTGTATTACCAGTATTGCCGATTTAGAGCAGCCTGTGATTGTTCGGCCGTTACCTGGCATGCCGGTTATTCGCGATTTAGTGGTGGATATGACGCAGTTTTACGAACAATACAACTCAATCAAACCTTATTTGCAGAACGATGAGCCGATGGGCGAGACGGAAAGATTGCAGAGTCCTGAAGATAGAGCCAAGTTAGATGGTTTATATGAGTGTATTTTATGCGCTGCTTGTTCAACTTCTTGCCCTAGTTTTTGGTGGAATCCCGATAAGTTTGTCGGACCAGCGGGTCTATTGCAAGCCTATCGCTTTATTGTCGATTCGCGCGATCACGCCGAAGAAGAGCGCTTAGAAAACTTAGAAGATCCTTATCGTTTATATCGCTGCCATAACATCATGAATTGTGTGGATGTTTGCCCTAAAAAGCTCAACCCAAATGATGCAATTTCTAAAATTAAAGATTTAAAAATTGAGCGGGCAACAGAAAAAAAACCAAAAAAGTATTTTTCAATTCAATCTCTTTAAATGCTTGGAGCGATCAATGAAAAGTACAAAAGTATTGCAAGAAGCAGAACAACGCAGGCTTGCTTGGCGTTGTCGTCGCGGTCTATTGGAGTTAGATATTGTATTGCAACGCTTTGTTAAAGATAAGTTCAGTGAGCTGTCATGGCAAGAAGTTGAAGTATTTGATGGCTTATTAGACTTGCCCGATAATGAATTTTGGGACTTAATCAAGACAGATAAACCGCAAAAAGATGCAGTATTAACGCGCATTATTGCCAAACTAAACACCGCTAGCCAGCAAGCTTTAAGGGAATATTAATGGTTGAACATAAAGAGAGTAAACCACTGGGTAACTATTGGCCTGGCATACAGCTGTATTATCCGCCAATCAAATACGCGCCTAGCCTTGGTATTTATGAAGATATGGCGCAAGCTTCTGCGCGCATGAAAAAACATGCACATTTTACCAATGCACATACTTTAATTTTTGACTTGGAAGATGGTTGCCGTCAAAAAGAAATGAGTCGTGCGTTATTGCGTCAAGAGCTTCCACTGCTACGCAAAATGAATGAGCGCGTTACCATTGCGGTGCGTGTTAATTCTTTCCGTACGGCTGAGTATGAGGAAGACATGAAGCTGGTACGTGATATGGGTGACTATATTAATGTGGTGATGTTGGCCAAAGCGGGTGAGGCTTATGGTGCGGCAGAAGTGCGCGACTTATCGAGCCTTCTGCTTGAGGTGAATGGAAGTATAACGATTCAACCGATTATCGAGCATCCAAAATCCTTAAGAATCGCCCCAGAGTTAATGCAATACGAAACCGTTGAGCATGTGGTGTTTGGTATTCATGATTTTTCCAAAGCGATGGGCATTCATATAACACCCGAAAACTGGATTGCTGAGCTGCAATATTATATGCACGCTTTATTGTTCGAGTCGCGCATAGCAGGGGTTGGTGTGATTGGCGGTGTAGAAACACTCATTGGTACGAATATCATGCCAGAAAAATATGTTGAGCCGCACGATGTCCGCCGTTGGCTGGATTTACATGGCGATGACCAAGCGCGTATTGTTTACAAACACGCCTGTGAAGAAGCCGCAATGGGCTTGACTGGTAAGCAGACCATTCATCCTGGCCATATTCATTTGTGTAAAACAGCTTACACGCCGTCGCCGACTGAAATTACCAAAAAGGTGAGTATTTTAAAAGCCGCCATTGAAGCAGATGCATTGCTCGGCGGTGCGATTAAGTTTGAAGGTGAAATGTTAGATCCACCGATGTTTGGTAAAGCGTTGCAAACCTTATTAAGAGCCCATGCCTTGCGCACTTTAAAAAATAGCGACACAGAGTTCGCATTAGAAGTGCTCGAAATGTTGCCTGAGCAGGTAATCCGTCAAAACTGGCCATATGGAATATTATTATGATGCAAAAAGCGTTAGAACCATTTAAACCATTTGAGCAATGGGAATGGAAAATTCCTGAGTTTTTCAATATAGGTGTCGCGTGCGCTGATAGTCAACTAAAGACCAGTCTTGCTGAATCGTTAGCGATGATTGTTGAGGATGATTCCTACGGAACAGATACGATTACATTTAGCATGTTATCGCATCAAACCAATCAGTTTGCGCAACTGTTGCGCAATCTTAACTTGGGTAAAGGTGACCGTGTGTTAGTGCGCTTACCAAACAGCTTAGCGTACCCAATTGCTTTTTTAGGCACCATGAAAATGGGTGCAATTGCAGTGCCTACTTCAACTTTGCTAACCGCTGAGGAAGTGGCTTATTTAGCCAAAGATTCTGGCGCTGCGGTACTGGTTACCGATGCAACGGCTTGGGCCGCGATGGCCGCGCAAATTAAACAGAATCTGCAAGATACACCAAACTTAAAACACATTTTTTTAACTGAAGTCGATGCTGTTGAGGCAGATGATAGGCTGAATGTATTAAGTCTAAAGGCAACGTTGGCGGCGATTGTAGATTTTGAACCTGTCGAAAAAACGTTAGCAGACGACCCTGCTTATTTAGTTTATACCTCTGGTACAACAGGTTATCCAAAAGGGGTCTTACATGCGCATCGTGCTTTATTGGGCAGACAGCCTGCTGCAAAATATTGGTTTAATTATGCGGCTGATAGCCAAGATCGTATTCTGCATTCAGGTAAGTTTAATTGGACGTATGTCTTAGGTTCTGGCTTGATGGATCCGCTGTATTTAGGTAAAACAGTGATTGTGCATGAAGGTAAAAATGATGCACAAAAATGGTTAGATTTGATTCAAAAGCATGCGGCGACCATCTTTATTGGTGTGCCTACTATTTATCGCCAAATCTTGCAAAAGACAACAGCTAACAAACAAGAACTGCCAAGTATTCGTCATTTTATGAGTGCAGGTGAACATTTGTCTGATGAGGTGTTGAGTCAATGGGAAGCGCGATTTGCGTTAGATATCTATGAAGCAGTGGGCATGAGTGAGTTTTCTTATTATCTATCACAAAGTGTTTATCGCCCTACTCGCGCTGGCTCAGCAGGATTTGCCCAGCCAGGACATGCGATTAAATTACTAGATCCAGAAACATTAATGGAAGTGGCGGTGGGCGAAGAAGGCATGATTAGTATTCCACTAAGTGATCCAGGCGTCTTTTTACGCTACTGGAACTTAGATGCAGAAACTGAAAAGTATAAGCATGATGGCTACTTTTTTACAGGCGATTACGCAAAATATGATGAAGATGGCTATATTTGGTTTTTAGGGCGTAAAGATGACATTATCAAAAGCTTTGGTTACCGCGTTTCGCCTTATGAAATTGAGCGGGTTTATAAAGGTCATCCTGATGTTGCGGATTGTGCAGCAATCGGTGAAGCGCTAGAAAAAGATAAGGTACTGGTTGCTTGTTATGCGATTTTAAAACCGAATGCAACCATCACTCCAGATCATTTAATTGCGTTTGGCAAAGCTCATTTAGCCGCTTATAAAGTCCCCAAAGTGGTGTATTTTGCCAATGATTTTCCGCGGACTAAAAATGGTAAAATCTTACGTAAAGAGATTACTCCTACTATTGCCACAGCAAAGAGTTCAAGATAATTCATGACAGTGATTAAAAAAGCAGATTTTATACAAAGTGTTGCAGATGCTTTGCAGTTTATTTCCTACTATCATCCTGAAGACTATATTCGCTCGCTAGTTGCGGCTTATGAGCGCGAAGAGTCTCCTGCGGCAAAAGACGCGATTGCGCAGATATTAACGAATTCAAAAATGTGTGCTGAAGGCAAACGGCCGATTTGCCAAGATACTGGCATCGTAGTTGCTTTTGTTAAAGTAGGCATGGATGTGCAATGGAATAGTAGTGAAAAAAATATTGCGTTAGATGTTGAACAAATGGTCAATGAAGGGGTGCGTCGTGCTTACCGGTTGCCAGAAAACAAACTCAGGGCTTCCATCGTGAGCAATCCTGCAGGCAACCGCACCAACACTGGCGATAATACCCCTGCCGTTGTGCATGTTTCCTTAGTCACCGGCAATAAAATAGAGGTTACCGTCGCGGCTAAAGGTGGAGGTTCTGAGAATAAAGCAAAGCTAGCCATGTTGAATCCTAACGATAGTATTGTCGATTGGGTATTGAAAGTTGTACCTCAAATGGGGGCAGGTTGGTGTCCACCAGGCATGTTGGGCATTGGTATTGGCGGTAGCGCAGAAAAAGCGATGTTATTAGCAAAAGCATCATTGATGCAATCGATTGATATACATGAATTAAAAGAAAAGGGTGCTAGTAATCGCATTGAAGAGCTACGGCTAGAGTTGTATGAAAAAGTGAATAATTTAGGTATAGGCGCACAAGGTTTGGGCGGTCTAACAACGGTGCTAGATGTGAAAATATTGGATTATCCAACCCACGCAGCCAGTTTGCCTGTAGCGATTATTCCAAATTGTGCTGCGACGAGACATGTACATTTTGAATTAGATGGTAGTGGTGTAGCAGCGTTAATACCACCAGATTTAAGTTTATATCCAGCAGTGCAGTGGTCGCCAGACGCGAATGCAGTGCGAGTTGATTTAAATACGGTGACGAAAGCAGAGACGCAAACATGGCAATCAGGACAAACCTTGTTGCTGTCAGGAAAATTATTAACGGGCCGTGATGCAGCACATAAGCGCATTGCAACCTTATTAGCAAATGGTGAGGCGTTACCAGTTGATTTTAATAATCGTTTTATTTATTACGTTGGGCCAGTGGATGCCGTAGGGGATGAAGCAGTTGGACCCGCAGGGCCAACAACGGCAACGAGAATGGATAGTTATAGTGATTTAATGTTAGGCACTGGCTTATTAGGGTCAGTTGGCAAAGCGGAACGTGGTGAAGCTGCGCTAGCCTCGATCGCCAAACATCAGTCGGTCTATTTAATGGCCGTTGGCGGTGCGGCATATCTAGTCAGTAAAGCGATTAAACAGGCTCGCGTGTTAGCATTTGCAGATTTAGGCATGGAAGCGATTTATGAGTTTGATGTGGTCGATATGCCTGTGACCGTTGCTGTGAGTGCCAAAGGCGAGTCGGTCCATCAATCTGGTCCTGCGCGATGGAAAGAAAAAATTGCGCAAAAAACAATCGCTATTAAAGCGTTAAATTAAATGTCATGTGCCTTAAGTCACATCGCATTTGCGCTAAATGGCTTAATCTCGATCAAAATGTTAATATAAATTGAGGTGAAATATGACTAAATTAGTGCAATTAATATTGCTGGCTTGTTTGTTATTGAATGCGTCTTTATCTGGTGCAATAGAAATGCTCGATTATTTAACAGATGCTAACGGCAAATATGCCGGACCTAGCGTTGAAGACAATATTGTAAAAATGGATATCGATCATAATGGCTTCGCAGATGTCGCTGAAGTCCGTGCTTTCTTGGAGTTAAAGCACGGAGCTGGTTACCAAAAAGCATTATTAGATAGATGGGAAGTATCGACCAATGCCACCAGTTGTGGCACCTTATTTGCAAAAGAGCTTACAGACTAAACTTTTGTACAGCATCAGGCGTAATAAAAATCACAATAGTCAAATTAATCTTAAACCCGAGGCAGGTCAATGAATTTATACCAAGAATATTTAGATGAAATCGCAGTCCGAAAAAGCGAAGGTTTAAACCCCAAGCCGATTGATTTCGCTGAGCTAGTCAGTGAAATCATCGCTCAGATTAAAGACACAACGCACCAACATCGCGAAGATTCGCTGAAATTTTTTATCTATAACACCTTGCCAGGTACGACGAGTGCAGCAATTGTAAAAGCAGCTTTTTTAAAAGACATTATTCAGGGTAAATCGGTTGTTAAAGAAATAACGCCGACTTTTGCATTTGAATTGTTATCCCATATGAAAGGCGGGCCTTCCGTTGAAGTGTTGCTTGACTTGGCTTTGTCTGATAACCCATCCCAGGCAAATGCTGCGGCAGCGGTGCTTAAAACGCAAGTGTTCTTATACGAAGCCGATACTGATCGATTAGAAGTGGCTTATAAAGCGGGCAATACGATTGCCAAAGCTATTTTACAAAGCTACGCCAAAGGCGAGTTCTTCACCAAGTTGCCTGAAATACCAGAAAAAATTCAAGTTGTGACTTATGTGGCTGGCGAGGGTGATATTTCGACTGATTTGCTTTCTCCCGGTAACCAAGCGCATTCGCGTTCTGATCGCGAGCTACATGGCAAATGCATGATCTCTCCAGAAGCACAACAGGAAATCATGGCTTTAAAAGCGCAGCACCCTGATAAAAAAGTCATGCTGATTGCTGAAAAAGGCACGATGGGCGTGGGTTCTTCTCGTATGTCTGGTGTGAACAATGTCGCCCTATGGGCAGGTGAGCCAGCAAGTCCTTATGTGCCATTTGTGAACTTTGCACCAGTTGTTGCGGGGACCAATGGTATTTCACCCATCTTTTTAACGACGGTTGACGTGACAGGTGGTATTGGTCTTGATTTGAAAAACTGGGTCAAAAAGACCGATGCTGATGGCAATGCCATTCTTGATAAGAATGGTGATACTGTCTTAGAGCGGACTTATTCAGTCGATACAGGTACTGTGTTGACGATTAATACAAAAGAGAAAAAGCTTTATAACGGTAATCAGGCGCTGGTTGATATTTCTTCAGCATTTACGCCGCAAAAAGTGGAGTTTATGAAAGCTGGTGGCTCTTATGCTATTGTGTTTGGTACAAAATTACAAACACTTGCTGCTAAAATATTAGGGGTTAAGCTGCAATCTGTTTATGCGCCTTCTAAAGAAATTTCGCACAAAAATCAAGGTCTTACTGCGGTTGAAAAAATCTTTAACAACAATGCGGTCGGTGTTGGCTCAGATACGCCTTTGCATGCAGGCTCTGATGTGCGTGTCAATGTGAATATTGTTGGTTCGCAAGACACGACAGGTCTGATGACTTCACAAGAATTAGAATCAATGGCAGCAACTGTGATCTCACCCATCGTAGATGGCGCATATCAATCCGGCTGTCATACGGCATCTGTTTGGGATAACAAAGCGCAAGTTAATATTCCAAGGCTGATGAAATTTATGAATGACTTTGGTTTGATTACGGCACGTGATCCCAAAGGCGTTTACCTGCCATTAACCGATGTGATTCACAAGGTATTGAACGATCTAACTGTCGATGACTGGTCGATTATTATTGGTGGTGATTCACATACGAGAATGTCAAAAGGGGTCGCTTTTGGTGCCGACTCAGGTACCGTGGCGCTGGCATTGGCAACAGGTGAGGCGAATATGCCGATTCCTGAATCCGTGAAGGTGACCTTTAAAGGTGAAATGAAGTCTTATATGGATTTCCGCGATGTTGTCCATGCGACTCAAATGCAGATGCTGAAAAGTTTTGGTGAGAATGTATTTCAAGGCCGTGTAATTGAAGTGCATATTGGTACATTGTTAGCCGATCAAGCCTTTACCTTTACCGACTGGACAGCTGAAATGAAGGCTAAAGCCTCCATCTGTATTTCACAAGATGACACCTTAATCGCCTCATTAGCGTTATCCATAAAACGTATTCAAATCATGATTGATAAAGGCATGGATAATACACATACAGTATTAGCTGGTTTGATTGCACTGGCTAATAAGCGTATTGCCGAAATTAAATCAGGTGAAAAACCTGCCTTGGCGCCAGACAATAATGCTAAGTATGCGGCAGAAGTTGTAGTCGATTTGGATCTAATTGATGAGCCTATGATTGCCGACCCAGACGTGTATAACGAAGATGTTTCTAAACGCTATACACATGACACCATCCGACCAGTTTCTTACTACGGAGGTAACAAAAAAGTCGATCTCGCTTTTGTTGGCTCTTGTATGGTGCATAAAGGCGATATGAAAATCATCTCACAAATGTTACAAAACCTTGAAGATGAGAACGGCAAGGTCGAGTTTAAAGCGCCACTGGTGATTGCGCCACCAACTTATAATATCGTTGACGAACTAAAAGCCGAAGGCGACTGGGATATTTTGAAGAAATACTCAGGTTTTGAATTTGATGATGTAGCGCCTAAACAAACTGCTCGTACCCAATATCAAAATATGATGTATCTTGAGCGCCCAGGCTGTAATTTATGTATGGGTAATCAGGAAAAAGCGGAAAAAGGCGACACGGTAATGGCAACATCGACACGTCTATTCCAAGGCCGTGTTGTGGAAGACGCTAATGAGAAGAAGGGTGAGTCATTGCTGGCTTCTACACCTGTGGTTGTGTTGTCTGCGATACTTGGTCGTACGCCGAGTATGGATGAGTATAAACTAGCAGTGAAAGGCATTAACCTGACTGATTTTGCACCGCCTGTTAAAGAAATGACGACTGAGCCTCGTGTAAACGTGATTCAAATTCAGCGGCATTAACAGCTTGTATTTTAGGTAGAATAAAGTGTAGTTATGTTAAACAAAAGCCGCATTTGCGGCTTTTGTTTTATGTAAAATAAGTATTATTAAAAATGAGAAGAAGGTAAGGCATGGAACCAGATTTTTGGCATCAAAAGTGGAAAAACAATGTGATTGGGTTCCATAAAAACGAGGCCAACCCGCGATTAGTCAATCATTTCGTATCGCTTGCGCTATTCGACAACAGTCGTATATTGGTTCCTTTATGCGGCAAGACGCTAGATATTGCCTGGCTGATGGGTGCTGGTCATCGCGTTGTGGGCATTGAGTTAAGTGAAATTGCAGTCAAACAACTGTTTGCAGCGTTAGCATTAACGCCTACTATCAGCCAAAATCAATCGATTATTCATTATCGCGCAGACAATATTGATATTTTCGTTGGTGATATTTTCCATTTAAGCAAAGAGCAGTTGGGTACGGTTGATGCAGTTTATGATCGTGCGGCTTATGTTGCATTGCCATTTGAAATGCGCCAACGCTATAGCAAACATATAATTGATATTACTGACTGCGCATCGCAATTACTCATTACCTTTGAATATGACCAGCGTTTGCAAGATGGTCCGCCATTTGCTATTAGTAATCAAGAAATCAATCAGCATTATCAGTCTGAGTATGATCTTCACTTGCTCACGAGTGAAGCGTTAGAAGGGGGGTTAAAAGGACAGTGTGAAGCTGTCGAGAATGTTTGGCTATTGAAAAAAGCACACAACGAACATGTGTTTGATGAAAAGTCGATGCATTTGCCACCACACGGACGTTGGAAAATCATGTTACCGATTTTTATTATGCTCGCTATCGGCTCTTTTCTCGCCTATCACTATAATGTCAATGTGAAACTGGCCGCCAGTGGCGTAGTCCTAGCAGGGTTTTATACAGGGGTCGTCGCTTGGCTACTGAGCGTGATTACCATGGTGCCGATTATTGGACCACTATTGGTAAAAGTGCTGACCATGTCCTTTATTTGGCTACTCAATGCCATTGGCTATTTAGTGGCCTATATTGCCATTAAACGCGGCTATTCCAAAGATGTGCTGACTTACCGCGGCATCACCATTGCATTAATTATTGGCTTGGTGATGGGCTATGTATTCGGTGGCTTATAATGGCAACCTGTTTATTTTATTCCTATTAAATAAAGAAAGTTAACCATGTTGTTATCAATAGCGATGATTGTGATTGGCCTTGCCGTCTTGGTGTGGAGTGCGGATATGTTTGTGGATGGTGCCGCCGCTGTTGCACTCAATCTAGGGATGTCGACTTTGTTGGTTGGCATGGTGATTATTGGCTTTGGTACTTCTGCACCAGAAATGACGGTTTCAGTTTTAGCGGCCATGCAAGGCAACCCAGGGCTTGCACTAGGCAATGCGTATGGTTCTAATATTACCAATATTGCCTTAATTTTAGGCATTACCGCTTTAGTTAGCCCCGTGCTGATGCGTTCGCAATTATTAAAGCGAGAGTTGCCAATTTTATTAGGCGTTACCATCCTCGCATTCTTCCATTTAAAAGATGGTCAGATTACAAGGGTAGAAGGCATTATTGAGATTGTGGTTTTATTAGTGGTCATGGTTTGGATGACACTGCAAAGTCGCAAAGAATCATCCCATGGCGATGCGCTAGAAACTGAATTGGATCATGAACTTGTGCACATTAAATCCACTAAAGCATGGGTGATGCTGATCATCGGTTTAGTGCTACTAGTCATTAGCTCGCGTATGTTGGTATGGGGGGCGGTGAATATTGCGCACGGGCTTGGCGTGAGTGACTTAATCATTGGATTAACCGTTGTTGCGATAGGCACATCATTGCCAGAATTGGCTTCATCCATTGCCGCCGCTCGTAAAGGTGAGCATGATTTAGCCGTTGGCAATGTCATTGGATCAAACTTATTTAATACCTTAGCTGTGGTCGGTTTAGCTGGCGCGATTCATCCGATGCAAGTGCCGGCCGAAGTATTAACGCGGGATTGGGTCGTGATGGTTAGCTTAACGATTTTGCTATTTGCCTTTGGTTACACGCGCAAAGCAGTAGGTGAAAAAAGTATCAGCCGTTTTAGTGGTAGCGTGTTAATCGCCCTGTATATAAGTTATACGCTTTATCTTATTTACAGCGTGGTTTTATAACGAGGCGCTCTCAAAAAGCAATTTACTGAATAATACATAAGTTAATGGAAGAGTTGCTTTTCTGTGCTGATTTTAAGATTAATGCATTCTGTACAGTAGAAACGCTAGCAGTTTAGGGATGAGCCAGCTTCAGCCCGATAATGCCTGCGAAGATGAGGCAAAGACTGACAAGCTTAAGTACAGAAGTTGACTCACCAAATAACACAATTCCCAGCGTTCTGGTATCGTCGGTTGCCGATAACTTGCTTTCAGCCTTAAAACTAGCATGTTCTCTAAATTTCACTTTAACGCTTACTTTCGTTGTAAGTAATGCATAACTGCGCAAGGGTGCAGCTTTCGACAATCGCAATCAATTGGTGATGAAGCACAACATACAGTGGCGGGTTTGCCGCGTAACGCTGGTTGCAACTGTTGCGCTACCGAAGCAAAGTAAGCGTTAAAGTCGACATATAAAGCGTTTAAAGACATGATTGCGTGTGCATGATTCAATAGAAAAAATTAAGTTAAATGCAATGTTTTGAATGAAATGTTGACTAACTATTGTAAGGCTATTAATGATCAATTAAAGTCGGTTTCAATCAAAATTAAGGTGAATAAATGATTAATGAACAAGCAATTTTTGCAGGCGGCTGTTTTTGGTGCACCGAGCCTGTATTTACTCAGCTAAAAGGGGTGATTAAAGTCGAGTCTGGCTACATTGGCGGCCATACCGAAAACCCAACGTATAAAACTATTTGCAATGGCGATACTGGTCATGCAGAAGGTATACGCATCACGTTTGATCCTGAGCTGATTAGTTTTGAAACTTTATTAGAAGTGTTTTTAGTGTCACACGATCCAACCACACCGAATCGTCAAGGCAATGATATTGGCACACAATATCGCTCAGCCGTCTTTTGCCAAAATGAAGCGCAAACGCAAGCAACAGTGCATATGATTAATCAGTTTAATCAAGCGGGTATTTATAATGCGCCTATCATCACTGAAATTAACAGCGCGAGTCAGTTTTATCCTGCGGAAGATTATCACCAGTATTATTTTGCTAAAAATCCTGGCAACCCCTATTGCATGGCAGTTGCTGCGCCTAAAGCGGCTAAGATACGCGCAAAGTATGCAGCTTTGATCAAGTAAAACCGCCTCAGTTTTTATGATGATACTTAACGTCTTTCGAGCTCTTACCGTCATTCCGACGAATGTCGGAATCCAGTGTCTTTGATTTAATTGTTTAAGATTTAATTAAAGTGCAACCTAGCGTCTATATCCTAGCTAGTCAACGTAACGGCACGCTTTATATTGGCGTTACCTCAGATTTAGTCAAACGAGTATGGGAACACAAATCCAATCTTGTCGAAGGCTTTACTAAAAAATACAAAGTGCATGATTTAGTCTGGTATGAAGCGCATGACACCATGGCAGCTGCCATCAATCGTGAAAAACAACTTAAAGAATGGAAACGTCAGTGGAAGATAACGTTGATTGAAAAAGCCAACCCCTATTGGAACGACTTATATGCGACGATTGTTTAAATGTTTTCGGTTAGAGTATCGCTTTCCAATCCTGTCGTACCGACGAAGGTCGGTACCCAGCGTCGTTTGATTGATAGGTTAGTTCAAAGTCACTGGATTCCGACCTTCGTCGGAATGACGCTGGGTGTTGGAACAACGCTGAGAAACGACGGAATTATCACCACGATTAATTTGCCTTTTTTTCAGAACGTTTGGCTACTTCCATTACAGCTCAAACGGCCGCGCCAGATGAAATGCCAACTAACAAACCATCTTCACTTGCCATACGGCGAGCTGTTGTCATGGCATCATCATTTTTAACGCGAACCACTTCATCCTAAATCTTGGTATTTAATGTGATCCCCAGCTATAGCCTTGAAATCCAAATGTCTTAACTTTTTCCCCCAGTAAGATGCAGCACTTTCGAAACGTAACGCTTCCTGGAACTTGTTATTTGTATCAGTATGATTTTGTGTCCAAGCAGCAAGGCGTTCTTGGAATTGTTTAGACTGAGCTAATATGGTCTCGTCCCAAAAATCTTTTTGCTCAGTATGCCAACTTGAAAAACTTTGTTTAGTCTCTTTTTGCCATTCAGTTAAGTCTATTTCAAAAGCATCTACACTTCCAATAAGTTTATTGTGCTTTTCTATTAATGAGTCACGTAAACTATTTAACGATTTAATTTCAGAGCTTCTTCGTTTGTTAATGCTAGTTTTATCTTGATGGGCAAACTCATAAGCCATCAAATAGCCATTGAAGTAATTGTAATTGTTTTGTTGATTTGTCTTTTTTAGAGCAATAGCTTCAAAAAAACCATCAGCGTGGTCAGCAATGTCTTGATTTATTTCTAACCACTTTTCTATGAATGGATAGCCACTCCATAACCAATTGTTACTTATGTTGCTGGGAATTATATTTGTTATATTCGAATTAAATGTAGAGTCATCCCAAGTTTTAAAGTTTGGTTCCTCACGGATAATGTCATTTAATGCTCTTTGAAGGCCACTGTTCTTTCCAATAACCCGGCTCTCTATTTAGATGCATGACTGCAATAATAACAATCTCTTCTTTACCTATCGAATAAAGCAAACCGTATGAAAAGCGGCGCACTAACATGCGGTGATAATGGGTTTCGACCATTGTCCATGCTTGCGGGTGCATGGTTATTATCTGGGTGGCTGATTTAACTTCTTGGTTAAGTTGTTTACCTAAACCTGTTTTGGCGTTCTTCATAATAAAAAACGGCTTCTTCTAACTCTAATGCAGCCTCTGGGTGAAAATGAAGATGCACGCTTCTTATATTCCTCAGACTAGGCGTTTATCAATTTTTTCAAAAACATCTTTTGCGGCAATCGTTTGCACATTGCCTGAACTAATTTCAGCCAAACGTTGTTGAGCAAGCTTTACCCAAGCTTGTTCGATATCAGGTTGCATAGGGTTGAGCGTTTGCAATAAGCTGTCGGCTATAAAGGCGCGTTCATCAGTTGGTAAGTTGGCTAGTTCGCTAATAATCTCAGATGTTTTCATCGTATCGTCCTATCAATATAGTCTAGCTATCATGTCTTTTCATTACTTCTGCCAAGCATCCCGTAAAGTAACAGTTCTATTAAACACAGGCTTACCCGTAACACTATCTATTCTATCGGCCACAAAGTAACCATGACGTTCGAACTGGAAACTATCGCCAGCGTTCACGTCTTGCAAACTGGCTTCTAGTTGCGCGGTGATGGTATGAATGGAATCTGGATTAATATCATCTAAAAAGTCGCGGTCGCCACTGCCAGGATATTGTGCTTTAAATAGCCTGTCATACATGCGAATTTGCGCTTCGTAGGCGTGGTTGGCACTGACCCAGTGGATATTGCCTTTTACTTTGACGTTGTTTGAGCCTTCTGTGCCTGATTTGGTATCGGGTAGGTAATCGCAATGCACAACGGTGACATTACCATCCGCATCTTTTTCAAAGCCTGTGCATTTGACCACATAGCCATAACGTAAACGCACCATATTGTCTGGGTAGAGGCGGAAGTATTTATCTACGGGCACTTCCATAAAGTCTTCGCGTTCTATCCAAAGCGTTTTGCTGAGTTTGACCACACGTTTGCCGAGCTCTTCTTTTAGCGGATGATTCGGCGCAAAGCAGTCTTCGCTTTTGCCGTCTTCATAATTATCAATCACCAATTTAATGGGGTCTAATACGGCAATACGGCGTTCTGCCTCTAGGTTCAGCACTTCGCGCATGCAGTCTTCTAAAATGGTATATTCAATCCATGAGTCGGCTTTGCTAACACCAATTCTATCAGTAAATAATTTAAAACCAGCTGGCGTATAACCACGGCGGCGAGCACCTGCTAGCGTTGGTAGACGTGGGTCATCCCATCCACTTACATGTTTTTCTTCAACCAATTGAATGAGTTTGCGTTTAGATAGCACGACATAAGTCAGGTTTAAACGTGCAAACTCATGTTGCTTGGGTACAGGTTGTGCCAACAGTCCAGTTTCAACCAGTTTTTTCATCAGCCAGTCGTAGAAAGGGCGTTGGTCTTCAAACTCTAAAGTACAAATTGAGTGGGTAATGGTTTCTAACGCATCTTCAATGGGGTGGGCAAAGGTGTACATCGGGTAAATACACCATTTGTCGCCCGTGTTGTGATGGTGCGCACGCCGAACGCGATAAATCGCAGGGTCGCGCAGATTAAAGTTTGGTGATGCCATATTAATTTTGGCGCGTAAGATATGGCTACCATCAGCGTGCTTGCCATCGCGCATTTCACGAAACAACATTAAATTTTCTGCTATTGTTCGCGTGCGAAAAGGCGAATCTTTGCCAGGCTCAGTCAATGTGCCGCGATTTTCGCGCATTTCATCGGCGGTTTGTGAATCAACGTAAGCATAGTCATGCTGAATCAGTAACTCCGCCGCATGGTACATATCATCAAAATAATTAGAAGCAAAATAAAGGTTGGACTCGCCATTATTCTCCCAGTTAAAACCTAGCCATTGCACCATTTCAGTAATACTATCGACATATTCTTGGCTCTCTTTTTCTGGGTTAGTATCATCAAATCGCAAGTGACAAACACCGTTATAATCTTGCGCTAAACCAAAGTTTAGAAACACACTTTTGGCATGACCAATATGCAGATATCCGTTAGGTTCTGGCGGAAAGCGGGTGCGGATTTTAGCGGTATCAACCTGACCTGTGCTTTGATGCGCCGCACCACCAGGGTTGCCTGCCCAATGCTTCGTTGCATATTTGTTCGCTTCTAGGTCGCGCTCGATAATGCCACGAATAAAATTAGAGCCTAGCGGGAGTGGTGCGTTGTCTTTTGCCATGTTGCTTTTCCGATTAAGTTAACCGTATTTTACACTAGCTAGGCATAGCTGGCATACGCCTATGCTAAACTTTGCCTTGACTTTATTTTGTGTACAATTTAGCTTTGCATTGACTTATGAACTCACTCACTTTCCCTATCTTACATCAGCTTGCCGATGGCCAATTTCACTCAGGTGAAGGGCTAGCAAAACAGTTTGGCGTATCACGGGCAACAATTTGGAATGCGGTTCGACATGCGCAAAGCTTGGGGGTTGAAGTGTTTAGCGTTCGCGGACGTGGTTATAAGCTGCCTGATGCGATTGCTTTGCTAAACAAAGAAAAAGTATTGCAAGCGATAGGCATAGAGCGCGAATGGTTTCATTTGGAAGTGCTAGATGAAGTGGCTTCTACCAATACCTATTTAATGCAAGCGGCGGCAAAAGGTGCCCCGCATGTGAGTTGTACGATTGCACACATTCAAATGGGTGGACGCGGGCGGCGTGGCAGAACTTGGATCTCTCACCTGGGTGCGAGTTTGACCTTTTCATTGTTATGGCGCTTTGATTGTGGCGCGGCGGCGCTTTCAGGTTTGAGTTTGGCAGTCGGTATTGCCTTGATCCGTGCGCTACGCGAATTGGATATTGATAAGGCGCAACTGAAATGGCCAAATGATGTGCTAGTGGATAATCAAAAGTTAGCAGGTATATTAATTGATTTGCAAGGCGATATGGATGGGCCGAGTGCAGCGGTGATTGGCGTTGGGATTAATGTTGATTTACCTAAGCAGGTGTTGGCACGCATTGACCAGCCAGCCACTGATATTAAACACGTTAGTCTGGCGAGCATTGACCAAAGTCGTTTGTTAGGTATTGTGTTAAAGCACTTGGTTGATGTGTTACGTCATTTTGAGCAGTATGGTTTTATAGGATTGCGCGATGAATGGTTAAGTTATCACGCTTATCACAATCAAGCCGTGCGTATGTTGTTGCCCGATGGGCGAGACGTTGAAGGTAAAGTGATTGGCGTTGCTGAAGATGGCATATTGCTAGTAGAAACGGCGTTAGGTTTACAGCGTTTTTCTGCGGGTGAAATTTCTTTAAGAGGCATTCAGCAACAAGCGTGATGCGCAAGCTGTATTTGAAAGATGTATTGAATAGCGTTACAAGGAAAAATAAAAACGATGTTGATGGTGATTGATATTGGGAACACACGAACCAAATGGGCTGAGGTTGCTGATGATGGCAGTCTAGCTGAATTTGGCATGGCGCCAAATATAACGGTCACACAATCTCCGCTAAAGAATAGACTGGCGCAAGCTGAAAAAGTCGTGATAGCCAATGTGGCTGGTGATGTAATGGCGGAGCAAATCGTTGCATTAATGCCTAATTATCTTAAAGCGCATTTTGTGTCAGCCAGTGCCGAAGCCTGTCATGTGACTAATCAGTATCAACAAAGCGAAGCATTAGGCGTGGATCGTTGGGCGGCAGCAATTGCGGCGTGGCATCGAGATAAACAGCCAGCGATTGTTGTTTGTGCAGGTACGGCTATTACGATTGACAGCCTCTCAATTAATGCCAGCTCCAAAACAATGCTGTTTAAATCAACTGCTTCAAAAAAAGGACTGTACCTTGGCGGTACGATTATGCCTGGCTTGTATTTAATGCAAGATGCGTTGGCGAATCATACGGCGAAATTATCTAATGTTTCGATGGGTGCAATAACAATGTTTCCAGCCAATACCAGTGATGCAATACAAACAGGCTGTATGAATGCAGTTGCTGGCGCGATATTATTAGCAGCAAAGCAATTAGAAAAACACTGTGCTTTTTTACCTAAAATCATCATTACTGGCGGCGATGCGGTTAAAATTGCACATGCGTTAACAGTGCATTTAAAAAAAGTCGTAATAGAAGATAATTTAGTGTTACAAGGCTTGGCTTTAATAGAGAAAGATGAAGTATGAGATTATTAGTTTGTTTAGCGCTATTAAATATTGCGCTATGGAGCTATTTTAATATGCATAAAATGACGCCAAAGGCGGAAGTGGTGCATAACGAAGTTAATCCAGAAAAGCTGCAACTGTTGATAGAGGCCGACTATGCCTCGTTAGAGAGAAAAGCATTTGTAGCAAAGCCAGTGACTAATTGCTATCAGTGGGGACGTTTTACTGCCAACAATTTGGAAGCCGCGCAAGAGATGATGCAACGTTTGGGCTTAGAGTTTGAGCTGATAAAAGAGACACCTAAGCAAGATAGACGTTTTTGGATTTATTATCCGCCGCTAGCCACTCCAGAAAAAGCAAAACAAAAAGCAGAAGAAATACAAAGGCTTGGTATTGATGAGTTGTATGTTGTGCAAGATGCACAATGGCGCAATTCAATATCTTTTGGATTATTTAATGAAGAAGAATTGGCTGATAATTTGTTAAAAAACTTAAAAGCAAAAGGTGTGCGATACGCCATAAAATCAGTACGTAACCAAGGCGGCGCCACCAACAGTTTATTAGCTAAGTCGGTAAGTGCGGAAATGGCAGTCGAACTCTATAATATTCTCCCTGAGTTTGTTGGGACCGATGTGACTTCCGTCCCCTGCCAGTAGTGAGTCATTGCAATCAGCGTTAAAGAATCAGCTTATTAGCAAGCGCTTGAAAATGGGGCGTGGTTGAGGCAAAACTTTAAGAGCGCACTACAAAGACTCACGCAGACATAATGGATTGCCGCTCCTTGTAATGGCCGTGTATCTTTCGACGGCGATAACCTATTTCTTTACGCGCGAAGTGAAGAAGCAATCTCGCTATTAATACCTCAACGGATTAAAAAAGCCAGCGATATGCTGGCTTTTTTAATGGTCATGTTTTAACCGCTTATCGTTTCTTTGGAGGCATCATATCGGTAATGGTCCCTTCTTTTAATTCCGCGGCAAAACAAACGGACTCTGAAAGCGTCGGATGCGCATGGATCGTTAAGCCTAAATCATGAGCATCAGCACCCATCTCAATGGCTAAAACTGCTTCTGCTAATAACTCACCAGCATTGACGCCAACAATACCTGCACCGATTAAACGATGGGTATTTTGATCAAAAATCAGTTTAGTGACGCCTTCAGTACGTCCAACTGCAATGGCACGACCGCTGGCTGCCCAAGAGAAAGACGCTTTGTCAACAATGATGCCTTTTTCTTTTGCTTCTGTTTCGGTTACGCCAGCCCATGCAATTTCAGGATCGGTATAAGCCACGCTTGGAATAACGCTAGCAACAAACTCGACTTTATGGCCAGCAATCACTTCAGCTGCTACTTTTGCTTCGTGGGTTGCTTTATGCGCTAGCATTGGCTGGCCAACGATATCGCCAATCGCAAAAATGTGAGGCACATTGGTACGCATTTGCTTATCTACTGCAATAAAGCCGCGCTCATCAACTGCAACGCCTGCATTTTCTGCACCAATGTTTTTACCATTTGGTCGGCGACCAATAGAGACTAAAACGCGATCATACACTTGCGTGTCAGCGGGTACATTTTCGCCTTCAAAGCTAACATGAATACCATCTTTTTTAGCTTCCATTTTGGCTACTTTGGTTGATAGCATAATGCTTTCAAAACGTTTTTCCATCCGCTTTTGTAATGGACGAACCAGGTCTCGATCACAACCTGTGATTAAACCGTCCATAAATTCAACAACGCTCACTTTAGTGCCAAGGGCATCATAAACAGTGCCCATTTCTAGACCAATAATACCGCCTCCAATCACTAACATGCGGTTTGGAATGTCTGCCAATGCCAAAGCGCTGGTTGAATCCATGATGCGATCATCATCAGGTGCGCCTGGGAATTTAGTGGCTTGTGAACCAGCCGCAATAATGGCGTTCTCAAAACCCACAGTTGTCACTTTGCCGTCTGCATTGGAGATGGTAATTTGATTTGCGCCTGTAAAACGACCGATACCGTTAATTACCGTAACGCCACGGCCTTTAGCCATTTGCGCTAAGCCACCTGTGAGCTTACCAACCACATCATTTGATTTCCAATTACGTAACTTGTCTAAATCAATTGCTGGTTTGCCAAAACTTAAGCCATGTGCCGCTGTTTCTTCTGCTTCAGTAATGACTTTTGCTGTATGTAAAAGTGCTTTAGATGGAATGCAACCGACATTTAAACAAACGCCGCCTAAGGATGCGTACCGCTCAATTAATACAACTTTTAAACCTAAATCAGCCGCACGAAACGCCGCTGTGTAACCCCCAGGGCCAGAGCCTAAAACGACGAGTTGGGTATTTATATCACTGTTACCTGTTGGTGCAGCTGCTGTTGGTGCAGCAATTGCTGATGGTGTTTGTTCTATTGGGGGTTCTGCGGAAGATTGTATTTTAGGCGATTCTATTGCAGTTGCCTCAGTTGCAGTTTCTGCCATTTCTACCATTAAAATTAAAGCGCCTTTGGCTACTTTATCGCCAACGTTTACTTTAACTTCTTTTACAATACCTGTATGTGCTGATGGAATATCCATCGATGCTTTATCTGACTCAACAGTAATGAGCGAGTCTTCTAATGCAATGTGATCGCCGACTTTTACTAATACTTCAATAATATCCACTGAATCGAAATCACCAATATCTGGTACTCGTACTTCTACTAGCTTACTCATGCATATCCTTATTACTTATCATTAGCTGAATTTTAGCATTAAAGTATCTTGGTGCATGCCAAATAAACAGTCATAGAGATGCTTTTAGTTGACTTAAAAGATGATCATTTCAGAATTTTCCCTGATTGCTTATAATCGTTATTGTGCTTTTTTTGAATTTTGTTGCATTGTTTTTTCTAATCGTTTCATGGTGCATTGGTCATTACCAAAGTTACCACCGCTGCCATCTGGTTCATAGTAAGTTTGTTGAAAAGACCATTTAGCCCTCATTTTTTTAAATGCACCCATGCCTGTGTTCAACGTCTCATTTTTGTCATTTAGTGGTTTGAATGTCGTAGAAAACTGTCGACCTTTTGCCAATAGATGGCCAGTATAGGTCGCTTGATTGTTAGATGCTGTACTAAAGTCGTAGATGCCATAGATATCGTGACTTGTGATGGTATTTAACTTCAATGTGACCAATACTTCATAATCTCCAACATTGGCATTATTGCCTTTACAAACATAATTTCCGCTGTAGTCTTCGCCAACAAATAGCGGCATTGCATGTGCTGAAGGAGATAAAATGAACAGAAGAAAAAAAGAACTGACGACGTGTTTAAACATATTTTTATTGTTAACCCAAAAAATGATTGTATTGTTTATATGCTATAAACAATACAAAATTATAACGCCACTACTGGTCTTATTAGCAGGTTTATGCACTGTTTTTATTAGCTCATTTATAATAACGCCTATTGTTGAATGAGACGCTACATTTTTATTAATATTAAGCTACGCAATTTACAAAAACGATGCTTATTCAAGTTTACTTATTTTAAGATTTCAGATGGGGCGCAATGCAAGTTAGAACAACGAAATTCCTGTGCGCTTATAGTGCATTTTATTTGCTCTTGCTTATTGCTTTCGGTTATTGGTTTTATCAACAAAACCAGCCAGTTCAAATCGTTTCTCCATCCCATTTAGACGATAATAAATTGCAATGCGTTTCTTATGCGCCTTATTACGGCAAGGGGCAGTCGCCTTTAATTGACGGGATGTGGATAGCCCCAGCGCAAATTGATAAGGATTTAGCGTTACTGGCTAGCATTAGCCAATGTGTGAGAACTTACTCAGTTGGGCAAGGCATGGACTATGTGCCAGAAGCGGCAAGTAAGCTTGGTTTGAACGTGTATCTTGGTGCTTGGATTGGCTGGACTGATGCAGATAATATTGAAGAGATTGAGTTAGCTGCGGCCAAAGCGAATGCGTATCCTGATGTGGTTAAAGCACTTATTGTTGGTAATGAGGTATTTTTACGCGGGGAACAAAAAGAAGCGGCGATGAAGCATTATTTTAAGTTGGCTAAATCGCTTACACAAACACCGATTACTTATGCAGACGTTTGGGAGTTTTGGATTAAGCATAAAGACATAACGCAGTATATCGATTTTCATACCGTGCATATTTTGCCGTATTGGGAAAACAATCCTGTTGCTATTGCTCACGCAGTGCAGCATGCTGAAAATGTGATGACGATTATGCAAGACCATTTTACCAAGCCGATCTTCATTGGTGAGACTGGCTGGCCTTCTGTTGGACGCCAACGTAGTCAGGCAGTGCCCAGTTTGGTTAATCAGGCGCGTTATGTGCGTGAGTTTTTACAAAAAGCACATGAAAAGCAATGGCAATATAATATTATCGAAGCCATTGACCAACCTTGGAAACGTCAGTTAGAGGGAACAGTTGGTGGCTATTGGGGAGTTATATCGGCAGATTTGGAACCAAAGTTTTCTTTAACCGGACAAGTGAGTGAGCGACGAGATGGGGATCAACCTATTGTTATTGCGTTAGTGGGGGCGTTGTTATTACTGATCGTCGCGCTCAGATTGCATGAGCGACGGGTTGCGCCCTTGTTCGGATTAATGTTGTTAGGCGCTATTGGAGGGCTAATTGTTTATCTTGAGTACGCCTATCTAATCGCATCTTGTAAAAATTGGATTGAGTGGTTGGCTTTAGGTGGATTAGCTTTATTAGGCGCTTTACTTGTGATGCTACAGCCATGGCTGCTTATTCGGCCTACTCAGTGCGTGCTGAATGCGATGCATAAGCTGCAGTTAGTTTTTCTGTATGCTGCGCTGGTTATTGGCTATCTCATTTTTGTAGACGGCCGCTATCGAGATTTTCCAATCGTTATTTTTGCATTTCCCATAATCGTTATGACGATTGGTTATTTGGCTAAACAGCGTGCAACGCACTGGCGGTGGCTTATCAATGGATTGCCAGCAGCGTTAACCGTGATGTTTGCAGCCTTGTGTTTTGCAGAAGAACTTGAAAATAATGCAGCGCTCGTCTGGTTAGGCTTAAGTATTTTATTAGCCATAGCCAATTGGCCTATTCAAACAATTGGAAGAACAAGTGAGCAGGCTGAGCGCTAATTTATATTATGCAACTAATCAAACGTTTTTATTTCCCATTTTTATTTGCTATCGGCTTTGCTATTTTGCATTTTGGTGCATGGGCAATCGCCAATAGGGCGTTACCAGTGATCAATGTAGAGCCGATTGTGTATGGCTTTGCATACAGTGGTTATCAAGCGAATCAAAGCCCTTTGGAGCGCAGTTATCCGAATTTGGCAGAGTTGGCGCAAGATATTCAATTGCTCAAAAAACTGACCAATCGTATTCGCATCTATACGTCGATTGAAAATGGTGAGGTAGTTGAGCTGGCTAATAAAGAAGGGCTTTCTGTGATTGCAGGCGCTTGGATTGGTCAAAATGCTAATGACAATGCTCGTGAAGTTGCCGCATTAAAAGAGAAAATACGTTCCTTCGACAATATTGAATCCGCCATTGTTGGCAATGAGGTGTTGTTGCGAACTGAGCAGACAGTTGAAGATTTGATTGAGTATCTTGACGATATGCGTACAGCCACTCAAATTCCAATATCCACCGCCGAGCCATGGCATATTTGGTTAAAAAATCCTGAGTTAGTGAAGCATGTTGATTTTATTGCTGTGCATTTATTGCCTTATCACGAAGGTGTGCCGGTAGAGCAAGCGTCTGCTTATGCCATTGAGCGTTATCAAGAACTGATGAAGGCTTATCCGCGTAAGAAAATTGTGATTACTGAAATTGGCTGGCCTAGCAGTGGACCAACGATAGGCGCTTCCGTTGCTAATAAAGTCAATCAAGCCCGTTTTATCCGCGAGTTTCTAGCAAAAAATGAAACAGATCATTATGAATATTTTTTAATGGAAGCCATTGATCAGCCTTGGAAGGTGAATATCGAAGGCTGGGCAGGCGCCTATTGGGGTATGTATGATGCAAATCGAGTTGAAAAATACTCTTTGCAAGGCTCAGACGCCAAAGATGATCGTTGGGTAAGAAAGGCGATATGGGCAAGCTTAATTGCATTGCTACCCATTATTTTTATTGCTTGGCGCTTTAGAACTTGGGGGATTGGTGGCGTTATCTCAATGGCTATATTGTTGCAAGCGTGTATTACGACTTTAGTGATTGCGTGGAATTTGCCTGGCGATTATTACTATAGCTTGCGTGATTTTATTATTTTAGCAGGACTGATTTTGGCTATGGCGCTCACCTCATTGGTGTTGATGATTTATGCGGTTGAGTTTAGTGAGGTCATGTTTAAACGAAATTGGCGACGTGTTTATGCTCGAAAAGAACCATTGCCAGCCGAAAAGGAGTTGTTTGTTTCGATTCATTTGGCTTGTTACAACGAGCCGTCAGACATGGTGATGACTACCATTGAAAGTCTGAAAAATCTGAATTATCACAATTATGAAGTGATTGTTATTGATAATAATACAAAAGATGAAGCAAAGTGGAAGCCAATAGAAGCGTATATGGCGGATTTGCCTAGCAATTTCCATTTTTATCATTTACCAACATGGCCAGGCTTTAAAGCGGGCGCACTTAATTTTGCCTTAACAAAAACGCATCAAGATGCTGTGGTTGTTGGTGTGGTTGATGCCGATTATGTTGTTACACAGGATTGGCTGGCGACCTTGGTTCCTCACTTTATTGAGCAAAAAGTGGCTGTTGTACAAGCGCCGCAAGCCCACCGCGATTGGGAAGATAACTTTTTCAAGCGCATGTGTAATTGGGAGTTTGAAGGATTTTTCCGCATTGGTATGCATCATCGTCATGAACGTAATGCTTTAATCCAACATGGCACCATGACGTTGATCCGCAATCAAGCATTAAAGGATTTAGAGGGTTGGTCAGAGTGGTGTATTTGTGAGGACACGGAGCTTGGATTGCGTCTTTTAGAACAAGATTTTGAGCTGCGCTATGTGGATGATACTTTTGGGCGTGGGCTGACGCCGGCTAGTTTTAGCGCATTGAAGTCTCAACGATATCGTTGGGCTTTTGGTGCAATGCAAATTTTAAAACGCCATATGCCTAGATTGCTTGGAAAATCGACTTTAAGTTTTAGTCAGCGCTATCACTTTCTCACGGGCTGGTTTGGTTGGATGGGGGATGCGTTGCAATTGATTTTCACAATCGGTTCAATTGGTTGGACATTATTAATGCTGTTTTTCCCGAAAGCATTTAGTTTGCCTGTCTCTATTATGCTAGTGCCTATTATTTGCTTTTTAGTGATTAAAGCTGCTTTAGGTCCGGTACTTTATCGTAAAACGATGCAATGTAAATGGCGAGATATATGGGGGGCATCGCTTGCAAGTTTAGGGTTGTCGCATGCCATCGCGCGTGGCGTGATGATGGGACTTGTTCAGAAGGAGGGTATCTTTGTAGTAACAGCAAAAGGCAAGACCACCGCGAGCAAATGGCAAATCCTTAATCCAATACGCGAAGAATTCTTAATCTTAATTGCATTGTGTTTAGCTGCTTTAGCAATGTTAGTAACCAGAGGGTTTGCAAACGCCGATGCGCAGTTATGGGTAATCTTACTGGCTTTACAGTCTATGCCTTATGCGAGTTCGCTTGCTTGCCAAATCATTGCGCAACAAGATTAATTGATGTTGATGATTGAACGCCAAGCAGCTATTTTTTGCGTCAGCGATAGGGTATGAGCGGAGCTGGTTGAGGGTAACTTAATATAAACTAAGTTTGTTAAATTGAGTTGATTAAAGACATATCGCTTAAACGATTTCTCAGCTTCTTCACCATTAAATGCAATGAAGCGAATGTGTGGGTGTTTAGCAAGAAAAGCGCCAAAATCATTTGGAATGCGAGACCCTGCTTTAATCGCGCTATCTAAACTGCCTGAGCGCTCACACTTTTGCAGAACATCCCAAATTGCAACATTCGCCTCTTTAAGTGCTTGAATGCGCAATTCATAGCCTAGCGAAGCGTTGAAATTAAAAAGGTGACCCATGATAGGCCAGAAAGCATTTCGTGGATGGGCATAATATTGATTGGCTTTAATTGAAGCAATGCCAGGAATGCTACCTAAAATTAAGATGGTTGCGTTGGAATTAGCCATTGGCGCAAAGCTATTAGTTTTAGTCATGCGTATTTGTGCGGTAGATACAAAAAAAGATGCTGAAGCATCTTTTTTTGTGGTTTAAAGCAACAGCCTTCTAACATCACTTAGCATCATGCGTAAGTGGCTAGTAAAGCGAGCACCATCAGCACCATCAATCACACGATGATCATATGAAAGAGATAGTGGTAATATTAAGCGCGGTTCAAATCCCTTACTATCCTTATTGTATACAGGTTGCATACTAGAGCGAGAAACGCCCAAAATCGCTACTTCAGGACAGTTAATGATAGGCGTAAACATCGTACCGCCGATACCGCCAAGGCTAGAAATCGTAAAGCAACCGCCTTGCATTTCTTCTACTTTTAATTTTCTTTCACGCGCTTTAGCAGAAAGATCCATTAAGTCAGCAGCAATTGCAAGCACGTCTTTGCTTTGTACATCGCGCACAACAGGTACCACTAAGCCATCTGGAGTATCGCAGGCAAAGCCAACGTTGTAGTAACTTTTTAAGATTAAATGATCGCCATCTGGAGATAACGATGCGTTAAAGTTTGGATATGCTTTTAACGCATTCACAGATGCTTTAATTAAGAAGGCAAGCATCGTCAACTTAACACCGCGTTTTTCCGCATCCGCTTGCATTGATTTGCGGAAATCCTCTAAATCAGTAATATCTGCTTCATCAAATTGCGTAACATGCGGTGCTGTTACCCAATTACGGTGTAAGTTTGCACCTGATAATTTTTTAATGCGAGAGAGCGGTTTGCTTTCAATGTCGCCAAACTTAGTAAAATCAATGACAGGCATTGCTAAAGTGGTTAAAGCGCCCGCGCCTGCAGTCATGCTGTCAGAGCGTGGTTTAGCTAATTCGCCTTTAACATAAGCTTGTACGTCATCATTTAAGATTCTGTGTTTAGGACCAGAGCCCGTGACTAATTTAAGGTCTACGCCTAGCTCACGTGCAAATTTACGCACAGATGGACTGGCGTGTGATTTAACTTCTCTATCGGTGTCTACATGCTCGCCGACTGGCGCTGGCGTGCTAGCGGGTTGTACTTGTTTAGGTGGTTCTGGCGCCGGACGCGAGGGTGCTGGAATATCCGCTTTTGGCGTCTCTTTAACCACTGCTGGCGCTTCAGCTTTAGCTGGCTCAACCGCTGCTGGTTGTGCTTCAGCCTCAGTATCACTTACTTCTAATGTGATAATTAAATGGCCTTCAGCAATTTTATCGCCCACTTTAACTTTAACTTCTTTCACCACACCAGCCTGTGATGAAGGTATGTCCATGGACGCTTTATCAGATTCAACTGTCACTAAAGAGTCATCCACAGCAATGATGTCACCCGGTGAAACTAAAACTTCAATAATATCAACTGATTCAAAATCGCCAATATCTGGTACTAAAATATCTTGTATACGCATTTATTTACTCCGAACCAAACACTTAAACAGTACTTGGGTTTGGTTTATTTGGATTGAGCTTATATTTTTTCACCGCATCTGTTACTTTACTGACAGGTAATTTACCCTCATCGCTTAATGCTTTTAGTGCGGCTACGACGATGTAGTAACGATCAATTTCGAAGAAATCACGTAAGGCTTCCCGGCTATCAGAGCGGCCATAACCGTCAGTTCCTAATACAACAAATTGATTAGGAACGAACCGTTGAATTTGTTCTGCAAAGCTCTTCATGTAATCTGTTGAAGCAATGACTGGACCGGTTGTTTCATTTAAACATTCAGCAACATAGCTTGCGCGTTGTTTTTTTTCTGGGTTTAGCATGTTCCAACGATCGCAATCTAAACCTTCGCGACGTAATTCTGTAAAACTAGGTACGCTCCATACATCCGCTGAAACACCCCAGTCCTTTTCTAACAAAGCGGCAGCGGCAATCACTTCACGTAAAATTACGCCACTCCCCATTAATTGTACTTTTTCACCTTTTGCTTTTGATTTGCTAAAGCTGTACATGCCTTTGAGAATGCCTGCTTCACAGCCTTTTGGCATAGCAGGATGGCTATAGTTTTCATTCATCAAGGTAATGTAGTAATACACATCTTCTTGATTTTGCACCATACGCCTCAAACCTGCTTGAATAATGACAGCTAACTCATAAGAAAAGGTCGGATCATAAGAAACACAATTTGGAATCGTTGCTGATAGTAAATGGCTATGGCCATCTTCATGCTGCAAACCTTCACCGTTTAAAGTGGTGCGACCAGCGGTGGCACCAAGTAAAAAGCCACGGGCGCGGCTATCGCCGGCTGCCCATGCAAAGTCACCAATGCGTTGGAAACCAAACATTGAGTAGTAAATATAGAAAGGAATCATTTGCGTACCAGACACGCTATATGAGGTCGCTGCTGCTAACCAACTTGAGAACGCGCCAGCTTCATTAATGCCTTCTTCAAGAATTTGGCCAGTTTTAGATTCTTTGTAATACATCACTTGGTCAGAGTCTTGCGGTTCGTACAACTGGCCAATAGAAGAGTAAATGCCCAACTGACGGAACATGCCTTCCATCCCAAATGTACGTGCTTCATCCGGTACGATAGGGACTACAAACTTACCAATTTCTTTATCGCGAACCAGCGTTGAAAGAATCCGTACAAACGCCATCGTCGTTGAAATCTCACGCTCACCTGTATCACCTAGCATATTTTCAAAGGCAGATAACGCTGGTACAGTTAATTCATTCCCTTTTTGGCGACGCTTAGGAACATGACCACCCATTGCAGCATTGCGTTGAGTAATATATTGCATTTCTGGACTATCGACGGATGGTTTGTAGTAAGACAGCTTCTCTACTTGCTCATCCGTTAGGGGCAAGTCAAAGCGGTCACGGAATTTCTTCAATGACTCAATATCCATACTCTTTTGTTGATGCGTCGTATTTTGACCTTCGCCTGCATCGCCCATGCCGTAACCTTTAACCGTTTTGGCTAAAATCACAGTTGGCTGACCTTTGTGATTAACCGCAGCGTTATAAGCGGCGAATACTTTATGTGGATCATGACCGCCACGGTTTAAGCGCCAAATATCATTATCAGACATGGCAGCAACCATTTCTTTTAGTTCTGGGTATTTGCCAAAGAAGTGCTCGCGTGTATACGCGCCACCTTTTTGTTTAAAGTTTTGATACTCGCCGTCTACACATTCTTCCATGCGTTTTTTGAGCAAACCATTTTTGTCCATCGCAAGTAATGGATCCCAGTAAGAACCCCACACTACTTTCAGTGCATTCCAGCCAGCACCGCGGAAGTTTGATTCAAGCTCTTGAATAATTTTACCGTTACCGCGAACAGGACCATCCAAGCGTTGTAAGTTACAATTAATCACAAAAATAAGATTGTCTAGATTTTCACGTGCAGCAAGTGAAATAGCGCCTTGAGATTCTGGTTCATCCATCTCACCATCGCCACAGAATACCCATACTTTACGATCACTCGTATCAGCAATGCCGCGATCATGTAGATATTTTAGAAAACGAGCTTGGTAAATGCCCGCTAATGGACCAATACCCATTGAAACCGTTGGGAACTGCCAAAAATCAGGCATTAACCAAGGGTGAGGGTAGCTTGATAATCCTTTTCCTCCCGTTTCTTGTCGGAAGTTATCTAATTGATCTTCAGAAATGCGACCCTCTAAAAAAGCGCGCGCATAAACACCTGGAGAAGAGTGGCCTTGAAAGTAAATACAATCGCCACCGAAATTCTCATTTGCTGCACGGAAAAAATGATTGAAGCCGACATCATATAACGTTGCCGCAGACTGAAAACTGGCAATATGACCACCAACACCAGGTGATTTTTCATTGGCACGTAACACCGTCATAATCGCGTTCCAACGGACTAACGCACGGATGCGACGTTCCATTTCTGGGTCGCCCGGCAATTTTGCCTGCAAATGAGTTGGAATGGTATTAACGTAAGCGGTGGTTGCGTTGTAAGGTAAATTGCTACCTGAGCGGCGCGCTTGGTCTATCATTGCCTCAAGCAAAAAATGAGCGCGTTCGGTGCCTTCATTTTGAATGACCGATAATAAAGCGTCTAACCATTCTTGTGTTTCTTGAGGGTCTGTTTCTGTTAAGCGAGTTTGCGGATTCGTTGCCATGCTTTGAGATTTCTCCGTGTTGCTGTGGCGCGACACCATCTATTGAATGGCTGGCGCAACTAAACGTGAATTGGGTTGTATACTAAAATGATAGTTTCGCTTTAATACGCTTTTTGGTCAAGTTAAAACAGCCGTTTATCAGCTGGAGCATACGACATTCGCTATGCTTGGCGTTGAATTTATGGATGAGTATATAGTCGGCATAAGTTGTAAAAATCTTTTAAATGATAGTAAGTTCTGTTAAAAACCATCAAGTATAAGTGCTTAGTTGATTAAATTTTTGCTCTGAATTATCTCTACTTATGGCAAGTTGCAGGATTATATCAATGTTTTACTGGCTAATTGAAGTGCCGCGAGCAGACATAAAATCGCAAATACTTTTTGCGTGACATTATCTGGAATTTTAGGACTAAGAAACTCAGACACAATCAGCATTGAAAGGGTGGCACTAAAAGCAAATGGAAGCGCAATATGCCACTCTATGGTGTTGCTGTGAATATGGCTTGCGATACTGCTGGTCGCAATGAGGGATGTGGCGGCTAAGGCAGTCGCAATGACCGATGGATTGTTGAAGTTGGTAGACTTGCGTAAGCTTGGCGCAATGATAAAGCCGCCTCCAACACCTAATAACCCAGAAAGAAAGCCTGTGAGTGCACCTGTACGGATTAGACATTTTGTGCAAGAGGCAGTCCAATAGAGTGTTGAGGTTGCTGGATTTAGTGTGCAAGCAGTTGCTGGCGCTTGTGAATGATCTGAAATATTCTGTTTCGTCTGTTGCCAAGAGCGAAGCCCTACAACGAGCAGAATAAGCACTAGTAGCATCGCTAAAAACTTGTTCGAGCTATATTGCGCTAATTTGACCCCAAATGGCGCCAAAATCATACCTGTTGTTGCAAGAAGTAACGTTGTTTTATAACGAACAATGCCTTTCCATAAGCCTTGTATAGCACCGATGCTTGTTGCCATAAACACGGCTAATAAGGCAATAGGTGCCGCTTGAAAAATAGAGATTGGTAAAAAGAAAACCAATAATGGAATGGCCAGCATGGCGCCACCAGCGCCAGTTAACGCCAAAATAAAGCCAATTACAGTGCCCAGCAGGGCGCTTACAATCTCTACAGGGAGCATTGCTTACTCCTTAGACCTTGGTTTTGGAGATTTTGCGGTATAGCTTGGTCAGCAAACATTTGTTTTTAAAAAAGCCACATATTTTAGCCATTAGCCAGTTTTGTTTACCTAGGTTGGTGGATGGTTGACTTGCTTGCTGGGCAGATTGGTAAAGGCTGGTTGCGCGCATGCCGGTTTTGCAAAAGCCTAATACTGGGGTTGGTGCCCCAGCAATGAAATTGGCGCAAGTGTGAATGTCATTCGGCTGTATATTGTTTGGAGTAACAGGAATATGCACATAGGTTAAGCCAGCTTTTTCTACGGCTATTTTAAGGCTATTACTTAATGGTTGTTCAGCCCCGCCTTCATTGTCTGGGCGTGCATTTAGGATGGATTTGAAGCCAAGTTTAGCAATCTCTGCTACATCTGATGGTGTTATTTGGGCACAACTGCTAAATGTCTCGCTGTGTTTTGTAATGGTTAATGTCATGATGTTCCTTTCGTTATTTGTTCAGTTTACAAAGTTGTTCAGCTAGCACAGCAATGATGGCTAAGACTGGTTTACTGGCTACGCTGTAAAAAATATTTTTACCGTCGCGACGCGTGTTGACGACTTGGTTTTCACGCAATACCGTTAATTGTTGCGAAAGCGTCGGTTGCTGGATGCCAGTTAAAGCTTCTAATTCACCAACAGATTTTTCACCTTGAGATAGTTGACAAAGTAACATCAGTCTATCTGGGTTGGCTAACACCTTCATTAAGGCGGTTGCCAAGTAGGCCGACGCTCTTAATATTGCTAAGTTATTGCTGTCTATTTGGGTTGACATGATTATCGCTCTTCAATTTACGTATTTACATAATATATAAAAACATAATATAATTCAATATATTTTTTAAAGAAGGCTTAAATCATGTTTAAACAGTTGTTTGATGAAGTTTCATCGACGTTGACTTATTTGATTGCGGACGATGAAAGCAAAGAAGCCATCATTATTGATCCTGTGAAGGCGCTTTTAGATACTTATTTGACGTTGGTTAAGCAGAATGATCTAACGCTAAAGTATGCGTTAGAAACGCATGTACACGCAGATCACGTCACGGCAAGCGGCAGATTAAAGCAACGGCTAGGCTTGCAAACCGGCGTCAGTGAGCAATGTGGGGCAGCAGAGGCTGATTTACAATTGAATGAAAATGACGTAATTACCTTTGGGCAGCAAAAGATTACAGTGATTGCTACCCCTGGTCATACTGCAGGTAGCCTTTCATTTTTATGGAAAGATAGAATTTTTACTGGTGATACGTTATTGATTAATGGTTGTGGTAGAACGGATTTTCAGGGTGGCGATGCCAGCGTTTTGTACGGAAGCATTATGCAAAAAATCTTTTCCTTGCCTGATGAAACATTGATTTATCCTGGTCATGATTACCAAGGACGGCGGGTGAGTTCAGTGATGCAAGAAAAATTAATTAACCCACGACTAGCGCATAAATCGCATGCTGAATTCGTTGCAATAATGAATGCGCTGAATTTACCAAAGCCACAATTAATTGGCCTTGCCGTGCCGGCTAACCGTAAATGCGGCCTAGATGAAGCGGATGTTTTACAAGGATAATTTCAACTGATTGATTTTAGCGCTACAATTACTGCATTATAAAATGACTGCATTATAAAATCATTGCACTGTAAAAATTGGAGCGTTAAATGCACACCGCAGTAAACAATTTAGATTGGCTAACGGCTTTTCCTGATTTGGCTGCACTTGAGCCGCCAGCTAGGGAGGTTCTATTAAAATATGCGCGTTTAGTGGAAGCGCCAATTGGTACTATTGGCTATCGTGAAGGCGGCGCTTGTGGCGCTTATGTGATGCGTTTAGCCGGCAAGTCGCGCGTGTTTAAAATGTCTTCTAGTGGCCGTGAAATATTGCTTTATCGTGTGCATGCAGGAGAAACTTGCGTGATTACAACGACCTGCTTGTTGGGCAATAGTGATTATCCAGCTTCAACCGTGGTCGAAGAGGCGATTACAGACGTCATTGTACCTTCGGCAGCGTTTAATCAATTGATGATTGATTCAAAAGTTTTCCGCACATTTGTCATGACTAATTATGGCGCTTTGATTAGCGACTTAATTGTGTTGTTAGATGAAGTCGCCTTCCATCACTTAGATGCACGTTTGGCTAAACTATTGTTAGAAGCGGGCAGTGACAGCGTAAAAAGAACGCATCAACAAATTGCCGATGAATTAGGCACGGCACGCGAAGTAATCAGTCGACAAGTTAAACGGTTTGAACAAAAGCAATGGGTGAGGCTAGGTCGAGGCCAAGTGGAAATTCTCGACCGTGCGGCGTTGACTAAATTAGCGCACAGCTAATCACATGGCACAATTTTAATTAGCTGTTTTAACTCCATCATACAGCCAGGTTTACTTTGATTTGTTATTAGCGCTGACTTTTACCGTAGTTTTAGATTCAGGTTATATAGCGCAGTTATTGCACTTCCCTTTCACCTGAGCAAAACCTTTCACGCTGTCTAAGCCAATTGCATCTTTAAAGTTAGCGTTATCCACATCGGCATTGGTCAAATCTGCGCCAGTTAAGTCCGCGCCTGTTAAATCTGCTGATACTAAATCGGCACGGTTTAAATTCGTGTGGCGTAAATTAGCCCCTCTTAAGTTACCAAAAGTAAAAGCGGCAATGTTTAAATCCGCACCTTCAAAATTTGCGCCTTCAAAGTTACCACCGATAGAATCAAACTTCATTTGCCCCATTGGTTGATTGCCAATATCTAAGCCGAAGCGACCTTTTCTGCCGTCAATACCGCTCATGACGACCTTGCCTAAAGTGCCAATCACGCGGGCATTCGATAAGTTCGCATTTTTAAAGCTAGTATTGCTAAAAATCGGTTGAAAAATGGTCGCATTACTTAAGTCGGAGCCATCAAAATCAGCGTTTTCAATTCGCGCTAAGTTTAAATAGGCATTACGTAAATTAGTATTTTTCAGCTTGGCACCCATTAATTCCGCACCAAAAAAACTCACATTTTGCATATTACAATGACTTAAATCCATACCATTAAAAATTAAATAACCCGCATCACGATTACTTAAATCGCATGATTTACTGTTGATTTGCGCTATCGCATCGGCTTGGCTAATTTTAACTCTGGCGACTTCTGCTTTATTTTCATAAAAGGTTTTCGCTGCGGCAATCATATTGTCAGAATCGAGTAAAAATGAATCTTTGGATGACGCTAAAGCAAAGCAATATTTGTGGCCTTTATACATTTCATTAATTGAGCAGTCTGTTTTTTTATAAACACCTTGTGATAAAGCATAGGTGCAATGGTTATCAAACGCACCAGATTCTGCCGTGTACGAAATTGTACTAAACAGGAATATCACTACAATTCCAATTGCTTTTAAAACGCCCATGGCAGTCTCCAGTCGGTCACATTAATATATTTATTGAGTATATTGCTATCTATAGTGGGGCTTAATATCAGTATAGGCGCATGTGGTCGAAAAGCCAATTAATGTTGGGCGTTGCATAGGAATACAATCGTTGACGCGACACAAGCCAAACTGCAGAAAACTCTGGTGGTTATAGAAATGTTGATGTTGATGTGACTGTGCGTGCAAGTGTTTTCGTCGACAATATTGACTGTCGATTTAAGGATTACGGTAATAAACACAACTGTGGCTAGGATAGGAAAAGCTGTCGCCGTCACTTTTTATTATCAGTGATATCGACTCAGCTGTTCTATAATCTTGAAATATTCAATCAGTTGGAAGCACATTGCTCAAAACAATTTATCAAAAAATCATTACTTTATTCTCTAAGCCAGAAAGTAATGCTGCACGCATTTGGCAGTCATACGGTGGTGAAGCCAAGCACTCTTTTTGGTTATTTGCGACGCCAGTGAATATGTTGTTGGGGCGCGATAGTTATTTTTTAACCGACCCTGACACAACGCCAATAACGAATGAAGAAAGCCTGGCGTTGATTCAAAGCTTAAATACACACTTTGATGGTTTTGGCCTTTGCTTTTATTTAGCTAACGAGGTTTGGTTTTTAGGCTTGGATAAAGATCCTGAAATTACTACAACGAATATTGCATTAGTCAAAAATCAAAATATTGCAGCGCATTTTCCGCAAGGTGAAGGGGTGTTAGCTTGGCATCAATTACAAAATGAGATTCAAATGTTGCTATTTAGTCATCCTGTGAATCAAGCACGTGAAGTCCAAGGTTTGCCTATTATTAATAGCTTGTGGTGTTATGGTTTGGGTGCATCTAATCAATAGTATGCGTAAAACAATTGTAAAAAGACAAGTGGACGATGTGGCTGCAGCTAAGCTGGTTGAGTCGGGCATTTCGCCTTTGTTGGCGCGGCTTTTTGCAGCCCGTGGTGTGAAAGACGCTGATGCATTGAGTACTTCGCTCAGTCATATTATCCCGCCGAATCAATTAACCAATAGTGCTGAAATGGCTAAATTATTAGCGGATGCGATCGCGGATAAAAAGAAGATTTTAATCGTTGGTGACTATGATGCTGATGGCGCAACCGCGACGGCAGTTGCTGTAAAAGGTTTGCTCAGTATGGGGGCGCAAGTTGATTTTTTAGTGCCTAATCGGTTTGAATATGGCTACGGATTAACCCCCAAAATCGTGCAGTTGGCTGCGACTATGCGGCCAGATGTCATTGTGACCGTCGATAATGGTATTGCGAGTGTCGATGGTGTTTTTGAAGCAAATAAATTAAGCATACAAGTCTTAATTACTGATCATCATTTGCCCGGTGATGAAACGCCGCAAGCTGACTGTATTGTTAATCCGAATCAACATGGTTGTAACTTCCCGAGTAAAAATCTGGCTGGTGTTGGCGTGATGTTTTATGTGTTATTGGCTTTGCGTGCCGAGCTGCGCGAGCGTGGTGCGTTTGCTAAAGAGCAAGGGCCCAATTTAACAGAGTTATTGGATTTGGTTGCCTTGGGTACGGTGGCAGATTTAGTTAAACTAGACGCTAATAACCGTATTTTAGTAGAGCAAGGCTTGCGCCGCATACGGGCAGGCGCTTGTTGTGCGGGCATTAGTGCTTTATTAAAAGTTGCGAGTCGCGATCAGTCGCAAGTGGGTGCGCAAGATTTAGGTTTTTATGTGGGGCCGCGGCTGAATGCAGCTGGACGCTTAGATGATATGCGCTTGGGCATTCAATGTTTATTGGCCAGTGAAGCCGAAGCGTTAAAAATTGCGCAATCATTGCATGATTTAAATACAGAGCGTCGGAGTATTGAGTCCAGCATGCAAGATGAAGCGTTAGCCAGTTTAAATAGTATCAGCGTCGGAGATCAATATAGTATTAGTCTATTTGAATCAAGTTGGCATCAAGGTGTAATCGGTATTTTGGCTTCACGCATTAAAGAGCAATATTACCGTCCCGTGATTGCCTTTGCCGAAGGTGATGATGGCTTGCTAAAAGGTTCCGGACGTTCGATTGCAGGTTTGCATCTGCGCGATGCGCTCGATATGGTGACCAAGCGCCACCCTAATTTAATGGTCACGTTTGGTGGGCATGCAATGGCGGCTGGCTTGACGATAGCTCAGGAAAATTTTTTTGAGTTTCAGCAAGCATTTGAAACGATTGTGCGAGAGCTGTTGACCCCTGCTGATTTGCAAGCGGTGATTGAAACGGATGGTGGTTTTGCTGCTGAAGAAATGAGCTTGCATAACGCGCAACTGTTAGCCAATCAAGTTTGGGGGCAAGGTTTTGCGCCGCCATTATTTAGTGACACATTTACTGTGATTAATCAACGTATTGTGGGCGCTAAACACTTAAAAGTGTTGTTAGAAAAGCAAGGTAAACGCTTTGAAGCAATCTATTTTGGTCAAGCCGAGACGTTACCCGCGCAGGTTGATGCGGTCTATCAATTGCAAGTCAACACCTATAATGGCATGCAATCGTTGCAGTTGCAGCTATTGCACACGGCTTAGCAAGATAGCCTTGGCGCATTCATCTTAAGCCACCAACCGGGTTTGCCTACTATATAATGACGCATAATATGAAAAAAACCGCACAAAAATTTGTGATTGCCAATTGGAAAAATGCATGGCAATTTTGAACAAAATCAAGCCTTATTAAAGGCTTATGTGAGCAAGCTTAGCGATCTTAAAGACACGCAAATCGTCGTGTGCGTGCCTTATCCTTATTTAGCGCAAGCGCAAAGTCTTTTGCAGAATACCGATATTGCTTGGGGCGCGCAGAATTTAGCCAAAAATGAAAATGGACCTTTTACGGGTGAAGTAAGCGCACAAATGTTGCTTGATTTTGGTTGTGAATATGTCATTTTAGGCCATTCAGAACGTGCCACAGCTTATTGCGAATCTGATGAAAATATTGCGCAAAAATTTATGGTCGCTAAACAGCATGGCATTACGCCAATTTTATGTGTGGGCGAAACTTTAATTGAGCGCGAAGCAGGCGTGATGGCGTTAAAGGTTGGGAAACAGTTAGACGCAATTATTGATTTATATGGGGCGGATGTATTTAACGATACGATTGTATCTTACGAGCCGATTTGGGCTATTGGTACAGGCTTGGCGGCGTCACCAGAGCAAGCAAAAGCTATGCATAAGTTCATTTTTGATCAGTTGTCTAAAGCCAATGGGAAGCAAAAAAATAGTGTAAAAATCCTCTACGGAGGGAGCGTAAATCCGCAAAATGCGTTACAATTATTCAAAGTTGAAAATATAGATGGTGGGCTAATCGGCAAGTGTTCGCTTAGCGCGCAAGAATTTGAAGGTATCTGTCAAGCAGCGGAGTTATCTGTTAGTTGATTTCTTTATGTTTGACCTAAAATTTTATAGGTAAAAAATGGAAAACATTATCACAGTCGTGCATGTATTAGCCGCGGCAAGTCTAATTGGATTGATCTTATTACAGCACGGCAAAGGTGCTGATATGGGTGCTGCTTTTGGTAGTGGCGCGTCAGGTAGCTTATTTGGCGTGAGTGGTTCATCAAACTTTTTAAGTCGCGCAACATCACTCAGCGTGATTGTATTCTTTTCGACTAGTTTGGCGCTAGCGTATATCGCTAGTCATAAATCAAGCTCTGGCAGTGTCATTCAAACACCAACGACAATAATTGAAACGCAGCCAACTAGTTCAGTTGGTGCAGAATCCATCCCGACTGCCACAGTTCCAGCTGCTAGCACTGCGCAGGATGTTCCTAACTAAACTTAGGATTTCTGCCTAAATAAAACATGCCGTCGTGGTGGAATTGGTAGACACGCTATCTTGAGGGGGTAGTGACGAAAGTCGTGAGAGTTCGAGTCTCTCCGTCGGCACCATTATATAGTTTCAAGTAGCATCACGTAGTCGCAAAAATCCGTTAAATACAACCTTACGCTACTAAAAACCGCCTCACACGTCGTCATATAGTTTTGTACAAACTCTTTACAAAACGTACAAAAAAGCGTACAAAAACATATCTCAATTATTTTTTGTACGTTTTTGATAATTTATGGCAAAAAAGCTATCCGCTGAATTACTAGATGACCTAACCATAAAGGCTGCAAAGCCGCTTACCAAAGAATATACGCTGCGAGATGGCAACGGATTATTTTTGCTAGTACACCCTAACGGAAGCAAATACTTTCAGCTTCGCACTACGCTTTACGGCAAGCCTAAGAAAATACAGTTAGGTGCATATCCCGATTTGACGCTTGCTAATGCTCGCACGTTAGCTATTGATAATCGTCGCCTTATTGATGACCACAAAGACCCTATCATTGAAGCTAAGTTAAAAAAAGCGAAAGCAAGCAAAAGCGCAGACGCAACCTTTCGCGTTGTAGCTGAAGCGTGGTTAGAAATTAAAAAACACACATTAGCACAAAGCACCCATTTAAAAATAGCGCAAACCTTCAACGCTAATGTTTACAGCAAGCTAGGTGCTTACCCTATAGGCAAAATTGACAATCAGATGGTGCGCGATTGTTTGCTGATTATGCAAAAACGAGGTGCGTTGGAGATAATGGAAAAAACTCGAGGATGGATTAAGCAGGTGTTTGATTTTGCCCTAAGTGATAAGCTGATAAATGAAAATCCTATCCCAGTCACAGACCTGCGACTAAAAAAACACGTGGGCGAAAAATTCCCACATTTAAAGAGTTTTCAAGATGCAGGTAAATTGCTACGCAATCTCACAGATTATGCAGGTAGTTTTGAGGTTTCGACTTGTGTTTATCTCATGCTTAATTTTGGACAAAGACCAAGTGAACTACGCTGTGCTAAATGGGTGGATTTTGATTTAGATAACGCCATGTGGACAATTCCGTTAGAACAATCAAAAACACGTAAAAATATGACTAAGCCACACAACGTAATGCTATCTAAGCAAGCCGTGGCAACGTTAAAAGAGCTTAAGGCATACACTGGGCATAGTGAGTATCTTTTCGCGTCAAAGCTCTATAGCAAGCCTGTATCAGAGGCGACGATTCGCAAGTGTTTTAGAAACGTATTTACTGATTATCATATCGTGCCGCATGGTTGCCGTCATTTTTTCAGTACGCAAGCCAATGAAAGCGGGTTATTCCGTAGCGATGTAATTGAGGTCTTTATCTCACACAAAGATAATAACGCAATTCGACGTGTTTATAACGAAGCTACCTATGATCGTGAGCGCAGAGAATTGGCGCAGTGGTGGAGTGATCAATTAGATATTGCTAGAGACAGTGCAAATTGAATGCCCTTTAATGCCTCTAGGAAGCTCTTAACGGCATTTTAATGGCAATACTACAGCTAACTAACCTCGGTATAAGGGGCAGTAGTTTAG
>Ga0105050_10000026_pt1 | contig 161725 bp, 128 predicted proteins | sample FRY01_FD_78088 | JGI IMG/M metagenome (GOLD analysis project Ga0105050, IMG submission 78088) | Freshwater microbial communities from Lake Fryxell liftoff mats and glacier meltwater in Antarctica - FRY-01 | ecosystem: Environmental > Aquatic > Freshwater > Ice > Glacier meltwater ... | reverse complement strand
CTCTTTATCCCAATCAAATCTCCCGTGATTATCCCGACGCGCTACAGCAAGGCGCTGGGCGTCTCCGTCGCGGAACTGGTGGAAGACGAAAAAGGCCCCGGCAAACGCGGCCCCGCCCCCAAGCTCCAGCGCCAGCTCGACCAAGTGACCCTGCTCCCTCAGGCCAAGCAGAAGTTTGTCAGCGAGCTCCTGGACACCGTCCTGCAGGCCCAGACGGCGGGCTAAACCGCGCCAGCGGCTAAAAGACAAGCAGCGCAGCGGCTTCCCTGGGCGGCTCTGCTTCCTGCACCTTCAAAGACAAGCACCGCTTGTTTTTGCTAAGCAAAACCCATACCAAAACACACGCGGCGGGCGAGCCGCAGTCAAGGAGGGGCACCTGTCAAAAGTTTGGGCGGGGGTGGCTTGGCTGACTCGCAGGACTTCACCGCCCAAAGTTTTTACGGGGAGGATGCCTTGACGGCAGCGCAGCCGCCGCGACCGCGACGAAGGAGCGGGTGACTTTGAGCGGAGGCAACGAAGGCGAGGCACGAGCCGAAGTGGTGCGCAGCAGCCGCAGCGTGGGGGCCGCAGGCACGGGGTGTCAGGAACGAACCCGGTGCCGGAGGAGGGGCGCGGAACCGGAGGCACCAGTTCGGGCAAAGCCGCCGCGGAGAGCACGACCGCCCCCGGCCCTGCGGTGTCTCGATACCCTCGCCCCCATTGTCCGACTGTCGGACTCCCGCCAAAAACCCGGCCCAATTGGCCCCTCCATCGACATGGACAGGTGAGACGCTTACGCTGGACCGCTCGTCCTCCCCCAAGCGCTCCTTCACCAATACCGCCAGCTTCTCAAAGCTCGCGCGCAGGTCACAGGGCTCCACCTCCAAACACACCCGAAGGCTCTTGGTGAAGATCAGCATGCTCCCTCCCGGCTGAAGAACCGCACGCGTGCCCCTCCGGGCAGCAACAACTCCGCCACCATCACGCCAGCCCCGTCGACATCCTGCCTGCCCATGGTTTGCATCGCGGGCAGGTCGCCTTACACGAAACGCATCGCCGAATCGTCGGCCCTGCCTGACCCCAGATCCGCCTCCCGCCTCGCCAGACTACCGACCGACACTCCGTGGCGCCTCGCGTACGCGGCCCGGCTTTCCCCGCTCCCGGCCCACCCGGACACCAACCGCAGCTTCTCCTTTTCGCTATAGCGTTTGCTCATCCCTCGGTTTTCGCCGAAATCGGCGGGCTGGGCCAATCTTTACCGATGGCGTTTCCCCGGACGCTTACCGCTACTCGACAAAGCGTGAAACTGTACAACTACCCGGTTTTTGGATAGCCTCTATACCACTACTTAATCTCCATCGGCCACATTAATCCGCATCATCGCTAACAGGGATGACTTTTGCATAAGTGGTGTGCTCTAAATTATAGTCACAAGCAAGTAATTTGTCCGAGAATTCACCGCACAACATTTCAGAAATAAGTATTTCTGCAGTGTCGTCATGGATAAAAACCATAATTCTTCCATCAGGTAATACGCCGACTACATCGCCGCTAATAAATGCGCCAAGTATGGCTATCTCTCTTGTATTTAATTTCTTTTCGAAAATCTGCGCATGCCTTTTAGCAAAGTCTTTCGCCGAATCATTTGTCCATATTATAAATAAGTTTGTATCCTCGTTTTCGATTAATGTATTCGTTTTTAACGATTGTAGATTTTTGATTGCTTCAGGAATCTTATACATAAGCGCGACCATATATTAAAGAACCGGCACTGGGCCAAGCGGGGGATTAAATGGCGGAGGAGCGGGTAAGTTAGGTTGCTCGCCACGGCCAGGCCGCCTTCCCCCAGGAACACTGGTATCTTTTATAGCATCAAACATGACTTTTAAACGTTCAAAAGCAGATCGTGCGTATTGCTCGGCCTTTTCAAATTCACCAGGGCATTGCTCACAAGCAGCGGAAATTCTCGTCGCAAAATCCCCGGCAGTACTGGGCCCGCTCTTTCCATGTCGGTGGTAGTGCGGTGGTTTAGGTTTTGACCTAATCGGATGGAACGGATCATATCCCTTGTAAGCTCCCATCCTCTTGTTCACATCGATCATAACTGTGACCGCTTCGGCCACCGCTGCCGTCGCCGTGAGAAGCGCGCAGCATCGGTATTGCGCTGGAACGGCAGAGGCAATTGCATTATACATTGATTTCCATGCAGAATTATAGTTCGCATAATGTTCAACATGATAGTGAGGTGTTCCTGGGGTGGTTGATGGCCCTACCATTGACGTCGTATAGTCATCTATATCGAGAAATCCTGCCCCGCAGAATGCATTTACTGCACCTTGCCCCTTTCCCAGCGGAAATCGTTTGCTAATCACGCGGGGAAACCAATGATGATCATCAAGCCCTAGGTAATCCAACCTGTCCACCGGATCGTTTCCAACCATTCTATAAAGGTTCAGCCCCCCCTCCTCCCCGATGGGGTCGCGGTTTAGCCACTTTGGGCGACCCGGTGCGGGTTCGTAGCCGCGAGGCATTGTTTCCGGCACGCGGTCAAGGACTTGCAGCGGTTCGGGCCGGGCGTGGGGGTGGTCGTTGGCGGCAAAAACGCCGGACGCGGTTTTTTCGCTGCACGCGGCGCGGGCCATGGCGCGCGGCGGCACGCCGAGGACGGCGAACAGGGCGAAAAGGATGGCGGCTAAGCGGAGGCGCATGGCTGCTTCTTTTTAGCTGCTGGAGCGACTAATGGGAAGCGGCTTTTTGCTCGTCGGATGCTGCGGCTGCTTCGTTTGCGGTGGCGGGGAGCTGGCTGGCGGGGTGGCAGCGGTCGTGGACGAGCTGGAGCTGGAGGATGGTGACTTCGGTGTAGATGGCGGTGGTTTCGAGTTTTTCGTGGCCGAGTAATTGTTGGATGAACCGGATGTCGGCTCCGCCTTCCAACATGTGGGTGGCGCAGGTGTGGTGGAACAGGTGGCAACTGCCGGGGCGTTGAAGTCCGGCTTTTTTGAATGTGGCGGTGACCTGGAGGCTGAGGACGTCGGGGTTGAACGCGCTGCCGTAACTGGTGAGGAACAGGGCTTGCTCGGCGGGGTCAAGGAGGAGGCGGGGGCGGGTTTCGGCGAGGCAGCGGGCGGTCCAGTGGGCGGCGCGGTGGCCGATGGGGACGACACGGTCTTTGAGCCCTTTGCCTTTGCGGATGCGCAGGGTGCGGCGCTCAGGGCTGAGGTCGCTGACGCCGAGCCTGGCAAGTTCGGCGCGGCGGATGCCGGTGGCGTAAAACCCATCTGCGACAGTTGTGATCGGATTTTTTGCCATTCTCCAGTGTAGGACGAAGTGCGAAGTGAAATTTGTAGTGCCACGCGACGTGATTTATAAACTTATTTAAATTGCGTTTCCCAAAAACTTGTGTTGTCCTGCCTGGAGCCAGACGCACCACGTTTTTCCGAGTTAAAGGAACAGCCGCCAGGAAGTACCTCCAGATTGCCGAGAGCATTCGCGAGGGCACCAAGGTCAAGCAGCGAATCATTGCCACATTGGGTCGGCTTGACGAACTGCAGGCCAGCGGGCAGTTGGATCGGCTGTTACGAAGCGGACTGCGGTTTTCCGAGAAGCTGCGGGTACTCGATGCGCATGCGGCGGGGGAAACCAAGGAAGTATCGGTCAAGCGGATCGGGGCGGACCTGGTTTTTGGGCGGCTGTGGGCGAGGATGGGGTATGCGGAGATCATCAAGGGGCTGGCGGCCCAACGCCGGCATGATTTTGATCTGGAGCGGGCCGTGTACCTCACGGTGTTGCATCGGCTCTTCGCCTCTGGCAGTGATCGCGCGGCGGAGGTGTGGAAGGAGAACTACTCCATCCCCGGAACCGAGGACTTGGCGCTGCATCATCTCTACCGGACGATGGCGTGGCTGGGCGAAGAAATCGGCCCCGGCGCGCTCGGCTCGCCTCGGTGCATCAAGGATGAGGTCGAGGAGGCGGCTTTTGAGCGGGGGCGGGATTTGTTCAGCAAGGTGGGCTTGGTCTTTTTCGATACGACTTCGATTTATTTTGAAGGCCAGGGGGGAAGCACCCTGGGCCAGCGCGGCCACAGCAAGGATCACCGGCCGGATCTGCCCCAAATGGTGGTTGGCATCGCTTTGGACTTTGATGGGCGGCCTCTTTGCTGCGAGATGTGGCTAGGCAATACCGCCGATGCGAAGAGTCTCCTGCCGGTGGTCGAGCGGATGCGGGCAAAATTTCGAGTGCGCGAAATGTGCGTTGTCGCCGACCGTGGCATGATGAGCGAAGCCACGGTGGAAGCGCTGGCCGCCATGGATCCACCGGTGCATTACATCATGGGGGTACGCATGCGCCGAACCAAAGAGGTTGGCGAGATCGTTTTGAAAAACCGCTCGCCATGGAAGGAGGTGACCGGGGAGCGAGAAGGCTCCAAGGATCCCGCGCCTCTGAAGGTCAAGAAAGTCGAAGTCGAGGGTCGGGATTATGTAGTCTGCCTCAACGAGGAAGAACGTCGGAAGGATGCCCATGATCGGGCTGCGATCGTTCAATCCCTCCGGGAGCAGCTCAGCCGCTCTGACAAAGCCCTGGTAGACAACAAAGGTTATCGCCGCTTCCTCAAATCAGACCCCGCCCATCAATTTGCTCTCGATGAGGAGCAGGTCCTCCAAGATGCCCGTTACGACGGGCTCTTTGTCCTTCGTCACGATACGGGCTTGGACCCGGTGACCGTCGCTCATGCCTACAAGATGCTCTTGATGGAGTAGGACACCTTCCGCACGGCCAAAAGCATCCTGGAAACCCGGCCCGTCTTCCACAAGCGCGACGAAACTATCCGCGGCCATGTCTTTTGCTCGTTTCTCTCGCTTTGTCTGAGGCGCGAACTCCAGCTCGCCCTAGCAGCCTGTCGGACTTAGAACGAAAAGACCATCAATCTCAACAAGGAGGCACTAAAGCGCCTCCAGTCTCAACTCTACGAAGGTCGTTGTGAAGCGGATTTCCTACAGCCGATTCTGAAGGCCTTAAATCGCCAAGCCCGACAGGCTGCTAGAGAAAAAGAACCTGCAAACCGAGTGGAACGAAATCATCCGCGGCCTCGAAAACCTCCACGAAGTGGAACTCCAACTTCAGGACACGACTTTTCTCCTGCGCAGCAGCCTGCGGCCATGCCGGCCCCGCCATCCGCGCCGCCGGTGCGCCCTCCCGCCCACCATCCGCCAAGTGGACTGAACCGCGGTCGCGATCAAAGAAGGGCACTAATGTAGTGCCACAGCGCTCCAGCATGTTCACAAGTCGTTGATCTTGAATACTGCAATTCTTGCAACTGTCGAAGATGGGCCTAAATCTCCCATGGTGCTCGCCCGGACGCTTACGCGACTAAAGGGGGACGCATATCCGCTGATGAACAGGCGCCAAGGGAAACCCGCCGGATGCGCGGTCAGCCGGCCGCGCAGAACGCAAGCAGCGGATTGGCGATGATGAAAGGCAAATTCATGGCGTGGGCTGCGGGTTCGGGGCATTGCAAAGGGACGGGCAAAGTGTCACGGTAGGCGGATTCATTCTTCAACAAATCGCAATCCACTATCAGCAGAAATCTGCAAAATATTATCAGGGAAGTCTCCTGAGATCAATCTCACTGAGACGGTATCTATCGATATCATGTCCGGCCGAACTCTCGCAAGTTTAACATACTTATAACCATCTCGTTGCTCGCAAATAGCCGAAACAGGCTTCCATTCACTCGCAAAGTCACTTAATTGAGACGAAGTCATATCCCGAAGATTCGAATCGCCTGCGCTGCGACAAGAAACCCCGAAAGCCGAAACGAGAAGTAGAATTTGCAACTTCATTTTCGTTGGCTAGATGAACTTCCTCCCGATGCGCTTCCTCCACCAGAACCAGAATGAATTTTCTTTCCAACTTTAAGACAGCAATTAGAGAATACCCTTCTATTGTTTGTGCGACAATTATTCGTAAGCGGTGCAAACGTTTGATCTTCGAACGTTCTGTTACTTGTTCTTGTGGCAAGGCATTTCGCAATCTCAAGGCACGTCACTTGTGAGCATGGTTTTCCATCTATGTTTCCAGATGTATCAAGCTGCGTCTCCCATTCATCATAATGCGAGGAATCATCTGGACTGGGCCTTCCGGGTGTTGAATCCGAAACCCTGTTTTCATCAAGCCATTGACCACCACCTTCACCCGAAGGGTAATATCCTGTATTGCCATTAAATCCTCCATTGCTGGTCGTAGGAGAGGCGTGTATATACTCATGTGCTGTCAGATTGCTATAAGCACTTGGTAGATTTGAGTATCGTCTGATCGTAATTCCACATATTAATCCCAATCGATCCCATCTATTCACTGCGCTATTGCCGACCATCGCATACAGGTTCAGCCCGCCGCGTTCCCCGATAGGGTCTCTGGATGGCCACCTCCCATCGATCGGGTCATAGAACCGGTAACCGTAATAATTGAGTCCTGATTCGCGGTCGGTGAATTTGGTGCTGAAGTGGAACGGGAGGGCGTCGACCCATGGTTCCTCCGCGGCGAGGCCTGGGGGCGGGTTGGTGGCGTGGGTTTTGGGGCCGGTGGCGCGGACCTCGCGGCCGAAGGCGTCGTAGTCGAGGTTGGCGGTGATCTGGCCGGTGACGGTGGCGGCGGCGGCCCCGGGGCCGGTGGTTTTGATCTGGTAGTAATGTCTCACGTTCCCCATGTGGTCCATCAGGGGGATGTGGACTTCGGCGTTGCCGGTGACGGATTGGTAGGTGTACATGGCGACGGTTTGCGCGATACCCGTCTGCATCCACGCCAGCCCGCCGACCCCGCCGGCTTTTTGCCAGGAACTCCGTGCGTAGTGGCGGCTCCCGATGTCCGGGCGCCAGACGCACGACCATTTCCGGGCGAGCGGGGCGCCGCTGACAGGGCCAAGGTTTGAGATCATGACGACGTTCCAGCCGTCGTAAAGATACCCTTCAAGCGACGTCGTACCACCTTTGATTGTCTTCTTCTGCACGCGGCGGGAGAGGCCGTCATAAACGAATTCCAGCGTGATGGCGGGGAAGGTGGCGTTGGCGAGGTAGCCGCCGGCCGGCTGGGTCCAGGCGACGCTGACCATTTTCACCAGCCGGTTTTCGCCGTCCCAGGTGTACGTCCAGCGGCCGTCGCTGAGCAGGTTGCCGTCGAGGTCGTAGCGCGGCGGGGTGGCGGTGACGCTGGGCGGGACGAACTGGATGGGATCGTCGGTCAGGTCGACCGTGGGGCCGTTGTTGATGGTCTGGGTCACGGTCACTGGCTCGAAGATGTCGCCGGGCACTGGAGCGGGAGTATTGGCGACCTCCTTGCGAAAGTACAGTCCGGTGCCGTTCGGCTGGTAGCCGTTGGATGGCAGGGTGTCGCCACTGACTGTGATGGCCGCGCTGGTGCTGGTGCGTTTTCCGCTGACCTCGAACGCCTGAGGCCGGGTGATGGTGTCGTACTGGTTGAGGGAATTTGCGGCGTAGGTGGTGGTGCGCAGGCCGTTGCCGAGGGTGCTGCTGCCGCCTTCCTGGAGCTGGGTGCGGTTCCCGATGTCGTCGTAGGCGTAGACGCTCTGGCTGCCGGCGAGGACCTCGGTAGCGAACTTCCGGTGCGCTCCGGTTACCTGGCCTTTGGAGTCGTAGGCGTAATTCCACGTGGTATCGCTCTCGCCGCGGGTGGAGAGGCGGTTGGTGTCCCAGGCAAACGGAGTGTCCCTGATGGTGTAGGTGTACGGGGCTCCGCTGTAGTAGGCTGTATACGAGGCGAGATGACTCTGCGGTTGTCCGTGGGCATTGCGCAGGATGCGGTTGTAGGTGCTTTGGGGACTGTAATAGAGCCCGGTGAAGTTGACGGTGAGCGCGTCCTGGCTGGCAGTGCGCGTGATGAAGCCGGACATGCCGCCGGAAGCGATTGAGTTCAGCCGATCCGCCCCGGAGTAGGCGTAGGTCACGGCCGGGGAGACGGTGTCGTTGCCGGTGGTATTGACGGCGGGCCCGAGCTCGCTGCCCCAGGCCGACTCGAGGCGCATGAGGCGGCCGGAGGCATCGTAGCTGCGGCGGAGGTGGCGGCCGGCGGGCAGACCGTCCTCCGTGAGCGGACTACCGTCGAAGCGCCAGGACATGGAGGTCGTGCCGGTGGCATCGGTGCGGGTGCTGACGAGGCCGCTCGGTTCGTAAGTGAACGTCACTGATGGAGTGTGAAGGGGGTGGCCTGGTGCGTAGGATTGCACGGCGGTGGAACCGTAGTGGGTGGCGGTGAGTTTGCCGGCATTTGAGTAGAGCCAGGACGTGCGGAGGCGGTGGGTGCCATCGGAGCGGGACCAGTCCCGGGTGGCGAGGGAGCCGTCGGGGCGGTATCCATAAATGATCGACTGACTTTGCCCGGGATAGCTCTTGAAACGTGGAAGATTCACGGCCGCGTGAAAACCGTAGGACCAGGTGGTCAGCTCCACAGTGGCGGCGGATTCGGCTGTGGTGATCGCCGCATCGATATTTGCCGCATCCGGCAACGGCAGAGCGGGTGCGGTGCGATAGGTCCGGAGATTGTTCATACGTCCAACCCCATCGTATTTATAGAGGGTGGTGGGAGATCCGGAGCCGTAGGAGGCAAGGATCTGGCCGCGCGGGTTGTAATGGTAGTAGGTCACTCCCTTCTCGGGCGGAGTGGTCAGCGTGGTCCATGTGGTGGAGGATTTGATACGCCCCGCCCGATGATCGGTCGCGGAGGTGAAATGGGTGTATTTCTCGGTGAAGATGGAACTATTCGGGAGGAGCCGTGCGGTGATCAGGCCCGTGCCGGAATTGACTTCAAGTTTCGGCCAATGCGGGATGGTGTCCCAGGAGAAATCGGCCAGCGGTTCACGCCACGGGTTATAGGGCATGGCGACGTTGCTGGCGTCCGGACTGGTGAATGCAACGTCCAGGCCGTTGCGGTTGACGATCTTGCGGTACTGGAAGCCGGAGCGCAAAGTGCGGGTTTCCGTGGAGAGGACGTTGTTGATGAGACCGGTCAGGGGCGTTCTGGCGACGGCCCGGGTAATGACGTTGCCGCCGTCATTGAGGTAACCGAGGGGAATGGCCCCGGCGGTGTGGCCGGGCCAGGCCGCAACCGAGGACGAGACGGGGCGGGCGCTGAGCGGCGTCTTGCTGATGCGTGCGGCAGTGGTTTCCCATCCGCTTTCGGGTTTGGGCAGCCATTCGGTGGCCGTGCGCCAGCCGAAAGTGACGGTTTCCGTGGTCGTGTCTTCGGCGACGGGATCGAAGAAGCTCACACTCAACCAGGGAATGCCGGCATCGATCGCGTTCGAGGTCTGCGATTTTCGAAGGTCCATGGTGGCGGATGCCCAAAGGGTTTCCGGATTCGAGGCGTCTGGGGGCGTCGAGTCCATGGAAACGCCGGTCTCCACGGTCACTCCGTCGGCAGCCCAGGTATAACGTGCGACCTCCCAGACTGAACTGCCATTGGGCGAGGGCCGGCTGCGGGCGACCAGATTGCCATCTTCATCATAGAGATGGATCGAGGTGAAGTAGATGGCAGTCCCGCCGCTGTCGATGGAGACGGGGGTCTGCACACTGACGGTGCGACCGAAGCCATTGATGGTTGTCGCCTCGGCGATCTGCCCGTTGACGTAGCGGGTCGTGGTTTCCCGGTAGGCGGCGGGAGCAGAGTAGCTCCAGAGTTGCGGCGTCTCCGCGGTGCCGCTGATCGACTTGATGCGCCCGTCGTTGTGCCACGTCGTGGTGGTGAGAGCTGAGCCTGTGGGCACAGTGCCAGCGTAGACTGATTCGGTGCGAAGGAATCCGGATCCGGAGGAATAGGCCCATGACCGGGCTCGGTGGTCCGGCGTCTGTTGAGACACGAGGCGTCCGGCTCCGTCATAACGGCGGGTCGACACCCGGGCTGCCGCCCCGGCAGGCTGGACGCTCTCGGCTAGGGTGTACCCGGGAAGAGTCGTATTCTGAGGATTGAACGCGGAGTAGGTCCAATTGGTGACGATGGCGGGTTGCTGGGCGACAGCCGCTCCATAGACGGTGGCCGCCGGAGCCGTGGAGAGCGTCTGAGTGACAGGGCGATCAGCGGCATCGTATTCGGTCAGCGTGATGGCTCCACCCTCAGCCCGCTTTTCGGCACGCACCGCATTCGCGTGGGTGGGCTCGGGATAAGCCCAGGCCTCCACTTCAACACCGTTCACCTTGCGGGCGAGCGGCCGACGGGCTCCGGCCGATTCATAGACCCATTCGGTCATCTCAATCAAGACGTCGTTCGAGGCATTGTTGAGGTATTTTTTAGAAAGGAGGGGCCGGCCATCGACCTGATCACGCCAGGATTCCTCCACGGTGCTCTCGGTTGAATGGAAGTCCGCCTGACGGCGCGTGCTGATGAACCTGATCGTGCCATTGCCGACCGGCTGCTGGGTCGTGTACGAGGAATCGATGAAGTCGTTGCTTGAGGGGATTTGATTGAGGCGTCCGATCATCGATACCTGGAAGGTGCTGCCGTTACTGGAATTGAAGGACGTCCATCCGGCATCCGCCGAGTAGCGTTTTTCGGTCCCGTTCCACGACTCCAGGAAATCAGGGGCTGCGGCGGGTCGCACCTTTTTCTCCGCGATGGTGTTGCCGATGTTGCGCTGATAGCTGAGCAGTCGGCCGCTGACCGAGCTGCTGCCGACACTGGGGGCGGAGAGAGTGGTGGATTCCGCGGTGTGCACATACCCGTTTTGACCGGCGGCGATCAGGCTCAGTTCATAATACGGGTCGTTCGTTGTCTGGCTAACATTCGGCGGAGGCGCCGAGCCATATGGACGCACGGTGATGAAGTTGACGCCGGAATTCAAAGCTGAGAGCACCCAGGAGCCGTCGGGATAGGTGACTCGTTGCACTCGCGTGTGGTTCAGATCATTCGGGCTGTTCCAATAGGTGTAGGTGGTGGTCAGGTCGCCAGCACCTCCGTCCACCACAGCGGTGGATTGCGTCAGAATTTCCCCACCGCCGGTCCACGGCGCCACGCTGTACGTATCGACCGTTTTGCGGACGAGGACGCCTTCGATGACGCTGTTGAAGGTGACGGTGCGTTGCGATCCGCTGATGACGGAAATCCATTCGTTGCTTTCGATTCCGGAAATGACCTTGGTCTTCGCCGTCGTGGTGGACGTCTGGGGATGGCTCGTCCAGACCTGGGTGGCGTTGGATTCGCCGTCCGGGTAGGAGACGGTGAAGGTGTAGCTATGAGTGTAACCATTAGTGGGGGGTGCGGTCACCTGGCGTACGATCACGGTGGTTTTGATCGGGGCCGGCCACGGGGGGCCGCTGGACGAGTCGTGCTCGTAATACCGAATGGTGAGGACGTTTGCCGCTTGGGTGAGGGTGGTCGTGGTCGGCTGGACGATACCGGGACCTGTGATCGAAATCGTCCGGACGTCCCCACTTGTGGAGTCGGTCGCCACTGGCTTCTGGGAATCGAGAGGAGTGAATTGAATCCCCCGAATGGCGTAGCGACTCTTGTCCGAAGGATCGAAGAGAGCCGCCCCGTCAGGAAGGAGCGTCGCGGCCACACCGGAACGACCGCTGGCCGAATTGAAAGTCTCTCCGAGAGAGGCGGAATAATGCGCAGCGGGGGGAGTGAGACCTGAACCGGTTCCGCCAAGGCGGTCTGTGGGCGCCGGGGAGATGTTGTCGTTTCCTAAGACTTTGCCGGTCCTTGAGGTTCCTTTCTTGTCCAGATTGGATTCGACCGACGGGCTGCCGTGCCGCTGGGAGGGGCTGGAATTGGTTGACTGCGCTGGGGCTCCGGATGGTACGGGTGCCGGCGGGCAGGTTTGCTCTTTGATGCCGGTAAGGGCATGCCCTCCAAAGGGAAGCTCTTCTCCCGGCTGCGGGGCGAAGGTGTTGCCCGTGCCTCCATAGGAAACCGGATGGGTGCCGGGGGGAATCGAGGCCTGAATGCCTCCGAAGGAAACCTGCTGCACGCCACTGACGGTGTTCACGACATCCAACTGGAGCGGTCGGTTCAGCGGTCCGATCATCCGGCTGGCGGGCTCCGGCGGCACACCGCCCGGCGCGCCGCCACCGCAGCACTGCGCATGAGCGCTCTCTGAGGGAGAGAAGGAAGCTGCAAGAATGACTGGAAGAGCGCACAAAACAGAAGCGCGGATTGGAAATTTCATCGACAACGGATGCTTGGTAAAAGGGTTGGCCGGGACAGCGGAAGCAGATGCGGCATGTAGAGCCGCAACTCAGCGCAAGAGGAGAACGGGGCGAGTCATGCGATCCGACCTGCGGGCAGGAGGGCATGGACGGAGGCCGCGGGAAACGCTCAGGGGGAGGAAACGACGGCACGCCGCGCGGAAGCTCCGGCAAATCGGTTGAAAACCTCCGCGGTGTTCGATGCCACCGAACGCCGGATGTCCTTTGTGGTCGGGTCGCTTCGAAGCAGAAGTTCATCGAGGGCCGTGAGCCCGTCGGCATCAAGGTCCGAAACCGCGTCTGCCGGATCTTGCGCATTCAACCCGTGCGCGATTTCCCAAACGTCCGGCAATCCGTCCGCATCCGAATCGAGAGGCGCGTCCGCTTCGGGATCGGGCGGGACACCGCCGGGGCCACCTTCATCGGGAAAGGGTGCCGGAGGCGGTGAATCCAGATCGGCCAGGTCCGGCGGGTTCTCGACCGACACTCGCAGATTATCCAGAATCACCGGCCGCTGCGGATCCCCGAGAATGAAGAAATGGGACTGAGTTTGTTCCGGAGGATACTGAAAACTGAGGCCTGCTGCGGTGAGCACTCCATCCACCCACAAGTTCCATGTCTGATTGGATACATCCTCCCTGATCGTCAACCGGGTCCAGTCGATCGTGGCCTCGGTAAGGGGATCCAGCGCCGCGGCGACCCCGGTATTCAGCCACATGCCATCCCCCTCGCCATTTCCGTGAAAGACATGCCACTCCGCGAGCGAGGGGTCGTCGGTGGTGCGGAACAAGCCGATCCGTGCGCTGTCGATATCGAAGGTTTCATCGAGGACCAACGATTCGGCGGCAGGGAGGCGCACAAGAAAGTCGAAGAACAGGCCGGAGTCGGCAGAAGCCGGTCGGGTCAAGGTCAATCGGCCCTGGGAAAACGGTTCCGTCGGTTCAACGGACAGGGCTGCAGAGCCGTGCCATCCGAGGCCGGAATGGACTGTCGCCATGCCCTGATCCACCTGCCAGCCTCTCTGACCATCAACGCTCCCACCATGGAAATCAGGACCTTCGAAATCGAAAAGACCGGGAGATGGAAAGGGATCTTCCGACGGATTCTGAGCCTGAAGCGATGCGGCCGGAAGGCCGATGGCGAGAATGGTCAGACACCTCAGGCGGGTCGGAAAACGACGCCATCGGTCGGTAATCAGTGCGTGGCGCGTGCTGCCGGGGCGCTCGATTCGATCAACTATCCGACTGGAAGGCTTGCGGGGGGGGGGGCGACATAAGATCGAGCGGGGATTGTTGATTTCCGGTGCTGTTCATTAGAAAAGAGATAACCGGAATCGGAGGCAAGATAATATTACGTGCCGTGGGAATTTTTTGAGTTACGCAGATGACTGCCCCCCAAACCGTGCGGCACACGCCCATCCGTTGCGGGCCCGCTCGAAGAGGCGGAATTGGTGGCCCGGCGAGCAACCGGCTTGGAACAACGTTCGCACCGGCCATACCCCGCCGATCACCGTTGTGGGTTTTTGGACAGGTCCGGCTCCAGGCCGGTGGGTGGCGTCTCCGGCCGGGTGCCCAGCACGTGCAGGTCGAGCACGACGAGCACGCGGGCCAGCCATTCGCGGGAGCGGGCCTTGAGCGACGCCCGCAGCGGCACCGGCTCCGCCCGCACACCGACCGCCTCCAGGCCGATCCGGTCGGCAATGAACAGCGCCCGCGGCACATGCCAGGCATCCGAGACGATGGCGCAGGACTTCGCGTGAAAAGCCTCCTTGACCCGGACAACAGAGTCGAACGTCCGCACCCCCTCAATATCCTGGACAATGGCCGAGTCCGGCACCCCGCGGGCCATCAGCCCGGCGCGCATGTCCCGCGGTTCATTGTAGAAGCGGCCGGCGGTGGCCCCGGAAACGAGCAGTTTCTCCACCTTGCCGGCGGCGAAGAGCGCGGCTGCCGCGTCCAGGCGCCGCTGGAAATGCAGGTTCGGCGTGCCGTCGGGGCGCCGCGGGGAGGTTCCCAGCACCAGGGCGACGTGCCCCGGCCTCATCGTTTCGCTGGCGGGCGGATGCAGCCGGCCGCGCGCTCCCTCCAGCACCCAGGCATTGAGCGCGGCGATGACGGCCACGGGCGCGAGCCCCACCCCGGCCGCCCAGCGTCGCCAGCGCCGCCACCGGCGGCGCGTCCGGCCGTTCGGCTCCCCGCGCGACGGCGTAGCGGCCCCGGGGGACGGGGCCGCCGCGGCGGTGTCAGGCGGGTGCGGGGGCATGCCGCCTTCTCTACGTGGCTCGCGCCCCGATTTCATCCATGAATCTTGCCCGACCGGTTCAGCGCAGGGAGAAGCGTGCCCGGAGGTGGAGGTGCGGGGCGGCGGAAAGCGGCTGGGCGCTGCGCCACGTCGCCGTCGCCGACCGGCCGTCGCCAGTGCTGGTTTCGCTGACGAACACGGCATCGGCGGCCCAGTTGCCCAGGGATTGGGACGATTCGACGACCAGTGCCACGCTGTCGGCGGCGGCGACGCTGCGGCGGATGTCGATGGCGAAGAAGTCGACGCCGTTGATGCTGACGATCCGTCCCGTGGGCAGGGCGGCATCAGGGAGGTCCGGACGTGAACCGAGGGCGAATTCACCGAAATGATTCAGACCATCCCCGTCGGGGTCGGCTAGGGCGTCGGTGATGCCATGGGTGGTTTGCCAGTCCGCGAAGCTTGTGCTGTCGCTGCCGCCGGGGGTGCCGCCGGGACGCGCGCTGGCGCGCCAGCTTTGCGGCCGGGTGTGGTCCGGGTTGGTGGCCGGGGCCACCAGCACCAGAGAATGGCCGTCGTCCGCTGCGGCGGGCGGCCAGGGCAGGGCGGTGCCGTAGGTGAAATCGCGAATGACTCCCGTGCGGGCGCTGGCGAGGACGAGTTGTTCGCCGTCGTTCGCGAGGTTGCCGGTGAAGGTGCCGGCGATGGCGGTCTCCGGGTGGCGCTGGGCGAAGGCGTCGGCATTTTTCGCCACCACCACACGCGCGCCCGGCGCGAGCAGCGAGCTATCGGCAAAGGTGAACTGGATGCCAGCCGCAAAGCCGACGCCGGTCAGGTCGATCGTCTTCGGCCCAATGTTCTGGAGCTCGACGAACTCGTAGTCGTCGCGGTCGGACGACACGGCGATCTCGGCCGGTAACGAGGGTTCGGGCGGCCGGTAGTTCAATTCGGACACCACCAGGCTGTCGGCACCGGCGACCACACTGTCGATGCTGAAAAAGGCCTGGTTCAACGGGCTCCATTCGCCGGAACCGGTGTCGAACGAGCGGGCGCTGAGCAGGGTGGGCGCGCTGAAGAAAAGCGGGGCGCTCACATTGGTCCCGCCTGCGCTGACTTCGCCGCGCAGGAACATGTCCATGCGCACGTCGCTGCTGGTGCCGGAACCCTGATGGACTTCCACGGCGAGAGTGTTCAGGCCCGGCACGAAGGGGGTCACCTCGAGCGGAAAGTCCTTCCAGGCGGCCTCGCTGGCGACGGTGGTGCCGGTGTAATAGTCGTGGGCGGTGCCCGGCGGCAGGCCCGTGGTGCGCACCACTTCCGCGCCATTGACATAGACCGCGGCCTCATCGTCGTACTTGAGCCGCAGCATGAAGCGCAAGAAATCCTGCGGGTTCGGAATGGTGACGGTGGAGCGGAAATACGTCGTCGCGTGGAACGCGCCCGCCGGGCCGCTCGGCACCGTGGTGCCCGCCCCTTCGCCGTCCGAGCCGTAGCCGAGCGGTGACGGGCCATCCGGCCAGGACGCGTCGTCATAACCTGCCGCCCGCCACGCCGTGCCCTGGTCGCTGCCGTCGGCGAGGAATTTCCAGGCATGGCCGGTGTCGATGGAGGTCACCGGCGCGGGACCGCCGGCACCGAAGCTCGCGACCAGCGCGGACGGATGGGGGGCGCCGCCGAGGAGGCGCGGGTCGGTGCCGTCGAGGGTGTAATAAATCCTGTTGGCGTTGGTGGCCATGGTCACCGGGGTCGAGGGAACGACGGAACCGCCCTGGCGGCTGAAGGTGGGGGCGTCGGTGGCGGGATAGAGCCCCGCGCCCTTGAGCACGGCGAGCAGGCCGGGGGTGCGCACCGCGAGGTAGTTGGTGCGCACGGCGTTGTAGGCGTTTTCCCACTGGGCGAGGGTGCGCAGAGAGCCGTGCTGGTCCCCCCAGCGGGCGAGCTCGGGAATGAGGAAGCGGCGGTGGTCCCTGGTGATGGCTTCGTAGCGGTCGAGGCACGGTTGCGGGGTCAGCGGCCCGCCGTGGAACAAGGCGCGGTGGGCGCGGTCGCCGAAGCGGACCCGGTATTCCAGGCTGTGGCGCAGCCATTGTTGCGGAGCGCAGGCTCCGTTGAAGTCGCCGGTCTTGTCGTTGGTCGAGTTGAGCAGCAGCGTCCATTCGCTGTCCCACACGAACCAGTGCATGCCGGTGCTGGTGCGGCGGCCGGTCAACGGCGCCGGGTCGAGCAGGTCTCGCTCGCGGCCGTTATACCAGTTTCGCGACGGCCAGTCGGCGTTGCCGGTGTACCAGTTGACCAGCAGGTAATCGATGAAGTTGTCGACGTTGATGTGGTCGGCCCAGGCCGGGTTGTCGGTGCCGTCGGGGTTGAGTCCCTGGGCTTTCATGTAGGCGGCGGTGCGGGCGGCCTCGGTGCCGGTGGGGGAAATGTCGTCGACCAGGCCGAGCAGCGTATTCCACGGCACGGTGCTGCCCTCGTTGGTGGCGGTGCCGAAGTTGATGCCGTCCCACAGGTCCTTGTCGGCTCCGAAATAACTGGCACCGAACGCGGCGTCCGGCCGCTCCACGACGTTGAAGACGCCCCAGTAGACGCCGTTGATGTAGGCGTGGATGTAGCGGCCGCGCGGGGCCGGGATGCCGAGGTCGAGCGCCGTCTGGCGCGCGAACTGGTCGCGTGCATACTGGACGTCGGTGCGGTTGTCCCACTGGTAGCCGTCGTTCGACTCCATGCGCATGATGAGGGTGTCGAACTCCTCGGCGGCGTCTTCGCCGAAGAGCGGGTGGCGCAGTTTCGTCGGGCCGTACTTGCCCTTGAACAACACGCGGAAGGACTTTTTCAGAGTGAGTCCGAAGCTCCGGAACGCGCCGCCCTGGATGCGCAGGCCGCAGTTGAGCTGGAAGTCGCCGCGGCCCTCGGCCGCGCCGGGGTCGATCATCTCGAGCGAGATCGAGCGCTCCCAGGCGTCGCCGCTGCTGTTGGGATTCGCGTAGATGCCGCTGGGCCCGAAAAGGTCGGCCTGGTTGCAGACGATCGACCAGGTGGGGATCGCCTTGAGGTCGTCGCGGATGGTGGAGGCGTGGAGGGAGGTGACGCGCGGGTCCAGTCCGTAATCGGGCGCCTGGCTGCCCCAGCTCGCGGGCAGGCCCCAGGTCGACTGCGTGCTGGCCGCCGACTGGGTGACGACGTCATCCGGGAAAATGTAGGTGTGGGTGTCGACGTTGGTCGGTCGGTGGCCCGCCTTGTAGGCGATGGCGCGCACGGGCATGGTGCGGCTGATGGTGATGGGGCCGGTGTAGAGGGTGCCGGCTGATTCGCTGGGCCACGAGCCGTCGGTGGTGTAGCGGAGGCTCGCGCCTTGGGTGTTGGTGGTGACGGCCAGCGTCTGCGGGGTGGTGAAGAATCCGCGGTTCACGCTGAACTTTGTGTCCTCCACATACCCCTCGAAGCCGGCGGCGTTGGCCGCCGCCGGGGTGGGCTCGGCGAAATACCCCGGCTCCGGCGGGTCCGTCCTCATGCCAAAGGAAACCCCCGCCTGCTGCCTCGGGTACGGGGCGCCGCCGGGACCGAATTCCGAGACCACCGTCACTCCATCGGGTTTGACCAGGGCCAGGTACTCGCCGGCCGTCGCCAGGCTGAAGTTCGTGTGCCACTCGGAGCCGGTGCGGTTTTTGCCGGAGGCGAAAACTACCCGGTACGCGCCGGATGCGAGGGTCAGTGCGGGCAGGGTCCACTTCTGAAGGTTGGCGGGGTCGTCGGTCAGGAAATATCCCCCCAGATTGGCGGGGCTGCCGCCGGGGTTGTGGAGCTCGATCCAGTCGGACGAGTCGCCGTCGGCGTCCTCGAGCGCGGCGCCGTCGTTGTCGGCCATGAATTCGCTGATCGCAGGCACCCCGGGGACGACCACGCTCACCGTGGTCGCGCCGGTCACGGAGCCGTTGGCATTGGTCGCCCGCAGCGTGTACGTCCGGGTGGCCGCCGGGCTGACCGACCGGCTGCCGGCGGCCACCGGCGTGCCGTCAAGTTCGACCGACGTCGCCGCCGCCACCTCCCAGTTCAGCACGGCGGAGTCAGCCGGTCCGATGATCGGCGGAGTGGCGGTGAAGCGCCGGATGATCGGCTGGTTGGTCACGGCGACCGTGGTGGTCTGCCTTGCCGGCGTCAGCGGATGGGTCGCGTTGAGCGTGTAGGTCGTCGTGGTAGCCGGTCCGGGATCGATGCGCACGCTGCCGGTGCCGTTCACCGTCATCGGCATCACGTCGCCCACGCCGCTGATGGTGGCCGACGTCGTCCCGGGATCGAGCCCCCACGACAGCGTCAGCGGCTCGCCGGGAAAAATGAGGGGCGGGTCCGCCTCGAAGCGGCGAACCACCTGCACCGGCACCCCGAAGAGCTCGAGTTCGTTGATCTGCAGCAGCGCGTTGTCATTCGTCTCGACCCGGTAGCGGAAGCGCGACCACGGCGACGGCGTGGGAAAATCCACCCCGTTCCCGTTGAATTGCAGCACCTCGAACCGCTGAGAGAACGGTGATTGCCCGCTCGTCCATCCGTAGATGATCGTCCAGGTGGTCCCGTCGTTCGAACCCTCGATGAACCACCGTGTCGGATCCCGCTCGGCCGCGTCATTGCCGGCCGCCAGGGTGAAATGCGTCAGTACATACGGCCGGTCAAACTGCACGGCGATGCTCTGCGGCGGCCCGTCGCAGCACCACTTGTCGTCGCCCGCACCCACCTTGTTGTCGAAAATGTTGTATGCCCCTTCCGCCGACCACGTGTTCTCGCTCGTTGCGGAGATGGATACCCAGTTCCAGTTCGTCATCGCCCCATCCACCCCGTTGTCCTCTGGATCGGTCAAGTCGCCGCCGATGAGGGCGGTGGTGCCCGCGCCGCGCACGGTATAGGCGCTCGCCGGGCTGGAAGCCAGAAACAGACAGGCAAGGACAGCGAATAGATACGGATGTCGGGTCATGGCTCGGGGGATGAGCGCCCGGGGTGCATCCGCGGCCGCAATTCGTTGAGTGTGCCCATTTCGCCTCATCAACACAAGCCGGGGCTTTCACCCGTCCAGAGGTGGGACGGGACTTCCAGGCCCGTCAGCGGCGGGAGCGTGCGCGGAAGATCCCCGCCCGCGCCTTCGGCGGTGGGTCCGAACGTGAGGCCCGCTGGGGGAACGGTTTGAGGCGGCGGGACAGTTGTTGGGCCGCGGGACGTCCTCCCCGCCTGCGCGCCCGGAGGTCGCGCCCCACCTCGGCAGGCCCGATCACGAGACCGGAGCCGGGCGTGATGGGCTGTGGTATTTCCGGCGTGCCGGGGGCCTGCGATTTCATCCATGCAATTGCGCCGGGGTTCGCTAGGCTGCCGGTTTCCCCGGATTTCCGGGAGCCCCCGCATGAACAATATTTTCCGAGTTTTCACCTGGGTCCGCCGGTATCCGCTGCTGGCCGGGTCCACCCTGGCCTGCGCCATTGCCGCGGTGTTGTGCGGCCTGGTCTTCCCCAAGGCGGTGCAGCAGATTATGGACGTGGTCATTCCCGAGGGCCGGGGCGACCTGCTCGGCTTCTGGGTGTTGATGACCCTGGCCGCCTACTTTACCCGCGACCTGCTCAACGGCCTGCGCATCTTCCTCAACAACACCTTTGAGCAAAAGGTCATTTTTGACCTGCGCAGCGACCTCTACGCGCGCCTCCAGCGGCTGCCGTTGCCGTGGTTCGACGGGCGTCCGACCGGCGACATCATGACGACCGTGGCCGAGGACGTGACGGCGGTCGAGCGCGTGCTCATCGATGGCATCGAGCAGGGCCTGGTCGCGATCATCCAGGTCGTGGCCTTCAGCGTGCTCCTGTTTCAGCTCAATGCGATGCTCGGTTTCATCGCCCTGCTGCCGCTGCCGCTGCTGGCGGCCGGCGCGCTTTTTTACACGCTGACCGCCAAGGAGCGGTATCGCGGCGTGCGGCAGGCGACCAGCGCGATGAACTCGCTGCTGATGGACAACGTGGGGGGCATCCGCCAGATCAAGGCCTACACCCGCGAGGCCGCCGAGCACGCCCGCTTCAACGCGGCCAGCGGCCGCCTGCGCGCGACCACCCTCAAGGTCATGAAGGCCTGGTCCTTCTACAATCCGACGATGATGTTCATCGGCGCGACCGGCTCGGTGCTGGTCCTCTGGTTCGGCGGGCGGGAATTGCTGGCGGGGACCATGACCAAGGGCGAGTTGACGGCGTTTCTGGTCACGCTCGGGCTCGTCTACGAGCCGATCGGGCGCCTGCACAGCCTCAACCAGATCTTCCAGGCTGGCCGCGCGGCGGCTGAACGCGTCTTCGACATCCTCGATGCCGAGGAGGAGGAATCGCTTGATGACGAGGGCGGCCACCAGGTGCAGCAGCCGGTGCGCGGCCACGTCGTGTACCGGAGCGTCTCGTTCGCCTACAACGAGCGCATCGCCACCCTGTCCAAGGTGGCGCTGGAGGCGAAACCGGGCGAGACAATCGCGCTCGTCGGCCCCACCGGCGCGGGCAAATCGACGATCATCAACCTGCTCTGCCGGTTCTACGAACTGCCTAAAGAGGGCGGCGGCGAGATCCTCCTCGACGGCCATTCCATCCGCGACATCACCAAAAACAGCCTGCGCGGAGCCATCGGCTACGTCACCCAGGAAAGCTTCCTCTTCAACGGCACCATCCGCGACAACCTGCTCCTGGCGCACCCCAAGGCGACCACGTTCGAATTGTGGACCGCGCTCGAAGCTGCGAACGCCAAGGAGTTCGTCCAGCGGCTGCCCCAGCAGCTGGAGACCGAAGTCGGGGAGCGCGGCGTGCGGCTCAGCGTCGGCGAAAAACAACGCGTCAGCATCGCTCGCGCCCTGCTGAAAAACCCGCCGATCCTCCTGCTCGATGAAGCCACCGCGAGCGCCGCCACCGAGACCGAGCGGCAAATCCAGCAGGCGCTCGACCGCCTCATGCAAGGGCGCACCAGCTTCGTCATCGCGCACCGCCTCAGCACCGTGCGCCACGCCAGCCGGATCTACGTGCTCGACCAGGGCCGGGTGGTCGAGCAGGGCACCCACGACGAGCTGCTGGCCCGCCCCGACGGCTTGTATGCGGAGCTGTGCCAGCACGCCTTTTTGGTCGAAAAACCCGCGCCCGACACCCCGGCCGCGGCCGCGGCGCTCCTGCCGCCGGCCGAGGCGGCCGCGCGCGAGGCGGCTGACGCGGCCGCCCAGGCCGCCCTCGAGGCGTCCGAACGCGAGCGCGCCGCGGTCGCGCAGCAGCTGGCCGCCCTTCGCCGGCAGCAGACCGATGCCGAGCAGGCGCGCAGCACGCTGGAGTCAGAGCTGGCCCATGCTTTGGCCGGCCGCGCCGAAAAAGAGTCGGCCATCTCTTCTGCCGCGGCCGCCTCGGCGGCGGCAAGCGCCGCCGAGGCGGAGGCGGAGCGGCGGCAGCGGGCCCGTTTCGACTGCGACCTGGCCACCAGCGAGGCGTCGCGGCGCACGCTGCAGGAGGAATTGCTCGCGGCGCAGGAGGAACTGGGCGCGCTCCGGGCCGCCCACGATTCGATCCATGCCGGCCGCGAGATGGAGCAGGCCGCCAAGGACGCGCGGATCGACGAGCTGGAGGCCAGGCTCGAGGCGATGCGCGGAGAGCTGGCCGGGGCGGAGGAGGCGCGGCGGGTATTGGCAGCCGGCCTGGCGGCCACTCCCGCCGGCGACCAGACCGCAGCCGGAGCGGCCCTGGCCGCCGAGGCGGCCGCGGAGCGGCGGCGCCTGGTCCGGCTCGACCGCGACCTGGCCTCCAGCGAGGCGTCGCGGCTCAAAATCCAGGGGGAACTGCTGGCCGCACAGGAGGAATTGGAATCCCTGCGCGCCACCCACGATGCCGGCCGCGCCGATCAGGCCGTGGAACACGACGAAAAGGACGAACGTCTGGCCGAACTGGAGTCGGAACTCAACTCCCTGCGCCGCCAGCAGCTGGAAGCGCAGGAGTCGCTCGGGGCGGAGGCGTCCCGCACCCCCGCCGACCGCGACCGCGAGAACGACCGCGACCGCGAGAGGGAGGTGACCGGGGAAATGGTCGCCCAGCTCGAACAGGAACTGGCCGGTCTGCGCCAGCAGCAGGCTGATCAGGAACGCCTCCGCTTCACCCTTGAGGCCGAACTGGCCCACGTCCGCGCCGCGAACGAAAAACTCGAGGCCGGCCTGCCACTGGTCGTCGCCCCACTCAGTCTGGCTGCCCACCCCGAACTGCCGCTCCAGCTCCCGCCGTCGCGACCGCTGGTGGTGTACACGTCCCGCGGAGCTTGATGTCGCGCGCCCAAGCACGGTTACTGCCACCACATCGAGCGGCTCATGGTGTTGGGAAACAACATGGTCCTCTGCCGCATCCATCCCGACGATGTCTGCCGCTGGTTCATGGAGCTGTTCGTCGACGCCAATCCCACAATGGGAACTTTCGGCACACCGCGCAATAGGTCCGTGTTTCCAATCATAAAGAGCCGCCCGGGAGCATTTTCCTGCTCCACGGCGTTAAGAGACCCTGGCCAGTTCAAGCAGCTCAAAGTCCGAGACCCAACGCACCCCACCTTCGATCCTCGCGATTACACCGCGAGAGACATCCCAACCCTTGATCTGGGCGGCCGCCGCCATCTGCTCCTGCGACCAGCCGCGCGCGTTGCGCAGCTGCATCACCTGTGGACCGACAATATTGCGAAGAGCCTCCATTCGACGCTTTCCTCATTAGCCATTTTTTCGCTTGTACTTGTCCGGAACCAGACCGCCGTCGGTAAAAAGAACTGGCTCTTCATCGGCGACGTCATCCCCGTTGACACCCAGCGAAACATACAGTTGCATAAATGTATGAAAACAATTACGATCAATGTATCAGAACCGGTGTATGAGGATTTCCGGCGGTATGCGCGGAAGACGGACCGCAAGGCCTCTGAGTTGATCCGAGAGGCGATGGAGCTTTTTCGGCAGCAGCGCATGCAGCGTCGGACTTCGTTGCGGGACCGTCGACCCGGGAGTGTAGGAGGGCCGATTCAGGCGATCAGTGGTGAAGATGATCTTTTGGGGGACATGCTTGATGACGCACGGGATTGACACCGATTTCCTGGTCGCTGCGGAAATCCGGGAGCACCCGTTTCATCGGGAGGCGGAGGTATTGCTGCAAACCCTGCTGACGGACGGGCATGATCTGGCCGTGGCTCCGCAGACGCTGGCGGAGTTCATCCAGATCGTAACCGATGGAAAACGAATGCCGCAGCCGCTGACCATGGCCGAAGCGATCACGCGGGCGGAGCATTGGTGGCAGGCGGAGGAGGTGGTGCGGGTTTTCCCCGATGGGCAGGCGGTGACGGATTTTTTCGGCTGGCTGACGCGCCACCAACTCGGTCGGAAACGGTTGTTCGACACGTTGCTGGCGGCGGCGATGCACCATGCCGGCGTGAAGTGGATCGTGACCAACAACGAACGGGATTTCAAGGTCTTGGGTGTTTTTGAAATCGTCACATTTCGGCCTTGTTGAGGGCGGCGGCAGCCTCCGCAGCGGCGTCCGCCGAGGCGCTGGTCGCGGCCGACCGGCACCGGCAGCTAGGCGGGGTCGAAGGGCGGGAGGGGTGGGCGGGGCGGAATCACCCGGATCACATGTTTCATAGGAACGGCTCCGGACGGTCTGTTGCAGTCGTGTCGACCACCGTGCACCCTGGGCCGCTGTCCTCATCCCCCATGTCTCCGCTTCTCCTTTGCGACCTTGATGGCACGCTGCTCGACACCCTCGAGGACCTGGCCGATTCGATGAACGACGCCCTGCGGGCGTTCGGGTTTCCGATGCATTCGCTGGACGGGTACCGTCGAAAAATCGGCGATGGCGCGCAGATGCTGGCGGCGCGGGCGGTGCCCGCGGCGCATGCGGGGGATGCGGCGACGGTGGAAGCGGTCTATCACGCCTATCTGGAGGTGTACGAGCGGCGGTGGCGGTTCAAGACGCGGCCGTACGATGGCATTGCGGAGTTGCTGGACGCCTGTGTGGCGTCCGGCCTGCGGCTCGCGGTCTATTCGAACAAACCCGATCGGTTTACCCGGCTGACGGTGGAGGCGCTGCTGCCCGGGTGGCCGTGGGCCGCGGTTCGTGGCCAGCGCCCCGACACCGCGCGGAAGCCGGCCCCCGACGGCGCGCTGGCGGTGGCGGCGGAACTGGGCGTCCGGCCTGAAGACTGCTCGTTTCTGGGCGACAGTGAGGCGGACATGCACTGCGCCCGCGCCGCCGGCATGACGGCGATCGGCGCGCTCTGGGGATTTCGGTCGCGGGAGGAGATTGCCGCGGCGGGCGCCCATCATCTCGCGGCGTCGCCTGCCGAGGTGTGGAAAGCGCTGCGCGGTGGCTGAGGTCGGCATGGGTCGTGGGGCGGGATGCGTTGCCGAAAAAGTGCTTGTCCCTTGAGGCGGGGAGTTTGGCGGGGGCATGGGTGGCACGGACTCCGCAGAGCTGTAAGATCGCTGGTGGGGCGTGTCCTCCGGACGCGCTGGCGGTGGGCGCGTTCCCGGGGCGCCTCGTTCCGCCTTCTTCGGTGCGTGCCGCCCGGCTGGCCGGCTGGGCCGCCGGCGCGGTGGGAATCGATGGAGGAGGGGCATGGTGGGAGGCCTGCGGGGGGGGCACCGCCTATTCGCGTCCGGAGGACACGTCCCACCTGGTGCTGGGGAACCGATGGAGGAGGGGCTTGGTCTGAGGGCTGGATCCCCAGCGGTTTTTCCTGAAATGGTCGGGGCCTTAGCGCACAATGGCCCAGAGTACTTTCAGATACCGGCTTTCCGGACAGTTTGACATGACCGGGTGGTCGGGGCCGGCGCCGGTGCGGTCGAGGATCTGCAGCCGCCGGCCGTGGCGATGGGCCGCGCCGATGACCAGCATCTCGAAGTCTTCGACCGAGAGCAGGCCGGAGCAGGAGCAGGTGACGAAAAGGCCGCCGCGTTCGACCAGGCAGACGCCGAGGGCGTTGAGGTCGTTGTATTTGCGGCGGGCGAGGTCCTGGTCGTCGCGGCTGTTGACGAACTTGGGTGGATCGAGCACGACCGCGCCGAACTGCTCCTTGTTGGCGAGCATCTGGCGGGCGTAATCGAAGGCGTCGGCATGCACCCAGCGAATCTTCGCCTGGTTGAGGTTGGCATTGGCGCGGGCCTGGGCGATGGCTTTTTCGTCGAGGTCGACGCCGGTCACCTCGGCGGCCCCGCCGGTGACCTTGGCGGAGAGCGAGAACCCGCCGGTGTAGCAGCACAGGTCGAGCACCCGCCGTCCTTCCGTCCACTGGGCGAAGCGGCGGCGGTTGTCGCGCTGGTCGCAGAAAAACCCGGTTTTGTGGCCGTCGGCGAAGTCGACCAGGTAGCGCAGCCCGTGTTCGGTGATGCGGACGTTTGTGACCGGTTCGAGAGGCGGGGTGTCGCGCAGGTTGATGCCTTCGTAGCGGGCGACATCCGGGTCCACCTGGACCACGGCACGGCGGGTGCCGAGGGCGGCATGGAGTCGCGGCAGCCAGCGGCCGAGACGTTTCCAGGCCCCGAGGTTGGAAATTTCCACCGAGAGGACATCGGCAAACTTGTCCACGATCAGGCCGCCGAGTCCGTCGGCGTCGCTGTGCACGGCGCGCCAGGCGTCGCCGGTCTGGTCGAGTTTGAGCAGGCCGCGGCGCAGGGCGACGGCACGGTTGATCGCCTCGTCGAGCGCCTCCTCGCTGGCGGGTTCGGGGCCGTGCTGGAGCAGGCGCAGCGGAATCCGGGCGGGAGGATTGTAAAATCCACTGCCGAATGGCCGGCCTTCCTTGTCGAAAACGCTGACCAGATCCCCGGCCCGGGCGTCGCGGGAGGTGCCTCCGATGAAGCGCGGAAAGACCGCTGGGGCGTTGGTGTAGTATTTCATCTGCACCCAGGGCTCGGGCCAGGTCTCGGAGCCGGACGGTGGCGGGCCCGCAGTCGGGCGCGGTGCCGGGCGGGCGAAGGCCGGCGGGGCGGGCGCCGCGGGCGGGGCGGGGCGGAAGTCCCCGGTGGGTTCCCGATCCTCCGGTGCGAACGGGCTGACGAGGCGGCCCCGGGGTGCTCCCGCCGGCCGCGCGGCGCGCGGCCGGGGCGGGGGACCGTCGGAATCGGCGGAGAATCGGCGGAAATCGCTGGGCATGGGTGGCGACATTAAGCGAAAAAAGCGCGGCGTCAGGTTCATCCGTCGCAAGATCTGCCTTCATGCCATTTTTGTTACTCGCGGGAGCGCGGTTTATGCCACACCTTGAAGCCATCCCCGACAATTCTAAAAGAGGTCTCCCATGCATCCCTTCAGTTCGCGCATTCTTTCAGCCGTGATTGACAACGGACGGGTCGTGGTCAGCTACCAGTTGGGCTTGGCCGATGGCATTACCATCTACAGTCGCCGGGACGGGGAGGCGGATTTCTCCCCGCTGGCCGAGGATGAGCCGGGTCCGGTCATTGACGACCGCCCGAAGATCGACCCGCACCAGCCCGAGACCCGCCGCTACCGGGCGGTTCTGCTTTACAGTGGGGAGGAAAACCGCCTCATGAGCAACGAGGTCGTCCTGATTCTGCCGTGAGCGGGACGGCGGTGGCGGATTGCGACTTTTCCCCACCCGCCGCTTGAACTCGGCACCAGCACGCGGACACTCAGCCAATGGCGCGCGCGCACCACCTCACGATGTGTTCCTTCTGCGGCAAGAGCCAGTCGGAAGTCAGGAAACTTATTGCCGGCCCCGGGGTGTACATCTGCGATGCCTGCATCACCACCTGCAAAAACATCCTGGAGAAGGAGACGCGGCGGGACGAACTGGCCATCGTGCGCGACTTGCGGCTGCCCAAGCCCGAGGCCCTCAAGCGTCATCTCGACCAGCACGTCATCGGCCAGGATCACGCGAAAAAGGTGCTCTCGGTGGCGGTGCACAATCATTACAAGCGCCTGCTGCAGCACGACGAGCGCCACCGCGTGGACCTGCCGCTGTTGGACGACGTGGAGATTGAAAAGTCCAACCTGCTCCTGATCGGGCCCACCGGCAGCGGCAAAACCCTGCTGGCCAAAACCCTGGCCGAGGTGCTGGACGTGCCGTTTTCAATCGCTGATGCGACCACGCTGACCGAGGCCGGCTACGTGGGTGAGGATGTGGAAAACATCATTCTGCGGCTGTTGCAGAATGCGGACTTCGATGTGAAGCGGGCCGAGATGGGCATCGTGTACATCGACGAGATCGACAAGATCGGACGTCGGACGGAGAACGTGTCGATCACCCGGGACGTGAGCGGCGAGGGCGTGCAACAGGCACTGCTGAAAATCCTTGAAGGCACGATTTGCAACGTGCCGCCGCAGGGCGGGCGCAAGCATCCGCAGCAGGAATACATCCAGGTCAACACCGACAAGATCCTCTTTATCTGTGGCGGAGCCTTCGTGGGGCTGGAGCAAATCCTGGCCAAACGGAAGAACAAGTCGGTGCTTGGCTTCGGATCCGCCAATACGCCGCCCGAAAAATCGCTCCCCGATCCGGCCGGGGTCCAGCCCGAGGACTTGCTGCAATTCGGGCTGATTCCTGAATTCATCGGCCGGCTGCCGGTCATTTCGCGCCTGGAGCCGCTGACCGAGGACGATTTGATGCGGGTGCTGACCGAGCCGCGCAATGCGATCACCCGGCAGTATCGCAAGCTGCTCGCCATGGAGGGGGTGGAGCTGGACATCACCCGCGACGGCCTGCGGGCGATGGCCGAAGAAGCCGTCAAACGCGGCACGGGGGCCCGGGCCCTGCGCTCGATTTTCGAACGCCTGATGCTTGATGTGATGTTCGAGGTTCCGGGCCGCGACGATATCCGCCAGGTGGTCATCAACGCCACCACCGTGCGGGGCGAGCGTCCGGCCACGTTCCGCAAAAAGAAACGCGACGCCCCGAAGAAAAACGCCGCCTGACCAGATGGGAGGCACTGACCGGACGAGGTCGCCGCCCGCGACACCCCCACCGATCCGCCGCCCACCCCTGCACCCGCTTTTCATTGCGCCGGGGCGAGGGATCGAATTCATCACGCCAGTACACAATGCAGCAAAAACCCTACTCGACGAGAATTCGTCCTCAGGCACGATGCAGACTTCACTCCACGCCACTCCACATGAAACGCACCATCCAAACCTCCGCCCTGCTCCTGACCCCGATCCTCGCCCTCGCCTTCGTGTCGTGCGAGAAAAAGACCGAAACCGAGGTCAAAATTGACCAGGCTGTCGAAGCCACCAAAGAAGCCGCCACCGCTGCCGGCGACGCCGCCAAAGCCGCGTCCGAAAAGGCCGTGAATAAAGTCGAGGCGGCCGCCGCGGAAGCGGGTGCGGGCACCAAAAACGCCCTTGAGAAGGCCGCGGACGCCGCCTCGAAAGCCGCCGAGACCGCCAAGGAAAAGGCTGCCGAGGCCGTGGAAGCGACCAAGGACGCCGCGGAGACGATCAGTGAAAAGGTCGAGGACGCCGCCAACACCGCCGTGCAGAAAGCCGCCGCGGGCGTCGAGAAGGCCGCGGAAAAGGTTGAGAAAGCCACGAACGGGCAGTAAGCGGGAGCCTTGGACCGCCCGCGGCCGCCGGTGCGCGCCGCGGTTGGCCGATGAGCCATTGACGAGCCGGGAGGGAGGCGGTTGATACCCGCATGCCTCACCGGCTTTTTTCATTGTTGGATACCAACCGTCGCTGGTCCGAGCGGCGCCGTGCGGACGATCCCGGCTTTTTCGAGCGGCTCAGCCGGCAGCAGGCTCCGGAGTACCTCTGGATCGGTTGCTCCGACAGCCGGGTGCCGGCCAATGAAATCGTGGCCATGGACCCGGGCGAGTTGTTCGTGCACCGCAACGTCGCCAACGTCGTGGTGCACACGGATTTGAACTGCCTCTCGGTGATGCAGTATGCGGTCGATGCGCTCAAGGTGAAGCACATCATTGTTTGCGGTCACTACGGCTGCGGCGGGGTGGTCGCGGCCTACCGCGGGGCGCGCCTGGGCCTGATCGACAACTGGCTCCGCAATGTCCAGGACGTGCGGGACAAGCACGACGCCATGCTCCGGCGCGCCGGGGATGAAAAGGCGGCGCTGAATCGGCTCTGCGAATTGAACGTCATCGAGCAGGTCATCAACGTCTGCCAGACCACGGTGGTGCGCGATGCCTGGAACCGGGGTCAGCCGGTGACCGTCCATGGCTGGATCTATGGGCTCCGGGACGGGCTGCTCCGCCAGCTCGGCATGTGTGTGCGCGATCGTGAGGAACTGGCGTCCTCCGCGCAGGCTGCCCTGGCCGCCCTCGACGAGTGAGGAGCACGGTGCCGCAATCAAGGCAGGGTGACGGCGCGGTAAAAATGGGTCACCTGGCCGTCCGGAAGGCTGAGTTCGATCCGCGATAAGGCGTCGACGAGGGTGATCGTCTCGACCGGGGTCCAGGCGGCAGGAGCCAGGCTGGGCGAGGCCTCGATGCGGTAGGAGGCTCCGGTTTCCCCGCTGAGGGTGAACCGGAGGACGCCGCCGCCCGCGGCCGGCGCGTAGGCCACGTCGGTGAGCACGGCGGGTGCCGGCACCGCGGGCGCGTACGAAATGGTCATGGCGACGATCCCGTTGTTCGTGTCCAGCGCGTAGATCCGGTTGGCGCCGAAATCGACGCAGCCGGTGCCGTTGCCGTTGACGGCGTCGGTCGGGAAAAACTCCAGGTCGAGCAGCCCCCCGGGCTGGCCGATGAGGGAGTACTCATAGAGGCGCAGGTTGTTGGGATTTTCCCCGACGTGCACCGCGCCGAGGAGCTGGCGGGCGGGATCGACCCCGATGGGGCCCACGCCGGCGGGGAACTGCGCGGGGGTCAGGACCTGCTCGATGCCCGCGGTGCCGGTGGGCAGGTCGAAGGACACCCGCAGCAGCCGCCCGCCACCCGCTTTGGCCCATACGGTGTTCCCCGCCCCGAAGTCGCATTGGAAGAACGAGGCCGGGCCGGCTCCGGGGATTTTAAAGACGGTGGGCGCGAAGAGCAGACCGTCGGCGGTCGTGAACACGGCGAATTTTTCCTGGTTGCGGGCTCCGACGAGGATCTGGGTGGCGCTGCCCGCGCCCCGCACCTTGAATTGATCGCCGCAGCGGTCGCTGGCGAACACATCGCCCGGGCCATAGGCCACGGTCGGCGGGGTGCCGGGAGCATCGTTCTGCCAGCGGTAAATGGAGAAGCCGGAGGCGGCGGCGGTTGCGGCGTCCACCAGATTCGCCGCGTAGACCGCGCCGGCGGCGTCGCAATCGACCATGTTCAGCGGAAACGTGCCGCCAGCGACGACCGGGTTGTCGAATTCGTCGGTCAGGCGCAGGACCCGGGGTCCGTCGCCATCGGGGATTTCCGCGCCGGTGGCGGCGTCGAGCACGATGATGTTCGGCGGGGCGGGCAGGCCGGGCCCGGCGGACCGGTTCACCAGCAGCAGGTGGTCCTGGGCCGGGTTGTGGGCGAGCCCGCGCTGGGTGTTGTTCTGGTCGACGTAGGCGCGCTGTCCGGCCGGGATGGTCCAGGCCGGCGTCAGGACGGCGGTGTCCACGCGGGGCAGCACGGTGAGTGGGGCCGGGTTGCTGGTCACGGCACCGGCGGGGTTGGTGACGCGGACGGTGAAGACGGCACCGGTGTCCGCCATGCTGACCGGATCAAGCACATGGCTGCTGCCGTTGGCCTGCGGGAGTTCCACGCCGTCGCGCAGCCACTGGTAGGCGAGCGGCGGAGATCCGGAGGCGGTGACAAAAAAGGAAGCCTTCCATCCGTCGAGCACCGTGACGTCGGCCGGTTGTCCCGAGGGCGGGCCGGCCGCGATCGAGGGCGGGACCAGGGCGGGCTTGATGTCGTAGGCCACCAGGGCGTTGTTGGTGTTGAGCGAGTAGAAGCGGGGGAATGCCGGAATGCCCCCCTGACCGGGGATCTGGGCACCGCTCGCCACAAAAAAGTCGGCCGCCCCGACCAGATTGCCATTGGCGGTCTGGGTGAAAAACGGCTGGGACTCGACCAAGGATGGCGAGCCGCCCGCGGTATTGATGGCATACACCTGGCTTGAACCGGGGCTGCCTCCGTCGGCGGCCGGTCCCGCCACCGCTCCTCCCAGGTAGCGGCCGTCGCGCGAGATCGCGATCGGCCGGATTCCGGCGGCGATGGCGTCCGGAGCGGGGGCGGTCCCCGTGTAGGCGGTGGTGCTGACCAGCGACCAGGTGTCGGTCCGCACCGCATAGCGATGGAGCGGACTGGCGTTCGTCTTGACGAAAACGGTCACAAGCGTGAGCGACTCCGCCTGGGGGGTGGCCGGGTCATCGTAGCCGGTCACATCCGGCCCGAACGCGACTCCCAAAATGTCCGGCGGACCGGTGATGCCGATCGCATGGGTGTTGAAGGTCAGGCCGTCGAAGGTGTCGAACAGGGCGATCTGCAGCGGGGCGGCCGAGCGGCCGCCAGCCACGAGCAGGGTGTTCGCGCCGGCTCCTTTGGCGTCGAAGGCGTCCCCCCATCGCCGGGCGGTGTCGGGCGTCGGGTTTCCGGACGTTTCAAGGCCCTCCGGCGGCCAAGCCACGGTTCCGACGGCGGCCCCCGCGGGCGGATCGGCCCCGTCGGAACCATCGTGGTCCCAGCGGTAGATTTTGAAATTCTGTGGGCGCCCGGCGGTGACCACATTGCAGGCATAAATGACCCCGTCGTCCCCGGCGCGGACATGGCTGAGGGGCACGTCCACCGAGGTGGTGGCGATCGCGGAGGCGTCGAGGGGATGTCGGAACCGGCCGTCCGAATCGAGGACATGCAGCGCGCCGCTTCGGTTGCCGACGATCACATGGCCGTTGGCGGGGTTGGCCGCCACGCCGCGATTCGGGCCGGTCGTGCCGCCAGCGAACCAGCCGTAGCCGGTGAAGACAGTCTCCGGCGTCAGGCCGGCGGGCAGGGGCAGGGAGGCGGCATCGGTGCCTTCCGGGACCACGGCCCAAGCGGGCTGCATTGTCTGGGCCCGGGCGGGGGTGGGCGCAAAGGTCACGGCGGCGAGAGCGGTGGCCGCGGTTTTCAGGATGGTTTTCATGTCGGAACGCGGGGTTGCCTGCAACGCCTGCCGGTGATGGAGCCGCCATGCCGTGCCTGAAGAGTCTTTGCCCAGGGGGGAACCGGTATTCAACCCTTAAACGCGCCCTCCGGCTGGCCGGTTGAGCGGAGGGGCATTGTTCACCCTGCGGGCGGCGGGGGCTTTATCGGATGATGCGAACCGGCGTGCCCGTTTGCACCCACTCGAAGAAAAACCTGGCCGGGTTGCCCTCGTTCAGCGGCACGCGGATGCAGCCATGTGAGGCGGGATAGGCCGGCACGCTGGTGAAACCGTGGATGAAGACGTGGCCGTTGACCTGTACGCTCCAGGGCATCGGCGCGTGATGGTAGCGGCTTGAATAATGCATGCGCGCCCGGAACGGGCCGGCGCGGAAATCGCCCGCCGGGGTGCTGCCGCGTTTTCCCGAGCTGACGCGCGTCTGCAGGACCAGCCGCGACCCCTGCCAGGCGAAGAGCCGCTGTTTGGACAGGCTGATTTCGACCCGCTGGACGCTGGCGGCGAGGGTGAAGCGGTGGCTCCCCCGCCTGACCTCCGTCGCCCCGCCGCCTTCCCGCGGCACCACCACCGCTCCCCATTGCTGGAGGTCCAGCGTGCTGGCCAGTTCCGCGCCGTCGGTGAAACGTCGGAGCGATTCCGGCGGGACGACCGTGCCATTGACCGTGGTCACCGCTCCAGCCTCGTCGCGCTCCACTTTCCAGCGCAGTTCCCGGGCCGCTTCTTCCACCGGCAGATAGAGGCGGCCCGGCTCGTTCTGAAAGGTGACCGCCTCGAGGGGGAGTTTTTCGTCGGCGCAGGCCAAGCGGGCGGTCAGCAGGCTGACGGTCAGGAAAATCCAGGCCCCGCACCGACCGCTCCAGCTCATGGGGAGGAGATGAATCATCGGGGCATCATACTCTTTCACGGGTTCCCGCAACTGGCACCCATCGGCCATCCCCGACCACGACGCGCTTGCCATCGCCGCAGGCCGGACTATCGGCCCGCCATGCATGCGCGGTCTTTGGCGGACGAAGAAGAGGCGATCGCTTTCGGGCGGGAGCTGGCGGCGGGGCTGCGCCCGGGCGCGGTGGTGGCGCTGGTGGGCGTGCTTGGAGCGGGCAAGACGCATGTGACCAAGGGCATTGTGGCCGGTCTCGGCCACCCGGGCGAGGTGACTAGCCCGACGTTCACGCTGGTCCACGAATACACCGGCCCGGGCCTGCGGCTGCCGGTGTTTCACTTCGATTTCTACCGACTGGAATCGGCCGCGGAGGCGCTGGCCCTGGGTTGGGACGATTACCTGGAGGCGGGCGGTGCCTGCGTGGTGGAATGGGCGGACAAGTTTCCCGAGTTGATTCCTCCCGGCGCCCAATGGTGGCGGTTGTCGGTGCTGGTGGAGGGCGGGCGCAGGGCGGAAGAGCTCGCGTCCAGCCCGCCGCCATCGCCCGTTGGCGAGGACCGCCCGCCCCGCGCCGTGGATCCGGCGGCCGGTTGAACAATCTCCGACCGCCTCACCCCACCGCCCGCTCCGCTATTTGACCATGACCATCCTCGCCCTCGAAACCTCGACCAGTTGCGCCAGCGTGGCGGTGTGGCGTGACGGAGCGGTGGTGCGCGAGTGGGGGTTCCGCTCCGAACGGGCCCACAACTCCCTGCTGTTCGCCCCGCTGGAGGAGGCGCTGGCCCTCGCCGAACCGGATCTGATCGCGGTCGGCACCGGGCCGGGCAGCTACGCCGGGGTGCGGGTGTCCATTTCCGCCGCGCTGGGGCTGGCCATGGCCAAAAATGTGCCGCTGGTCGGCTGGCCGTCGCTCACCGCTTTTGACCTTCCCAGCGACGGATGGGCCATCGGGGATGCGCGCCGGGGCGGCTTTTTCCTCGCGCATCTTGTCGGGGCGCAGGTCGCCGGCACCCCGGAAATCGTGGACGCCGGCGAGCTTATCGGCCGCTTGAAGGGGCTCAGGGTCTGGACGTTCGATGACACCGCGGGCGTGCCGGAGGCGGTCCTGGTCAAGCCGTCCGCGGGCTGGCTGGCCCGGCGGGTGGCCGCCTTGCCGGAGTCCGTGCGGGCCGCCCTCGCGACGGCCACTCCGGAGCCGCTGTACCTGCGCGCCCCCTTCACCACCACTCCCGGGCCGCGGATTAGCGGGTGATTTCGTTTGACCGCCGGGTGGGAATGGCCAGTCTGTTTGCCCTTTTCCCGCCTTGTGGGCCACGGAAATATGCATCGCCACACCATCTCCGTCCTCGTCGAAAACAAATTTGGCGTCCTGGCCCGCGTGTCCGGGATGTTCAGCGGACGTGGGTTTAATATCCACTCGCTCAACGTCGGACCCAGCCACGACCCCACCATCTCCCGCATGACCCTGGTGGTCAACGCCAAGGACGAAAAGGTGGTCGACCAGATCATCAAGCAGCTCGACAAGCTGATCGATGTCATCACCATCATCGATTTCCGCGATGGTGAATCCGTCGAACGCGAACTCGTTCTTCTCCAGGTCAGCGTCAATTCCAAGACCCGCCCTGAGGTCATCGAGCTTTGCACCATCTTCCGGGGCAAGATCATCGATGTCGCGCCGGACGTGCTGACCATCGAAATCACTGGCGACACCGGCAAGGTGGAGAAGTTCATCCAGCTCATGGACACCTTCGGCATCAAGGATCTGACCCGCACCGGCAAGATCGCCCTGCCCGTCGCCACCGGTCTCACCCGCAAGATCATTTCGACCTAGCGGCGGCGGGCCGTCAGCATCCGCCGGTCGACGGCCAGCCTCCGGCGGTCGCACCCTTTTCGTTTACCACTCTCACCCTTCATTCCCCGACTTTATTATGGCCAAAATCTACACAGACAAAGACGCCGACCTCGGCGTGTTCAAAGGCAAGACGCTTGCCGTGCTCGGCTTCGGCTCCCAAGGCCATGCCCACGCGCTCAACCTGAAGGAAAGCGGTGCGCACGTCATCATCGGCCTGTATCCCGGGTCCAAGTCGCGGGACGTCGCCAAGAAGCTCGGCTTCGAGGTCTATGACACCGCCGAGGCGGTCAAACGGGCCGACGTCATCATGGTCGGCCTGCCCGACACCAAGCAGCCGGCCGCTTACAAGAAGGACATCGAGCCGAACCTGACCAAGGGCAAAACCCTGCTCTTTTCCCACGGCTTCTCGATTCATTACAAAACGATCGTGCCGCCGAAGGACGTGAACGTGATCATGGTCGCTCCGAAGGGCCCGGGCCACATCGTTCGCCGCCAGTTCGTCGAAGGCAAGGGAGTGCCCGCCCTGATCGCCGTCTACCAAAACCCCGGCAAGGACGCGAAGAAGATCGCGCTGGCCTGGGCCAAGGGCGTCGGCGGAACCCGCGCGGGGGTGCTCGAAACCGATTTCAAGGAAGAGACCGAAACCGACCTCTTTGGCGAGCAGACGGTCCTTTGCGGCGGCGCGAGCGCGCTGGTCCAGGCGGGATTCGAAACGCTGGTCGAGGCCGGCTATTCCCCGGAAATGGCCTACTTCGAGTGCCTGCATGAGCTCAAGCTCATCGTCGATCTGATGAATGAGGCCGGCATCGCCGGCATGCGCTTCTCGATCTCCGAAACCGCCAAGTGGGGCGACGTCTCGGTCGGACCGAAGATCATCGACGCCGGCGTCAAGAAGCGTATGAAAGCCGCGCTCAAGGACATTCAGAACGGCAAGTTCGCCAAGGGCTGGATCAAGGAATACGAAGGCGGCTACAAGACCTACAACAAGCTGCTCAAAGAAGGCGAGAAGCACCAGATCGAAAAAACCGGAGCCAAACTCCGCGCCCTCATGCCCTGGGTGAAAAAGCGCGACATCAAGGGCCAGCAGGCCAGCTACAGCTAGGCCTCGTTGGGTCGACTGCCAGGCGGCGACGCTTTGATTTCCCAAAGGCCGGTGGATCAACTCCACCGGCCTATTGTTTTCTTTCGGGACATGGCGAGCAGTCGACGTTGCTACTTATTCGAATGCTACGACACGGTGCTACCCCCGGGCCCGCGAGACGGCGCACCCGGAAGGGCAGGGCTTGCGCATGAGTAATTCTACTTTGTCGGGCTCCGGTGTGGCAACAACTCCACTGTCCACTCAGGAGCCCGACAAAGTAGAAGTAAATCCGAGCAAGGAATTCCACGGCGAATGGAATTATGAAATAAAACGGCACTCATGTGATTAGTTTATTTATTTTCGCGGCCTTAGCGGCAATAATGGCTTCAATCCGGTAGAAAGACTTTGCCGCCGCCGGAGCGGGGTCCGTCCACGACGTGGTCGAGCCGACGGAGGCCGGGATGTCGGTGGCCGAGGGACTCCATGAGACCAGATCCGGGGAGCGCCAAACCGGGCCAGCTCCCATGAGTCGGGCATGCCGTCGCGGTCGCTGTCGGTAGGGTTTTCCGGATCAGGACCGATGACGAGCGGGCTCCAGGATGCCGGATTAAGGAAGTAGGCATCGGCCCACGCGGTGCTTTCAAAGACCGTAGTCCGGTCGAGATGCGCGATGAAGGCGCGGACCGTGCGGCCGCCCCATTCGGCAATGCCTCCGCGCGCTTGGTTGGCCGGCGTCGTGGCGGGCACGCGACTGGCAATGAATGATCCGGAGGGGACGTTCAGATTGGCCGTCCGGATCGTCGTGGCCGAGGAGGGTGAGCTCTCCCCGTTTGCCTTCCAAAAGGCCGAGCTTTCGTCCGTGATGAGGAGCCGGTCCACCTCCGTGCCCGTTTTCCAATCTTCCACCTGGGCGAGCAGGGGTACGGCGGTGGCCAACAGAAGGAAAAGACGGGACAAAACGAACTCCGCCGGATGGCTTGGGCACCAAGGGAGCCGGCATTTCCAGACTGGCATGTTTGGAAGTGGATCTACTGTGTTCATGTGCGCGTCTGGGTTGAGGCTGAGTTGAAGGATGACCTGCTTTGCTTTTGTCAGAGTGCTAGGAACTTCTGTCTGATCGGAATTTGCTTTGAGGGAGCGGCTCAATCAGCCCTCATGCCGAGTTTCCTCAGTTTTGAGCCAAATTTGCCGCGATGGGGGCGAGGACGCGCCAGTCTGTCGCACGAAAGTCGCTTCCTTCAATGGCGCGCTTGCTGAGCCGATTGGTGCCAGCGGAAGAGGCAGAAGTTGGGTTCCCTCCCCGGCACTCGGAACCGCATGCGCCCGATCGCCTGTACCTGGACATCATGATGCCGCGGGTCGATGGCTACGCCGCACCCTCGACCAGCACGTCGCGAACCTGCGTAAACGCATCGAACGCGACCCGGCCGCGCCGGACAACATCGAAAGCGTCCGCGGGGTGGGGTACTGCTTTCGGGGATGAGCGTGTCCGGACCGCCCGCGTGGCGTCACTGCGCCTTTTCCAGGCCCTCGATGACGTGGCCCTGGGTGAGGAAGCCTTCGGGGAGCATGATCGGCGGTTTGGAGGCGTCGGCGGGGTAGACGAAGTTGACGGGGATGGCGAAGAGGCCGTTGCGGAAGAGGAACTCGGAAATGACCGGGTCCTCGTTGGTCCAGTCAGCCTTGAGGGTGGCGGCGTTGGTGCGGGCGAAGGCGGCGGTGACTTGATCGGAGCCGGGTGATTTGAAGACGACCTTTTTGTTCACCTGGCAGGTGGCGCACCATTCCGCGGTGAAGTCGACGAAGACGACCCGGCCTTCCTGGCGCAGGGCGGCGACGCGTTCCGGCGACCATTTTTCCCAGACCAGGCCGCCGGGGCCGGCGGCGGTGGCGGACTCGGCGGGCAGTTTGCCGCCGGATTTGACGGCGTATTCGAGTCGTTCGCTGAGTTGGGTGATCTGGTCGTTGAGCGGCCGGGATTCCGGGGTGCTGCCGACGGCGTCGCGGGCGGTCCAGACGGCGGCGGCGACCGCGAGCACGGTGGCGACGAGGCCGCCGCGGCGGGCGGCAGCGGTCCGGTGGGGGGCGGTCCAGCGCCCGTAGATCCAGGCCCCGAGGGCGAGCAGGAGCAGGGCGACGAGCATCAGGGTGAGACCGCCGCGGCCGGTCTGGGCGCCGAAGGAGTGGAGGAAATAAATGACCGTTGCGAGCATCGGGAAGGCCATGGCCACTTTGAAGGTTTCCATCCAGGCACCGGGGCGGGGGAGGTAATGAACCAGCCGCGGAAAGAGCGAGAGGATCAGATAGGGCAGGGCGATGCCGAGGCCGAAAAAGGTGAAGAGGACAAGCGCGAGGGCCGGCGGTTGCCGCAGGGTGAAGCCCATGGCGGCGCCGAGGAACGGCCCGCTGCACGGGGTGGCGACCAGGGTGGTCAGGGCGCCGGTGAAGAACGACCCGGCCAGCCCCTGTTTTTCCATCAGCCCCCCGCCGACGCCGACCAGGCCGGTGCCCCATTCGAAGACGCCGGCCAGATTAAGGCCCAGCAGGAAGAGCAGGGCGATGATGAAGGCCATGAAGCCGGGCGACTGCTGCTGAAACCCCCAGCCGAGCCGCGCGCCCGCCGTGTTCAGGGCGATGAGCACGCCCGCCAGCGCCCACATGGTGACGAGCAGGCCGAGGGTGAAGACGAGGCCGTGGAGGCGCACCTTGGCGGCGTCCTCGCCGGACTGCTGGACGAAGCCCAGCACCTTCAGGCCGAGCACGGGGAAGACACAGGGCATAGCGTTGAGGATCAGTCCGCCGAGGGCGGCCAGGACCAGCGCCCAGAGGAACGTCAGCTCCTTTTGCGCCCCGCCGCTCAGGTCGACGAACTTCGGGCCGGTCTTGGGGATGATCGACTCCATGGCCGCGAGGGTGGCCGGAGGCAGGACAATCGTGCCGTCGGGTGAGGTGGTCGCCGTTTTTGGCTCGTCCGTCCCGGTGGGCGGCACCTCCGCTCCGGCACCGGTGGTCGCCGGCGGCGTGTCCGGCATGAACGGTACGGCCAGCGCGGGTAGCGAGCCGTCGGCCAGCCAGCCCTTGCTGGCCCGGAGAAAGCCAGCCGGTTGGCGGTCGGCGTCGGTCCGTTTCACGCTTACCAAGAACGCACTGTCCTTTTTCTCCACCTGCGGGGCACCGAGCTCCACGGTGTTGGCGCTTTCGAAGAAATAGATGTCGCCGGGATCGGGATTCGCGCCGGCCTGCGGGGTGAGGGTGACGGTCACCGTCTCGGCGGTGGCTTCGGTCCCGACGGTCCATGAATCCGTGACCCTCGCCTGCTGGGCCCGCACGGCGTCGAAAGCCGCCTGCATGGCCGCGTCCGGCTGGGCGGAGGCACCGGCGGTCACGGTCAGCGAGACGTCGCCGGTGGCCCGAATGCAGTTTTGCTCAGTGCATTCGAACCACGTCGCCTTGCCCTTGAGGGTGGCGCTGGTGCCGGCGGTGAAGCTGGCGGGAGGAGTGACTTCGGTCAGCAGCAAGGTGTCGCCATGGTACACATGGCTGGGCCCCGCGCCGTTGTCGTAGAGGTCCGGAATCGGCCAGATGAAGGCACCGGCCTTCCATCCTTCCGGGAGCTGCCAGTCGAGCTTGGTCGCCTGGCCGATGCCCGGGTTGATCCAGTAGGTGTGCACCCCCGGGGGGTGCTGGAGCCGGAGGGCAACGGTGAACGGGCGGCCTGCCTCGGCGACGCGGGCTTCGGTGACCAGGGTGACCGGCACCTGGCTGGGGCCCCCGAATTGAGCCCGGGCCAGAGAGGCCAGGGCGAGCAGGGCCAGGGTGAGGGCCGGGAAAAATCGACAATCCATGAATGGGGTGGTGGGCGCTGAGCGATGAAGGATGGCCATGGCTGGCCGGTGTTATTTGGGGGCGGAGGCGGTGTCCGCGGGATCCTGGACGGGATTGAAGACGATCCGCATGATCGGCTGGTGATCGTCGCCGCTGTCCTTGAGGGTGACCTGGCGCCGGTACGCTCCGATCGGGTAGCCGCCGACCTGGTACTGCACGAGCAGGGGCTCGTAGGTCGTGTACTGCTTGTCGGTGCAGGGTGGGGGCGGGGCGCTGAGGAACTGCTGCACTTCGGCGCGGCCCGGATCGACGGTGAGGTCCGAGACGCCGCCGACGAACTGCCAAAAGCCGATGCTGTCCAGAAAGCTCCCGTCTTTGCGCATGGCGCGGTTGGTGTTCTCGTAGTCGCTTTTGCCGAGGGCGGCCCAGACCGCCACGCCGTCGAAGATCGGAGGGAGGACCTGGCCATACTGGTCGAGCACGGTGAGCGACACGTCGTGCAGGCACATGGAGGCGAGGCGGGCCTCGGGGTGGGAGACGGCAGCCTTCGGGGCGGTCCGCATGTTGAGCGCGCGGTTGACCAGTCCGGGGTTGGCCGGGCCTTCGTAGAGCGTTTCGCCCTGCAGTTTCAAGAGGGTGGGCACCGACACCCGGACCGGGAGGGATTTGGAGGCTTTCACGGTGTCGCCCTGGCGCAGGGTCACGGTGAGGAAGAGTTCGCTGGTGTCGAAGGTCGGGCGCAGCCCGAGCACCCGGAGGTGGAGGATCAGGGCGGTGGCGGCGTCCTCGGTTTTGACCAGTTCGACGGCGGCGTGGTCCTGGTCCCGGCCGGTGATTTCGGCGGAGGTTTTGAGGGTTTCCGCGCTGCGGTTCTGGATGGTCACGGTCACGGGCACGCCCAGCGGCTCGCGTTCGCCGCGCGCATTGACCTCAAGGTGACCGGTCCGCACCTCGCTGACATCCAGTCCGATGGCCAGGTCGGGTTCCCGCAGCGGGTCGTCCTCGCCGCGCGCGGCGGGCCCGGCTGCCCCCAGGGCCAGCAGGCACCAGGCGAACCAGGGAAACAGGCGGAGGATGGGGCGCGGTGCGGTCATGTTCATGGCAAGCGAGCCCGGGTCCGGCCGCTGTCTAGCGAATACCGCCGGCGGCTGACGCTTTTGCCGGATCGGCGGTGGCCGGCCTGGATGGGGCGGCCCTGTGTCCGGGGAGGGAGGACGCGGTTTACAGCCCGGCCAGGGTCGCGCGGGCTTTTTCCTTGGTCGCGGCGTCGTCTTTGTACCGGACGGGCAGGGCGATGGCCTGTTGCAGGGCGGTGCGGGCTTCGGCCGTTTTGCCTTCTTCGGCGAGGGCGTGGCCCAGGCCCAGCCAGCTGGCGGCGCGGCCGGGGTTCAGGGCCAGGGCGCGGCGGAACGACCGGATGGCCTCGAGGTTGGAGGCGGGCGGGAGCACGCCGTAGATGACCCGGGCCAGGCCGGCGAGGACCGGATTGAGTGTGGCCAGTCCGTGATGCCAGGCACCCATGACGTAGTGGGCGAGCTCGTTGTCTGGATCGAGCGCGAGGGCCCGCTCGGCGTGGGTTTTGATGAGCGTGGACGCGGCGATCTTCTCCTTGTTGCCCTGGTAGGGCGTGAGCAGGCCGTGGCAGATGGCGAGCGAGACGTGGGCGTTGGCATTCCGCGGATCGGCGGCCACTGCGCGCCGGGCGTACTGGAGCGCCTGTTCGGCCAGCATCTTTCTCCTTCCGGCGTCGGGGGTGTCCTGGATCGATTCGCCCAGCTGTTTGGAAATGCGGTGCAGCAGCTCCACTTGATTGGGCTCGAGCTTTTCGGCCTGCCGGTACACCGCCAGCGCCTCGGTGGTGCGCCGTTCGGCATCGAGCTGGTCGCCCTGCCGGAGCAGCACGCTGAATTGCGCGCGCGCCCCGGCCGGCAGGCAGCAGACGAGCGCGACGGCGAGCACGAGAAGCGGATGGCGCATGGCGGAAACGGGCGTGGGGGTCAGAGTCGCTGGCGGAAAAAGTCAGCCACTTCGGCCAGCTGGGCCGCGGTCAGGGGAAAGGCGTGGTTCTGGCCGCTGATGACGACGAGCCGGGATTCGACCCCCAGCTCCTTGAGCCGGTGGTCCAGGGCTCGGCTTTGGGCCACCGGAACGATCCAGTCGTGGTCGCCATGATACATGAGCACCGGCGGCATGGTGCGGCGCGCCCGCTCGACCGGGCTGGCCTCCCGCGCGCGGGCGCGGGTTTGGTGCTGGCCGAAGATTTCGACAAACAGGCTGTTGGTCACGTTCACGCCCTCGTATTTCTTCCAGAGCGCCTCGAGGTCGGTGGGCGCGCTCAGCAGGCAGACCGCCCGGATCTGCGAACGGCCGAGTTTGGCCGCCAGCAGGGCGGCCAGGTGCCCGCCCGCCGATTCGCCGGTGAGGAACATCTGATCCGGATTCAGGCCGTAGCGCGCGGCGTTCTGCCGCAGCCAGGCGAAGCCCGTCTCGCAATCCTCCAGGGCGGCGGGCCAGGGCGCCTGGCCGACCTTCCGGTATTGCACGGTGGCCACGGCAAACCCCTGCTGCGTGAGGTCGCGCAGGTGGAAATTGAAGTCCTTGGTGCCGTATTTCCACGCTCCGCCATGAAACCAGACGGCGACGGGCGCGGGATGCGCGATGTTGGGGATGTAGAGGTCGAGTTTCAGGTCCTTGCCGCCGCGATGGGCATACACGATGTCCCGGTGGACGGTCTCGTTTTTTGGACCGAGGCCGAGCGCGTCGCGGCTCTGGCGCGCGAGCGAGCTGCATCCGGCCAGCCCGAGGCCGGCCAGCAGCAGGGCCATAACGCGTCGCAAGGGAATCATGGTTTAAAAAAACGGTAGTGCGAGACGTGCCACTCGTGGCCGTCCCGATACCCCCATAATTCGGCGCAGGCCATGTAAAAGACGCGCCAGTACGACCACCATTTCAGCGCCTGGTCGGCACCGTAGGTCTGTTCGAACAGCGGCCGGATTTCCGCCTTGTGGGCGTCCATGTTGCGCAGCCAGGCCTCGGCCGTCTGCTGGTAATGCGTGCCGCTGACGCACCAATGGCGTTCGATCCGCAGGTCCTCCTGGAAGTAGAGCAGGAGGTCGTCGCTGGGCATCTGCCCGCCGGCAAAGAAATACCGCGTCATCCAGTCGTCAGGGCCCTTGTCCTCGTAGTGGTAGGCCAGTTCGCGGTGGGTGAAGATGTGGACGAAGAGCTTTCCCCCGGGGAGCAGCCAGCGGGCGACCTTGCGCAGGAGCAGCTGGTAGTTCTTCATGTGCTCGAACATTTCCACGCTGACGACCCGGTCGAACCGCTGGTCCGTCTCAAAAACATTCATGTCCTCGGTCACGATGGTGAGGTTGGTGAACCCCCGGGCGGCGGCGGCCGCGTCGATGTGTTCCTTCTGGGTGCGTGAGTTCGAGACCGCGGTGATCCGGGCGCCGGGATAGTGCTCCGCCATCCAGAGCGAGAGCGAGCCCCAGCCGCAGCCGAGTTCGAGGATGCGCTGGCCGTCGGCCAGGTCCGCCCGCTCGCAGGTGAGCGCGAGCATTTTTTCCTCCGCCTCGTCGAGCATGGTCACGCCGTCGGTCCACCAGCCGCTGGAGTATTTCAGGCGCTTCCCCAGGCAGAGCTGGTAGAATCGCGTCGGCACCTCGTAGTGCTGCTCATTGGCGGCCTGCGTCTGCTCGGCGATGCCCCGCCTTTTGAGGTCGGCCACATGATCGAGCAGGGCGGCGCGCTGCGCCTCCACGCCCGGCCGGGTCTTCTCGCGCAGGGTTCCGGCCAGCAGCCGGCGGATGCCCAGGCGGATCAGGGCGTCGGGGAGGAGATTGGCCTCGAGCAGATGGTCTGGAGTGATCATGCGGATTTTTTGGGAAACCAGGGGATGAAGGCGCTGGTGGCGCGTTGGTACTCGCGGTAGGCCTCGCCGCGGGTGCGGAGCGAATGGGCCTCGGTCAGTGCGACCCCGGTGACCTTGAGCAGAAAGTAGAGCATGAGCAGCGGGCAGACGATGGTGATCCACCCGTGGGGCGAGCCGAGGGCGACGAGGAAAAAACCCCACCAGACCATGCTTTCGAAGAAGTAGTTGGGATGCCGGGAATAGCGCCAGAGGCCGGTCGCGCAGACGCTGCCCCGGTTGGCGGGGTCGGCCTTGAAGCGGCGCATCTGGGCGTCGGCCAGGGCCTCGCCGAGCAGGGAGAGGGCGGCCACGGCGAGGCCGGCTATCTCGACCGTCGACAGTCCGGCCTCGGTCTTGAAGGCGACGAGCAGGAAGGGGAGGGAAAAAACGACGGCGACCAGCGCCTGCAGCTGGAAGAAGGCGAGAAACATCCACGGCCCGGGCCAGCGCCGGCGCAGGGTCTCGTAGCGCGGGTCCTCCTGCGGGTGGTGGGCGAGCACGCGCCGCAGCAGGTAGGTGCCGAGCCGCAGGCTCCAGGCCACACCCACCGCCGTCACCAGCCAGGTGCGCAGCGGATCGCCCGGCCCCCCGATCGCATAGAGCGGAGCCAGCACGGCGACGGCGTAGCTCCATGCCACGTCGAGGAATCCGTAGTTTTTCACTCGGACGCTGATCAGCCAGACGATGAAAAAGGCGGCGCAGGCAAGGACGGTGCCGATGGCGAGCAGGGTGGTCATGAGGGGTGACAACGGTTAACGCAGCCGACCCCGCGCGAGGACGCGCAGCGGGGCGCGGGAAAGGAAATACACCGCGGCGGCCGCCACCGGTGCGAGCAGGCACCAGACGGCGATGCCCTGGAGCGCGAGCCGCCCGTAGTCGTGCATGAACTGCCCGAAGTCCGCGGTGAAACGCTCGGAGAGCAGGGGGATCGAGAGCGGGACCGGCGGGGTTTGGAAAAGCCATTCGCCGGCGCGGTAATACGGGATGAGCAGCGCCAGCTGCAGCGGGTAGGCGGCGTAGTTGACGAGCTGGATCGCCGGCTGGTTTAGCCGGAAGACCACGGCGGCCAGTCCGCAGAGCAGCGTGGCGCTCCCGAGAATGGGAAAGCAGCCGAGCACCAGCCCGAAGGCGATGGTCAGCGCGAGTTTTTCCGGGGTGACTCCCTGGCGGAGCTGGGCCAGCAGGGGGGATGCGACCCGGCGCTGCCAGCATGTCGGCTGGGCCGGTGTCTCCCCGGTCCGGGCGGCTGGTACCGCGGTGCCCGGGACGCGGGCCGGGCGCGGCGCGCCGGCGGCCGATGAGGGTGGCGGCCTCATGTCTCGCGGAGCAGGAGTTTTTCGATCGGCGCGTCGGCGGGCAGCCGGAAAAGTTTGATCAGCAGGTAGACGGCCATGGCGATGTTTCCGAGCAGGCAGATGCCGGCGAGCCAGGCGAGGCGGGCGGGCCAGGACCGTTCCTTGTAGGCGACCCAGAGCCAGAACGTGAAGAACGCCAGGTAGGTGTCGACGAGGGTGGCGATGAACCACGGATGCGTGGCCACGGCGCGGGGGGTTTCCCAGAGCGCCACCACCGTGCTGGCCCAGCTGGTGGTGCCCACGATGGCGGCCAGAAACAGGAGGAAGACGAGGCGCAGGGTCGGGATCATGAGCGGGGCAGGGGTGAGGCTCCCGCGCGCAGGAGCGGGTTGTTCGGGCGGGTGTAGGTGGCGTGGACCACGCTGATGTTCCGCATGGCGAAGGCGGCCTCGCAGTACTGCAGGTAGTAGTTCCATTTGCGGATGAAACGATCATCGAAGCCGAGGTCGCGCACGTCGTCGATCCGCCCGTTGAAGGTGCCGTGCCATTCCCGCAGGGTGCGGGCGTAGTCGAGACCGAGGTCGTTCAGGCGGTGCAGGAAAAGATCTCCGGTCCGGTGCAGGGCCTCGTTGACCCGCCCCATGCTGAGCAGCAGGGAGCCGGGGAAAATGTGCTTTTGAATCCAGTCCACGCCGCGTTTGAGCTGGGCGTGCCGCGAATCGGGCACGGTGATGAACTGCAGGGCGACCAGGCCGTGCGGGGCCAGCACCTCGTGGATCTTGGAGAAATACGTCTCGAGATACCGGTCGCCGAGCGCTTCCATCATTTCGATCGAGGCCACTTTGTCGAAGGTGCCCTCGATGTCGCGGTAGTCCTGGAGCCGCAGGTCGATGCGGCCGGCCAGGCCTTCGCGGTCGATGCGGGCTTTGGCGAAGTCGAACTGGCGCTGGGAGATGGTGACGGTGGTGATCCGGCAGCCGTGGTGCCTGGCGGCGTGGCAGGCGAAGCCGCCCCAGCCGCAGCCGATCTCCAGCAGGTGGTCCTGGGGCCGCAGCCGCAGCTCCCGGCAGAGCGCCTCGTATTTGGCATGCTGGGCCTCCTCCAGTGGCTGGGCGGGCGACGAAAAAAGCGCGCTGGAGTAGGTCATCGACCGATCAAGCCAGAGCTGGTAGAAGTCATTCCCGAGGTCGTAGTGTTCGGCGATGTTGCGGCGGGCGGTGGTTTTGTTGTTTGGCCGCAGGAGGTGGCGGGCGCGATTCCAACCGCGCAGGATGTTGAGCGAAAACGACCGGATTTTCGAGCCGCTGAGGGCCGGGGTGTTGTCGAGGTTGTGGATGGCCCAGGCGATGACGCGTTCGATGCTGTCGGTCTCCCAGTCGCCGTCGACGTAACTTTCGCCGAAGCCGACATCGCCGAAGAGCACGACTTTGTGGAAGAAGGCGTCGTTGCGCACGCGCAGGGTGGCGCAGATTTCGCTGCCCGGGGTGCCGATGATGCGCGCGGTGCCGTCGGGCAGTTCGAGCCGCAGGCACCCGGCGGTCATGCGGCCCAGGGCACGCAGGACATGGCGCTCGTGAAAGCTCCGCGCCCCGGTGGCGAGACCGGCGGCGGTGGTGACGGTGACGGTCGAGTCGTTCATGGTTTCTTTCCGGAGAGTGAGGCGTGGCGGTTGAAGACGTCGCGCTGAAGGCCGGCGCGGGCGGCTTTGGCGTGCCAGGGCAGGCGTTTGAGCCACAGGAGGAACGCGTGCCAGTGGATCAGGGAGACCACCTTGAGCGTGACCAGCGGGCATTTTAGCGTCGCCCACCACAACCGTGCGGTGGTCAGCGGCCGCCGCCGTCCGCTCAGTGCGCTGAGGAGCACCGGCCGCCCGCCATCGCGGTCGTCGATGTGGATGTCGAGGTGTTCGCCGGGGACCTTGAGCTTGAAGTCGAAGCACAATTCCAGCCCGGAGAACGGGGAGACGTAGAAATGTTTCGGGGTGAGGAGGTGGAAGGATCCGTCGGGCCGCGGGTCGCGCAGCAGGTACGGCTTCATTTCGCCGAAGGTGTTCCCGACCTGGACCACGGCGCAGAGCGGCGCGCCGGTGCCGGCCTCGTGCACGAAATAGAACGACACCGGATTGAAGATGTGGCCGAAGACGCGGGGCAGCGTGAGCAGCGTGACCCGCAGCGCCGCCGGGTCGGCGGGCAGCGGGCACCCCTGGTCGACGATCCAGGCGAGCATGTTTTCCTTCAGCGGTTTCGTCTCGTAGCCGGGCAGGGTGAGGTGGTCGCGGTCGCGGAATTCATACGCATTGCGGCGGTTGTGCGAGAATCCGCGTACGCGCCGCGAGACCTCGCCGAGTTCATCGAGGTCGAGGGCGAGCATAAAAATGTGATGCTGGAACTGGTGCACTTTTGGCGAGAGCCGGTGGTGCATGACCGCGCACTCGTAGAGCGCGGAGCGGAGCGCGCCGTGGTCGGGAGCGGGGGTGCCGGGCCGCGCGTCCACTGCTGGGGGGTGCCGGGTCAGGCCCATAAGATCTCTCCGGTGAAGGCGCGCGCGCACTCCAGGGCGCTGGTGAAACCGTCTTCGTGAAAACCGTATTTGAACCACGCGCCGGCGAAATAGGTCGTCTGGCCGGGCGCGAGCCGGTTGAGTTGCGGCAGCTCCCGCTGCGCGCGGATCGCCCCGAGGGTGAAGAGCGGGTGTTCGTAATCGATTTCGCGGAGCACCTTCCGCGGGTCGACGCGGCCGCGGCAGTTGAGCGACACGAAATACTGCTCGCGCTCGGAGACTCCCTGGAGGCGGTTCATCCAGTAGTGGGTTTCGGGGCGGGTCGAGCCGTCCGGGGCTTGGGCGATCCGGTAGTTCCACGACGCCCAGCAGCGGCGGGTGCGCGGCATGACGCTGGCGTCGGTGTGCAGGGTGGCGGTGTTCGGCTGGTAGGCGAACTCGCGGAGCAGGCGCGATTCCATCGCGGTGGGATCGGCGAGCAGCCGCAGCACCTGGTCGCCATGGCAGGCGAGGATGATTTTGTCGAAGACGGAGGTCGAGCCGTCGCTGGCCAGGACCTCGACTTTCCCCTCCCGGCGGGTCACCCGCACGGCGGCGCGGCCGGTGTGGAGGCGGTCGCGAAACGGCGGGATCATTTTGGCCACGTAGCTTTGGGCACCCCCACAGACCGTCCACCATTGGTGCTGGGTGATCAGGCCGAGGAAGCCGTGGTTGTGCCAGAACCGCAGCAGGGTGAGCGCGGGGAATTCGGCCATTTTCTCCGGCGGCGTGCTCCAGACCGCGCTGCTCATCGGGACCAGGTAGTGGTCCATCATGTCGGGGCCGTAGCCGCGGGCCTGGACGTATTCGCGCACTGTCATTTCCGCCCAGCGCGGGTCGTCGAGTGCGGGCACCGCCTCGGCATTGAAGCGGTTGATGGCCTTGAGCAGCCGCCAGTGGCGCGGGCGGAGCAGGTTGCGCCGCTGGCCGAAGAGCAGGTTGAGGCTGCCTCCGTTGTATTCCAGTCCGGTCGGGGTGTGCTGCACACTGAAGGACATGTCGGTCATTTTGGTCTCCACCTCCAGTTCCCGGAAGAGCCGCGTGAGGTTCGGGTAGGTGGCGTGGTTGAAGACCATGAACCCGGTGTCGATCGGCACGTGCCGGCCGTTTTCGTCCACGGTCACGGTGTGGGTGTGGCCGCCCACATGGTCGCCCGACTCATAGAGGGTGAGGTCGGTCCGGGCGTGCAGAAAATGCGCGCACCCCAGGCCCGCGATGCCCGATCCGATGATGGCAAGGCGGGTCATGGCAGGGGCGGGGCTTCAGGCGTCAGGAGAGCCTGACGCGCCGGGCGGCGGCAGTAGGCGGATAATCGAAACATCCAAGGAGAACGGCTAGCAGAAAGATCAGATGCGGGGCGAGGCAAAAAAAGCACGATCGCATGATCGGGTGCGGTGGGCGGGCCGCCCCCGCTCCGAACCGGTGCTGCCAGCGCAGGCCCCCTGGTGGCGCGGTCAGCGGCCCCGGTCCGATGGGGGCCCCGGTCCGATGGGGGCCCCGGCCGAGCCGGAGCCGGCCGCCCCTAGCTGCCCCCGGAGGCGGGTTGATCGCGGACCTGCGGAACTTTGGCGAACTTGGACGGATCGTAGCCCTGGGCGGCCAGTCGTTGCAGGATGCTTTGATAGACCGCGTCCGGCAGGGTTTTTTCGCGGGCCATGATCCAGCCGTATTTCCGCGAGGGGTGGCCGATCACGGTCCACTGGTAGTTCGGATCGAGGTCGATGATGAGATAGGCGACCTTGACCAGCGGCAGAAACCGGACGCGCCACTCGGCATTGGTGTCGGTGTTCACCACCTCGGCGGTGAAGTCGAAGCGCTTGAGGGGGGCGTCGAACGACTTTTTCCGGAAGAGGAACGAGTTGGCGATGGTGCCGTCGGGGCGCAGCGCGTAGCTTTCGACGGAGTCGACGTTCCCCCGTTCGGCGAAATACGGGATGTTGGCGATGACGCGCCAGTCCCCCATGAAGCGTGGGAGATCCACCTTGGGGACGGTGCGGAGCGGATGAGCGGGCATGCGGTGGGTGGGTGGGTGGGGGTGGGCGGACGGGCGAGAAGGGGCGGACGAGGTGGCGCACGATGACAGGCCGATCACCGCGACCAAGGCGAGGATCAGGCGTGCCGGCCGGCCGGCTTTGAGGATCGGAAGCATCAGGGTGAGAGAACGCGCAATCCAGGAAAAGGGATGCCTCCGAAGGCGGGCGGGGGGACCAAGGCCGGGGCGGGCTCAGGGCGCGGCCGGATGCCGGGTGCGGACGGCCGCGCCCGCGTTCAGGGGAAAACCCTGATTTTTCCCTTCGCCAAGCTCGTTTTGTCTGCTTATTTAGCCAACCCCATTCCCAGACCAACCCCCGCTATGTCCGCCGCCGCCCCGGTTGCTCCCGCGACCCTGCCCGCCCCGTCCGCCGTCCCTGCTGAGCCCGTTGAACCGAGGCTCACCAAAAAAATCCTGACCGCCGACCACCCGACGTGGTGCCCCGGTTGCGGGGATTTCGCGGTTCTGGCCAGCTTTTACAAGGTCCTGGAGAAGCTGCAGCTGCCTCACGAAAAAATCGTGTGTGTGGCCGGCATCGGGTGTTCCTCGCGCTTTCCTTACTTCGTCAACAGCCACGGCATCCATTTCATCCACGGCCGCGCCCTGCCGCTGGCCACCGGGATCTCGCTGAGCCGGCCGGACCTGCACGTCTTCGCCTTCGGCGGCGATGGCGACGGTTTCTCTATCGGCGGCAACCACCTGAACCACGCCGCCCGCAAAAACATCCGCCTCACCTACGTGGTCATGGACAATTTTGTGTACGGCCTGACCAAAAACCAGACGAGCCCAACCTCGCCCGTCGGCCGCAAATCGAAGACCGACCCGCAGGGGAGCTTCGACCGGCCGATCAACCCGATGAAGCAGCTCCTCGCCACCGGGGCCTCCTTCGTCGCCCGCACCCACGCCACCCAGGTCGCGCACATGAACCAGATGTTCGAGCGCGCCATCCTGCATGACGGGTTCTCCGTGGTCGAGTGCATGAGCGAGTGCACGATGTTTTATCCCGGTGCCTTCGATGACGCCGTGCCCCGCAAGGGCGGTGTCTTCGACACCATCGACGAAACCCAGCACGACACTTCCAGCGACATCGCCGCTTGGGGCCTCGCCGACCTGCCCGCGCCGGGAAAATACGGCGTGTTCTTCCAGACCACCCGCCCGACCAAAAACGCCATGGAGCGCAACTACATCGCCGAGACCAAGGCGAAGCTCGGCGGGGCCAGCCAGAAAGAACTGCTGCGCAAGCGGTTCGAGGCGATGCGGTAAAACCGGGCGCGGCGGAGGGCTGCTGCCGGGAAGGCGGGAGGCCTAAAGGGGGCTTTTCCGCCGTCGCGAAGCCCTGACTCTGAGCGTTCTCCGTTGGTTGACCGCTCATTTTCAGGGTGGTGCTCTGGATGTGGTCAGCTTCGGTCCTGGGCCCGGGAAGACGCGGCCGAAGCCTCCGGCTGGGTTGCTGGGCGCGCCGAGGCCGGCCTCCCTCGCCTCGTTTTGGTCCTTCGCCCCCCTCCCGTTGCGCCTGCGGTCCTCGGCGAAGAACCGCCCCTCCGCCCGACTCCGGCTTGCCATCGCGGCCGGTCGCGGGTAAAAAGCCGGCTCTGTCGGAGCGCGTTTCTCCTCAACTCCCCATTCGAACTCACCAAATCCCGCCATGTCCCACACCTACCCCAAACTGCACAACGCCATGTGGCCCGGTCTCGTCGGCAAGGAGCCCGGTACCGACCATCCGCCGATCAGTCTCGACCGCATGCTCGAACTGACGGCCAAGGCCAGCGTGGACGGCCAGAAGTTCGAGGGCGTGGACCTGTTTTTGTTCCATCCGCACATCGATCCGGACGCCTCCGACGACGCGATCCGGGCGATTGCCGATACCATTGCCGGACACGGCCTGGCGGTCGGGTCGCTGGTGGCCCCGGTCTGGCCGGGCACCGTCGGCGGCAGCGCCATGGGCAGCGAGGAGGACCGGAAAAATTTCGTGCTCGCGGTCGAGAAGGCCTGCCGCATCGGCAAGGTTTTGAATGACCACGGCGTGCGCCGCTACGGGGTGATCCGGATCGATTCGGCGAGCGGCGTCGCCCCGTGGGCCGAGGATCCGGCGGGCAACACGAAGAAGATCGCCCAGACGTTCCGCGAGGCGGCCAAGGTGGCTCAGGATCATGGCGAGCGACTGGCCGCCGAGGGGGAGATTTGCTGGGGCGGCATGCACTCGTGGAAAGCGATGCTCGCCACCCTGGAGGAAGTCGGCATGCCGGAAACAGTCGGCTTCCAAGCCGACCTGGCGCACACCTACCTGTACCTGCTCGGCTACAATGCACCCGAGCACGCCCTGCTCCATGAGGGGTACTCGAACGCCGATTTCGAGGCGGCCTACACCACCTTGACCGACGCCCTGCGACCATGGACGATCGATTTCCACGTCGCGCAGAACGACGGCTCGGTCCACGGCACCGGCAGCCACGACAAGACCGGGCGGCATTGCCCGGCCGACGATCCGAACGGCAAGCTCGACATCACCAGCGCTTCCGGCTACTGGCTCAAGGGGGCGGCCGAGCGCGGCATCAAGCACATCTGCTGGGATGGCTGCATGTTCCCCAATGCCAAGCTCGAAGAGCAGGCGACCTGGAACACCATCCTCGCCGCCATGATCAAGGTCCGCGCCGCCCACGGCTGGGCCTGAACTTCAAGGGCGGCCGCCTGACCTCGGCGCGCATTCGCCGGCACGAGGGCGCGCCGCGCCCCCGACCGGCACCCGCCCGGGGGCGGCGAGGGGCGGCGTTCGAGGCCTGGAGGCCGGTCGCCCGCGCCCGTCCCATCCCTCCGCATCACCCGCCCGGGTTCGCCCGTGCCTTTCCTCTGCTTATGACCCCCATTGTCCAAATCTCGCTCGACCTCACCAACATTGATGAGGCCCTGGAAACGGCCGCGATAGCGCTGCGCGCCGGCGTGGACTGGCTGGAGGCGGGCACTCCGCTCATCCTGGCCGAGGGGCTGCACGGGGTGCGGGCGCTGCGAAAGGCGTTTCCGGGCGTGCCGATCGTCGCCGACCTGAAGACGATGGACGGCGGCTACCTGGAGGCGGAAATGATGGCCAAGGCCGGAGCCACCCACGTGGTGGTGATGGCCCGCGCCCACGAGGAGACGGTCAAGTGCGTCGTCCAGGCCGGCCGGGATTTCGGCGTCAAGGTGATGGGCGACAACATGATCTGTCCGGACATGGTCGGGGGGGCGCGGTGGCTGGAGGACCTCGGCTGCGACTACATTGTTCACCACATCGGCTACGACGAACGGCGCGGCCTGGCCGCCCGGGGCGAGCGCATGCCCAGTCCGCTGGACCAGCTGCGCGAGGTGGTGCAGGCGGTTGCCATCCCGGTGCAGGCGGTGGGAGGGCTTTCCCTGGAGCAGGCGGTGGCCTGTCCCTCCCTCGGTGCCCCCTTGGTCGTGCTGGGCGCCCCGCTGACGATCGACGCCGATCAGTTCAAAACTGCCACCGGCGACCTCGAGGGGGCGCTGCGGCTCATCTGTCAGGCCATCAAGCGGCCGGCGGGGAGCTGACTTAAAAGTCGCGATCGACGGCCACGCCCCCGGCGGTTGCGCCCTCGCGGACGATGCAGCGGGTGAGGCGGGCATCGGCCGCGACCCTGGCCCCGGGCCAGACGACGCAGTCTTCGAGCACAGCCCCGGGCTCGATCTCCGCGTCCGGAGAGACGGCGCAGGCACCGCGCAGGGTGACGCCGGCCGGGGGCGGCTCGGGGCGGCTCGGGGCCAGTCGCCGGTGGGCTTCCAGGTACGAGGCGCGGTCGCCGAGGTCGAGCCACAGGCCGTCGTCGCAGACCGCGCCGCCGACGCGGCCGGTCCGGCGGATGATGTCGAGGAATGTGGTGCGGCTGGACTCGATTTTTCCCCGGGTCAGGAAATCGAGGAAGCCGGGGCGGCAGAGGTAGAGGCCGGTGAATTGGTGAGTGGGCTCGAGGCCGGTGCCGAGCAGGTTGCGGAGGTCGCGGACGCGGCCGTGGGCGCGGTCGAAGGCGACGACTTTTTCCGCGCCCTGCGACCGGAGGATGAGGGTGGCCAGGTCGTCGGAGGCCAGATGGTGGTCCAGGGCGGGTGTGAGGTCCAGGGTGGAGAGGATGTCGCCGTTGTAGACCCAGAACGAGATGTCCGGCGGGAGCAGGTCGGCGATGTTGGCGATGCCGCCTGCGGTCTCGAGCAGGACGGGTTCATGGCGCAGGGTGAGTGGCGCCCCGCACCACGCTTTGTCCGGAAATGCTGTATCGTAGGCCTCGTGTTGCCAGTGGGTATTGACGATGAACCGGGACACGCCGGCACCGAGGAGGTGGTCGAAGGCGTGGGTGATCAGCGGTCGATGCCAGACCGGGAGGAGCGGCTTGGGCCGCCGCTCCGTGAGCGGGCGCAGGCGGGTGCCGAGGCCCGCGCCGAGGACGAAGGCATGGGTGGGGGCGGTGGTGTCGGACATGGGGCGGGGGAGCAGAAGCGGGAAGAAACGACCGCCTCCACCAAACACCACCGGACGGCCGCAGGGAAGCACCATCATTTCTGGCCGCGTTTGCCGCTTGCGGGCGGGGAGAAAGTAGGCCACGCGGTGTGACCGCCATCATGCCCCACCCGGACCCCGCCGCCCCGCTTCACCCCGATGACCCATCCGTGCGCCGCCGTCTGGAGGCGGCCCGGGGGTATTGCGAGCTTGGTCTGCCGGCGCTGGCCCGGGACGAGATCGCTCCGTTGCGCACGCCGCTCGGGCATCTGGGCGACGTGATCGAGACCGAGCTGATGATTTTGATGATGGAGAAGCGCTGGATCGAGTCGCTGGCGCTGGCGCTGCGGCTGCAGCGACTGCACCCCGACCACCCAGCCGGCTGGCTGCAGGCGTCCTTCTGCCTGCACGAACTGGGCCGCACCCGCGAGGCGCTCGAACGGCTGGTCTCCGGTCCCCGCGCGCTGCGGGAAGTGCCGCTTTTCCATTATAACACCGGCTGTTATCTGGCGCGCCTGGGCAAGCTCATCGATGCGATGGCCGCGCTGCGCCGCGCCTTCGAAATGGACGGCGAGTACCGCGAAAACGCCCGCAGCGATCCGGATCTGGCCGGTCTGCGCGATCAGCTTTGAGGGTGTCGGTTTCGTCACCTTAAACCCTTTCGTGACGGCGATTTCATGATTGTATGTCAGATCACCACCCACTTGCATGCATACTGTTCTCGTTGTTGACGACGAAGCCGACATTGTCGATCTAATTGCCTTCAACCTGCAGCGTCAGGGATTGAAGGTTTTGACTGCGCGCGACGGTCTCTCCGCCTTCCGTCAGGCCAAGGAAAAGCAGCCGGATCTGATTGTGCTCGACCTGATGCTGCCCGGCCGCGATGGTTTTGGCGTGTTCAAGGATTTGCGCGGCGACACCCGCACCAGCCAGATTCCGGTGATCATGCTGACCGCCCGCGGCGAGCTGGATGACCGGATCACCGGCCTGGAGTTGGGGGCGGATGACTACGTCACCAAGCCGTTTTCCCCCAAGGAGCTGGTGCTGCGCGTGCAGGCGCTGCTCAAGCGCACCAAAAAGGTGGTGGCCGACTCGGTCCTGCGCCACGGGAGCTTCCGCCTGGAACGCAACACCCTGAAGCTGTATCTGGCCGGCCAGCCGATCGAACTCACCGCCACCGAATTCAAACTTCTGCGGCTCCTCATCGAGGCCGGCGGCCAGCCGCAGAACCGCGACGAACTGCTGCGCGAAGTCTGGGGCTATCAGACGGACACCGTGCTCACCCGGACTCTTGACACCCACGTCAAGCGGCTGCGGGAAAAGCTGGGCAGTTTCGCCGAGTGCATCGAAACCATCCGCGGGGTGGGCTACCGGTTCGTGGCCGATTCCCCGGACCAGCCCGCGTGACCCGGCCGGGCCGTTCTCTTTTTCCATGTTCGACACCACCCGCGCTCTCACCATGCCTTCTTCACGCAACGAGCCCGCCGCCGGTCCCGGCGGATCGGAGGGCGCGCCGGACGGGCCCGGGGGAGCGGGAGGAAGGTGGTGGAACGACATTCTCAGCCCGCTGCTGGAGGATTTGGGCGACGCCTGCCTGGTGGTGGACGACCGTTTGGCGGTGATTTTCGCCAACACCGAGGCGCGGGAGCTTTTCCGCTCGCCGCTGCAGCCGGTCGGGCGGCGGCTCTTCGAGGTCTTTACCGACCACCGACTCACCGAGGCGGCCGAGCGCAGTCAGCGGGAAAAGAGCGTGGTGGAGCAAGCCCTGCAGATCGTGATCAACCAGGGCGGCAACGAGCAGAAGAAATACCTGATCTTCTCCGCCGCCCCCATTCAGCTGCCCGGCGACCCGCCGACCAGCGGTTTGCGCATCATCGTCCACGACGAAACCCGGCAGCGCGAGACCGAGCAGATCCGCAAAGATTTTGTCGCCAACGCCAGCCACGAACTGCGCACCCCGCTTTCCATCATCAACGGCTACCTCGAAAACCTCGTCGACGGGGTGATCGACGACCCCGTGATGGTGCAGCGCTCGCTGCTGACCATGCAGAAGCACGGCCTGCGCCTCGCTCGCATCGTCGAGGACATGCTGACCATCTCACGCTTCGAGTCGGTGGGGGAGGAGGAGGCCGCGGATCTGAAACGATCGAGCTTTTCGGCGGAGGAGTGCGTCAAGGACGTGCTCGACCGCCTGCACCCGGTGATCGAGGAAAAGCAGGCCCGGATCGAGCTGGAATTTCCGCCGCCGGAGGCGGGCAGCCGACTGGCGGGCGATCGCTTTTACTGGGACCAGGTGTTTTTTAATCTCATCGAGAACGCCTTGAAGGAAAACCAACAGCAGGGGCTGGTCATTGCGGTGGGACTGCGGCATCTGGACGGCGGCGGGGTTGATCTCTGGGTGCGGGACAATGGCGTGGGTATTCCGCGGGCGGACCTGCCGTTTGTGTTCAAGCGGTTTTACCGGGTGGCCAAGCACCACGGGCAGGAGATCAAAGGCACCGGGCTGGGCCTGAGCATCGTCCGGCGTGCGGTCGAGGCCCACGGCGGCCAGATCACGGTGGACAGCACTCCCGGCCAGCGCACTCAGTTCACCATCACCCTGCCGCCGGGGCCCGGACCCGGACCTGTTTAGAAGGATCTTTTCGCCTTGCGTCGCGTCGCGGACGATGCACATTACCCTCCCCGCTGCCGCACCACACCCGGCAGCTGACCGTCGGGCCGTAGTTCAGCTTGGTAGAACGCTTGCATGGGGTGCAAGAGGTCGTGAGTTCAAATCTCGCCGGCCCGACCATTTTAATAATCAACGAGTTGTGGTGGTGGTAAAATGGAGTGTGACCAGGTGGGTGTGACAATCATGGGCGCGGGGGGCGGGGGCCGCGGTGGGGTTGGCGGGGGCCAGCGGCGCAGGCCGACGGCCTGCAGTAGCTCCTGATGGCGGCGGCCGGAGGTCTTGTTTTCACAGCAGAGCAGCCAGATAATGGCGATCGCAGGGCTGAGGATGATCGCCACTAACAGCCAGCCAAACCAATTGCGCCCGCGGCTGCGCGCCAGGGGGATGACGGCTCCAGACAGGATGAGCCAGAGGAGGAGGAGGTCGAATGCGTCCATGGGGTTAGTCTTGTGGAGGGTCTTCGGCCACGCGGCGGCTGTCCCCGTCAGCAGCAGGAGGGGGGAAGGGGATGACCTTGAGTGTAGCGCGTCGGGATAATCACGGGAGATTTGCTCTGGGTAAAGAGTGGGGATTTGGGGATGGTGGTCACGGAGAGGGCGGGGATATTCGGATTAAGAGTGTGGAGGGAGGACAAAAAAAGGGCGGGGGTGGCGCGGGCCGTGGAGGGCCCGGGCGGCCGCCGCGAGGATTGGGTTTGGGGTGGGAGATTTTGGCGTGGGCGGAGGGGACGAGTTTGATGGCTTGGTGGATGTGATCTGGGTCGATGGAGGAAGCGGCGGCGCGGGCGGCGATGAACTAGGCGGATTGGGCGAGGAGGGTGAGGGTTCTGGGTTTTGACTTCACCCCCGGGAAGTCGGCGACAGTTCGCTTGACAAGCGCAGTTCGGCAGCAACTACTTACGAAGCATTTTCCGGGGGGAATTTGTGAAGTCTTAACTAATCAGCGGCCAGACCGTGCCACTGCCGCAAGGCACGCCGGTGTGGTCGCCAATTTTTCCTACGTCCAGAATTCGGCCTGCTCTGGGAGAAAAAAGGTCGAGTTGTCGGTTTCCCTGTTTAAAATCTGGGCCACAGATGGTTGCGCCTTGGCTCCATTGACGGTCGGTCAAGAACAGGAGGCGGATGTTGCCGGCTTCCGGGGCGAAGGATTTGAGGCGACTCTTGTGTTTTTCCATGCGCTCCAAATCGGTGCAGGCGCGGGCATTGTGGGCGCTGAATATCTCCTGGGTTTTAAGCACCAGTTGCTGATTCTGCGTTTTGCCAAGAAGCAGACGGTCCCAGATCCATCCGTTGAGCCGGAGCGGACGGCTGGCCTGATTCAAAAAGGTCTTGGTGTCGATAATCCGCGGGAGCGGTGCGGTCACACCGCACGGTTCGTATTTTTCGTTGCAGTGCAGGATGATGGCCTCTTGCCGTCAGCTCCTCAGCGCAGCACGGCTTTTTCACGTCCATCCACCATTGATTAGTCTGGCCTCCGGGGGGACGGGCTTTCAGGTGCACCCCAAAGCTCCAGTGACAAATCACCCAGCAAATGCGCCCAATGCGCCCGGTCCCCCCAGCTTCGGCAACCTTGGTGCCCCTGACAATCGTGGCTGGCGGAGAACTTCGGGCTTGAGCGGCATCGGTGACGCGGCACGCTGACGGGTTGAGGAGAAGCCGACTCCGGTAGATTCCCTACGGGTGCTGCCGGTCCTCATTCTTATCAGGCATGGTTGAATCCGCTTTTTCTTCTTCCACCCCGCCTTGGCCGGTTCGCTGGGCGGTGGGTGCCCCCGTGGTGGCTGCGGCCTGTGTGCTGTTTTTCGCGAAGGCGTGGGGGCAGCCGTGGCATGGCCCTTCGGTGGCGGTGGTGGCGGTCATGGCATGGATTTTTGCGGTGCTGGCCCAGTGGGCGGCGCTGCGTCCGGGGGCGGAGCGGATGGCCGCGGCGGCGGCGGTGGGGGCGGCGGCAGCGGTCGCTTTTTATTGGGCCGGATGGCGGCTGCCCCGGGGTCTGGTGCTGACGGGCCTGCCGGTGGCCGCGCTGGCGATTTTCCAATGCCTGCTGGGACTGGGGCGGCATCATCCGCTGCCGTTGCGGGCGGCGGTGATCGGAGGATCGGCCGGAGCCGTCCTGGTGGTGCTGAATGCACCGCTGGACTGGCCGCCGGTGCTGCGGATCGGCTTGGTGGGGGTGGTGGTGGCCGGGGCGGTGTCGGTGTGGCGGGAGGCCGGGCGGGTGCGGGTGGGCGACGGGTCGCAGCGACTGGCCCGGGCCATCATTTTTGCCGCCGGGGTCTGGCTGCCGCTGGTGTGGTGGCGGCCGGGCGCGCTGCTGATGGAATTTTTGCGCTGGGAAAATGCCGCTTTTCTCGCCCTGGTGCTGCTGGTGGCGTGGGCGCGGCCGGGGGCGGGGGCGGGGCCGTCGGGGCTGACGCCGGCCCGGCGGCGCGGGCTCGCGCTGGCCGCGCTGCTCTTGGCCGCGGCGGCAGCGGCGGGTTTTCTGCTGGCCTCGGCGCGTGGCATGGTGCCGCCCGGCACGATTTTTCTCGGGGTGGGGGTGGGTTCGCTGGCGCTGCTGGGATGGGTCGGGTGGACCGGCCGGCCCGGCGGGGTGGCGGCGTGGTGGCCGGAGGTGGCGCTGCTGGTGATGGCCGGGACCGTGCTGTGGAGGTAGGCGGGGCGTCGCCCTTGCCGGCTCCGGCTGCCTGGTGGCCCGATGGGTCGGAAGGGGCTGGCGCGGCGGTTCGGCCTGTGCAGGGTAGCTCGGGCATGAGTGACATCGCGACGGGGACCAGCCCTCCACCGCAGGGGTGCCCGCTGGAGCGGCATCATTTCCGGCTGTTGTCCTCGGGGCACGCCCTACTGGATGCCAAGCTGGCGGCGATCGAGGGCGCGCGGCGGGAGATTCTGCTGGAGCTGTACATCCTCAAGGAAGGCGGGGTCGGCGACCGGTTCCGGGACGCGCTGGTGGCGGCGGCGGCGCGCGGAGTGGAGGTGCGGCTGCTGGTGGACGCCTTTGGCTGCGGTCCGCTGCCGGCCCGTTATTTTGCCGGGCTGGAGGCGGCCGGGGGCGGGGTGAAGTGGTTCAACCTGCCCAGCCTCGCCACCTGGTCGTTCCGCAACCACCGCAAGCTGCTGGTGGTGGACCGGAGCGAGGCTTTTGTGGGCGGCTGCAACATTGGTCCGGAGTATTATGGCGACGGCGTGACCGCAGGCTGGCGGGATGGCGGGCTGGCGGTCCGCGGCCCGGTGCTGTCGTGTTTGGAGCGGGAATTCCAGGCCCAATGGCTCTTTGCCGAGGAGCAGCAGTGGCGGCAGCGCGCGCCCCGCAAAAAGCGGCACCGGCGGGTGCCCTGCGGCGCGGAGGTGGACGCCATTTTTGTCTTCCCCGGTTTCGGGAACAACCCGCTGCGCGCGGCGGTGGCCGAGGACTTGCGGCGGGCCCGCCGGGTGGGCATCTGCTCGCCGTATTTCCTGCCCAGCCTGTCGCTGCGCCGCCAGATCGCCTCGCCGGAACGCCGGGGAGCCGACGTGCGGGTGCTGCTGGCCGGCAAGACCGACGTGCCGCTCATGCAGCTGGCGTCGCGTTCGATCTATCGGTTTTTTCTCGACCGGGGCGTGGAGATTTACGAATACCAGCCGCAGATCCTCCACGCCAAGGTGCTGCTGCTCGACGACGTCGTCTACATCGGCTCCTCAAACCTCGATCCGCGCAGCCTGCGCATTAATTTCGAAATCATGCTGCGGATCCGGGACCAGGACTTGGCGGCCCAGGCCTGGCGGCAGTTTGAGGAGGATCTGACCCGGTCCCGGCAGTGGACGCTCGATGAATTGCACGGCCACCGTACCTGGTGGCAGCGGATCAAGCAGCAGGCGGCCTACTTCCTCCTGGCCCGGCTGGATCCGCGGGTGGCCGAGGGCCAGCTCCGCCGCTGGCTGCGGAGACACGGCCCGGCCGCCGGGGGGCGCGGACAGGCGGACGACGGGACCGCGCCGGCGTGAGCCGGCGGGCCCGCCGGCGGGGTGCCGGATGGCCGGGCGACCCGCTTCGCCCACCTTTCCACTTCCCTTTTGAAGGACTGCGCGCTTTTTTCGCCACCATGACCAGACCTGACGCCCGCGCCCTCGACCAGCTTCGCCCCGTGACCTTTTTGCCCGCCATTGCGCCCCACGCCGCCGGCTCGGTGCTGGTGGGTTTTGGTAATACGCGCGTCATTGTCGCCGCCACCATCGAGGAAAGCGTGCCTCCCTGGATGAAATACCAGAACGTCTCCGGCGGCTGGCTTTCCGCCGAGTATTCGATGCTGCCGTATTCCACGCTCGACCGGAAGCGCCGCGACATTTCCTCCGGGAAGTTGGACGGCCGGAGTTCGGAGATTCAGCGGCTGATTGGGCGTTCGCTGCGGGCGGTGGTGGATTTGGACGCCCTGGGGGCGCGCACGCTCTGGGTCGACTGCGATGTGCTGCAGGCGGACGGCGGCACCCGCACCGCCGCCATCACCGGGGCGAGCGTGGCGGTGGCGCTGGCCCTGCAAAAGCTGGTCGCGGAAGGCAAGGTGAAGAAGAACCCGTTGCGCCAGCTCGTGGCGGCCGTCAGCGCCGGGCTCTTCCAGGACACGCCGGTGCTGGACCTGTGTTATGTCGAGGACCGGGACGCGGCCGCGGATTTTAACGTCGTGATGACGGAAAAAGGCGAATTCGTGGAAATGCAGGGCAGCGGCGAGGAGGCGACGTTTACGACTGCGCAGATGACCGAGATGCTGGAGCTGGCGCGCAAGGGGATTGCGGAACTCATCGATCTCCAGCGTGCGGCCATTGCCGCGGCGGGCGCGCCGGCCGCGCCCGCGGCCCTGGCCGGGCTGGCCGCGATGTTTGGAAAGAAGTGAGCGGCGGAGCGGCTCGGCGCTCCGTCAGCCAGGCGGGTGCGCGCGTTTTGTCGGGGGGTGCCGGTCTCGCTTCCGCATTGACCGCGCCCCTGCGCCGCGCTAACGCGGCCCGATGCAGCAATGGTTATTCGTTTCCTCCTCCGGGCAGCAGTTCACGGCACACGAGACCGACGTGCCGGCCCTCGTGCACTCCTCCCAGATCACGCCGCAAACGCTGATGTGGCGCGATGGCATGGCGCAATGGATGCCGGCCGCCTCGGTTTTTCCCGCGCTGTTCACGGCCGCGGCCTCCGTGGTGACCCAGCCCATGGTGGCGGGCCGCCCGGCGGCCGCGCTTCCGGGCGATGGCGCGGCCGGCGCCGGAACCGCCGGCCGCCCGGGAGCCGTGATCGCGCAGCCCGAACCCGCCGCCGTGCGACGGCTGGCTGCCCCGCTGTTTCAACGCAAAGGCTGGATCAAGTTTCTGGGCGTCACGCTGATCATCGGCGGCGTGTTCAGCTTCCCCATCGGGCTGATTCTCATTTTCGCCGGCCTGGCGTTGATGAAACTGGCCGGAAGCGTCGAAAGGGCGCAGGCCAGCGGCGATCCGGCGGCGCTTGAGCAGGCCCATCGCGAGGCGGCCAAATATTTCTACCTGCACGGCATTTTTATGCTGGTGTCCATGCTTTTGATGGCGCTGGTCTTGGCGGTGCTGGCCTTCGGTTTCGGGGCCGCGCTGATGTCGGGGTTCAAGGGCGGGGAGTCCGGGGCTTTTGGCGATCCGGGCGGTCCGCAGACGATCGAGGACATGCGCTTTCCGGATTCGGTCCCGCCTGATTCGACCCGCTAGGCCCACCCTCCCCGCGCGCGGCTCTTCGAGGATCGCGGACTGATTTACTGAAAAAGCCGGCCGTCCGTATGGCAGAACCGCCACCGCCTGAGCACCCCAGCGCACCCGCGGCCCGTCCGGCCGGGCCGGAGGCCAACCGCGATGTCGCGACGGCGGCGAAATCCACCAGCGTCATCGCGGTGGCGGTGCTCTGCAGCCGCCTGCTCGGCCTGGTGCGCGACCAGGTGCTGACGAGCCGGTTCGGATCGCTCTACAACGGCATTTTCGCCCAGGCGTTCGGCACCCCGAACATGCTGCGCGACCTGTTTGCCGAGGGGGCGCTGAGCACGGCCTTTGTCACCACGTTTTCCAAGAAACTGAAGACCGAGGGCGAGGAGGCCGCCTGGCGGCTCGGTCGGAAGATGTTCACGCTGGCGGCCTGTTTCATGAGCGTGCTGTCGGTCATCGGGATCCTGGTGGCCCTGCCGCTGACCCGCCTGCTGGTGCCTGGCTGGGAGCCGTGGAAGCAGGAGCTGGCCGCCTCCCTGGCCCAGATCATGTACCCGTTCATCGCCATCGTCTCGCTGACGGCGCTGGCCATGGGCATGCTCAACGCGAAGAAGAAATTCTTCGTTCCGGCCGTGGCCTCGGCGTTTTTCAACCTCGGCTGCATCATTGGCGGGTTTTCGCTGGCCTGGTTGCTCGACCCCGGCTTCCGTCGCGGGGAGATTTCCTGGACCTCGCTGGCGTGTTTCGCAGTGGGCACGCTGATTGGCGGCCTCTGCCAGTTCATGGTGCAGTGGCCGAGCCTGCGGCGCGTCGGATTCCGCTACCGTCCGGATTTTGGATGGAAGGACGACGGGGTGCGGGAGGTGCTGCGGCTGATGTGGCCGTCGCTGATCGCGGCCGGCGGGGTGCAGATCAACGTGCAGATCAACAGCATTTTCGCCAGTTTCACCTGGGGCGAGGCCTCGGCCAAGACCTGGCTGCAGCTCGCCCAGCGGCTCCAGCAGCTGCCGCTCGGGCTCTTTGGCGTGGCCGTGGCCACGGTCACCCTGCCCGCGCTCTCCCGGGCGGCCGCCGGAGGCATCACGCCCGCCTTCCGCGAGGTCCTGGCCAAAGGGCTGCGGCTGGTTTTTTTCCTGGTCATTCCCTGCGCCGCGGGTCTGGCGATCTTTTCCCGGGAGATTCTCAGCGTCATTTTCGAGCATGGAAAGTATGGTGCCGAGGACGTCTGGCAAAGCGCCCGCGTGCTCCAGGCGTACGCCTTCGGGCTGCTCTTTTATGCGGCGCTCAAAGTCGTGCAGCCCGCCTTCTTCGCGATCGACAAGCGGTTTTTCCCCATGTTCGTCAGCCTCGGGATGATCGGCTTCAACGTGGTGGTCAACAGCATCACCGTTTTCGTCTTGAAATGGGACCACGCCGCGCTGGCGTGGGCCACCGCCGCCGGGCTGGCGCTCAATTTCGTCCTCAGCTATGCGGCAATGCGGCGGTTCGCCTCCGGGCTCGACACCCGCGCCACCGTCGCCGGGCTGGTCAAGATCGGCCTGGCCACACTCGCCATGCTGGCGGTCTGCGCAGGACCGAAATGGTGGTTCCTCGGGCACTGGCAGGAACTGGGGTTCTGGCTGCGGGCGCTCACCCTGGGCGGCACCATCGCCCTGGCCGCCGTTTCGTATTTCCTGCTCTGCGGCGCACTCCGGGTCACGGAGGCCGGCGATTTCGCTGCGTTGCTGAAACGCCGGTTCGGGCGTACCTAGTCACCGATGAAACGCCGCTTTTTTCTGCAAGCCGCCGCGGCCCTGGCCCTCGTCTGGTCGGCCGTGACTGCCGCCTCGCATCTTGCTGACGCCTTGATCCCCAGCGCCCAAAAACTGCTCAACCATCTGGCCGCCAAACCGCTGGAGCAGGGAGAGCGCGCGCGGGTGGTCGAACGCGTGGCCGCCGATTACGTGCGCCTCTCGTTCGTGCAAAAACGGGAATTGCGCGCCCCGGAGGCGGGCGGCGTGTTCGAGGCGTTCCTCGCCCAGCTCCGCGGCGAGGAAAAATCGCGCTTTGTCGAGCTGGCGCTCCCGCGCGGGTTTCGCGACCTGCTCGAGGGATTCGGGAAGATGGACCAGCGCGATCGTCAGCGGAACCTCGAGCGCAGCCGCCGGGAACTGCTGGAAAACATCGCGGACTCGCCCGCCAAACTCCTGATCGAGGCGGCCGGCCCCGCCCTCATCAAACAGATCTCGGAACAAGGGCTCGGCCCGTTTTACGACGCGCTGCCCCCCGACGCCAAACTCCAGATGCTCCCGATGATCGAGCAGATGCAGAACAACGCCCGGCAGCTCAAGGATTGAACCGCGGATTTTTGCGCTTTGCAGTTGGCGCTTTGAATCCACTCTGGGCGCGTGCCTGATCCGTCCGTGCCCGCCGGCCCGCCGTCGTCCGCTTTTGCCCGGGAGCTGGAGTGGCTCTACGGGACGCAGCTTTTCGGGATCAAGCTGGGCCTGGAGAACATGCGGCGGCTCATCGACCTGATCGGGCTGCCCGGCAAGGCGCAGCCGATCATCCACGTTGCGGGCACCAACGGCAAGGGGTCGACCTGCGCAATGATCGACGCGCTCAGCCGCGCCGGGCGTCACTCGACCGGCCTGTTCACGTCGCCGCATCTGGTTCATTTCACCGAGCGCATCCGCGTGGATGGGGTGCCGATCCCCGAGGCGGAGGCCACCCGGCGGCTGCGCGTCATCCGGGAAAAAATCGCCGCCTGGGACCCTCATCCCACGTTTTTCGAGATTGCCACAGCTTTGGGGCTGTGGTGGTTCCGCGACGCCGGAGCCCAGGTCATGGTCCTGGAGACGGGCATGGGGGGGCGGCTGGACGCGACCAACGTCTTCACGCCCCGCGCCTGCGTCATCACGCCCATCGGGCTGGACCACACCCAGTGGCTGGGGGAGACAATCGCGCAGATTGCCGCCGAAAAAGCCGGTATCATCAAGCCCGGGGTGCCGGTGGTGAGCGCGCCCCAGGATCCGGCCGCCCTGGAGGTCATCGAACGGGTGGCCGCGGCCCAGGGGGCACCGCTGACGGTGGTCGACTTCCCGTGGCCCGGGCCGATCTCGCTGGCCGGCGCGCACCAACGATGGAACGCCGCGGTGGCGCTGGCCGCCATGGGGGCGGCCGGCCTCGCAGCGCCGCCCGAGGCGCTGGCGCGGGTCGACTGGGCCGGACGCTTCCAGCGCCTCGGCTGGGACGGCCGCACCGTGCTCGATGGCGCGCACAATCCCCACGGGGCGCGCGCCCTCGTCGCCACCTGGCGGGAAGTTTTCGGTTTGGAAAAAGCCGTCATCATCTTCGGGGCGGTGGCCTCCAAGGACCATGCCGAGGTCCTCGCGACCCTGCTTCCCATCGCCGAGCGGTTTGTCCTGACCACGGTCGACAGCCCCCGCGCGGTGCCCGCCGCCGAGCTGGCCGCCGCCGCCCCCGCGGACGCCCGGGTGACCGCCACCCTGGCCGAGGCGCTGGCCCTGGCTCCGCGCGGTCCCGCTCACCCGCCGGTGCTCGTCTGCGGCTCGCTGTACCTCGTCGGCCAAGCCCTGGCCCGGCTCGGCGGTGACGAGGGCCGCTTCGAGCGCAGTGCGCAGTGAGGGGGCACGGTCCGCGCCGGTCCGGGGCCGGCGGGGAGCTGGACTGAGCCAGGAGGAAGCCAGTGCACCCGGCCGGCCGCGGATTGCCAAGGGGAGTGCCGCGGCCCGGTTTTTCGTCCTGAGTGGCGTCTGGAATGGCGGGCGGACCTCGGGTGCAGGACAAAAAAGTCAAATCAGTGGATTGGTGGAGACGGAGAGGGATGCCGGCCAACCGCCTGACCTACCAAAGCCTAGGGCAACGCCCTGGAAATCAACACTTCCCTCTCCTCGAACCGTTCGCGCCTGGCATCTTCGTGGAGTTTATTTTAGCGGCTACGCTCTCCGCAGAAAGACCTTCTGCCCGGCGCAGGGACGGCGTTTTGGCCGTGTGAAAGTGACCGTTAGCCCAGGTAATTGAAGAACAGCATGCGACTGAAGGAGCAACATGACATTTCGGGGTAGCACCATTCTGGTAAAGAAAGACGGGCCTGGCTGGTGAGCTGCGGCGATGAATGGGTGATGAGCAGACGCTACCGCGGGAAGCAAAAGACCCGACTTGTTTCCGGGTGGTCTGAGGGTGGAAAAAGTCGATCGTCGTACGCGCCACGCCACGTGGTGTCGGTGGGCAGTCTCCCTCTACGTGGCCCGGCCGCGCTGAGTTCACGGTCGACGGGGCCAGCGAGCGGCGCTCAGGGGCCGATGATTTTGATCCGGAAGAACCGGGGGACGCGACCGCTGGCGAGGCGGGCGGGGAACGGCACCGAGAAAGCCTCGACAATCGCGTCTTGGGCGACCGGAACCGGGGACGTAAGGCTGGTTTCCCAGTCGGAGAAATCGCTGCAGAATTGGACTTGGTAGTCGAGACCCGAGTCCTTGCGCCGGCCGAAAATCGCGGAGAATTGGGGCGCGGGCCCACCTCCAGTCTGCAGGAGGGAGGGCATTCCCCGCCTTTGAATCGACCCGCCGGCCACGGCGATGGGGTTCCTTTCGCTGCCGTCTGAGTTGAGGCCGAAGGCGTAAGCGAAGAAGTTTAGGCCACCCACGGCGGCAGGGTCGGCTGGTAACCCGTTCTGCAGAGCCCATCGTTGGAACGGAGTGATCAGGGAGACGGTGAAGGCGCGGACAGCCTGATCAATACCGCCATTCGCGGTCCCGCCGGTGTCACGGACGGTGACCGTGAGGATCACATTTCCAGCCGCGCCCTGCATCGGGGTGTAGGTCATGGAGGCCATCGCGTCCGGGCTTGTGTAGTTGACCACGGGATGTGGCACGAGGGCCGGGTTGCTGGAGACGGCGCTGACCGAAAGCGCTTGCGATTCTCCGCCTCCGGCGCTGATGCCTGAGAGCGCGATCGTCTGGGCGCCGGCTTCGGCGGCCATGAGCGGCGGATCGGCGATCGGATTGAGCGTGGGCGCGTCATTGGACTCGGTAACATGAAAGGTCACGGTGTCCGGACTCGCGTCGAGATTGGCATTCGGGGGCCCGTCATCCTCCACCTGGAAGGTGAAGGAAGCGTAGGGGGAGCCGATGGCGTTGGCGGCGGGGATGAAGGCCAGCGACTGCGCGGGTTCGATCGCCGACGTGTAGATCTTGTCGCCGGGGGCCACCGCGACAAGGCGGTTGCCGTCGACCGAGCTGGCGATGGCTCTCCAGAAGCCATTGGCGGCACGCGCGGTCCACGTGGCCCCGCCGTCCGAAGAGTGGTAGATACGCCCGCTTTGCACGACGGCCGCTAGCCGAGTCCCGTCGGCTGACGAGGCGATTGAATACCAATTGCGCGCCGACTCGCGCGCCGACCATGAAGCACCGGCGTCCGCGGAGGTGTAGATCTGGCCGTTCTGCTCAACGGCGGCGAGCTTCAGGCCGTCGGCGGACGAGGCGATCGAGTACCAAGCGCGCGCCGACTCGCGCGGCGTCCACGTGGCGCCGAAGTCGGAGCTGACGTGGATCTGACCCGGGGAGTCGAGGGCGGCCAGTCGGGAACCATCCGCGGAGGAGGCGATGGCGCGCCAAGCACGGGGGGTGGCGCGCGGCACCCAGGTGGCGCCCGCGTCCTGGGAAGTGTAAATCAAACCACCCATAACGATGGCGGCGAGGCGCTGGCCGTCGGCTGAGGTCGCAATCGCATACCAACTTCGACTGGTTTCGCGAGCCGTCCAGGTGGACCCGGCATCGACGGAGGTATGGATTCTCGCGCCATTGACCACTGCTGCGAGCCGGTTTCCGTCGTCCGAGGAGCAGACCGCCCACCAGGAAGTGGTGGTGCCCCGGGGCGTCCACACGGCTCCCGGTGGTGAAGACGTCAGGCGGGCGAAAGATCCAGGCACCGCCGGCACGCCGTCCACTGCAAGCACCCCCGCCGAGGGCAGGGTGGTGAGTTTGACTCTGGAGAAAGCGCCCGGCGGAACATCCGTTGGATCAGAGAAACCGAAATCCTCGGGGGTGAAGACCCAGGGAACATCCTCGGCCAGAGTGAGCGTCGCCGAAACTCCCGAGGGCGGTTCGTCCACATTTCGCACGGAAATCTGGAACGTGTCGGTGGTCGATAGCGGCGGCGTGGCTGAGTCACTGGCGGTCACGACAATGTCGAGTATTCCTGTGTCGGGAGAGCCGGGGACACCGGCAAACGTGCGCGTGGCTGGATTGAATTGCAGCCACGCCGGCAGCGGGGCGCCCGTGGCCAGGGCGGCTGCATAGGTGAGCACCGTGCCCGCGTCGGCATCGGTGAAGGTGCCGGGTGGGAATGTGTAATTGAAGGCGGCGTATTCGGTGGCTGCACGGTCTGAGATAGGAATGGCCACGGTCGGCGGGTCATTCACCGACACTACGTCGATGGTGACGGACGCGACGGATTCCGCCAGGTTGGAGCCGGGCGTGCCGCTGTCACCGGCTCGAAACGCAAACTGAGCGTACGGAATTCCCCAAGCGTTCGCCGCCGGTTTGAACACGAGCTCGGGGACCGCGGCCACGGAAGTGAAAATGAATCCGGGTGACGACGCTGCCGCGAGGAAGGAACCGTCGTCGGAGGAGGCCAGGCCAGTCCAGTTGTTGATTCTTTCCTTGGGGGTCCACGTGTGCCCCGAGTCGGAGGAAACGAAGAGCCGACCGCTAAAGCGATCAGCCGCGACCAACCGGGTCGCGTCCGAGGAACCGGCGAGCCGGCTCCAGGTGATGGATGGGCCCCGCGTTTCCCAGCTTGTGCCGAAGTCCAGAGAATAGAGAAACTGCTCGCCATTGATCGCGGCAACGCGCTCCCCGTCGCTGGAGAGGACCACGGACGCCCAGCTTCCTTCGCCGCCTCGCTGGGTCCAGGTCGCGCCGGAGTCCAACGAAATCCAAAGCCCCACGCCGACCGCCGCCATCACGGATCCGTCGTCGGACATGGCGACTTTGGACCATGGCATGGAATACACCTTCGAGGTCCACGTAAGGCCTCCGTTTTGAGAGACACTGAGCGTTCCGTAATACGGGGCGGCTAGAATCCGCGTTCCGTCCTTGGAAATCGCCACCGAGCCCCAATCCTCGGCAGGACCTCGCTGGGTCCAGGATTGGCCGGAATTCACGGAGATGGCCAATCGGTCGTTGCGGGCGGCGGCGACGACCTTGGTGCCATCCGGGGTCATGGCGACGCCGTTCCAGTATTTTCCAGGCAGGGCAGGGGTCCAGGTGGCGCCGCCATCTGAGGACAGGGTGATCTCGCCGGACGGGGCCTCCGTCCCGGAACTGCCCCACACGGCCACCAGGCGGCTCCCATCGGTGGACATCGCGATGTCCTGCCACGCCTTTCGCTCGGCCTGCTGGGACCACGCCATGCGGGCGTCCGGCAGCATGGACACGTATTCCCCGGCACCGAGGGTGATCCCGTCGATGGTCAAGGTGCCGGTCGCAGGGATGGATGCCAGGAGGATCCGGCTGAAGAGGTTGGGAGGAGTGTCCTCAGGGTCGGAGAAACGGAAGTTGGCCGGGGTGAAGCGGTAGTTATTATCCTCCGTCAACGTGATGGTGGTGTCGGATCCGGCGGGCGGGTGACTCAGAAACGTCAGGCTGAGCAAAGCCTGGGCATGTCCCGGGGGGGCTCCCTGGTCGCTGGCGGTGATGCGAAGCCGAAGAGCTCCCGGGACGGCAGCGCCCGCCGCCGCGGCCACCGTGCGCGTGGACGCGTCGAAGTTTAACCAGAACGGCAACGACTGACCGTCATCGAGCGTGGCCCCGAAGCTCAGTCGGTCGCCCGGGTCCGGGTCGATGAACGCGGTGGCGCTGATCTGGTAGTTGAGGGCGGCTGAAGGCGGCACGATTTGTGCCGGCAGTGGTTCGACAGCCACAGGAGGATCGTTGACGTTGGTTACATGGATCGAGAGCGTGCGCAGCACGGAATCCAAGTTCAGGCCGGGCGGGCCGCTGTCCTCGACTTGATAGGTGAGGGTGGTGTACGGGCTGCCGGCCCCGTTTTCGGGCGGCGTGTAGACGAGTGATGGCGTCGAGGGAGAGGAGGTAAAAATGCCGGTGGAACCCGCGGCCACCATGTTTTTCCCGTCACTAGCGGAGACGACGCAGGACCAGTCGGCGGTCTCCCCGGCGGCGGCCCACGTCGCCCCGCGATCGGTGGTGACGTGAATCCGCCCGTTGGCCGCGGTGGCCGCCAGAGTGCGTCCATCGATCGAACTGCTGACGCTCGTCAGGTTGGGCACAGCCAGGGCCTGCCGCCACGTCTCGCCTGCATCGTCCGAGAGGAACAGCCCGCGGGCCGAGGCGGCCGCGAGGCGTGCGCCGTCGCCAGACGAGGCCAGCCATGTCCAATCAGCGTGTGGGCTGCGCAAGGACCAAGTGGTGCCACCGTCGCTTGATGTCATGACGACACCGACGGTGCCTACACTCCCGGTGGTGCTGGCGATGGCGAGTTTTATTCCGTCGGCCGACGAGGCGGCGGCGACCCATCTGCCGATCACTTGGGGACGCGGGGTCCAGGTGACACCGAAGTCTGTCGAGATATAGGCCAGTCCGCTGGCATCACCCAGATCGACGGCGAGGATGCGGGAACCGTCCGCGGAACAGGCCAGCGCCGCCCAGTTCCGCGGTCCCCCGCGGGCGACCCAGGTTTGGCCGAAATCGGCGGAAGTGTGAATCCGGCCCCTGTCCTGCGCGGCCACCACCCATCGCGAACCATCGGCGGAAGCGGCGGCGCACGTCGGGCGGGCGAGGTGGCTTCCGAAAAAGTTCAATGGCAGCCATGTCTGGCCGCCATTGACCGATCGGTAGACGGACGGGCCACCTGCAGGAGTGAGCACGGCGAGTAATCGCCCGGCGTCGGCGGAGCAAACCAGCCGGCTGTTCGCGAGGGTGGTGCGTCGAGTCCAGGTGACGCCGGGAGTGGGGACGAGCGGAGCGAAATCGCCGGCTGCCACTGAATTGCCATTGAGCCGGAGGGTGCCCAAAGCGGGCACGGTGGTCAGTCGCACCCGCGCCAGGGAGTCCGGCGGATTGTCGAACGGATCAGTGAAGCCGAAGTCCGCGGCGGTAATCGTGAAGCTCGTTTCCTCGTCGAGGGTGATGCTGCCCCCTGCGCCCTGAGGATAACCGGCCACCTCCAGCGCGAAGGTGTCGATGGCCGACAACCCGGTGAGGTCGGTGGCCGTCACGCGGATATCGGTCCGACTCCGGTCCTCGACGGCCGGAATGCCGGAAAACGTTTGGCTGGCCGGGTTGAATGACAGTCAGGGTGGCAGCGGGCCGCCATCCGCCCGGACCGCGCTGAAGGCAAGCGGGGCGCCGGAATCCGGATCGGCAAAGCTGCCAGGGGCGATGGTGAAACTGAACGGCCTGCCGATCCCTGCCCATTGATCGGGAAGGGCGATGGCGACGGCCGGCGGGTCGTCGGCGGGCGTGACGTGAAACGTGATTACATTGGGCGACGGATCGAGGTTGGATCCTTCGGGACCGGAATCGGCGACCTGGAAGCTGAAGCTCGCGTAGGGGCTGCCCGACTCCTCGGGTGCCGGCTGGAAAACGAGTGTGGCTGGCTGCGGGCCGGAATGGTGCAGTCGGCCGTCGTACTCGCACGCCCACAGTTCGCGGCTGTCCGCCGACAACGCGAGGGCCACCCAAATCCGGTTCGCGTCCCGAGCGATCCAGGTCTGCCCGCGGTCGGCGGACGTATAGACCAGTCCCTCCTGGGCCGCGGCCGCGAGAAATTTCCCATCCGGGGAGGACACGACATCGACCCAGGCGCGGCTCTGGGCGGACGACCGCCAGTTCACGCCGCCATCGTCCGAGAGCCAGATCTGCCCGTTTCGCACGGATGCCGCCAATTTCACGCCGTCGGCGGACGACGTCACGGCCGTCCATTGGTGCGCGAATTCGCGCACTGCCCAAGTGCTGCCTCCGTCGGTGGAAACGGCCAGCGGGCCATTCCACTGGCTGGCGACCAGGCGCATTCCATCCGCCGAGCTGGCCACGTCCGACCAATCCGCTGATGGTCCGTGTGGAGTCCAGGTGGATCCTCCATCGCTGGATACGTGGATCAATCCGGAGCGGGGGACGGCGGCCAAGCGCAGGCCGTCGGCAGAACTTGCCACTCCCTGCCAACCGGTACTTGGCCCGCGTGGAGTCCATGTCAGTCCGGCGTCGGTCGAGACATAAAGGCTGTCTAGTCCTGCGGCGCAGACGATGCGCGTGCCGTCGCTGGAAGCGGCCAGGTCGTGCCATGTGCCCCCATTGCCGGAGGGATTGCTCGGGCTCCAGGTCGCTCCCCGGTCCCGGGAAATGTGAAGTACCCCGCCATACAGGGTGCCCGCCACCACGGTGGTGCCGTCGTTCGAGCAGGCGACCGATCCCCAAAACCGCACCGTTTCCTGCGGCTCCCAGGTGTGCCCCGGCCAAGGTTGAAGAGGAACATTGCTTCCAACACTCGCCGGGGTGCCGTCGATCAGCAGTACTCCCGCCGATGGCAGGGAGGCAAGGCGCACCGACGTGAACTGATCGGGCGGCTGGTCCAGCGGGTCGCCAAACCCGAAGTCCTCCAGGGCGAATGCATAAGGGCGTCCTCCAGGATGGTGCGGGTTGCATCCTTCCCCTGGGGAGGATTGTCCGCTTGAAGCAGGTGGGAAAAAAACAATCCAAAGACTGCGAGGATGGCAGGTCGCCCGCGAAGGCAGAGTGGTGAGAAAAGGGAGGGAGTCTCCATGCGGGCTGTGGGAAAAATAAAGTAAATCCTCTGAAAAGCTGCCGCCGGTGTCAAGTCGAAACACATGTTGATCTGCCGGTCTCAAGATCGACCTGCGCTTATGAAACTTGCTTTGAGGGGCCGGCGTTGGGAACGGGTGCGCGGGTCATGAGAGGAGGGGGTGGACGGGTATCGACGGCTGTTCGAGGACAAGGGCGCAAAGGCGAAGAGCCTCCCCCATGGCACGCTGGATGTACGCGTTAGGATTGCGCTCTTCACGCGAGACCGTAACCTGTGCCCCGAAGGTGCTTACAAATGCTTCTGGTTCGACGATGTAAGCTCCCTGTTCACGGATTGTTTCCCGACCTGTTGACAATCTGCTCCTCTGCGACCCACAATACGTTCCCGGAAGACTGGAAAAGTTGGCATGATTAGGAATTGCTGTGTCGTCTATTAATCCACTGACCAACAATCCCCAATGCCTGCGCCGTCCATTCTGTCCTACGCCGATGTTCTGACGAAAGCGGCCCACCCGCGACATCTTCTCCTGGGTAATGGTTTCAGCATCTCCTGTCGCCCCGACCTGTTTCGATACGACAAACTTTTTGACCGAGCCGATTTTTCGAGCCTGAAAAGGGTACGTGAAGCGTTCGACTGGGGTGTGCCAACTGAGGTGGTGGAACGCGGTGTGCGCGCCAAGTGGCAACTGGGATTGGATTTGGTCGATCGTGCCATCGCCAATGGAGTACGCTTCCGTTGGGTTGGGGCCGATGGCGGTTATGGCCATTGCCCGGAGTTTCTTTGGGGATTGGTGGACAGGGAGTTGGAGTTCATGGCCGAGGTGCATTCCAATCACCATGTGTATCTGGTCGATCCCGCATCGCATCCACAAGCCCCGGCCTACGAGGTCAAGGAGGTGGCTGCGATCATCACGCCGGAGACGTGGACAAAAGTGATCATTCGCCCCTCCACCAAAGGCGAGCTCCAAGCCCGATTCTGGCGCAAGCGAATCTGGGTCAGGGATGCCAACCCAGTTGAGCGCGCTTTCGAGGACGCCAAAAGCGAAGTCGGCATGGCCCAGTACCAAGTGCGCGGATGGCGCGCCTTGCACCATCACTTGGTCATGTGCCTGCTCGCGCTGCTATTCATCACCAAAGAACGCATCCACGCTGCACCGCAAGCACCGCTTGTCTCCGCGCACGATGTCGTCGAACTCCTCGACTTCCATCTCCAGCACCCAGCCGCCACCGAATCTCAGTTCATCGAACAGATCTCCAGGCGCCACCACAAAAGACAGTCATCCATCGACTCCGCGCGACGACGTAATTCTACTTTGTCGGCCTCCGGTTTGCCAACACTCCACTGCCCACACCGCAGCCCGACAAAGTAGACGTAATGATCTGTCTCAAAATCCACCACCTCCGCCTCCTGAAGTTAAGGAGGGTTCAACAAAGTAGAATTATGGTGGAGGGGTGTGGGAAAGGTGTCAGGGTTCAGTCGCGGCGCTGCTTTTCGCACCCGGTCCAGCAGGATCACTGCTTGTTCGTCCGCCCCGATCCATCGTGCAAATCTGGTGCGGAACGACAACAGCTTTTCCGTCGCTCGCGTGGGGCCGCAGCCCGCACGGTGAGGATCCGGGCGCGCGGGTCCACGGTCCCCCGAGTTTCACGCGGCGCTGGGACGGAGCGCCGCCCGGTCATACGTCCACATCTCGCAGGGGGAGTCGAGGCCACTGGAGAACGCCCGGCCGCGGCTGCCGAGGAGCACGAGGTCGTTTTCCGCGCGGGTGATGGCCACGTAGAGCAGCCGGCGTTCGCTGTCGTCGAGTTCGCTGCCCGAGGGCAGCGCGTCGGTCCAGAGCACGATCACCGCCTTGTACTGCAGGCCTTTGGCGGCATGGATCGTCTGCACCTTGATCGCGGCGTCATTCACGCCGTGGTGGGCGGCGGGGTCATCGGTCCGCGACAGCCAGCGCGTTGGCGCGAGTTCGCAGAGGCCGGCGAGCAGGCGGTCCAGCAGCGCGCGGTCGACCAGCCGGGGGTAAAAGATGCCGATGTCCTCGGGCTGGAGCTGGGTGACGCGGCGTCCATTGCGTTCGCCGCGCAGCCAGCGGCCGACGATTTCGAGCGTGGCCTCGACTTGGCCGGAGGGGTCGGCGGCGGCGACGAAGGCGGGCAGCGTTTGGTTGTAGCGGCGGCAGGTGTTGGGGCGGACCCGCTGCGCCTGGATGCCGTCCTCGTCGCCGGCGTCCGCGCTGTAGGGGAACGCCAAGGCGGCGATGCGCGGGGTGTTGCGGTAGTTTTTGTCGAGGTCGTAGCGCGAGGAGATGGCGCGGCCGGCGGCTTTGATGCCGAGCGATTTCCAGGTGAAGGCGCGCGGCTTGTACAGCTGCTGGCATCCATCGGCGACGATGACCAGGTCGCCATTCTCCGGATCCTTCATCGACGCCAGCGCACACTCGAACCAGGCCGGCTCAAAATCCTGGGCCTCGTCGATCAGGATCGTATCCCATGACCGCGCCGCGTCGCCGCGCGCCCGCACGCCGTCGAGCACGCGGGTCCCAAAGGCCTCATTGTCCTTGTCCGCCCGTTGTCTGGTCAGGCCAAGATCCTTGGCCCAGCCGTCGAAGTGCCTGACGGTCACCGATGGACAGTCCGAGATGCGCTCGGCCAGCCAGGCGGCCAGCACCTTGTTGAAGCAGAGGAGCAGGGTGCGTTGTTCCGGCCGTTCGCGGGCCAGCCAGCGGGCCCGAGCCAGCAGAAGCACGGTTTTGCCGGAGCCGGCCACGCCAAAGAGGATGCGGTGGCCGCTGCCGAGCGACCGCGCGTGTTGTTCCTGCCGGGTGTCGAGCACCGTCATGACCCTGGCGGCATCGGCCTTTCGGCCACCGAGGATCACGTCCATCCGGCTCTCGGGAAAGAGCACCCACCGCAGGATGTCGATCTGTTTCGCCGTGAACGGCTTCGGCATGACAAAAGGTTGAAAAAACGGCTTCAAGACCGCCACCAGGCCGGCTTCATCCAGATCCTCCCAGCCGCGGCGGTTGTCGGCCAGCACCGAGTTCTGCGTGGTGAAAATGGCGGTCCACGCTTCCCGGTGCACCGATCGTTGCACCTCGGCCCGGCTGATGCCGGTAAAAACCACGGCCGCCCCCACCGGGAAACACAAGCTTCCGCGATGCGGCCCCTGGTCCTGTACCAGCGGCCGGCCAAAAAGACTGTTGTGGCAGGCATCCTTGACCGCCCTCCAGTACTCCGTGACCTGCTGCAGCGGGTTTGTCACGCGCTTCGGCTGCGGCATTTTCGATGACTGCAGCTCCACCTCCTGCGCGGTCAGATTCTTGACGCTCGAAAGTTTCCAGTCCTTCACCTCCACCACCAGAACTCCGTGATTCGGCGCGAGAATCACAAAATCAGGCCGCAACTCCTGCACCCTTGGCTCGAAATAAACCGTCCACTCCTCCGGGAGGCGCCGCCACAGTCGGGCCAGTTCTTTTTCTCCGTGCGTGGCGGAGAAGGGGAGGGGATCGGGGATGAAGGTGGCCATTGTTTTTATTTACAATAATAAAACAAAATAACCAGAATTATTGTGTGCCATCGCCTCTTTGCGGCGCGCGGTGGAGTGCTTCGGTGCCGGCGGATGCCTCGCCTGCGCCGCCTCCCCCCGAGGCCGGGCCCTCGCCGCGGGGGCGGACCGGGGCTTCCGCCATGATGTGATTGCGTTCGCGCGGCGCTGATGGTCTGATGCGGCGGTCGCGTTCCGACTCCTCATGAACTCATTTCTGCGCGCACTTTTCTGGATTTGCATTGCCTTGCTTGGGGCCGCCGCCGTGGGCGTGGCCGCCTTTCAGCGCGGAGAGCCGGTCAACGCCCTGTGGCTGGTGGTGGCGGGCGGCTGCACCTTTGCGGTCAGCTACCGGTTTTATTCGGCCTGGCTGATTGCCAAGGTGCTGACGGTGGACACGCGGCGCGCGCCGCCGGCGGTGACGCTGGCGGACGGCAAAGATTTTGTCGCCACCAACCAGTGGGTGGTGTTCGGGCATCATTTTGCGGCCATTGCCGGGCCGGGGCCGCTGGTCGGGCCGGTGCTGGCGGCGCAGTTCGGGTATCTGCCGGGCGTGTTGTGGATCCTCATCGGGGCCACGCTGGGGGGTGGGGTGCACGACGCAGTCGTGCTGTTCTCCTCCATCCGCCGCAGCGGGAAATCGTTGGGCCAGATGATCAAGGAGGAGCTCAACCCGGTGATCGGGCTGGTGGCCATGGTCAGCCTGCTGGCGATCATGACCATTCTGCTGGCGGTACTGGGGCTGGTGGTGGTCAAGGCGCTGGCGGAAAGCCCGTGGGGGCTGTTCACCATCGCCTGCACCATTCCTCTGGCCATGGCCATGGGCGTGGCCATCAAGTCCGGCCGGATGGGCGTGGGACTGGTCTCGGCCCTCGGCGTGGTCGGCCTGCTGCTGGCCGTGGTCGGAGGGAAATTTCTCACGCCGGACCTGAAGGCGGCGCTGACGTGGAGCGAGCCGAGCCTGGCCTGGGCGATCATGATCTACGGATTTGCCGCGTCGGTGCTGCCGGTCTGGCTGCTGCTCGCGCCGCGCGATTACCTCAGCACCTTCATGAAGCTGGGCACGGTGGTCCTGCTGGGGGTCTTCATCGTGGCGGTGGCCCCGCCCCTGCAGATGCCGGCGGTGACGCGTTTTGTCGATGGTTCGGGCTGGGTGGTGCCGGGGCCGGTTTTTCCGTTCGTCTTCATCACCATCGCCTGCGGCGCGGTTTCGGGCTTTCATTCGCTGATTTCCAGCGGGACCACCCCGAAGCTGCTGGAACGGGAGTCGTCGATCCGCCTGGTCGGCTATGGCGCGATGGTCACCGAGATGATGGTCGCGCTCATGGCGATCATTGCGGCCTGCGCCCTCGAGCCCGGGCAGTATTTTGCCATCAACACCCCGCCGATCCCGACCGCCGAGGCCGCGCTGGCCAGGATCAACGCCGCCGGCTTCCCGGTCACCATGGGCGAAATGCAGCAGCTGGCCGCGGACCTCGAGGAGCCCACCCTGATCGGCAAAACCGGGGGCGCGCCGACCTTCGCGGTGGGCATGGCCCACATGTTCGCCAAGGTCATCCCGGGCAAGGGCATGCTCAGCCTCTGGTACCATTTCGCCATCATGTTCGAGGCGCTCTTCATCCTCACGACGCTCGACGCCGGGACCCGCGTGGGGCGCTTCATTTTGCAGGACCTGCTCGGGACGGTGTGGAAACCCCTCGGCCATACCGGCTCGTGGCTCGGCAACGTCAGCGCCACGGCCCTGCTGGTGGCGGCCTGGGGGTATTTTCTGTATCAGGGGGCGGTCGACAAGGAAGGGATTGCCAAAAGCCTGTGGCCGATCTTCGGCATCGCCAACCAGTTGCTCGCCGTCATCGCCTTCTGCCTCGGCACCACCGTGATCATCAAGATGGGCAAGGCCCGCTACGCCTGGGTCACGGCGGCACCCCTGCTCTTCCTGACGGTCGTGACCTTCACCGCGGGGTGGATGAAAATATTTTCTGAACGGGCGGCGGGGTTCCTGCCCGCGCTGGCAAAACTCTCGGCGCAGGTCGAGGCCGGGACCGCCCCCGTGACCGCCGCGCGCACCCTGCTCAACCTGCGGGTGGACATCGCGATCACCTCGTTCTTCCTGATCTCAGTGGGCGTGATCGTGACCGCATCGGTCATCGAGTGGATCCGCCTCCTCCGCGGGGCCAAACCGATGGTGCTGCGCGAGAGCGATTTTGTCGCCTTGCGCGAGCCGGCCTGAGCCGGGCGCACCCCGGTCGGAACCGTGCTCCGTCTGTGTGGTGCCGGTCCTTCCTAAGGGAAAAGCACGAGCGCTCTAGGAATTTCCTTGAAATGCCACCACTCGGCGTTAAAAAGCCCGCCCGGTCCGCAGAAATAAGGCTTTCGCCAAGTTTTTTCTCGCCAAGACATTCCAAAGTCGCCAAGCTCCGCGTTCCAACCTTTCGACCCATCTCATGAAGTCCCCCTTCGTTCTCAACTCCATGCTGGCCACCTTCGCGGTGGTTCTTGGCCTCGGTGGCTCCAGTGCGCTCGCCCAGGATGCGAAGTCCGAAAAATTGGTTGATCTCCGGGAGCCCACCATCCAGGCCCAGCAGACACCGGACATCAAAGCGGCGGGCGTCAAGGAAAAGCGCTGGAAGCCGAAGGATTGGATGGAATTCGAAATCCCGTTCATCGCGGCCGCTCCCAAAAACGCCAAATCCAACTTCACTAGCTACGACAGCCTCACCTTCAAATATTATCTCTTCCTGTCCAACGCCGACAAGGAGAAGAGCCGCATCCTGACCGCCGAGGTGAATCACCAGAACGTGCCCATCGGCGAGGGCCTGGCTTCGGTCGTTTACCTGTCGCCCACCGCCATCCTCAGCCTCACCGGCAGCAACCGCTTTCAAGCCGCTTCGGTGACGCTCTGGGCGGTCGAGGTCACCCACGAAGGCAAGACGGTCGGATTTCTTTCATCCAAGGGCAAATCCCCGACGGATCCCGGTGCCGAATGGTGGAAGGCGACCAGCGCGCCACCGGTGGTCGCGGGCATGCTCAAAAACAAGATGGAGACACCCTTCGCCCCACTCTGGGGTGATTATCACGCCGAAGTCCAATCCAACAAGTAACGCGAACCCACGCGTGGGCGGCCCGGGTCACCGGGCCATTACCTCATGCGTCTTCGGCGGCACCAGCACTTTTCGCTCATGGCTGACAAGAAATCGCACCTCACCCTCAATCTGGGTTCGCAACGTCTCGGACTGGCGCGTTTTAACGCCAGCGGTAAGGGAACCCTGACTCTCACCAACTACGCTTTCGCTGAAATCGGCGGTGACCCCACCATCGACGCGGTGCGCGGCCCACAGCTGACGGCCGGCCTCAAGGGCGTGGCCGGCCAGCTCAAGGCCACCAAGGAAGGCGTTCGGTATGCCATTTCCGGCCAGCCGGTCCTGAGCAAATTCGTCAAGCCGCCGCCGCTCGCGCCGGACAAGATGGATGAGGTCATCGGGTTCGAGGCCCAGCAAGCCATCCCGTTCCCCATCAACGAAGTCTGCTGGCATTACCAGCGCGTCAACAAGGACGGGGGCCTGGCCGACACCGAAGTGGTGATCGCCGCGGTCAAAAAGGATCTACTGGAAGAGATCAACACGGCCGTGGAAGCCGTGCCGCTGACCACCGAAGGCGTCGACATCGCCCCCCTGGCGCTCTACAATGCGTTTGTTTTCAATTACCCGGACCTCGCGCAGCCCGCGCTGCTGATCGATCTGGGAGCCCGCACGGTCAACCTCCTGTACATCGAGCCCGGCGGCCGCTTCTTCTTCCGCACCATCAACAATGCTGGCGGTGCCTCCGTCACCAGCAGCATTGCCAAGGAATTCGGCATTGATTTCAGCGATGCGGAAGCCCGCAAGGTGTCCCAGGGATTTGTGGCCCTGACCGGCTACGCGGACCATGACGATCCGGAGCTGGCCGCGCTGTCCAAGGTCATCCGCAATGCGCTGACCCGCACCCACGGGGAAATCGTCCGGACCACCAATCTGTACCGCAGCCAGCAGGGCGGAAGCGCCCCCGAGATCGTGTACCTCGCCGGCGGCGGTGCCTCGCTGCCTTATTTAAAGGAGTTTTTCGAAGAGAAGCTCAACCTGCCGGTCGAATTTTTTGACGCCCTGCGCAACGTGCAGATCGGGGGCAAGGTCAATGCCGAAAGTCTGGCGGGCGACCGTCACGCGATGGGCGAACTGGTGGGCTTGGCCCTCCGCGGCGCGCTTTCGTGCCCAATGGAGCTGGACCTGGTGCCGCCAGCGGTGGGTCTGCGCCGCGACAACGCGCGCCGCAAACCGTTCCTGTACTCCGCGGCTGCGTGCGTGCTGGGCCTGCTCGGTGCCGGCTGGATCTACCATCAATCGGCCGCCAGCGCGCTGGAACAGCGGACCGCCGACATGGTGTCCATCAAGGACGATCTCGCTGGATGGGACTCTAAAATCGCCGCCGCCGACCTGCAGGCCAAAAAGGAGCAGGCCCGCGCTGAATACCTTCAGACCGCCGTGCTTGATCGCACGTATTGGCTCGAGCTGTTCAACGAAATCAACGCCGTTCGCAAAAACGACCTGATCTGGATCACCCAGTTCCAGCCGACCGCCGTGGAAAAACCGGTGACCCCGGCCCTGCAGACGACCGGTGAGGTGCTGACCGCCACCTTTGAGGACCCGCTCTTCCCGGCCACCGACGTCCGCGGCGGAAAACCGGCCCCCCGGGGCAGCGCTCCGGCGGCCGCCGACACTTTGATCGATGGCATCCACATCTTCGGCCTCTACCGCAACCACGAAAACCCCCAGGGCAACCAAGTGGTGTCGGAGTTCTTCGAGGACCTGAAGAAAAACACCAAGTTCTTCAGCTTCGACGCCAAAAGAGAGTTTGCCGACTACGTTAAAACCGCCAGTCCCGACGAGGGCACTTGGGCCTCCACCTTTGAGATGCGTCTGCCGCTTCAGCGTAAAATCAAACTTCCCGTCGACGTCAAAAGGCCTTCTTCGAACTAATCCATGGACTCTTTGAAAAAGAACTCGTTCCTGACCACCTTCCTGGCCGTTCTGGCGATCGGGACCCTCGGGCTGGGCTATCTGCTCTTCTCCAGCTTCAAGGCACATCAGGCCGCCTCCGCGGCGTTTGATGACGAGAAGGATGCCGTCGCCACGCTGCAGGCCAAACCGCTCACGCCCAACAAAGTGAACCTGGAGGCCCGCAAGGCTCAGGTCGAGCAGTTTGCCGCCACCGTGACCCAGCTCCAGCAGGGGTTGCTCGCCGCTCAGCCGCCCCTCGACAGCGAGGCACCCAGCGACAAGTTTCAGACGACCCTCACGGAAACCCTGAACGCGATCAAAGTCCAGGCGGAACTGACCAAGCTCAGCAGCCGGGCGGGATCGGACTTCGACCTCGGCTTTGGCAAATATCTGGCCAATCTGCCCCCCAAACAGGCCGTACCCGATCTGCTCTATCAACTCGGGGCGGTGGACGCCATGGTCCGCACCATGCTGACCGACCGCGTCAGCAGCATCGACGACATCAATCGCGCCGAGCTGGATGTGGAAACGGGCAAAGCCGACGCGTCCGACGCCAAGCCGGCGGCGGGCCGGGGGGCGGCCAAAAAGCCCGGCAGTTCGACCGGCGTGCTCGCGGAGGATCTGGTCTTGAAGCGCTACCCGATGGAGATCCGCTTCACCGGCAGTCCGCGCAGCATCCAGGACGTCCTCAACCACCTCGCGGCCAGCAAGGACTATTTTTACGCGGTCCGCAGCCTGCGCATCGAAAACGAACGCAAGGAAGGCCCGCCCAAAGGGGTGGCGGCCACGTCGGACAGCTCCGAGGAGAGCAAAAAAGACTCAGTCATCGTCCTCGGTGGCGAAAAGGTCGCCGTTTGGCTGGCCGTGGATCTGATCCGCTTCCTGCCACCGACCGTGGCCTCCGCTGACGGCAAGGCCGATGCCAAACCCATTAACTAGTTTCCCAACTCCTGACTTTTTTCCATGAACTGGATGCAAAAGAACTACGAACGCGCCTTCCTTGTTTTTGGCGCGGTGCTGGCCCTGATTGGCTCGGGTTGGATCATCATGAAGGCCTCGGGCTTCAAATCCCAATTCATCGTCGAAGAAGCGCCTTCCCGAACGAAGCTCGACCCCTTGGCGGCTGACGCGGTCACCGAGGCCCAGCGCCGCGTGGAGGCCGTGCCGCAGTGGCCGATCAATCTGGAAATGCCGCTCTTCTCGTCCACGCCTTTTGTCGTGATGAACGACAAGCCGAGCGAGCCGTTCCGCATGCGTGACCCGCAGGGCGACAAACTCCGCGACCCCGTGACCAACATCTGGCTGGTCGACAACGGCCTCGACTACACGTCGATCGACGTGCTGGACCAGGATCCTGATCGCGATGACTACTCGAATCTTGATGAATTCGAGGCCGGAACCGACCCCAACTCCAGCCTGAGCCAGCCCGGCTGGGACACCAAGCTTTATTTTGCCGAGCGCATCGAGGAGCCGCTCACCATCAAGCTGAATTCCGTCGACAACGGCACCTGCTCGGTGGCTTTCATCACCAAGGCTGAAGACGGCACCGAACAACGCCGCAACGAGTTCATCAAAGTGGGTGCCGCCACCGCCCGGTTTGAGCCAGGCCGCTTCACCATCACTGAGGTCAAATCAGAAATGGTCGAACGCTTCGGTTCCCCCACCCAGGTCGCGGTCGCCTTCATGACCGACGCCAAAGACCGCAAACCAGGCAAAATCCGTCTGGAGCAAGGTTCTCTGGTCGAGCATCCTTCTTATGCCGCCAAATTCGTCTACACCCTCGCGGCGGAGACGTTCACGCACAAGGAAGGCGAGGACTTCGAACTTCGTAAACCAGCCGGCATGACCATCACGGTCGAAGAAATCACCGCAGACCAGGCGGTCATCAGCTACGTCCCCGAAGGTGCCAACGACCCGGTCAAGAAGGTTAAGAAACTTACCACGCCTCCGAAGGCACAGTAGTCACACCAGTGAAAACCCTTAGTAAGCTAAAAAGATTCTTGCCCCCCCACCCCCTTTCCTCTAAGCATCGCCCCATTATCCACATGAGACCATCAGTGCATCCCTCACTCACGAACCACGGCCTCGCGGTCGCGTTCCTCGCCGCTCTCACCCCGTGGGCGCCGACCACTACCAGCCATGCCGGTGAGGGAGGAGGGGGTTCCACCGTTGACATCGCTGAGCGCGAGGTCATCCGCCGCCAGCAGCGCGTCAGTCAGGCCCTCGAAGAGGAAGCCGCCGGTGACAAGGCGATGGCCGAACGCGACTACGAGGCCGGTTTGGGCCATTATCGTGCCGCCCTCGATCTGATTCCCGACGCCGACTTGGTCCGTGAGCAGCGTGAGCGCGTCATCGCCAAATTTAGCGATGCGAGCGTCAAGCTGGCCCAGCAGCGCGCCGAAGGCGGCGAATACGATGCGGCCCGCACCCTGCTGAACAACGTGCTGGCGATTGACCCGGAGAACCGCCGTGCGGCACAGCTGCTCGACCGCCTCGAAGACCCCGAGTGGTTTAATCCAGCCAACTCCAAGGAGCACATGACCAATGTCCAGGAGGTGAAGAAGAACCTCGATCTTGGACTCGGTTATTTTGACCTCGGCGAATTTGAAAAGGCCAAGGCATCTTTCAATCGGGTTCTCTCGATCGATCCGACCAACACGGCCGCCCGCCGCCAACTTGAGCGCACCGAGCGCCGGATCAGCGAATATCTCCTTTCCGCCCGCGACCACACCCGCGCCAAGATGCTGCGCGAAGTGGACGAACAGTGGGAAACGGCGGTGCCTTCCCTGACCGCCGGCGGTGGCTTTGGCGAAGTTGATCGCGGCGGTGGCATGGACGGTTCCCAGGTCATCCTGGACAAAATGCGCACCCTGATCATTCCCAGCGTCGCCCTGGAGCAGGCCACGGTTGAGGAAGCCATCGAATTCCTTCGTCTGAAGAGCCGCGAACTCGACGTCGCCACCACCGATCCTGCGAAGAAGGGCGTCAACTTCATCCTGCGGCTGCCGGCGACCGGGGCGATGCCGAAGATTCCAAGTCTGAATCTTGCCAACGTGCCGCTCGAAGTCGCCGTCAAAGCAGTCGCGGATCAGGCCGGATTGCGCTCCCGCGTCGAGCCGTTTGCGGTGATCATTTCGCCCGCGGACAGCGATCAAGAATTGTACACCAAGGTCTTCCGGGTTCCGCCAGACTTCCTGACCCTGGGCGGATCCGCGGCCCCCGAAAGTGACACCGGCGGCGACGATCCTTTTGCTCCCGGCGGCGGCGGCGGCGGATCCGCCATCAAGCCACGGGCCACGGCTCTCGAGATCCTCAAACAGGCCGGCATTCAGTTTCCCGAGTCCGGAACCGCCTTCTTCAGCTCGGCCACCTCGACGCTGACCGTGCGCAACACCCCGGCCAACCTCGACCTCGTTGATCAATTCGTGGAGAGCATCTCCAACAAGATCTCCAAGATGATCAACATCACCGCGAAATTCATCGAGGTGAACCAGAAGAACACTGATGAGTTCGGCTTCGACTGGTTGATCGGGGCGTTCAACATCGGCGGCGACCGGCTTTTCGGATCGGGCGGCACCGCCGGCAATCGCGGCGCGGGGCCGGTGGGCGGCACCAACTGGGCGCTGGTTCCTCCCGGACAGGGCAACACGGCCGTTCCCGTCGGCGGCTCCAACCTCATCTCCGGCGGTCTGCGCTTCGGTGACAATGCGATCTCGAGCAACGCCATCGATGGTCTGCTCACCGCCACCAGCACCGCGGAGGGCTCGGCTGAAGCGGGGGTCACCCCGGCCATCTTCGGGGTCGCCGGTGTGTTTACCGATCCTCAGTTCCAAGTCGTGCTGCGCGCCCTGAATCAGAAGAAGGGCACTGATCTGCTGACGGCTCCCCAGGTGACCACCCGAAGCGGCCAGCGGGCCAAGGTCGAGGTCATTCGCGAATTTAAGTACCCAACCGAATTCGAGCCACCGGAAATCCCGCAGGACTTCGGCGGCGGCGGCCTGCAGTTCGGCGGTGGCGGCGGCCTTGGCGGCGGCGGTGCCAGCGGCGGCGGCTTCCCGGTCACCCCGACCACGCCAACGGCCTTCGAAACCCGCAACACGGGTGTGACCCTCGAAGTCGAGCCCACCCTCGGTGCGGACGGTTACACGATCGACCTGACGCTCGCCCCGGAAGTGGTCGAGTTCGAGGGTTTCGTCAACTACGGCAGCCCGATTCAGACGGCCGCCACAGACGCTCTGGGCAACCCGACGACCATTATCCTCACCGAGAACCGCATCGAGCAGCCGGTCTTTTCGACCCGCAAACTCAGCACCTCGGTGACCATCTGGGACGGCATGACGCTCGGAGTGGGCGGCCTGATCCGCGAAGACGTGCAGACGGTGGAGGACAAAGTGCCCATCCTCGGTGACATCCCATATATTGGGCGCCTTTTCCGCACCAAGGCCGACCAGTTCTTCAAGAAGAACCTGATGATGTTTGTCACGGTGAACCTCATCGATCCTTCGGGTCAGAAGGTCAATGCGGGCCGCACCGGAGGCGGAGCGGACGACCTCGGAGGCGTCCTGCCACCAGCCGGACCTGATGCCGCTTTGCTGCCGCAGGCTCCTGAAATGAACTTCAAATGAGGCCAGCGTCCGCTCAGGACGTCTGATTCCTCAAGGATGCAGGGGCGGGGGCGCAAGCCTTCGCCCCTTTTCCTGTACCGGCGCCCGCCGCGGCACCACTGCTCCTTCTTCTCCGCCCAGAGCCCCCGCGTCCATGATCACGGCCTGTCTCACGGGTGGCATCGCCACGGGCAAGACCCTTTTGGTGGGCCTGCTGGCGGATGGTGATGAGGAGGTGGCGGTGTTCGATTGCGATGCCTCGGTGCACCTGCTTTTCTCGGAACCGGTCTGGGCGGCCCGTCTCGCGGATGAGTTTGGGACGGAGATTCTGGCCGCTGATGGCAGCATCGACCGCGCCCGGCTGCGCCCGTTGGCCTTCGGCAACCCCATGCTCCGCCGCCGGTTGGAGCACCTGCTGCATCCCGAGGTGCGCCACCGGTGCGCGCTGGCGGTGGCGCGTGCGCGGGCCTCTGGTCGGGTGCGGCTCTTCCTGATCGAGGTCCCTCTTCTTTACGAATCAGGATTTGACGTGGCCCGGGATTATGAAATCGTTCTGGCAGCCAGCCTGGCCACCCAACGGGACCGCTTGCGACGAAAGCGCGGTCTCAATGATGAGGTGGCTGAACGAATCCTCACGGCACAATTGCCGATCCTGGAAAAAGTGCGCCGGGCGCACCTCGTGGTCTGGAACGAAGGAAGCATCCCATGCCTGAAGAGACAAGCATCGTGCCTGAAGCGGCACCCCTGGCTGTCGCCGTGAGCGAGAGTCCACTTACCGTGCCCGGCCCCGAGGAGGCGCCCGCGGCGGTGCCGACGGAACCCGCGGCGACCGCGGAGCCGGCGGCTCCGGAACGCGTCGATCTGCACGCCTTTCAGAAAAACTCCCTGGCCAAGCTGTACGAACTCGGCGCCACCCTCGGCCTGCGGGTCGGCGGCAGCCGGTCCAAACACCAGCTGGTCTTTGACATCTGCAACCACTGGGGCCGCCGCGGCACCCTGTTCGAGTGCCATGGGGTGCTCGAGGTGACCCGCGATGGATACGGCTTCGTCCGCGATCCGATCTACAGCTTCCTGCCCCAGCCGGACGACGTGTACATGTCGCCGAACATCATCCGCCGCTTCGGCCTGAAAACGGGGAATTATGTCACCGCCGTGGCGCGCGCGCCGCGGGACAAGGAAAGTTTCCTTTCGATCGAGACCGTGGTGACGGTCGAAGGGGTGGAGGTCGAAAAGTGGCAGCCACCCAAGCTGTTCGAAACCCTGACCCCGCTCTTTCCGCAGGAGCGCATCATTCTGGAGAACACCAAAAGCAAGTCCGTCAGCACCCGGGTAGTGGACATCCTGGCCCCGCTTGGCAAGGGGCAGCGGGCGCTCATCTGCGCGCCGCCGCGGGGGGGGAAAACCATCCTGCTCAAGGAAATCGCGATAGCGATCCAGAAGAATCACCCCGAAATCGAACTCATGGTGCTGCTGCTTGACGAGCGGCCGGAGGAGGTGACCGATTTCCGTGAGACGGTGGACTCGGTGGTTTTTGCCTCGACCTTTGACCAGATGCCGGACCGGCACATCCAGGTGGCGGAAATCGTCATCGCCCGCGCGCAGCGGTTGGTCGAGAACGGGCGGGACGTGGTGGTGCTGCTCGACAGCCTGACCCGGCTGACCCGCGCCTACAACAACTGCGGCGGCGGGGCGGGCGGCGGCGGCAAGGCCCGGCTGACCTCCGGCGGGGTGGATCCCAAGGCTCTGCAACGCGCGCGCAAGTTCTTCGGGGCGGCCCGCAACGTGGAGGAAGGCGGCAGCCTGACCATTGTCGCCACGGCGCTGATCGAGACCGAGAGTCGCATGGACGAGGTGATTTTCGAGGAATTCAAGGGTACCGGGAACATGGAGCTTCAGCTCGACCGTGAGATGGTGGAGCGGCGCATTTTCCCAGCCATCAACATGCAGCGGTCCGGCACTCGGAATGACGACCGGCTTTATCATCCGGAAGAATTCCGGCGCGTCCTCGGCATCCGCCGGCAGCTTTCCCAGCTGCCGGCCGGTGAAGCCATGGAGGTTCTGGTGAAAAACCTTCGGGCCACTCAGAACAACGCGGAAATCCTGCTCAGCGGCCTTCGCCTTTCCTAAGCAATGGATGTCTCCGCCCCCACTTCCGTGATGTCCACCCCCGCTCCCGAGGGTCCCATCATCGAGACCACCGGTGCCTTGGTGGCCTATCTTCAGGATCTGCCCCCCAGCCCCGACGGTCGCCACCGGTGCGCCGTGGACACGGAGGCCGACAGCCTCCATTCCTACAAGGAAAAACTGTGCCTGATCCAGTTCACGTGCGCGGAGCGCCACGTTATCATCGACCCGCTGCGGGTCGGCGATCTCACGCCGCTGCTTGATTTCCTGCGCGAGGCGGAGGTTTGGATGCACGGGGCGGACTTCGACATGTCGCTCTTCAAGCGGACCTTTGATTTTGTCCCGCCGACGGTGCTCGACACGCAGACGGCGGCGCGCTTGGTCGGTTTCCGTCAGTTCGGCCTCGCCCACCTGCTTCAGGAGGTTTTCAGCGTCTCGCTTTCCAAGCAGTCGCAGCGCGCCGATTGGGGACGCCGCCCGCTGCCGCCGGTGATGGTGGAATACGCACTCAACGATGTGCGCTACATCCTGCCGCTGGCTGATCGCCTGCTGGGGCAGCTTGGCGAAGTGAGCCGCACCGAGTGGTTTCACCAGAGCTGCGCGGCCGCGCGCGAGCACGTGCTGAAGCGTCCGGTGCCCGACGGGGAGGATGCGTGGCGGGTGACCGGCTGGGGCACTCTGCAGCCGCGCGGCCTCGCCGCTCTGCGGGCGCTCTGGCACTGGCGCAACGGCGAGGCTGAGCGCCTGGACCGCCCCGCCTTCAAAGTGCTCAACAACGAGCCGCTGCTGGAGATGGCGATGGCGTTCCAGAACGGCATCGAGCCGCAGTTGCCACCGCGTTTTCCCCATCCGCCCCGCCGCCGGTTTCACCAGGCCCTGGAGGCCGTCGCCGCCATGCCGCCCGAGCAGTGGCCCAAGCGCCTCCTCAAAAAACGCACCTCGCGCCACCCGGAGGCCGAGCGCCGTTTCGACCAGCTTAAAGGCCATCGTGACCGGCTGGCCATCGAGATGAATCTGGACGGTGCCCTCATCGCCTCCCGGGCCACGCTGGAGGAAATCGCCCAAAATATCGAGTCGCCCCCCCCGTTGCTCCCGTGGCAACAACGGCTCCTGCTGCCGGCCGTCGAGGGGCTGCGCACCGCCGGCCCGCGGGCCGCGGGCGAGTTCAAGGCGGCGGAAACGCCGGTGATCGAGACCGGCCCCGCGTAGGCCACGGGTGCCCGGTGCCGGGGCGTGAACCCGACACCGCGAGGCGGGCCAGGCGGAGCGGCCGACCCTAACTCTGCTTCCACCAGTCCGGAGGACGTTCCCACGCCTCCTCGGCGGGCGTGCCGGGATCGGCCGGCGGGGATTTTTGCTCCTGATCCAGCCGGTCGAGAAACTCGAGGGTTGGATCCGGCTGGCGCGACCGGCGCGCTACGGACCAGGCGAACAGCGCCACCATGCCGATCACAAAAAAGACCACTGCGAGCATCACGAGCGCGGCACCGTCCGCGGCCGACGTGGCATGGCCGTCGACAATGCCGAACCCCTCGCCGCTGAGCGCGGCCAGCAACGTTGAAACAGGCGTAAGGACGAACACCATGGGATGGATCGGGCGGGTGGCTAAAAAACGCGGCGCATCGGGATCATCGCGCTGTGGGTGAAGCCGTGCTGCTCGAAAAACTGCTGCGACACATTGCTGACCCGGTCGGTCAGCAAGGTGATCCTTCTGAAGTCTTTATCATGGGCAAAATCCATCACATAGTTCATCAGCCGTCCGCCGTAGCCATTGCCACGGTGCTGGGGGTGAATGATGAAGTCCTCCATGAGTACGACGAAGCCGCCCTCGGCGGTGGAGATGGTGAAGAGCAGGTTGACCATGCCGAAAATGCGGTGGTCGTTGCGCAGGACGAAAATGCGGCCGCGGTTCGGCTGTTCCAGAATCAGGCGGAGGCCGTTTCCCTGCTTGCGGCGGTCCGGAACGAAGTCCGCCTCCTCGTCCATCAGCTCCATCACCAGCTCGGTGAGTGCCGCCAAGTCCTCCAGGGTGGCGGGTTCGATGCGGGTGTCGCTGGCGAGAGAGGCGGGCATATTATCAATCGTCGTCGGGTTTTCGCGAAAGGGAAGGGGCAAAAAACCCAGCGTGAATCCGCGGTTAAAATTTGATCTCAAGCGCCCGGGTCAGCCACATCGTGAGCAGGTAGAGGCCGAAGGTGCCGGCGAGGCAGAGACCGAGGGTGGGCCAGTAGCCCCAGCCATTCTTGAGCAGCGCGGGCAGGACCAGAAACATGGGCAGCGTCGGCAACACGTACCAAAAAGTCCCGTGCGCGTGGCTGGCGACGAGCTGGGTGTCCTTGGTCTCGACATAGATCCACGTCAGGGCGAGCAGCGAGGTGAGCGGCAGCGAGTGAACGATGCTGGCGACGCCGTTGTTGCGTTTGGCCAGTTCGGTGACCGCCCAGATGATGCCGGCGGAGAGGAAGATTTTGGTCAGATGCAGGGTCATGAGGCGGGGGACGGGGTCGAAGAGCAGGCGTGCGGCGGGGGCGGAGGCGGAGGCGGCTTCAGTGCGGCCGCCGGCTTTGGGGTTTGCCCGGGGCGTCCGCCAATGCTTCCCGCAGCGCCTGGGGGAGGGGCTTGGCCCCGTCTCCGCCCAGCCGCTCGTCCACCGTCTCCAGCCGCCGGATCAGATCGAGCACATCCCTCCGCGCGGCCGCGCCGCCGGCGGCGGCGCAGAAATGGGTGCGGCATCCGAAGGGGCGGGCGGCGTAGGCCATGCACCGAAGGTCCGGGCCGAGCAGGGGACAGGCCCCGTCGGCGCGCTCCGGCAGCCTGGTCCGTCCGGCCGCCCGCAGTCCGCGCGCCAACTCCAAGGCTTCGCCTTGGGTCAGGTGGGGGGTTTTTCCGGTTTGGCGAAAGTGGCAGCAGCCGGCCCGGCCCACGCAGTTCCGGTCCAGCGGCCGTTCGGCCAGCATGAGATAGACAGCGCGCACCTCGGCCAGCGCCTCCTCACGGGCGGTGATCGGCGGCAATACGGGCCTGGTTTGACGATTCAACCATCAGAGCTAACTTTTGCTGCCGATTGGCGCAACCTCGTCGTATGAAATTTCACCATTTGCTCTTCCTTGCCGCTCTCTGCCTGCCGCTTCTGGCCTGTGGGGCCGAACCTCCCACCCTGGCTTCCACCAAAAAACCCGCCGGCCCGCCGGTCACCGCACCGCCCATGACCGAAACCCAACAAACCGCCACCTTGGCCAACGGCTGCTTCTGGTGCACCGAAGCCGTCTACCAGCGTATCAAAGGCGTGGAGAAGGTCGTCTCCGGCTACATCGGCGGCCAGGTCAAAAATCCGACCTACGAGGAAATTGGCGAGGGCACCACCGGCCACGCCGAGGCGGTCCAGATCACCTTCGATCCGAAAGTGGTCAGCTACGGCAAATTGCTCGAGGTGTTCTGGGCGTCCCACGACCCCACCACCCTGAACCGCCAGGGTCATGACGTTGGCACCCAGTACCGCAGCGCCGTTTTTTACCACTCCGACGAACAGAAAAAAACCGCTGAAGAATCGAAGACCAAACATCAGCCCGATTTCGAAGACCCCATCGTGACCGAAATCACCAAGGCCGAGATTTTTTACCCCGCGGAAAAATACCACCAGAACTACTTCAACCTCAACGGCGACAAAAACCCTTACTGCCGTATTGTCATCTGGCCAAAACTGAAAAAGCTGGGGCTGGAAATCAAACCCGTGGAGTAGCGGCGCCCGCTCCCGCCCGCCCGCCGCGTGCCCGGGGGCGGCTTTTTTGTGCGGGTCCGGTTTCCCCGGTTGCCGCATTGCGCGGGGCGTGCTTTGTCTCGATTCACTCAGTATCGTTCACGTTTCTCCACCATGCCTACCACCATTCTTGAAATCACCGGGCGCGAAGTCATCGACTCGCGCGGTAACCCCACCGTCGAGGTGGATGTGCGCCTTGAAGGCGGAGCTATGGGCCGCGCCGCCGTGCCCTCGGGGGCCAGCACCGGCGAACACGAAGCCTGGGAGCTTCGCGACGGCGACAAAAAGCGTTATCTGGGCAAGGGCGTGCTCAAGGCGGTGGCCGCCGTCAATGATCGCATCGCGCCCGAGCTGGAAGGTCACGATGCGTGCCAGCAGGCGCAGATCGACAACATCATGAAGCAGCTCGACGGCACGCCCAACAAGGCCGAGCTGGGCGCGAATGCAATCCTCGGGGTCTCGCTCGCGGTCGCGAAAGCCGCCGCCGCGCAGTTGGAGCAGCCGCTATACGCGTACCTCGGCGGTCCCAACGCCAAGGTTCTGCCCGTGCCGATGATGAACATCATCAACGGCGGCGCCCATTCGGACGCCCCCATCGACTTCCAGGAATTCATGATTGTGCCCAAGGGCGCGCCGACCTTCCGCGAGGCGCTGCGCTACGGAGCCGAGGTCTTTCACGCCCTGAAAAAAGTCCTGCACGACCGCGGTCTCAGCACCACGGTGGGCGACGAGGGCGGTTTTGCCCCGACCCTCAAATCGGCTGACGACGCGCTCGGCGTCATCGCCACCGCCATCGAAAAGGCCGGTTACACCCTCGGTGAGGACATCTTCATCGCGCTCGATGTCGCTTCGTCCGAATTTTACGACAAGAAGAAGAAGGCGTACGTCTTCAAAAAATCCGACGGGTCGGTCAAAACCGCCGCCGAATTGGTCGATTATTACGCCACGCTGCAGAAGAAGTACCCGATCATCAGCATCGAGGACGGCTGCGATGAAAATGACTGGGCCGGCTGGAAAATTCTGACCGACACGTTGGGCTCAAACACCCAGCTCGTAGGCGACGATCTTTTCGTGACCAACGTCAGTTTCCTGCAAAAGGGCATCGATCAGGGCGTGGCCAACTCGATCCTGGTGAAGGTCAACCAGATTGGCAGCCTGACCGAGACGCTCGACGCGGTGGAGCTGGCTCACCGCCACGCCTACACCTCCGTGCTCAGCCACCGTTCCGGCGAGACCGAGGACGCCACCATAGCCGACCTCGCCGTCGCCACCAACTGCGGTCAGATCAAGACCGGCTCCCTCAGCCGCTCCGACCGGATCGCCAAATATAACCAACTTCTCCGCATCGAGGAGGAGCTCGGCGATTGCGCCGTCTACGGCGGCCGCATGAAGCACTAAGCGGAGATTTCGACGGTTCCGTCGGAGACCTCGATGAAGTCGCGCCAACTCGTGCGCGGCGAGTTGTGCCTCACGCTGCTGTGAAATGGCCGCCAGCGCGGGGCGCGGGGTGCGGTGCGCGGAAACATGCGCGCCTCGTGCGGCAGTTTGTTCGCTTTCTTGGAATTACAGCGAATGCAGGAGGCGACGACGTTTTCCCAGGTTGTTTTGCCTCCCTTGTCGCGCGGAATGACGTGGTCGAGATTCAGGTCGCGCGGGTCGAAGATCCGGTCGCAGTACTGACAGGTATGGCTGTCGCGGATGAAGACGTTGTGGCGGGTGAACTTGACGTCCGTCCTCGGGAGCCGGTCATAGATCGAAAGCACGATGATTTCCGGGACCACAAATTCGTTCCGGGCCGAGCGCAGGCGGGGCTGGGCTTTCTGCCGGTGGTCGTCCTGGGCCACGCTCAGCCATGAGCCGGTGTCGTGGGTCGAATAATTGTTTTCTTCGTCGCGGTGGACGATGGATGCGTGACCCAGAAAAACCAAGGTGACGGCCCGTCGGGCCGTGCAGGTATTGACCGGTTGCCAAAGCCGGTTGAGAACAAGGACTGGTGAATCAAGGGCCGTCACGGGGCAGGCTGTCGGATCGCTAAATCTAACCACCTTCGGCGTGCCCGCAAGCGCGCTGTCGTTCGTGGTTTCGAACCGGTTTTGGGGGCGAGTGGGCGCGGGTTTGGCTGGTTGCTTGCGCGCTGGGGTCCGTGCTCCACCATGGCTCATGATCACCTGCGATGCGCTCGTCGAGACGCTGGAAAGAATCGCCCTGCTTCTGGAGCTGAAGGGGGAGAATCCCTTCAAGATCCGCGCGTACCGGCAGGGGGCGGAGGCGGTGGCGGTGCATGCGGGCGACATCGTGGCGCGCGCGGCGGCTAATGACCTCGAAGGCCTGCCGGGGATTGGCGAGGCCCTGCGGGCGAAGTTGCATGAACTGGCGGCCACCGGAAAACTGGAATTTTACGAGAAGCTGCGCGCGGAGTTTCCCGGGACCATTTTCGACCTGTTCGAGATCCCCGGGCTGGGGCCGAAAAAGATTGCCGTGCTCCACCGCGAACTGGGGGTCGGCAGCCTGCCGGAGTTGAAGGAGGCTTGCGTTTCCGGGGCGGTTGCGGAACTCGCCGGCTTCGGTGCCAAGACGGCGCAGAAGATCCTTGAAGGCTTGGCGTACCGGGAGCAGAACACCGGGATTTTCCGCATGGACCAGGCGGCCCCAGGGGTCGCGCTGGTCCTCGGGTGGCTCAAGGGCCACCCGTCCGTGACGAGGGCCGACGTCGGCGGCAGCTTCCGCCGGGCCAAGGAGATGGTGCGGGACCTGGATTTTGTGGTGTCGACGAGACATGGTGCCGACCTGCTCGCGGAGCTGATCACGCAGCCGTTTGTGGACACGGTGCTGGCGCAGGGGCCGACCAAGGCGAGTTTCCGACTGGCCAACGGCTGCCAGTGCGATGTGCGCGCGGTGAAGGAGACGGAATACCCCACGGCCCTCAACTACTTCACCGGCAGCAAGGAGCACAACGTGGCGCTCCGCGCCCGAGCCCTCAAGTACGGCTGGTCGCTCAACGAATACCGAATGGAAGGGTGTCCGGAACCGCTCCACGAGGAAGCAGACCTCTACCGGGCGCTGGGGCTCGACTTCATCCCGCCCGAACTGCGCGAGGACCGCGGCGAGATTGAGGCGGCCGAGCACGGGAAACTGCCGAAATTGATCGAATTGGGCCAGCTGCGTGGGACCTTCCACAACCATACGACCGCCAGCGACGGCACTGCCACCCTGGAGGAAATGGCCGCCGCGGGGCGCGAGCTGGGGCTGCAGTACCTCGGCATCGCCGACCACTCGAAGGCGTCGTTCCAGGCCAGCGGCCTGGATGAAAAACGCCTGCTCGCCCAGGTGAAGGAAATCGGGAAGCTGAACGAGCGCTTTGCGGCGGAGGCGGAGAGCGAAGGCGCGTTCCGACTTTTTGCCGGCAGCGAGGTGGACATCCTCAAAGACGGATCGCTCGACTTTTCGGACGAGGTCATGGGGCGGCTCGATTACGTGGTGGCGAGCGTGCACAATGCCTTTGCCCTCGGCGAGGCGGAGATGACGCGGCGGATCATCCGGGCCGTCGAAAACCCGCACGTGACCATGCTCGGCCACCTCACCGGCCGCCTGCTGCTCAAACGCGAGCCGTACGCGGTCGACGTGCCGGCCGTGATCGACGCCTGCGCCGCCACCGGCACGATCATCGAACTGAACGCCAACCCATGGCGGCTCGACATGGATTGGCGCTGGTGGCCGCTGGCCAAGGAAAAGGGCGTAAAAACGTCAATCAACCCCGACGCGCACAGCACTGGCGACCTCGCCTTCCTCTGGCACGGTGTGCGCATCGCCCGCAAGGGGTGGCTGACCCGGGCCGATGTCGTCAACACCCTGCCGCTGGGGAAAATCGAGGGCGTGCTGGAGGCGAAGCGAGCAGGAGGCTGAGGCGGGGGCCGGGGAGCACGGCTTCGCGGGGGCGCGGGACAAAAAAGTGAACGTCTTCAGGGAGGTGTCACCTGCCGACCTCACGATGCGTTACACTCTTGCCAGCGCGTGTGGCGGAAGTATGGAGTCGCCCAGCGAAGAACATCATTATGAGCGAACAAGAATTGAAGGATCTGATCCGCCAGCCGGGAATCGCACCCTGGAGAGTCCGCTTGGCGCGATGGGTGGAATCCCCGCTCATCCAATACTGGGTGATCGCTGTAATCCTCGCAAACGCAGTGGTTCTGGGTCTGGAAACTTCACCCTTGATCATGTCCCGCTTCGGCGGACTGCTGATCGTGATCGATCAAATCTGCCTAGCGGTTTTTCTCCTCGAACTTGTGGTCAAACTCGCCGCCTACCGCGCACGCTTCTGGACCAGCGGATGGAATGTGTTCGATTTCCTGGTCGTCGCCATCGCCCTCGTGCCCGGTGCCGGCCCATGGGCAGTCCTGCGTTCGCTGCGGGTGCTCCGCGTCCTGCGCCTGCTCACCGTCATCCCCTCGCTGCGGAAGGTGGTGGCCGCCTTCCTGCACTCCATCCCCGGCCTCGCGGGAGTGGTCGCGGTGATGTCGATTTTCTTCTACACCACCGGCGTGCTCGCCACGCGCCTCTTCGGCGAGCAATACCCGGAATGGTTCGGCAGCCTCCCCGCGAGCCTTTACTCGCTGTTTCAGGTGATGACGCTCGAGAGCTGGTCCATGGGCATCGTCCGCCCCGTCATGGAAACCCACCCTTGGGCCTGGGTCTTTTTCGTCCCCTTCATCATCATCGCCACCTTCACCATTCTAAACCTGTTCATCGGCATCATTGTCTCCACGATGCAGGAACTCTCGATGATCCCCGAGGTCCAAATCGTCCATCCCGAGACCGCGGAACTCCTCAAACGGTTGGAAACAGACATCAAAACCCTCCGCACCCTTCTCGAAAAACATCAGCCGGAGTCGTCCTCAGAGCCAGGAAGGAACGAAGGGAGAAATGTTCGATGAAAAATGGGGGGATTGGCAGTGGGAAGCCTATGTATAAAATTCTTTACCTGTCCCTTTATCGCTTCTTCCTCCGCGTAATCCCCACGTCATGACCCGCCGCCACCTCCCGCAGCACCCGGGAAAAATTGTGCTGCACTTCCATGATCGAAAACGTTTTCATACAGCACATAAATAACGCATAAATTGGCATGGGTCAATTCCGTAGGCGGTACGGTACATAATGGGCCTGTCCCTTTATCGACTCGCCCCGCGGTGCGCTCAGCAGCGGGGTATTTGCGGGAGGTGATCGAAGTGGTCATCCGAGGTGGACAGGATGAGATCATGCTGGACGGTGAGGGCGGCGATCCAGAGGTCGTTGGTAGGGATGGCGGCGCCTTTCAGGCGAAGCTGAAGGAAGAGCCGGGCGTAGTGGTGGGTCGTTTGTTCATCGGGGACCAGAACTTTGACTCTGGGGCTGTTCAGGAAGCGCTGGAGATTGGCCGCGTTGGCGGCCGTCTGGCGGCCGGCGGCGAACCCGGCCCGAAGCTCCGCCAAGACGATAAGTGGGAGATATAGCGTCCGGGCGCGCTGAACAACCACAACACGCCTGGGGTCGCCCCGCATGAAGTCGCTGTAGGCATTGGTGTCGAGAGCGATATTCATCTCCAAGCGTCCTCATCGACGAGTTCGAAGGCGGCCACGGCATCGTTAAACGCGGGGTCATCCTCCCATGTGCCAATCAAATCGTCCAAATCCGTAAACTTGGGCGGCTCAGAGCCAAGATTTAGCCCCCGAGCTAGAGCTTCCAAGGCGACCGCGTTCAAACTCCGATGCTCCTGACGCGCCAGCCTCCGCAGCGCTTGGTCAATGGCGGGGGGGATGGCGCGGAGGGTGTATTGCTTGCTCATCGTGCAGGCATTGTAGGCAATTGGCGCCTGCACTGCAAGGAAATCGTGTCGGGTACATAAAGTCCCTGTCCCTTTATAGGACGCATCTGGCAGGCCGGCGCAAGCGGCGTGAGCCGCAGAGTGGAAAGTGCGCGCACAGCAGCCCTGAAGGGGCAATAAAAAGTCCCCGCCGGCGGGCCGGCGGGGACATGAGAGAGGAGCGGGCGCGGGAGCGCCGGGTCTGGGCGGGGTGTCGGGTTATTTCTCGCCCGGGCGCCACTCTTCCGACTGGGACGGGGTGGTGGTGCCGCCGGTGGCGAAGCGGAACGCTTCCTCCAGGCCGACGAGGTCGGTGCTTGGACGCAGGGCGTCGAAGGCCGCGGCCTCGCGCTTGAGCTGGGTCTCGTCGTAGGCCATGGCCTTGATCGAGAGGCCGATGCGGCGTTCGCCCTTGTCCACCTTGATGACGCGGGCTTCGACCTCCTGGCCGACCTTGATCACGTCCTTGACGCGGGCGACGTGTTCATCGGCCAGCTGGGAGATGTGGACCAGCCCGTCGATGTCGTCCTGCAGCTGCACGAAGGCACCGAAGCTGGCGATCTTGGTGACGGTGCCCTTGACGATGTCGCCGACGCTGAACTTCGATTCGATGACCGACCATGGATCGGTCTCGGCTTGTTTGATGCCGAGGGAGATCCGCTGATTGGCCTTGTCGATCTCGAGCACCTGGGCTTCCACTTCGTCGCCCTTCTTGAGCATTTCGGACGGGTGGTTGACCTTGCGGGTCCAGGAGAGGTCGGAGACGTGAACCATGCCGTCGATGCCTTCCTCGAGTTCGACGAACGCGCCGTAGGCGGTGAGGTTGCGCACCTTGCCCTTGATGTGCGAGCCGATCGGGAAGCGGGTGTCGATGTCGTCCCAGGGATTGGTTTCGAGCTGGCGCACGCCCAGGGAGATCTTCTGTTCGTCCTTGTTGATTTGCAGGACCACGGCTTCGATTTCCTGGCCGAGGGTGAGCACGTCGCTGGGGCGGGTGATGCGTTTGGTCCAGCTGAGTTCGGAGACATGGACGAGGCCTTCGACGCCTTCGGAAAGTTCGACGAATGCGCCGTAGGGGACGAGTTTGGTGATCTTGCCTTTGACGTGGTGGCCGATCGGGAACTTCGACTCGATGTTTTCCCACGGGTTGGACTGGAGCTGTTTGAGTCCCAGGCTGACGCGTTCCTTTTCCTTGTTCACGTCGAGGATGACGACGTTGAGCATCTGGCCGATGACCAGCATTTCGCTTGGGTGGTTCAGGCGGCCCCACGACATGTCGGTGATGTGGAGCAGGCCGTCCATGCCGCCGAGGTCGACGAAGGCCCCGAAGTCGGTGATGTTTTTGACGGCACCGGTGACTTTGTCGCCGGCCTTGACGGTTTCGAGGAAGCGCTGGCGCTGTTCGGCGCGCTCGGCCTCGATGACTTCGCGGCGGCTGAGGACGATGTTTTTGCGGTCGTCGTTGATTTTGACGATCTTGAATTCGTAGACATTGCCGACGTAGCCGTCGAGTTCCTTCGGCGGGATGATGTCGACCTGGGAGCCGGGCAGGAAGGCCTCGACGCCGACGTTGACGGTCAGTCCGCCTTTGACCACGGCCTTGACCTTGCCCTTCACGAGGCCGCCCTCGTTGAAGACCTTGACGATCTTGTCCCAGTTTTGCTTGTGAGCGGCCTTCTCCTTGGAGACGACGACCATGCCCTCGTCATTTTCGAGCTTTTCGAGCAGGACTTCGACTTCGTCGCCGATCTGGATGTCCTCGTCTTCGAATTCGGACGAGGGGATGACGCCCTCGGATTTGTAGCCGATGTCCACGAGGACGACCTGCGGCTTGATGTCAATGATGTGGCCTTTGACGATGGAGTTTTCGCGCAGGTCCTTGAAGGAACCGGCCATGAGGGCCTGGAGTTCGGCGGAGATTGCCATGATGCTGTTGATGCCGGGACAAACGGACCACCCCGGCAGGTGGGGTTATGGATGCAGTTGTTGGGTTGATTCACTTCCGACGGTGCCCCCTGATAAATCTGCCGCCACCGGGGGCGCCTCCCAGCGACAGATTCGGACGTGAAGGCGCACACTAAGTGAAAACCGGGATTTGCAAGTGCTGTTCCGGCGGCTTTTTCGGCGGTGCGGGCCGGTTGGGCGCACTGTGAACTTGACCGCAGGGCGGAGCGGCGGACTGCTGTCGTTTGCGGAAGTGTCCGCTTCCGGACTTTTTCCCCGGGCGGGGGCGTGCTGACGACGGCATGTCTACCGGTCCGGGTCTTTGGTTTCCATCCTTGTTTCCTCATTACCCGCGCCACCATGCTTTCGCGCCAGATTGCCGTCATCGACTTCGGGTCGCAATACACCCAGCTCATCATCCGCCGCATCCGCGAGCTGGGGTATTATTCGCGCCTGTTCCAGCCGGAAGAGCTGAAGACATCCGGGCATCCGGCGGCGGTGATTTTGTCGGGCGGCCCGCGCAGCACGCGGGAGGAGGGGGCACCGGACATCGATTTCGAGTATCTGCAGTCGCTTGGGGTGCCGGTGCTGGGGGTGTGTTACGGGATGCAACTGCTCAATCTGAAGCACGGCGGCCAGGTGACGCCCGGGACCAAGCGCGAGTACGGTCCGGTCACGTTGCAGCCGGAGCCGGGGTGCCCGCTCTTCGACGGGGTGACGCCTTCGCAGATCTGGATGTCGCATTCTGACACCTGCACGCATCTTGCGGCCGGCACCAAGGTGCTGGCGCACAACCAGGACGGGGTGCCGATCGCGCTCCAGTTCAGCCCGCTTTTTTTCGGCATCCAGTTCCACCCCGAGGTCAGCCACAGCCACCAGGGGCTGCAGGTTTTGAAGAATTTTCTGGCGCTGGCCCATGATCCGCCGCGCTTTGAGATGGCGTCGTTCAAGGAGCACCTGATCAACGAGATCAGGAACGAGGTGGCCGGCCGTAAGGTCGTCTGCGGGGTCAGTGGCGGGGTCGACAGCACGGTGCTGGCGGTGCTGCTGCACGCGGCCGGGGTGGAGGTGCGGTGCATTTTTGTCGATCACGGGCTGCTGCGGAAGGACGAGGCGGCAGAGGTCCAGCGCAATTTCGCGACTCTCGGGGTCGCCATCGAGACCATTGACGCGAGCGAGCGTTTTCTCGCCGCGCTGGCCGGGCAGACTGATCCAGAGAAGAAGCGGACCATCATCGGCAATCTTTTCCTGGATGTGTTCTGGGATGCGGTCGGGCAGGAGGTGCCGTTGTTCGCGCAAGGCACGCTCTATCCGGACGTGATCGAAAGCGCGAGCAGCGCCAGCAACATTGCGAGCAAGATCAAGACCCATCACAACCGCGTGGACCGCATCCTGAACCTGCAGAAGGAGGGCCGGGTGCTGGAGCCGCTGGCCGAGCTGTTCAAGGACGAGGTGCGTGCGCTGGGGGCGGCGCTGGACATTCCGCACGACATCCTGTGGCGGCATCCCTTCCCCGGCCCCGGCCTGGCCGTGCGCTGCCCGGGCGAGGTGACTCCGGAGCGGCTCACCATCATCCGCGAAGCCGACGCCATCTTCATGAAACAACTGGTCGATTCCGGCTGGTACGAAAAAACCTGGCAGGCATACGCTGCGCTCGTGCCGGTGCGCACGGTCGGCGTCAAAGGCGACGAACGAAGCTACGAGTTCGCCATCAGCCTGCGGGCGGTGACCAGCGAGGACGCGATGACCGCCGACTGGGCGCGGTTGCCGTACGAGGTGCTGGCGGCCAGCTCCAACGAGATCCTCAACCATGTGAAAGGCATCAACCGCGTGCTCTTCGACATTTCCACCAAGCCGCCGGCGAGCATCGAGTGGGAATAGGTCGGGCGACGCCGCGCGAGGATGCCGGGATCGGTGGTTTGTCCGATCGCAAGGTCATTTGCGACTGATGTTCATCCTGATAGGAGTAGCCCATGGCAGCACCACCACGCCTCCACTGGGTCGACCACGCCAAGGCCATCGGGATTGTGCTTGTGGTCGTCGGGCACACCTCGGCCCTGCCGGCCGAGGTGCGGGAATTCATTTACCGCTTCCACATGCCGCTCTTCTTTTTCCTGGCCGGCGTGCTGACCAGGTCGGAACGGCTCGCCGAGGGATTTCGACCGTGGCTGACGCGTCAGACCCGCGCCCTGATCATTCCCTTTCTCGGGTTTTTCGCCATTTCCTGGGTCTGGTGGCTGCTCATCCGCAACATCGGCGACAAGGCCAAAGAATCGGCCGGCCTGGCGTGGTGCACCGCTCCAAGGCCTGCTCTGGGGGACCGGCGAGACGCTGTTCGTCAATCTGCCGTTGTGGTTTTTTCCGGCGCTGTTCGTGACCTCAGTCGCGTTCTGGGGGCTGTGGCGGGTGACCAAGGGCACACGGGCCGGCCTGCCGGCGACCGGGGTGGGGCTGCTGGTGGTGGTCAACCTCGGGTGGCCGCCGTCCTGGCGGTCGCCACTGCCATGGAATGTGGACCTTATTCCCTGGCTGCTGGTCATGATGACGCTGGGATCCTGGCTTCGTCCCTGGCTGGCGACCTGGAAACCTAACGCCTGGATGGTGGGAGTTCTGGCCGGCCTTGGCGTCATCATCTTGGCGAAGGCGTGGGAGGCGAGTGGTGCCGGTGGCGGGCTGATCCAGGCGCAGTCTCTCGACGTCAACGGACGGTTGTTCGAGGGCGACCGAGGGTTTGCCGCGCTGTCGGCCGGGGCGCGTTCGCTCGCGGTAGTTTTCTTGGTGCTGGCCATCCCGCCCAACCCCATCACCGCTCGCCTCTCCCGGGACGCCATCATCATTTTCCCTCCGCACGGCCTGTGGTTCAGCGTGTTCAGCGGGGTCTTGAGCATGGTGTTTCACCGCGGCGACTGGAAGGAGACTGGTGGCTGGCCGGCGGTGGCGGTGTATTCGGTGGGCGCGATCCTTCTGTCGGTCGCGGTCGCCCCGCTGCTGCGGCGGTGGGTGCCGTGGTTGGTGGGCGGTCGGTGAGCCTCCGGCCATGCCGGGGCGGTGGGGTGTGCGCGACCGCGGCGGCGCTCCCTGGGCCTGATCAGGAGCGGTCGGCGGAGGCGGAGGCGGAGGTCTGGCGCACGGCCTCATAGAGCACGATGCCGACGGCGGTGGCGAGGTTCAGGCTGCGGGCCTCGGGCACCATCGGAATGGTCAGGCAGCAGTCCGGGTGCGCGGTTAGCAGCGACTCAGGCAGGCCCTTGGTTTCGCGGCCGAAGACGAGGTAATCGCCGGGCCGGAAGGGCTGGGACCAGTACGGGCGGCTGGTTTTGGTGGTGAGGTAGAAGAAGCGCGGGGGCTCGCTGCCGGGCGGGGGCGGCGGGTTTCCGGCCGCGGCCTGCACCTCGTCGAGCGATTCCCACAACCGCCAGTCCAGATGCTGCCAGTAGTCGAGCCCGGCGCGGGCCAGGCGGCGGTCGTCGAGGTGGAATCCCAGTGGTTTGACGAGGTGGAGCCGGGCCCCGGCGGCCATGCACAGGCGGCCGATGTTCCCGGTGTTGGGCGGGATTTCGGGCGCGACCAGGACCACGTGGAAGGAGGGCGGTGCGGTCGGGGGCGGCGCGGCGGGGGCGGCGGATGGCATGGAAGGTCGGGCGGCGGGCGGCTCTGGTGCACGAAAAAAGGCGCGGGCCGAAGCCTGCGCCTGATCGATGATGGGCGGTGCCGGGAACCGGCGGACGGCGCTTAGTTGGCTCCGACGGCGACCGTCTCGGGCGTTTTGACGTTCACGCGGCGGCCTTCGCGGTCAAAGAAGACATGGCCTTCGGTGAGGGCAAAGATGGTGTAATCCCGGCCGAGTCCGACGTTTTTGCCGGGGTGCCACTTGGTGCCGCGCTGGCGGATGATGATATTGCCGGGGATGACGTGTTCGCCGCCAAATTTCTTGACGCCGAGACGCTTGCTGTGGCTGTCACGTCCGTTTTTGACGGAGCCTTGTCCTTTTTTGTGGGCCATGGTGTGGTGGAGTGATGGAGCGAGTGGGTCCGGTTGGCCGGTGCCGCACTCAGGGTCTCAATGTCGGTGAATCGGATGCGGGGACGGGCCTGAGCCTAGGCGATGCCGGTGATTTCCAGGCGGGTCATCTGGCGGCGGTGGCCTTTGGTCCGGTGGTAGCCTTTGCGGCGGCGGTATTTGAAGGCGGTGACCTTCGGAGCGCGGTGCTGGTCGAGCACTTTGGCGTGCACGGTGGCGCCTTCGACGAGCGGGTTGCCGATGAGGGCGGTTTCCCCGTCGTTCACGTAGAGAACTTCAGAAAACGACGTTTCGTCACCGACCTCAAGGGCCAGCTTCTCCACATCGAGCTTATCGCCCTGTTTGACTTTGTATTGTTTGCCGCCGGTTTTGAAAATCGCGTAGGCCATGGGAATGTGCGGTGTCTCCAGAAAGGAGTGGGAACTAAGAGGCCGACGGGCGCTGTGCTCAGCACCGCTTTCGGCCAAACGGGCCAACAAAGTCCACACGCTCCCGATTTCGGCAAGGGGAAAGTTTCAATCTGGTTGAAATCGGGAGTGAATGCCGTTTTAGTGATCGATGAACGAGTGGCTCCTGATCATGGGTGTGGTGGTGGCGGGTCTGGGGTTGCGCACCTTCGACCACGGGTGGCTGCGTAAAAGCGGGGCGGTGTTTTTTCTGGCGGCCACCTACCTGGCGGCCCTGGCTCTGACCGCGAGTCACCTGGCGGGCGTGGTGGCGGTGGCGGCGTGGTTCTTCCTGCCGTGGCTGGAGATTCTGACGAGGATCCGGCATTTGCGGATGCCGCTCGACAAGCCCTTAAAATCGGGTTTTCCCCCTTCTCATGATCGTTTTCCCCAGCTCGGCGAGATGACCTCGGAGATTGAAGCGGAGGGGTTTGAGCGGGTGGATGACGCTTCTTTTGAATGGGACGGCTCCCGCCAGTTCATGCGGATTTTCCATCATGAGGGGCAGCGCACCCAGGCGGCCATCTCGCTGCTGGAGCAGGGGCCGATGGCGCTGGCTTGGGTGAGCGTGTCGTCGCGCCTGCCCGATGGGCGGACGTGGACGACGTGGAACTATCCGTTTTCCCACACCATGAAGCTGCCGCCCGAGACCCGGCTGCATCCGGTGCTCGACGCGGATTCCTTCCAGGGCCTGGTGGCGGCGCACGCCGAGTTGCTGCTGGCCGAAGGGCTGGACGTGGGCGATCTGGCCCCGACCGAGCCTGAGGGCTTTTCCGAGCTCATTCAGCGCGAGACCCGCCGCCAGGTGGATCACAACCTGGACCAGGGGCTGATCACGCTCTCCGGAGAGGGGACCTTCCGCTATTCATTCCGCGGGTATTTGTTTTTGTGGCGTCAATTTCTAAGAGACATGGTCCGTCTCTCGTAAAGGATTCATGCACAGTCTTCATGCGTTCACCGTCCGCCGGCTCCCGGCGGTCATGGGGCTGGCGGCATCGCTTGCCGTGCCGGCGTCGTCGGGTGCTGTCCCACTCACCAGCAGCGACGGCCGGACCCGCGAGTTCGCGGTGGTCGTCTCGGCGGATCCGGCCGGCCTGACCGTGCGCGAATCGGCCGGCGGCCGCGACATCGCGATCCCGTGGAAGCGGCTGGACTTGCAGAAAACCGCGGACGCCAATCCGTGGTTCGGTCCGGCGCGGGAAAAGGCGACCGTGGGTGGAACGGTCACTCTCAATCTGGGGCTCGAGCCGCCGCCGGCGGCCCCGGCGGCGGCGGAATGGCGCACCGTGAAAAGCACCGTGGCCGCGGGCGCAGGCAAAAATTTCACCTCGCTCCAGCTCTCCGCCTATGTCCACCGCGAGGTCGAGACGCCGCGCCTGGCCCTGGTCTGGGTGGGGGGACCGAGTCCGCTGGCCAAACGCGGCGATGCCGCCGACCTGGCCCGTCGGATGCAGGGGGCGCTGGTGGTGGCGGATTTTCAAGGCGACTACGGGAAGGCGGGGGAGGGCAGCGGCGAGGCGCTGGTCGCCGGGCTCACCGACTTGCTCAAGCGGGCCCGGCTCGGCACCGCCGCGCGAGGGGGCGGATCCGGGCCGGCCGGATCCCCCGGGGCCACGATGAGCGCCCGCGAGAAGCGGGAGGTCGCCGGGGAGGCCGAGGGTGCCGGGGCTCCCCCGGCCGGTCCCCGGCCGGCCGGGCCCGCGATCATTCTGATCGGCCAGGGCGAGCCGGCCTCGTTTGTCTGGAGCCTGGTCTGCACGCGGCCGAACGATGTGCTCGCGGCCGTCACCATCGACGGGGCGCATCGGGCCGAGGCCAATGCCGGGGCCTTTGCCACCCCCTGCCTGTTCCTGCAGTCCGCGGGCGCGCCGGCCGGGGGGGACTTGACGCAGCCGTTCGACCTGTGGCGGCATTTTTCCACCGACGGCTCTCGCTGGTGCCATGCGATGGCGAGCGCCGACCCGCTCGCGCTCGCCGTCGCATTTGCCCGCGATGTCGCCGCCGCCTCGCCCTACGCGGAGGCCCTCGCCCTGCTCGAGGACTGGGAGAACAACGCTCTGCGCCACCGCATTCCGATGCCGGTGAGCTCCGCCCGGGACTTTCGGGAGAAGATGTTCCGGCTGGCCACACCCGATGGGGCGTCGGTTTTTCCGGTGGCCGCCAAGACCGGAGCTGCCCGCAACGACTTGGTCTGGGTCCCGAGCCCGGCCTTTGCCGCGAAGCTGGGGGGGAAGTAAACCTCCCCCATGCCCCTCGTTGCCTCCAGCTTCATCGCCCCCTCCTGGCTGCGGGGCGGCCATGCGCAGACCATCCTGCCGGTGTTCCTGCCCCGGCGGTTTCACCCCTGGACGGCCCGGGAGCGGCTCGAGCTGGATGACGGCGATTTCCTCGACCTGAAGTGGCGTCGAAGCGGGTGCCGGCGGCTGGCCATCCTGTCCCATGGGCTCGAGGGGTCCACCGAGGCGGGGTACATGCGCGGCATGGCGGACACGCTGGGGGCGGCTGGCTGGGACGTGCTCGGGTGGAACTATCGCGGGTGCGGCGGCGTCGAGAATCGGAAGATGCGTTCCTATCACAGCGGCGAGTCCGGCGACCTGCGGGCGGTGCTTGGGCATGCCGCGCCGGGATATGACGCGATCGCCCTCGTCGGGTTCAGTCTCGGCGGCAACATCAGCCTCAAGTGTGCCGGCGAGGCGGCGGTGCATCCGGCGGTGGTGGCCGTGGCCGCGGTTTCGTCCCCGGTCGACCTGGCCTCCAGCGCGCTCCGGCTGGATGCGGATCCGGGCAATCGGGTGTACCTCCGGCGATTTCTGAAGACGCTGGTCACCAAGACTCTGGCCAAGGCGCGGCGGTTCCCAGAGCTTCGCGAGCGGCTCGCCGGCGGCGATGGGGTGGAGGCGGTGTGCACGATCCGCGAGTTCGACGAACGCATCACCGCCCCGGTGCATGGCTTCGCCAATGCGCGCGACTACTGGGCCCGGGCCAGTTCCCGGCCGCATCTCCCTCGGCTCGCGGTGCCCTCGCTGCTGCTGAGCGCGCGCAACGACCCCCTGCTTGATGGCCCCTCCTTTCCCGAAGCCCTCGCCCGCACCAGCCCGCTGCTGTACCTGGAGGCCCCGCCGCACGGGGGGCATGTCGGCTTTGTCGACTTCCGTTCCGGCCGGCAACCGTGGCATGAGCGCCGGGTGCGGGAGTTTTTGCACGACGTGCTCGGCGGGCCGGCCGCCGCAAGAGCGGGAAAAGCCTGACGTTTCTTCCTTTGCGGGGGGCGGGTTGGTGGCGATCCTGGATGATGCGCCCATATTTTACTTTGTGCCTGGCTCTGGTCGTGGCTGGCGGCCATTCCGTTCGAGCCGACCATCCACCGACTGGTGACAAGGCGGGCCATTCGGTGGCGGGGGAGGCGTTCGACGAGGGGCCGCGGCAGTCCGCCGAACTCCTGCCTGGGGTGGCTGGGCTCTGTCATTTTCCGGTCACGACCGCAAACGAGGAGGCACAGCGGTTTTTCGACCAGGGGGTGGTGCAGCTGCACGGGTTTTGGTTTCTCGAGGCTGAGCGGACGTTCCGGCAGGTGTTGAAGCTCGATCCGGACTGCACCATGGGCTGGTGGGGGCTGGCCATGGCCAATGTGGAAAACCCGAGCCGGGCCAAAATGCTCATCGCCGACGGCATGGGGAAAAAGCGCGACCACCTCACGAAGAAAGAGAACGCGTGGCTGCAATCGCTGTCCGATTATTACGAGAAGCGGAAGGGTGGGGATGATGAGAAGGCCCGGCTGCGCAATTTGGTCCGCGACTGGGAGCAGATCGTCGAAGACGCTCCGGACGACGTCGAGGCGAAGGCTTTCCTGATCGGCCGCATCTGGCGGAACGACGCTTATGCCGGGGTGAAAATCTCCAGTCACGCGAGCGTGGACGCCTTGGCGAAAGACGTGCTGGCCGCGGCTCCGCAGCACCCGGGCATCCATCACTACCGCATTCATTTCTGGAATCACGAGAAGGACGAGCGGGCGCTGACCTCCGCCGATGCGCTCGGGGCGGCCGCGCCCGGCATCGCGCATAACTGGCACATGCCCGGCCACACGTACTCGGCGCTCCACCGCTACGCGGATGCGGCTTGGCAGCAGGAGGCCAGCGCCCGGGTCGATCATGCGCACATGGCCCGTTTTCGCGTGCTGCCCGACGAGATTCACAATTACGCGCACAACAACGGCTGGCTGGTCGAGGATTACGCCTATCTCGGGCGGGCCGGCGAGGCCGTGGCCCTGGCCAAGAACCTGATCGAACTGCCCCGCATTCCGCGCGGCAAAAGCGGCGGCAATGTGGCCGTGCAGGACTGGGCGCGCGACGGATCGTCCTTTGCCGAGGGGCGCCGCCGCCTGCTCTGGACTTTGATGACGATGGAGTTGTGGAAAGAGGCGCTGGACCTGGCCGGCACGCCCTACCTTGCCTCGGTGGGGGACGAGCGCGAGGACGTGGAGATTTCCCGCTTGCTGGGGATGGCCGCCTTCGAGACCGGCGACATGCTGGGCGGGCTGCGGAAGCTGGTCGCGCTCCACGAGCGGGAGAACGATCTGCAGAAGCAGCGTGACGCCGCGGTCGCCGACGCCGAGAAGAGCAACCGCGAGGCGAAGAAAAGTGACGAGGAGATTGCGAAGGCCCGGGAGCAGGCCGGCCAGAACTTTGCCGGCCGGATCACGGTCCTCTGCGAGGCGCTGGCCGAATTGTCGGTGGTCGAAAAACTGGCCGAGGGGGACCGCGCCGCCGCCAAGGCGAAGCTGGCCGATCTCCAGGGGGTTCCGGACATCCGCCGGGGCGGCTATCACGCCCGGGTGGGCGAGTTCTCGCGGGCTCTGGAACTGCTGAAGTCGGCGGCGGACTCGTCCCCGGGGCAATGGAGGCCGGCCATGCGCCAGGCCGCCGTGCTGGAAGAGGTTCTCGCCACCGCCCGCTCCGAGGGCTGGGACGTGTGGGACGGATGGGAGGCCGCGACTCACGAAAGCGCCCTGGCCGCCGCCAAAGAAAAGGCCGCCGCCGCGCAAAAGCCGCCTGCGCTCGCCGGACGGCCCGCGCTCGACACCCTTGGGCCCGCCCACTGGTCGCCGTTTCCCTCGCCCGCCTGGACCCTGGCCGGCCTGGACGGCACCACGCGCTCCTCAGCCGACCTCGCCGGCAAGCCCCATGTGCTGGTTTTTTTTCTCGGCAAGGAGTGCACCCACTGCATGGAACAGCTGAATGGCCTGGTCCCGCATGCGCAGGCCTTTGCCGACGCCGGGCTGCCCATTCACGCGGTCAGTCTCGATTCCGCGGAAGGGCTCAAGGCCACGTTGGCGAAGGACGGCACCGTCTTTCCGTTCCAGCTGTATTCGGACGAAAAGCAGGACGCCTTCCGCGCCTTCCGCGCCTACGACGACTTCGAGGACCAGCCGCTCCACGGCGTGTTTGTGGTGGATGCGCGGGGGTTCATCCGCTGGCAGCACATCAGCTTCGATCCCTTTATGAAGCCGGCCTTCCTTTTGGATGAAGCGAAGCGGTTGCTGGCATTGCCAGCCTCCTCGGCCGCGGTGGCCGGCAGGTGAGCGGGAGGGTGGGCGGGCGGAGGCCGGGGATGCGGCCGGAGCCCTGGCGGGTGCCGGCGGAGAAGGCGTTTTCCGGGGTGCCTCCGTCCCGCGCGGTCAGCGGGCCGCAGTGGTCTGGACTCCGGCGATGCGGAGCTGGGTGCTGAGCCACTGGGGCAGCTCCTCGATTTGGTAGCCGAGGTCGGCGAAAAAGGCGGTGTGGCCCTCGGTGGGGCGGGGGAGGGTGACGACCAGCGGGCCTTCGGCGGGGAAATCAATCGGCCGGGCCTCCCAGCGCGCTTCCCGGAGGTCGCGGGTCTGGCCTGAAGCCACCCAGAACTGGGCCTGGCGGGGCCGGGGCTCGGCGGTGACCGTCAGCCGCAGCTGGCCGTCGGGGGCGTCGTCGTGTTTCCACGAAAGCTTCGGCATCGGGGTCCCGGTGAGGAGGTGGCGGATGAAGGCCCCGACGTTGTTGATAGCGCGCATGGGAGTCAGCCGCGTGCCCTGGGCCGTGCGTTCGGTGAGATCATGGCCGGCATTGGGCGTGTACGAGAGGTATTTGTCGCCGGGCAGGTCATCCCAATACAGGTTGAGCGCGTCGGTGGTCCAGTAGCGGTCGTTGTTGCCGAGTACGACCAGCTTGGGCATGGTAAACTTGGCCCGATACATCCAGGGATCGACCATGGCCCAGAGTTTGCGGGCGGCGTCGGTGTCGGGCAGCGGAACCAGTCCGCGCTTCGTGTACGGCTCGATCTGTTCGCTCGGTCCGCCGAAGGATTCGATCTGGTAGGGCAGTTGCGCCTGCATGTTGAGCGTGTCGATGACCATCGGGGTGATGGCCATGACCCGAGGGTCGCTGGCGGCGGTCAGCCACGTCGTCCAGCCGCGTTTGGACGCCCCGCCGACGATGAAGTTCTCGGTTTTGCCGGACCATTTCTGAGCGCTCAGTTCCTGGATGGCGTCCATCGCCTTGACCAGGCTTTTGACCATGGGAAAGAGCAGCGGCCAGGAGCCGTCGCCCGTCTCCAAATAACGAACAAAGGTCTCCGCGATGAGGTCATCCTCCCTTTTGCCGTCGAACAGCGGCTGCCGGGGCACCCCGAGCAGGATGGCCACGGGGGCCTTCACTTTGTTCGCGATCATGGTCCCCATCAGGGCGTTTTTGGGTTCGGCTTTGCCGCCTTCATTCAGGAGGATGACCGTTTTCGCCGGTGCCCCCTGGGGAATGAAGACGACCAAGTCGTGTTCCCAGGTGATGCCCTGCCAGACCTGGCTGGTGAGCCGGAGCTGGACGACGTCGCACCCGCCGATGGAGCGTTCCTCGACGAGGTCCCAGCGCGCCCCGGGCTCCGGACGGGCGATGTACGCGGCCAGATCGGCGGGCAGGGCGGTCTCGGCCCGCAGCCGGACGGAAGGGAGCAGGCAGGCGAGCGAGAGGAGAAGAGCCATTTTCATGATGCGTGACCTTACCGCTCCCGGCGATCCGGGCAACTCCAGCTGATGCCGCCCGCCGGCAGGCCCGAGGTGAAATGCCCCGAGCGGGAGGTTTTTTCTGTTCGCCTACTGGTGCGATGGTTACGGTTGCGTCATAATTCCCTACACACAGCAGAGGCTGGCCAGGAGGCTGGGAGGCGGTTGATACCGTCACCGGTTCCCGATGGACTTGCTTCGGTCCTCCATTCACTTGCCCCATGATTGCGCCCGTCAGCACCCATTCCCCTTTTTTCCGCATGGTCTCCTTTCACCCGTCATTCTGGAAGGGCGCGGAGCGCTCCTTGGTCGCGGTTCTCGGGTGCCTGAGCCTGGCCGGTGTCGCTTCCGCTCAGTTGCGCCTGAGCGAGATCCAGGTGGTCAACACCACCGGCCTGAGTGACGAGGACGCCACCCCCCAGCCCTGGATCGAAATCTGGAATGCCAACACGACGGGCCGGGGTGTCTCGCTCAACAACCACAAACTGACCGACGGCACCACCACCTGGGTCATTCCGTCGGTGCAGGTCATGCCTGACGAACACATGGTGGTGTGGCTTTCGGGGAAGAACCGCCGGACCGTCACCACCCCCCTGCACACGGATTTCCGGCCGGCTGTGGGCGGGGGGTCGATCAGCCTTCTGAACGGGACGGACGTGCTCGTCTCCAAATTCGACTATCCCGCGCAAACCGCCAATGTCTCGTGGGGCCGGGATGCCAGCGACACGGCGGTGACGCCGACGCTGACCGGGTTTTATGCGGCACCCACGCCGGAGGCTCCGAACAGTTTTGAGGGACCGGGAGTGGCCGGGCGGATCACCACCAGCCACGCCAGCCAGGCGTTCACCGGAACCCTGGAGGTGACCCTGGGCCAGGCGGTGCCGGAAGCCGGCGTCGAAATCCGCTATACCACCAACCGCACTCTGCCCGGAGAAGCCAGCACGCTCTACACCGGCCCGATCTCCGTCACCGCCACGACCATGATCCGGTCACGCGTCTTTGTGCCGGGCAAGCTGCCGGGCGAGACCGACACCCAGGCCTATCTGCTGCTCAATGCGAATGCGACCAGCTTCAGCTCCGCGATGCCCATCGCGGTCATCACCAATTTCCTCACCTCCGCGCCGCCCAACGACGGGGACCAGCCTTCGTTCATGTGGGTGTGGGAGCCCGCCGCGCCCGACAACCGCGCGCGCTTCACCAATTCGCCGACGATCGCCAGCCGCACCGTGATCGACAAGCGGGGCTCCAGCACGCTGGACGTTCCCAAATTCAATTTGAATTTGGAGACTCGCAATCCCTGGAACGAGGATCAGCTGCAGTACCCGCTGTTCGGGATGCCGGAGGAGTCCGACTGGGTGTTCCACGCGCCTTACGATTTCGACCGCTCGCTCATCCACAACCCGCTCGCGTATGCGTTGAGCAATTCGATCGACCGCTACGCCAGCCGGAACCGGATGGTCGAAGTCTTCATCGATGTCACCGGGTCCTCGCTCAACTTCGCGGTCAATGCCACGACCGGCGCCATCACCGGTGATTATTTCGGCGTCTACAACGTGATGGAAAAGGTCCGCCGCAACAGCGGGCGCGTGGACATCAGGAAACTGGAGACATACGACAACGACGACGTGTCCAAGACCGGCGGGTGGATCTGGAAGGTGGACCGGCTGGATCCGGGCGACTCGGGATTCTCCGCGGGCAACCAGAGCTTCGCTTATTATTATCCCAAGGAGATCGAGGTGAAATCGCCCCAGCGCGATCCGCAGGAACAGTTCCTGGCCAAAAACACGAATCCCACCGCGTCCAATCCGCTCCCGGCCGGCTACGTCAAGCAGTTCAATGACGCCCTCCAGAAGGCGACCTTCACCGACCCCGTGCTCGGCTACGCGCCGTATCTGGATGTGGCCCGGGCCATTGACCATCATCTGCACAATGTCTGGACCTTCAATGTGGACGCCTTGAGGCTGAGCGGTTACTGGACCAAGGAGCGCGGGGGCAAGATGTACCCCGGGCCGGTCTGGGACTTCGACCGGGCCCTGGGCTCGACCGACGGCCGGGACGCTGATCCGAAAACCTGGCGCTCTAAAACAAGCGACCAGGGCACGGATTTTTTCAACTTCACCTGGTGGAACCGGCTGTTTCGCGATCCCGACTTTTATCAGGGCTACATTGACCGGTGGCAGTCGCTGCGGCGTGCCGGTCAGCCGTTCTCGCCCGCGACGCTCAATGCGTTGATCGATTCGCTCAACGCCGAGATTGCCGGCGAGGCCGTGACGCGGGACTACAACCGCTGGCGGCGCGCCAAACGCGCCTGGACCAGCCCGTTCACGGGCACGGTCTATCCCGCTCCGACCAGCAACCCCGTGCAGGGGCAGGCCGCGGAAATTCAGCGCATCAAGGACTGGATGCAACAGCGGGCAGATTTTTTCGGCACGCAGTGGGTCGGGTTGGTGGAGGCATCGCTGGCGGATGCGAATGTGCCCGCGGGCACCCAGGTCACGCTCACCGGTCCGGTGGGGGCCACCATCTATTACACCATCAATGGTGCCGATCCGCGGCCCCGCGGTGGCGCGGTGGCGGCGGGCAATGTGCCTGCGCTGTCGCCGGGAACCCGGGTGTACGAGGGGCCGCTCACGATCAGCGCCACCTCCAGGGTGAGGGCCCGCGCGTTCAAGCCGACCCACACCGCCCTGACCGGGGCCAACAATCCGCCGCTGGTGAGCAAATGGGGCGGCCTCCTGAACGTGCGGTACGCCACCGATCCGCCCGCCGGAGCCGGGTCGCTGGTGATCTCGGAAATCAACTACAACCCAACGGGGCCGACGCCGTCCGAGCTGGCGGTCAATCCGCTCTGGGAGGCGAGCCACTTTGAATTTGTGGAGCTGAACAACCCGGGCCTGACGGCGGTGGACCTGCTGGGAGTGGCGCTGGCCGACGGGGTGACGTATTCCATCACCGGCGAGGCCGCGTTGTCCCTTCCACCCGGCGGAAATGTGATCATTGCGGATGAACCGGCCGCCATTGCAGCGCGCTACGGGTCCGGCATCGGACCGGTGCTCGGTGGTTATTCCGGGAATCTTTCCAACGGTGGAGAACTGCTCTCCCTGCGCGCAGCTGGTGGATCCCCGTTTTTTAGCGTCAGCTACAGCGACACCTGGCACCCGGTCACCGACGGGACCGGGCCCAGCATGGTGGTGTACGATCCGCAGGCCCCTTCAGCCGCCTTCGCTGCGGCCGCCAACTGGCGGGTCAGTGCCGCCGCCGGCGGTTCGCCGGCCGCCTATGATCCCAAGAGCGCGCCCCGCCCGGACGGCGGGGCCGCCCCGGCCGGGGCTTACACCGGCCTGCCTCTGCCTGGGACGCTCGGCGGGGGGCTCGGCGGCAGCGCTCCCCCAACCACCCAGTGGAGCCTGGTCGGCGGGCCCGGCACCGGCTCCATCACGCCGGTCGATGCCCTGGCGGCCACCGCCAGCTTTTCGCAGCCCGGTGCCTACACCCTGCGTCTGACCGCCACCGACGGGCTCCTGACCCGATTTGACGACATCGTCGTCTATGCGCAGGAGACCCCGGTCTCATGGCTGGCGGCCAACCCCGGCATTGGCGGCCTGGAGGACGATCCGGAGGGCGACGGCCGCTCCAATTTTCAGGAATACGCGCTGCAGACCAGCCCGACGCTTGCGGAAGCCGGGACCTCGCCCGAGGTCACTTTCGAGGACGGCCGCCAGGCCCTCACCTTCACGCGCCTGTCCCCGCCCAGTGCGGTCGCCTACACGGTGGAAATCACCGCGGACATGGTGTCCTGGCGGCGGCCCAACCCGGGGGAGATCCTTGAGGAAATCCTGGCCACCGACGGCTTTACCCAGACCGTCAAGCTGACCGACACGGTCGCGGTGATCGCTGGCACCCCGCGCTATCTGCGCCTGAAAATGACCGCTGCTCCGTAACCGGACCGGTTTCGGAGGCTGGCGGGTGAGGATGTGCGCCCCCCGGCGGTGGTTACCGGCGTGCTTCCTTCGGGGCTCAATAAACTTCAGCGGCCCTCTGCTTGCATTTCAGCCGGGCAGGTTCATTCATCCAGGATCATGATGTCCCCACTCATTTCATCCCGGCCCGCCCTGGCGGCGGTGGCCGCACTCGTTCTCGCCTCCTGCCAGTCCGCCACGGCTCCCGACCGCTTTGTCGAGGCCGATCGCGACGGCAGCGGAGCCCTCAGTCCCGCCGAGGTCAGCGACTATTTTGTGGGTGGGGTCTTCGATGAGCGCGACCCCGACAAGGATGGGAAAATCACCAAAGCTGAGTGGAACCCGCAGATGGATGCGTCCGAAGCGCGCGAATTTGCCGCGCGCGACGCCAACGGCGACGGGATCGTCACCCGCGAGGAGGCCACCGCCTTTGCGCGCAAGGCCGGCCTGTATGCCGCTGACACGAGGAAGGCCGATACGAATCGCGACGGCTCGGTCAGCCGCGAGGAGGCCCGCGCCTACTACGCGTCCAAGGAGTAGCCGGCCGGGTGGACCGAGCCGGTCGATCACAGGCCGTCTGGGTGTCCGCAGGTGCCGGTTTCGGGCGGGATGCCGCGAGGGAAAACCCCCTTGGCCGCACCCGGTGCCGGCCCGGACGGCGGACCGGTGGCCGCCCGGCTGCGGTTCAGATCCCGCGTTCGCCGAGCCACGGGCGGGCTTGGCGGATGGCGGGTTTGAGGCAGAAGGTTTTGACCGCCTTTTCGTACAGGAAATTGACCGCCTCCTCGACCGAGTCAGTGACGTGGAGGAGGTTCAGGTCGAGCCGCGAGATCGTGCCGGTTTCGGCCATTTTTTCGATCATGGCGAGCTGCTCGCGCCAGTAGTCGGTGCCCATCAGGATGATGGGAAAGTCTTTCAGCTTGCCGGTCTGGATGAGGGTGAGGGCCTCAAACAATTCGTCGAGCGTGCCGAAGCCCCCGGGCATGACGATGAAGGCGTAACTGTATTTGATCAGCATCAGTTTGCGCACGAAGAAGTACCGCAGGGTCACGTGGCGGTCCAAATATGGGTTGGCCGCCTGTTCGTGCGGCAGTTCGATGTTGCAGGCGACCGAACGCCCCCCCACGTCCTTGGCTCCGCGGTTGCCGGCCTCCATGATGCCGCCGCCCCCGCCGGTCATGACCGTGAATCCCATTTCCGCCGCGGCCGCGCCCATCTTGCGGGCCAGTTGGTAGTGCGGATCGTCTTCGGCAGTCCGGGCGGAGCCGAAAATGGTCACGCAGGGCCCGACGAAATGGAGGGTGCGGAAGCCCTGGAGAAAATCCCAGGCCATTCGCATCAGCGTCACCGCCTCCTCGGTCCGGGAGCGCGGCCCGGCGAGGAGATAACGGTCCGCCACCGGCGGGAGGAACATTTTGGACGGGTCGTGGGATGGAAGCTCGGTCATGATCCTTAAAAAGGCGGGGGTCGCCCAAGTCTCAAGCGCGAAGGGAAACCGGCGGGTCCGCGGCGGAGGCAGCCGTCAGGCGGGGGCGGGTTCTTCGCGTTCCTCGATGGCGGCCTGCGCCTTCAACTGCTCCACGAAGTCCCGGCTTTTGGCCTGCTGGTCCTCGCCGATGAGGCGGCTCCGCACGTCTTCCCGGACTTCCTCAAACGGACGGGCCACCGGCGGCCGCCGGCCGGTGCACTGGGCCAGATGCAGGCCGAAGTAACTGGGGAAAACCGGGCTCATCTCGCCCTCGTCCAGCGAAAACACGATCGTGCTGAATTCGTCCATGAAGTCGCGCTGCTTGAACCATCCGAGGTCCGTCAGCTTGTCCTCCTTGTCGGTGTGCTCATGGGCGAGCCGGGCGAAGTCCTCGCCTTCCCGGGCGCGGCGGCGCAGCCCGCGCAATTCGTCGTAAATCCGCTGCCGGTCCTCCACCTTCTCCACCTGCTTGAACAGGTGGGTGGCCCGCACTTCCTCCTCGGTCAGATATTCGTGGAGGTGAGCCTCGTAAAACGCGCGGACCTCGGATGCGTGCGGCTCGGGAAGCGGGCCGAGGCAGGCCCGCAGCGTCTTTTCCACGCGCAGGCCGCCGGTGATGTCGGCCCGCACTTCCTCCAACTGACACGGGTGCAGCCCGAGGTTCTCCAGCAGGGCGTCCCGGCCGCCGTGCTCCTGCTCGATCCGGGTCAGTGCCTCATCGATCTCCTCATCAGTGACCGCCAGTGCCCGCCGCTGCGATTCCTGGTTCAGCAGCACCCGTGCGACCACATTGTCCCGGGCAAGCGCGCGAAACTCCGGATCCCGCTCGCAGCAGCTCATGTTGCCCAGGCTTTCGGCATGGCTCTTGATCGCCCGGAATTCACCTTCGATCAGCTCCGGCACCACCAGCTCGTCATTCACATAGAGACCCATCCATCAATGGTGGCGGCAAGCCGGGCCCTCGGCAACCGCCGACTTGCGGCCGGGCCCGCCGCCTCCTTCCCTCGTGCCCGCGCCCGGCCGCGGGCCCCGGCTCCGCTGCCGGGCCCGCGTCGACGGGCCCGGGCGCAGTGGGACGGGCGGCTCAGGGACGGGCGGCCGCGGGCGGGCCGGTGCGCGCGTGGTGAAAAAGAAACTGCTGGGCATACCCCCGGTGGGGGCCGAAGTGGCGGTGGGCGAAGCGGGCCAGAAAGCCCGTCGGGAAGGTGCGGCGCCGTGGAAAATAGGCATCGCGGAGGGTGCGCTCGATCCAGACGTCGATCGGGAAAAACCCCAGGCGCTGGCCGGCGAAAAGCAGGACACAGGCGGCCACCTTCGGCCCGACCCCGGGGGCGCGCTGGAGCGCGGCCAGCGCAGCGTCGTCGGGCACCGAGGGGTCGGTCAGGAAGCCGAGGTCGAGGCGGTTGTCGGCGACGAGCCGGGCGGTTTCGGCGAGGTATTTCGCCCGGTAGCCGAGGCCGCATTCCCGGAGCGCCGCCTCGCCCGCCCGGGCGAGGGCTTCGGGGCCGGGGTAAGTGTGGAGCGCGGGTCCGTCCCAGGCGACCGGTTCGCCGAAGCGCCGGCGAAGCGTGTGGGAGATCTGGCTGATGTGAGCGACCTGTTTGAGCGAGGAGGTGATGAAAGTGGCCAGGCATTCCCAGGGAGGCTGGCGGATCAGGCGCAGCCCGGGGGCGTGCGCCACCGCGCGGGCCAGGGCTTCGTCCTCTGGTGGGAATGTCGCAGTGATCGCGTCCAGGTCGTGGTCCAGGGCGAGATAGTGCGCGACCGCCGCTTCCGTGCCCGCGGAGGCCTGGATCGCCTCCGGCCCGTCCTGGCGGAGGCGGACCGGGGTGCGGTCGATCAGGCCGGTAAATCCGCCGGCATGGGGGAGCCAGTGAAAGACCTGTCCCGAGCCAAGGGTGGCGGCCAGGTCGAAGCGATGGACGTCGAGGCGCGCGGCCGGGGGGCTGGCCGTGCGGGCGGGGGCGGGACGAAGGGACGGGGACACGATGGCCGCCACCGTACGCGGTTTCCGACCGGCTCGACCGTTTTCCGGCCGGGCCGAACCTCCTACCGGATGAAATAGCTCAGGTTTTCCAGCTCCACGGCGAGGTCCACGTTGCTGACGACGACGTGCTCCGGGGTGTCGAGGATGGTGGGGGAGAAATTGAGGATGGCCTGGAGGCCGGCGGTCACGAGTTCGTTGACGACCTGCTGGGCGGCCGCAACGGGCACGGCGAGAATGGCCATTTTCACCTGGTGCTCGCGGATAAAGGCGGCGAGTTCGGCGATAGGCTTGAGCGGAATGGGGGGCAGGCCGGGGCGCGGGCGATCGATATCCACATCGAAGGCGGCGACGATCTCGAAGCCCTCCTTGTTGAACCCTCCGTAGCGCAGCAGGGCGGCACCCAGATTGCCCACGCCGATGAGGATGACCGGCTGGAGCCGGTTGGTGCCGAGCACGTCATTGAGCACGCGGGCGAGGTGGGTCACGCTGTAGCCGAGGCCGCGGGTGCCGAACTGGCCAAAATGGGCCAGGTCCTTGCGCAACTGCGGCGGCTTCACCCCGGCGGCCCGGGCGAGGGCCTCCGAGGAAACAGTCTCCACGCCATTGTCCCGCAGCCGTTGGAGGCAGCGGTGGTAAATGGAGAGCCGGTAGATGGACTTGCGCGGGATGGTCTCGCCGCGCTCAGTCCGGCCCGGGGCGGCGGGATCATCTTTCACCGGCGATCAAGAGTAGGATGACTCGACGCGCTGGGCGACGTCGAGGTAGCCGTAATCCACTTCGTAGATCTGCTTGAAGGCCTCGAGCGCCTCGGCCTTCTGGCCCAGTTTTTCATGGATCAGGCCCTTGGTGTACAGGACTTCTTTTTTCGTGGAGTCCATGCCGAGGAGTTCCTGCGCGCATTCGTTCAACTGGCGGAGCGCCAAGTCGTAAATCCCCTTCTGCTCGTAGCAGCGGGCCAGCATCAGGGTGGAGCGGTTCTTGATGTTGGGGTTGTTTTTCGCTTTCTGCAGTTCGGCGATGGCCTCGCTGAGCTGGCCGCCGGCGAGCAGGGCGGAGCCGTATTCGAAGCGGAGCTGCAAGTCGGTGGGGTTTTTCTCCACGCGATCCCTGGCGCTGGCGATCTGGCGGGCCCGGCGGGCGTTTTGCAGCTCCTCGAACTCGGCGCGCTTCTGCTCGGCCTCGGGAGCGTCGGGGTTCGCCTCCAGGTCGGCCTTGAGCGCGGCGAAGTGCTGGTCGTCGATGCGGTCGCGCAGGTGCTGGACCTTGGAGCCGAGCGCGGAATCGGCGGTGTTCAGGCCGAAGGCGTACTCATACCACTGGAGCGCGCTCGGGAGGTCCTCCTTCTGCTCGTACAAATCGGCGATTTTTTTGACCACACCGATGTTTTGCGGATCCTCGTTGTATTTTTCGCCCCACTCGGCGAGGCGGGCGTCGATCTGCTCCGCGGTCATGCCCTTGCGGCTGTCATCCTCCAGCGACTTCGACTGCTCCTTGCTTTTGAGCAGGTCGCGCACGCTTTCGCGCTGGCCCCAGCCCTGGCGGGTGATGGAGGCCTGGGCATTGGCGTTGGTCACGCCTTTGCGGGCCTCGCCGTCGGTGTTGTCCACCCTGAGGATGGCCTGGAAAATGTTCGCGGCCTTCTCCGGCTCCTTGGCGAGAAGATAGTGCTGGGCCAGCCGGTGCATGTTTTTGGTGTCCGCGGGGTGTCCCTCGCGGATCGTCTCCAGCGCGAAGGCGGCGGTGTCAACCATGTCGAGGGCGATCGCAGCCTCATACAGCATGCTGTTGATCTGGGGGTTGTAGGGGTCCTCGACGAGGATGTCCTCCAGCTCGGCGAGGGCGGCGGCGGGCTCTTTTTTGACGCGGCTCTGGATCTTCATGTTGGAGAGGCCGCCTCCACTGAGGCCTCCGAAGAGCTTTTTGCCGGCACCGGCGCCTTTTTTCACCGCGGCGGCGGCTTTGCGCAGCTTGCGGCGGCCGTCCAGGAACTGGGGCTCGGCCTTGACCACGGGCAGGAGCAGCTGGACGGCGTAGCCCACGTTTTGCGACTGGATGGCGGCATCGGCCTTTTGCACAAGGGAGCGCAGGTTCTGCGGCAGGTCGGCTTCGGTGACGAGGGGCGAGGACATAGATTGTAGAGTAAGAGCTGGCGGCGAAAAGAGAGGCTCCGTCCGGCATGCGGGCGGAAGAGGGATTTAATCAGTCGCTCACGGCGCGGCAACGCTTTTTTCCCCGGTTCCGAGCGAAGGGCCTCGGCGGACGGCATTCCAGAGGAAAAGCGCTCCGATGAGGAGCATGGGCAGTGAATATTGCTGTCCGGGCGAAAGCGGCGCAAGCCAGGAGAGGCCCCGGGCATCCGGAACGCGCCAGATTTCCCCCACGATCCGGAAAAGGCCGTACAGGATGAAAAACCATCCGGTGAGCCAGCCATGGGGGAGGCGCGGCCACCGCCACCGGATGAGGAAGAGGATCAGAAAGAGGAGCAGTCCCTCCAGCACAGCCTCGTACAGCTGCGACGGGTGGCGCGCGGGCAGGGCCGCCTCGAGCGTGGTCCGGAGCATGGGGTCCCCGTCCCGGAGCAGCCGGGTCAGGGCCTCGTGCGGGTGTTTTCCCGCCGCCTCGGGACCGAGTTGTTCGGCGATTCGGCCGTATACGGTTTCCGCGAGTTCGGGATGGGCGCGCGCGTCGAGGGCCTCCTGGGGGAACTTCACGGCCCAGGGCACGGCGGTGGTCGGGTGGCCCCAAAGCTCGCCGTTGATGAAGTTAGCGAGGCGTCCAAAAAAGATGCCGAGGGGCGCGCCCACAACCAGCAGATCTCCCAGCCCTGGCCAGCTCACTTTTTTGCGCCGCGCGTAAAACCAGGTGAACACGACAATGCCGAGGATGCCGCCATGGCTGGCCATGCCGCCCTGCCCGAGCTGGAAAAAAATCAGCGGGTTTGCGAAGAAGTGCGGGGCGTCGTAGAGCACCATGTAGCCGAGCCGGCCGCCCAGCATCACCCCGAAGAGGGCGGTGAAGGTCACGAAATCGGCGAGATCCGCCTCCGGCAGCACGCTCCGGCCGGTGCGGGCCATCCACCGCATCAGCAGCCAGGTGGCCGCGAATCCAGCGACGTAGGCCAGGCCGTACCAGCGGATCTGCAGCCAGTCGGCCAACCGCAGGGCCACCGGATTCAGGTCATTGAGCCAGGCGGCGAGGAAAAAGGGAATCTCGGACACGGGTCGAGGGTTGAGGCCAGCGCCCAAAGTTCAAGGCGCAAAGTGGACGGCCGGGCGCGGGGTTCGGGCTTGCGGCGGTGCCGGGGCTGGTGTTTGAACGGGATCTTTTCCACCCTGCTTGTGATGATCGACAGCCATTGCCATCTGGCCAGCCCGCAGTTTGCCGCCGATGTGGACGAGGTGATTGCGCGCGCGGCGGCGGCGGGGGTCACGAGGATCATCGTGCCGGCCACGGATTTGGAGGATGCGCCGCGGGCGCTGGCGCTGGCGGAACGCCAGGCGGGCGTCTTCGTGGCGGTCGGCGTTCATCCGTGCGAGGCGGCGTCGCTCGCGGAGGAGGACTGGCTGGCCCGGCTGGCGGTCTGGGGCCGTCACGAAAAGGTGGTGGCGATCGGCGAGTGCGGGCTCGATTATTTTCATCCGCCGCCGGACGGCATGAGTTGGTCCAACTACAAGGGAAGGCAGGCCGCCTTTTTCCGGGCGCAGCTGGCTCTGGCGGAGGATCTCGGCCTGCCCGTGGTGGTGCATCACCGGGGCGAGGGGTGCTGGGCCGATGTGGTCGCGATGGTGCGCGAGCGGGCCGGGCGGGTGCGCGCGCAGTTTCACTGCTACCTGGGCGACTGGGCGGAGGCCGCGCCGTTGGTGGCGGAGGGGCACCGCATTTCCTTTACCGGCGTGGTCACCTACAAGACCGCCGGGGCGGCGGCGGCCTGCGCGCGCGAGGCGGCGGCGGGATCGTTTTTCCTGGAGACCGATGCGCCCTACCTCGCGCCGGTGCCGCACCGGGGCCGCCGCTGCGAACCGGCCCATCTCGCTGCCACCGCCGCTTTCATCGCCTCCGTGCGGGGCGTGCCGGTGGAGGAACTCGCCGCGCGGACCGCGGAAGCCACTCGGGCGTTTTTCCCCCGGCTGGTCTGAGCGGGGCCGTCCCCGGAGGTGGCCCGGCGCTAGCGGCCCGCCGCGGGCAGGGCCCGCCGCAGGGCATGCCAGACCGCCCGCAGAGGCCAGGTCAGCACGGAGAGGACGAGGCCGACGCCCTTGGAGACCGCCCACATCGGCCCGCGCAGGAGGCGCAGCACGGGATCCAGGGGCTTCTGCAGGGCCGGGATGCGCGAGTAGCCGATGGCGATGGCGATGATCAGCACGATCCCGAGGAATTTCTGCCAGGTGGTCACGTCCAGATGCGTGGTCAGTTCGAAGACGAGGATCAACCCGACATAGCCGATCAGCACGAAGGCGGTTGGTTCCAGAATCGGGAACCGCTGGATCAGCGGAATACAAATGCCCGCGACCAGACGCAGCGCCAGGATGCCGATGAAGACGCCGGTGCAGACGACCCAGAACTCCGGACTCAGCGCCACCGCCGCCACCACGTTGTCCACGCTCAGGCTCAGGTCCATGATCTCGATCGAGAGCACCGTGGACCAAAAACTGCGCCCAGCCAGGCCGCCCACGATATTCCCGGCTCCCTCCTCCTCCACCGTCCGATGCTCCGTGAAATGGCGGCACATCAAATAAATCAAGTACGCCGCGCCGGCGATTTTCAGCCATGGATTGGCGATGATGTAGGCGGCGAAGGCCAGGGCCAGACCGCGAAAGACATACGCGCCGATGATGCCCCAGCGCAGGGCCTGCTGTTTCTGGCGGCCCGGCAGGTGGTTGGCCATGGCGGCGATGCCGAGGGCGTTGTCCACGCTCAGCAACCCCTCGATGATGATCAGCGAGACGATGACGGGCAGGGCGTGGATCACCTCGGCGGTGGTCGGCCAGGAAAAGCCGAGCAGCAAATCCGGGATGGTCATGGGTCACCCTGCCGGTAAAAAACAACGCCGTCGCTGGCAAACGATTTTTCCGGCGGGGGGCGTCGCCCAGGGCGCGGTCGTCCACTTTCCGGGCTGGGAGCGGTGATTGGGACGGGGAGCACTTGGGAGCTTGCCAAACCGTCTTCCGGTTCCTAGCCTCGGCCGCATGCCTCACGATAATCCCGTCGCGTCCGTCCCGGCCGTGACCCAGCGGCTGGTTTCGCTCGATGCGCTGCGCGGGTTCGACATGTTTTGGATCCTGGGCGTGGAGGAGCTGGCGGCGGCGGTGGGCACGGCGTCGCAGGCACCTTGGGCGCAGTTTTTTGCCACCCAGCTCAGCCATGTGCCGTGGGCGGGGTTTCGGTTTCTGGACCTGGTTTTTCCGCTTTTTGTCTTCATTGTCGGGGTGTCCTCGGTGTTTTCGCTGGAGAAGTCGCTGGGGGTCCGGGGCCGGGCGGCGACCTTTCGCAAGCTGCTGGTGCGCGCGCTGATTCTCTATGTCCTCGGCCTCTGGTGTTACGGTGGCATCAGCAAGGGGGTGGACGAGATCCGCTGGCTGGGGGTGCTGCAGCGCATTGCGATTGCCGGATTCGCGGCGGGTGCGGCCTATTTGTTTCTCGGGCGCCGGGCACGCTGGGGGCTGTGCGCGGGGCTGTTGCTCGGCTACTGGGCGCTCATGACCTTGGTGCCGGTGCCGGGCGGCGCGGCGGGCGATTTCGCCGAGGGCAGGAACCTCGCCAACTGGATCGACTCGAGGTTTCTCCCCGGCTTCAAATGGAACGGGGACCATGATCCCGAGGGGCTTTTGAGCACGCTGCCGGCCATGGCCAGCGCGCTGCTAGGGGTGTTTGCGGGCGAGTGGCTGCGGCGGGGCGACCGCACCCCCGGAGCCAAGGTCGGCGGCCTGCTGGCGGCCGGGGTGGTGCTCGCGGCGGCGGGATGGGCGTGGCATCTGCAGTTTCCAGTGATCAAGAACCTGTGGACCTCATCCTTTGTGCTGGTGGCGGGCGGCTACAGCTGCCTGCTGCTGGGGGCCTTTTACTGGCTGGTGGATGTGGCGGGGGTCCGGCGCTGGGCCGCCCCCTTCATCTGGATCGGCATGAACCCGATCACCCTGTATCTCTCGCACCACGTCATCGCCTATGAAAAAATCGCCGAGCGCGTGGCCGGCGGCCCGGTCGCGGCGGCTTTCGGCCCGTGGGCGCACGTGTGGATCGCACTGCTGGTCATCCTGCTGGGGCTGGTGCTGGCCTGGTTTTTGCACTCCCGGCGCATCTTTCTCAAGGTGTGAGGCGGCCGGCGGTCAGCTGGCCAAAAACAGGTACTCCTCAGCGGCGGTGTTCAGGGCGCGCCGAGCGTCGGGAAAGGCGTCGGAGAGGTCGTGCAGGACCGGCGAAAGCCCCCGGCGCCGGGCCTGGGGGTGGCTGGCGGCGGCGCGGTAGCTCTGGGCGCCAAAACTCTCGTAAAAATCCAGCGGGGGTGCCCCGCGGCGGTCGCTGCGGCTTTCGAGATGGCTGGGAAAGAGCCCGGTCAGGACCAGAAAGTGGTCGCCCGCGGCTTTCCACCAGGCAAAGGCTTCGCCGCTGTGGATGGAGCCGTGGCGCGAGGCTGCGGCCGCGCGTTCGATGAAGTCGCCCGCGTAGTTCGGCAGGCCGTCGTCCCCATCCGGAGAGCGCGGGTTTTTCGCGCGTCCGGCCAGGACGGTGGCGACGTAGCGGGTCACGCCGGCCGACACCATGCCGGCGCGGCCAAACACCCGCCGCACCACCACCAGGAAATACAAGGTCGGAGAGATGCCGACGAGGGCGGGGGAGTCGATCACCGCCCGCCGCACCTCCTCCAGTTCCAGTACCGCCATCAGCGCGTCCTCATCCTCCATCAAACTCCGAATGGCCTCCGGCTGGCCGCTGTGTTCCAGCACCTCGCATAAAAAGCGCACATCGCGCGGGGACAACAATCCGGGTGGGGGCGGAGCGTCATGCTTCATACGGAAATTATAAGCAGTCGGCGGGCCAGGGGAAAGCTAATTCGGGGCGGGGAGGACACCTGGCTGGAGGCGTGCAGGTCCGCCCCCCCGGGCGGGGTGAGGGGTGGGATCCGCTCAAGCCGTTTATTCTCCGTTTCCTCGGTGTTCTCCGGTGAGGAAGTACCCGGGAAGACGCCCGTATGACCGCGCCTCTTGCCAAAGGCCGCCGGCGCGGCACTATGCGCGTCCGCCACGTCACGACCATGTACCGCACTCATCATTGCAACGCCCTGCGCCTCTCCCATCTCGGTGAAACTATCACCCTGGCGGGCTGGGTGAATTCCACGCGCGATCATGGAGGCGTGATCTTCATCGACCTGCGCGACCGCGAGGGCCTGACCCAGGTGGTGTTTCGGCCGGAGGAAAACGCGGACATCGCGCAGGCCAGCCATGCCTTGCGCGACGAGGATGTGGTGCAGATCACTGGCAAGGTGTCCAAGCGGCTCGACGGCACTGAAAATGCGCGGCTGGCGACCGGCGAGATCGAGATTGTGGCCACCGGGCTGACCGTCCTGAACAAGGCGGAGGTGCTGCCGTTTCCGCTCGACCGCGAGCTTTCGAACGAGGACCTGCGGATGAAGTACCGCTACCTCGACCTGCGCCGTCCGCGCCTGACCCGCAACCTGCGGCTCCGCCATGCGATCACCACGGCGGCGCGGAACCATCTGGATGCGGCCGGTTTCATCGAGGTGGAAACACCGATTTTATCGAACCCGACGCCGGAGGGAGCGCGCGATTTCCTGGTGCCGGCGCGGCTGATGCCGGGGCACTTTTTTGCGCTGCCGCAGGCACCTCAGCAGTACAAGCAGCTGCTGCAGGTGGCGGGACTGGAGAAGTATTTTCAAATTGCCCGGTGTTTTCGGGACGAGGACCTGCGGGCCGACCGCCAGCCCGAGTTTACGCAGATCGATCTGGAGGCGTCGTTCATCACCGCGGACGACATCTACGCGCTGGTCGAGGGCCTGCTGGCGGCGATGTTCAAGGCGGGCACTGGAGTGGTGGTGCCCACGCCGTTTCCGCGCATCACCTACCAGGAGGCGATGGACCGGTTCGGCTCGGACAAACCCGACACGCGCTACGGGATCGAGATCACCGACATGGCGGACGTCTTTGCGCAGTCGGAATTCAAGATTTTCAAGGGCACCCTTGAGGGCGGCGGGGTGGTCCGGGCGATCAATGCCAAGGGGTTCGCCGGCATCACCACCGGGCAGATGATCCGCCTGAACGAGATCGCGATCCAGGCCGGCATGAAGGTGAAGCAGCTCGCCTTCATCAAGGTCGAGGGCGGCGAGTTCAAGAGCCCGCTCTGGAAATTTTTCAGCGAGGCGGAAAAGGCCGCGCTGATCGCGACGCTGCAGGTCGAGGAGGGCGACCTCGTTTTCTTTTATGCCGGAACCTGGGACGAGGCGTGCACGATTCTCGGCCGGGTGCGCTGCGAGATTGCCGAAATGCAGGATCTCAACAAAGGGAGTACGGAGCTCAACTTTCTCTGGGTGGTGGATTTTCCGCTGCTCGCGTTCTCTCCCGAGGACGGCCACTGGGTCGCGGTGCACCATCCGTTCACCCGTCCGATGGCCGGGGACATGGCGCTGCTCGAAGCGGGCGACTACGGCAAGGTTCGTGCGGTGGCCTATGACGTGGTGCTTAACGGCTACGAACTCGGCGGCGGCTCGCTCCGGATCCACGAGCGCGACCTGCAGGCCAAAATGTTCGGCGTGCTCGGCGTCAGCGAGGAGGAGCAGCGGATCAAGTTCTCCCATTTGCTCGACGCGTTCCGTTTCGGGGCGCCGCCCCACGGCGGCCTCGCCCTCGGCCTCGACCGCATCGTCATGCTGGCGGCGGGCGAGACCAGCATCCGCGAGGTCATCGCCTTCCCGAAAAACAACAAGGCCGCCGACTTGATGACCGATTCGCCCACGGAAGTGGATTTCAAGCAACTCCGCGAGTTGTACATCGCGAGCACCGCGAAGAAGAAGGAGAAGGACGAACCAACGGTGCCGTCGGCACCCAGTCAGGTGGCGGAATGAGGGGTGGGGCGCCGGCGGGGTGACCCGCGCCGTTGGCGCTTGATTTGATGGTGGGGGCCGCACCTGGGCCGAAAGGCCCAGGACCCCGGGATTTGCGGGAGATCAAGCGCCAACGGCGCGGGTCAGACTGTCGCCCGGCCTCCTCGGTTCGCCGGGCGGAAGTCAAACCCCCGCGGCTCGCATTCATGGGTGGATGCGATCGGCGGTCCGCACCCCGTACTCACGGAAAGCCACCCATCGCGGCCTCCTTCTGATCAGCCTGCTGGAGGTTCCTCCGGGAGGCACCTCTGCGGGTGGCTCCAGCGGGAGGCGTCTTCAGGTCAGCGCGAGCGGGCCGCCGGCGGAGTGGTCCTTGTGACCGAAGGTCGGCAGGTGGTGGCCGAAGGCGTGGGCGATGCTCAGCCAGAGACGGTTGTGCGGCACGTTATCGAACTGCAGCGCCTGCCCGGCCTTGAAGCCGAGGCCGCCTCCGACGAGGCAGAACGGGATGTTGTCGAGGGTGTGGCTGTTGCCTTTGCCCAGTTCGTTGGCCCAGACGATGGTGGTATTGTCGAGCAGGGTGCCCTCGCCGCCGGGTTCGGGGATGGCATCGAGTTTGCGGGCGAGCTCGGCGAGTTGCTGGCAGAACCAAGTATTGATTTTGACCAGCTCTTCCTGGGCCTTCCGGTTGTCGTCGGGCTCATGGGAGAGGCCGTGGTGGCCCTCGTCGACGCCGAGCCAGCGCATGCGGGCCTGGCCGACCGAGTTGGTGAACTGGAGCGAGGCGACGCGGGCGAAGCCATTAGCGAAGGCATTGACCAGCAGGTCGGTTTGCATGGTGCTGATTTTCGGGATGCCGTCGTTGTCGAGGGCAACGCCGGGTTCGAGCACTGGTGGGGGGAAGAGGAGGCGGGTGGTTTCCGCCGATTTCAGGTCCGTTTCCATTTCGCGGACGAACTGGGCATGTTGTTCGAGCAGGGTGCGTTCTTCGGAGCCGAGATGGGAGCCGACGACGCGCAGGTCGTCGCGGACCTCGTCGAGCACGCTGCCGAGGTGTTCGCGGTCCTTCATCTGGCCGTAGAGTTTTTCGAAGACGGCGTAGGGATCGCTGAGCGGGGCGAGCGGTTGATTGGGGCCGCCGTAGACCTTGCGAGTCCAGGGGTCGGCGCGATTGGGCACGCCGACGCCGAGTTCGAGGGACCCGAAGCGGGTGGCGGTGGCGGGATTGGCCTGGAGGAAGTTTTTCACTTCCTGGTCAATGGAGATGTTGCGCGCCCAGCCGGCGGGTTTGTCGCTGCCGCCCTGGATGTTGCCGGGGAAGAGTTCATCGGCGGTGAGCAGGCAGCTGATGCCGCGCATGTGGCCGTCGCCGTCGCCGCGGATTTTATTCGAGATGCCCTTGAGGGTGAGGGTGCGGTTTTTGAACGGGGCGAGCGGCTCAAGGATGCGTTTGAACTGGAAGTCTGCGCCGGTTTGATCCGGCCAGAAGTCCGCGGGCACCGTGCCATTTGGCGTGAACATGAAAATGAGCCGTTGCGGCCGGGTGGAGGAGGTCCCCTGGGCGAACGAGGGCAGGGCGGGCAGGAACGGGAGGACGGCGGCGGACAAGCCGAGGCGCTGGAGGAACTGGCGGCGGGTGGTGGCGTTCATGGGGACGTCGCGGTTGATGGTCATTATACGGCGGTGGCGGGTATTGGTCTCCGGGTTTTTTACCGGCTGGCTTGTTTGGCGGGCTCGCCGCTGCGCAGGGCGGCGCGGGCGGTGATTTCGGCGGCGAGCTTCCGGACGTGGTGGCCGGACGCGATGAAACCGGCATCGAGCTGCTCGAGGGTGTCGGCACCATAGGCTGCGGGCGGTTGTTTGACGAAGCTCTGGAAAAGCTGGCGGATGAACCCGCGGCGGGCGCTGGCGGCGGTGGCGGCGTGGGTGGCCACGTCGCGGGGGCCGCGGAGGGTGATGGTTTCGCCTTCGGCGGTTTGGAATGGCGATTCGGAATTGATCGGCTTCTGATTGTCGATCGTGCGGAACCGGCCGACGGCGTCGAAGTTTTCCAGGCTGAAGCCGAGCGGATTGATGGTGACGTGGCAGGACATGCAGCTGGCCTTGCCGGTGATGTCGGTGACTTTTTCGCGCATGGTCAGGGAGGGGTCGAAATGCGCCTCCTCAAAGAGGATCGCCTGCGGTGGCGGCTTGAGGGCCCGGCCGAGCACTTGCCGGGTGAGGAAGACGCCGCGGTGGATTGGGGAGGTGGTTTTGAAATACGACAGACTGGCCAGCAGGTAGGGGTGGGTAAGGACGCCGGCGCGCTGGGCCGGATCCAGCCGGACCGGCAGGAACTCGCTGTCGGCCGCGGGGGCGTCGACGCCGTAGAAGCCGGCGAGCCGCTGGTTGAGGAGAAGGTAGTCGGCCTGCAGCAGGTTGCGGTAGTCGGAGTTTCCGTCCCAGACCACGTCTTCGATGAAAAGTTCGAGTGACCGGCGCAGGTCGGCGAGCACGTGCTCGTCGAATCCCGGGAAAGCCTCCCCGTCCTTGCGGAGGTCGCGGCCCTTGTCCAGGGCGAGCCAGACGCGGAAGAACTCGCGGAGTTTGGCCCTGGCCTGGGGCTGCTCCATGAGCCGGGCGGCCTGGGTCCGAACCTGATCGGGGGTGCGCAACTGGCCGGCGCGCGCCGCCTCCCGGAGGGCGGCGTCGGGAAGCGAGTCCCAGGCATCAAGCGCGAGCCGTGCGGCCACGGCAAAATCGTCGTGCGGCCGGCCGAGGTCGGGATAGAGGAAGCGGGGCGATTTCAGGATGAGCAGCACGCTGCGTTTCGTGGCAAGTTCGGGGGCAAGGCCGTCGGCAAAACACCGGTCCACGAAAAACGCCCGGTCTTCATCGCTGAGCGGGCGGCGGAAGGCTCGTTCGGCGAGGGTGGCGAGGAAGAGGTGGAGTTTTTCGATGCGATCGGGTGCATCCTCGTCGGAGCCGCTGAGCTGCGGCAGGCGGGTCATGACCTGGTTGGCCACGTCCAGCGCGGCCCGGGTGGTGGCTTCGTGCCAGCCCTTGCTGACCGCGGTGCCGCGTTCATACCCCTCGCTGCCGTCGTCGGCGGGAAAGTCCGTGGAGACGACGGTGACGTGCCGCGCCGGGGCCGGCGAGAGGTACGGCGCACCCAGTACTTCCCAGGCTCCGTCCGGTTGCTTCCATTCCAGACGCACGGCTCCGCGCCGGTCCATGTATTTGAAATAATCGAGCCGGAACGGATAGTTGCGCCCCCCGAGCAGGAAGACGCGCACGGTTTCCACACGATCAGCCGAGCCTGAACTGACCCAGGCGTCGATGAGGGCGGGGATGCGCTGGGCGGCGCTGTCGTCGCGGCGGTTGCCGTCGCCCGGGAGGAAGTCGCCGTTGAAATAAAGGCGGGCCCCATTCGGCGTGGTCAGGCGGATTTCATGCCAGCCGGTCTGCGGTGCCTGCAGCGACCCCTGCCAGGCGATCGAATATTGTTCGGGGGAGCAGCCGAGAACCGGGGCGGCCTCTCCGAAGTCGAAGTCGAGCCGCCGGTCTTCGCGCGCGGCGATCTTCTTCGATTTTTTGTTCATGCCGTCGGACTCGTGATAGACGGCGTTCAGGCCGATCGGCGGGCCGGGCGGCAGTTGTTCCTCGAAGCTGCCGAACAGGTCGGCCACGGATTCGCGGAATTGCCGGTTGGTGAGACGGGCCGTTGCGATCGCGGGCGGGCTCAGGCGGGCGCGGGCGGCTGGCGAATAAAACGCTTCGTAGATGTAGGCGGCGACCCGCTGCGATTCCTCGGCCCCAATGACCTCCGGATGATCTTCTGGCATGTTTTTGTCGATGTACCGGGCGAGCGATTCCAGGGTGCGGTCGCCGGCGAGGGCGTCGTCGGCCTTGCCGGCCACGCCTTCCCCGGATTTGCCATGGCAGTCCACGCAATGTTTCACGTAGATGGCCGGGCCGTCTTCGAAGGGGGCGGGGGACTCGGCGGCCGCCGCGACCGCAGGGGCTTCGACGGCTGGCGCTTCCTGGGCGCGCGCTGAGATGGCTCCCAGACCCGGCCCGAGGACGAGGCATGCGAGGGAAATCGAAACCGAACGGAGCAGGGCCATCATCTTGGGAAAGCATAACCACATTTGACCGCGGGGTAGCCTCAATGCCACCTCGGGCATTACCTGACGGCGTGGGTGAACTCAGCGGTACACGTAGAGCGCGGCGAGGTCGCCGGCGGCGGCGTCCCAGGGCACGCTGAATTCCAGCAGGGCGCGCTGCGTTGCGGGATTGGTGTGCCAGACGGCCTGCAGTTTCGTTTCGTTTTCGGGCAGGGCTCCGGCGAGCAGGCTGCCCTCCTCATCCAGCAGGCGGACTTGCAGCCGTCCCTCCACGGGACGGATGGTGGCCACGAAGAGATAGTCTACGCCGCCGATGAGGTGGACCGGCACCAGGTGGGTGGCGCGGGGTTCCAGATGGTGGGCGAGGAGGTGGTCGCGCACCTTCCAACCATCCGAGGCGAGGCGGCGGGTGGCTTCAAGGGCGCGGCGGCGGGCGAGGGTGACGAAGTCCACCGGGGTGACCTCCTGGGCCGCGGCCCGGCGCTTCAGCACCGCCGGAGCTAAGGCGATGGCGGCCAAGGCGAGGACGTGGCGGCGGGTCATCATGGCGTCTGGAGGCGGGTGAGGGCCGTCTGCAGGGTCTCGGCGAGGTCCTCGCGGCGGCCTGCCTCGGTGGAGGGGCGCTGGAGGAGCCGGGTAAGGCGTTCGCAGACCTGCACGCAGCGGTTCACGGAGCGGTTTTCCCGAACGCGGTCCTCCACCTTTCGTAACTCGGCTTCCATCCATTCCACGATGTGCGGATGCACGCCGACAGGATCCAGGGTGGGGGCGGAATCGGCCGCCAGCAGGGTGGCTTCCACTTCGAGGATGCGCAGCCAGCCAGCCACGGGCAGGAGTCGCGCGAGGTCCGGGTCGCGCTGGCCCTCCAGGGCCAGCCGCTGCTCATCGGTCAGCGCTTCCACATTGCGCCGGAAGGCGTCCCATTCCCCGGCCTCCGCCAGGGCGTGCATGAGGAGGTGGCGAGGGCGGGTGGTTTCGCTAATCCCGAGGAGTTTTTCCACCGCGGCGGCATCGGAGAGGCGCTGCCCGGCCTGGTTGTCGTCCCGGGCATGGGATGCGAGCAGAAGTTCCGCCGCCATCACCCCCAGGCGGAGGGAGGCATGTTCGCGGTCAGGCGCCACGGGGGGGGCTCCCGGTCCGTAGCACTGGCGCCATCGGGGATTGAGGGAGCGACTCAGCGAGAGCAGAACCTCGGCCATCGCCGGGGCGCTGAAAGGGGCGGATGTCGCCCCGGACGGGAGCTCCGGCGTTTCCTCCAGCAGGGAATCAAAAAGCGTCTCGCCCATGGGTCACAGTGTCCATTTATCCTGTGTCCAGCCCACGATGCGCAAGTCCTGTCCGACGCTGGCTTCAAAATAAACGTCGACCGGAAGCGGCCCGCCGCCCCGGGCCGCGAGCAGGCGTCCGAGATCGTCGGCCACGCGCGAGCCGGGTTCGGCGGACACCGCGACTTTCGACTGGTCCGGGCAGGGAGTGATGGCGGCCCAGGCACCAGCGGCGTCGCGGGAGAGCAGCACACGGAAAAGATGCGGTCTCCGGGGCGGGCTGGCCGCAAACTGCTCCCAGCTCAGGCTTTCCGGGGTGGCGACACTGCGCCAGTCCACGCGCCAGTGGTCTCCGCGTTGGAGCACTGCCGCCAGGTGAGGCATGCCGTGGCCGTCGGCCATGGGGGCCAGCAGCACGGTCAGGGTTCCGGCACGATGCACCCGCGCCCCGGCACGGTCGACGCGGGCGCGGGCGAGCCGGTCAACCGGGCCCTCCGCGGCCAACGCCGGTGGCAGCGGCTCCCCGGGGGCCGCCGCTTCCCGGCGCGCCTGGCTGGAGGAGGCCGTCATAAAGTCGTCCAGGGCGGCGAGTCCGCCGCGCATCGCTTCCGCAATCTCGGCGGCGCTCAGGGAGGTCCGGGCGGGTCCGGTGGCCGGTGCTGTGGCGGCTGGCCGCGCTGGGCCCGCGCTCGGCTGGGTGCGGAAGAGGATGCTGGAGGCCACCGCAAAAAGTACGACGGCACCCAGCATGGCGACGGCGGCGGCGCGGGCGGCCGAGGACAGGCGGCGTTCGAGGTGCTCCGGGTCCATCCGGGCATGGACTCGTTGGAGAAATGGGATCGTGGCATTGGGCACGAGGGGGCGCAGCGGATTCCGCGTGGGGAAGCCGGGAGAGGCGAGGTCTGGAGGGGGAGGGGCGGGGGCGGAACTTTCGTCCCGCATCTCCAGCTCCTCTTGCAGCACGGCCATATGGGCGGCCAGGCGGCCGAGTCCCTGCGGGCGGCGGAGGCCGCCGCTGTCCATCGGAGTGAAGCAGCGGGTGTGGTCCGGGAGCCGGTTGCCAAACCGCGTCACCTCGGTTGGCGGCGGGGTCGAATCGGGGCTGGGGGCGGATTCCTTCATGCCAGGGGGATCTTCCAAACGGGTGCGGGCAGATCCCGCGCCTAATGAAAAGTAGGCCGGGCCGGCGGAAAGTCCCCAGAAATTTAGCCCCCATTTTGCCCCACCATCAGGCGTGCGTCAGAAGTGGAAGCGGTGGAAAGGCGCGGCCCAGCACCGCTGCCGGATCGGTTCCGAGCCAGCCTTGGAGCAGGGTCGCATACACCGAGCGAAAGTCGGTGGTGTGCCTCGTCCATCTGGCGCAGGAGGTTTTGGTGTGAGCCGCGTTCGCCGCCCTGGTTGTTGTGGGTGTCGAAGCCGCCGTGGCTGACGTAATAGACGCGCGCGGGAAGTCCTCCGGCGATCATCCGGGAGACCAGCCGGAGGCTCTGGGCGAGGCGTCCGCCGGCGGGTTGGGAGCCGGTGTCCCGGCCGGCTTTGGAGGCCACGGCCCGTACCTGGTCCGAGCTGACCTGGGTGTTGAGGGCGGTGCGTTCGAGGAAGGCGAGTGGGCTCTCGTCCGCCGGGTCCGGGCCGCCTGATTTTCCGCCGGCCGGCATGGGGATGCTACCCCCGGCCATCATGTCGTCGTTTTCCTCCTCGGGGGTGTTGAGCGCGGCGAACGCGTCTTCGAGCGCCTCGTCCTGGCCATGCACCCAGCGGTAGAGCTCGGGGGAGCTCATGGCGATGCCTGGATGCCGGGCGGCGCGGAATGATTGCGGGGCCTGGTCGGAAACGCTGACTCCCACCGTGGGATTGGGCGCGCCGTCGCAGGCGTTGTCGAAGTAGCGGCCGAGCCAGCCGGTTTTCGAGACCTTGTGGGCATCGGTGGCGCACTGCCAGATTTCGGTGGAGCGGAAGTGCGAGCGATTGGGGTTCGGGTATCCCACGCCCTGGACGATGGCGAGGCGGCCCTCGTCGTAGAGGGCGCGCAGGCCGCCGAGGCTGGGGGCCAGGGCGCAGTCGTCGGAGAGCCGCAGGAGCGCGGTCCGGGGCAGGGCGAGGGAGCCGCGGGCGCGATGATCGGCATCATCGGCGAAGGGGACCAGGGTGTTCAGTCCGTCGTTGCCGCCGGCCAGCTGCAGGATCACCAGGATGCGTCCGTCGCGGCCGGTTGTGGGGGAGGGCCGGCCCTCGGCGGTGGCCTGCAGCAAGGCAATGGTGCCGGCGACAAATCCCGGCATGGTCCAGGCCGTGCCGGCGCCGAGCATGGTGGAACGAAGGAACTCCCGCCGTGTGCGCAGCAGTCCGGAAGCGGAGGAATCAGAGGGCATGATCATGGTGGGGATGGATGGAGCCGGGGTGGGGCGTCTTAGCAGAGTTGATACCGGGGCGTGCTCATCAGGAGATGAAGCAGGCTGGCCAGGGCCGCGTCGGTGAGTTCGCGGCCGCCCTGCCGGGCCAGGAATTTCTCAAACGGGAGGCGGTCCGCCCCGCGGAGGGGCGCTTGGAACACCCGTTCGGAGAGCGCGGTGAGCGCGGCGGCGGGATCGCGCCGCTGGTCCGGGGTGACCATGGCGGACATGCGGACCACGGCGCGGCGCGAGAGCATCCGGGCCAGCCGGTCCCGCGCGGCGCGGGTGTCTTTCGACGCCGCGTTTCGGCCCATGGCCAGGGGAGGGCGGTACCTGCTGTCGGGCCCCTTGAGCAGGAAGCCGGCCACGTTGTAGCGGGCGAGCAGGGTGTTGGTGTTGATCCACGCGCGGCCGCCATCCCATCCCGCGACATTGGGCGGGCGGAAAAGGACCTGGCCGAGCTGCTGGAGGATGCCGAGCTGGAGCGGGCGTGGCAGGTCATCCAGCTCCAGCGCATGCCGGGTCTGCACCAGAAACTGAACCGGGCTTTTGATCTGGGCGCGGCGATGGTGCGGGGCGTAGAATTCAGCGCTGAGAAAAACCGTTCGCAGCACGGGCGCGACCGCGTGGTCATGGCGGCGCAGTGCCTCCGCCACGGCCGCGGCCAGTTCCGGCGACGCGCTGTCGCTGATGAAAAATGCGCAGAGTTTTTCGCCGAGAAAACGCGCGCATTCCGGCTTTCGGAAAATGATGTCGACGATGTCGTCGCACTGGTGGCGGCCCCGTTCGCCGAGGAATGTCTTTTCGCCGTCGTCCCAGCTCGGCTCGTGAAAGAACGAGCGCCCGAGCAGGCGATTGACTTTCAAGCTGGTCAAGGCGCGGGCGGCCTCCTTCACGTCCTGCTCGCGGTAATGGCCTTCCCCGAGCGTGAACAATTCCATGACCTCGCGCGCGAAATTCTCGTTGGGCTTCGTCTGCACGCTCTGGTCGGTGTCCAGATAGATCATCATGGCCGGATCGCGGGCCACGGCCTTGGCGAGCTCGCGGATGTTGCCCAGGGCATGGGAGCGAAACAGTTCGTTCTGCTGCAGTATCAGATACGGGTCCTTGACCTTCTCCAGGCTGGTCGCGAAATGGCCGTGCCAGAAAAGGGTCATCTTCTCCACCAGGGGCACCCGGGTCGCATACATCCGGTCCAGCCACCAGCCGGCCGCCTCCGCCGCCTGCTGGCGGTCCTGGGTCATTTGTTTCAGCCGGCGTTGGCGGGCCTTCTGCTCAGCCGGATTCCCCTTTTCCGCCGCCAAGGCCATCCGTTCGTCCCGAACGGCGATGGCCAGGTCCCGGTATTTCTCCATCGAGAACCACGCGGGCCGGGCGCTCGTCAGGGCTGCCGATTCCTCCGCCGCGAACAACCTGTCCACCGCGGCCGTGCGGCCGAGCGCGTGCCATTCACGCACGGCGGCAGGTGCCGCGCCGAAGCCGGCTCGATTGAGCAGATGGACCGTCTCTGCCAGAGACCAGTCGGGGGTGGTGATGGGATCGAGCATGATGGTCAGCGGGGTGATGACATCGCTCAAAACCCAGGTTCCCGGTGCAAGTTGCGCGGGAATTCTCCGCCGGCCGCGGCCTCAGGCCGCATTCCGGTGGTTCCAGGCCACGCAGTCCGCGTACCGGATGCCGGAACCGCCGAACAGGTCCAGGGCGCTGCCGATGGTGAGATCGACCCGTCCGCCGCCGAGTTCATCGCAGCGGCGCAAGTCGTCGAGGGTGGCCGCGCCGCCGGCGTAGGTGACCGGCCTCCGCCCCCACTGGCCGAGGAGACGAATGAGGTCCTCGTCCATGCCCGCCATGCGGCCCTCCACGTCGGCGGCATGAATGAGAAACTCGGCGCAGGAGTCGGCCAGGTCATCGAGCACCGCGGCCGTCACCGGCAGATTGGTCAGCGTCTGCCAGCGGTTCATGGCGACCGTCCATCCTCCCGGGGTGCGGCGGCAGCTCAGATCCAGCACCAGCCGCTCGCGGCCGGCGGCCGCGACCAGGGAGGCCAGCCGGCCGGGGAGAAACGTGCCTTCGGGTGAAAAGATGCGCGAGGTGACGATGACGTGGGAGGCACCCGCCTCGAGCCACGTCCCGGCGGTCGTCTCGGTGACGCCTCCGCCCAGCTGCAGGCCGCCCGGCCAAGCGGCGAGCGCCTCGTGGGCGGCGGCGCCGTTGCCCGGCCCCAGCATGATCACGTGACCGCCCGGCAGTCCGTCCGCCCGGTATTTCTCCACAAAATAGCGAGGCGGATGCTCGCTGACGAAATTCGTGCGCAGCCCGGCTCCGTCGTCGCTCAGCGTGCCGCCCACGATTTGTTTCACCCGGCCGTCATGCAGGTCGAGACACGGTCGGAAGCGGGCCCTTGGGGATGGGTCGTTGGACATGGACATGGGTCATGGGTCACCGGTCATCGGTCATCGGTCCACTACTTCCGATGGCCGGCTCCTCCTCTCTGCCTGCTGCCGGGGGCATCGCGCTCACATTGGCGCGGGTCGCGCATCGGGGCGGTCGTGGCGGGTTTGGTCCGCGGTGCCAATGGGTCTTGATTCGACGGGGGGGCGCGGGATGATGGCGCGTTCTCATGTTGATCGTTCGTTTTCTTCTTCTGTTGGCGGGCTGGGGCTCACTCGCTCCGGCTGGTCTGGGCCAGGTTGCGGGTGAAGCGGCGGCGGACCTGCCGGTTGTCTCGCTGGTGAGCTGGCGCGTGGTCGCGGAGCTCCCGCCCGTGCTCGGGCAGATCACGCCCGGCCTCGCCGGGGTTTTTGCCGGGGCCCTGGACGCGACCCATGCGGTGGTGGCGGGGGGCACGTTTTATCGGGGCGGGGGGCCGCTGGAAGGTGGAAAGCGGACGTTTTCCGATCAGTTGCTGGTGCTCGAGCAGGCTCCGGGCGCGGGGGGGGGCTCCCCCAGCTACACCTGGACCGTTCCGGAGGTCGGGCTTCCCCGGCCGCTGGCCTACGGTGCCTCAGTGACGCTGGATGAGGGGGTGCTCATGATCGGCGGCAGCGATGGCGCGGTCTGCGTGCCGGAGGTGCGGCTGGCGACGTGGAACCGGGATGCTCGCCGGCTGGAGGTAGTTGACTATCCGCCGCTGCCCAAGCCGCTGGCCTATGCGGGGGCGGGCCGGGTCGGCTCCTGGGTCATCGTGGTGGGCGGCACGACCACGCCCGACGGTCATGGCGGCGCCGATGTTTTTGGTCTTGATCTGTCGGTCCGCGCGGAGGGGGCGGCGTTCGTCTGGCAAACGCTGCCGTCCCTGCCGGCCGCGGTGCATCTGCCCATCGTGGTCGGGGAGGAGGGGGCGGAGGGGCGCGCCCTGCACGTCTTCGGCGGTCGCGACCTGCGGCCTGGAAAGGGCGGCAAGGTGCTGGCCGAAGGCTGGAGCTTTGACCCGGCGGCCCAGGCCTGGTCGGCGGGCGGGGCGATCAAACCCGAGGGCGCGGCATTCCCGATTCCCCTGATGGCGGGCACCGCGGTGGCGCTGGAGGAGCGCCGCTTGCTGGTGCTCGGAGGCGATGACGGTGCACTGGCGCGGTTGCTGGAGGAAAACAGCCGGCGGGGCGGCCTGGAGGAGGAGCGCGAGGCCTACGCGAGGTTGAATGCCGCGATCCTGGCGGCTCACCCCGGCCACCGGCGCGGCCAGCTTTTGCACGATGCGCGGCTGGGGGTGTGGCGTTTCGCCGGATCCTTTCCGCAGGCCACTCCGGCCGTCACCCCCGCCTTTCTCTGGGACGGGGCGATCACGCTCATCGGCGGCGAGCCCGCCCCCGGCCAGCGCAGCGCACAGGTCTGGCTGGGTTCGCTGGTGGCTGAGTAGCGCCTCGGGGGTTTGTGCTTTGAGATGTGGGCCAGTCGCGTTAAATGGGGAATCATGACGCAGCAATTTCTTCTCGGCGGGGTGGCGGTGGGCGGGCCGTGGCGGCGCGGGGTGGTGCAAGCACCGGGGGGAGCGAGGCGGCCATGACCGCGTCCTCGGTGAGTCCGGGTTCGGCCGCCGCTCAGCCGCGGGCGGTCACCGGCATCGTGCTCGGCTCGGGGCTGGGAGGGTTTGTGGAAAAGTGCGACCGGGTGCTGGAGGAGGTGACATTTGCCGAAGCCGGGCTGCCCGCCTCCACCGTGCCCGGTCATGCCGGAAGCCTGGTGCTGGCGGAACTTTCCGGGCGTCCGGTCTGGCTGATGCGGGGCCGCGTGCACCTGTACGAGGGCCATGACGCCCGCGCCGTGACCGCCGGGGTGCGCTGGCTGGCCGCCCGGGGTGTGCGCACCCTGGTCCTCACCAATGCCGCCGGCTGCCTGAATCCCGCTTTCGCCCCGGGCGAATGGATGATGCTGACCGATCATCTCAACCTCACCGGCACCACCCCGCTGCTTGGCGGGCCCCATTTCCACGACATGTCCGAGGTCTATGCGCGGCGCCTCCACCGTGAGTTCATTGACCGCGCCTTCACCCGCGGCCTGGTCCTGCGCGAAGGGGTCTATGCCGGCGTGCTCGGACCGCAATATGAGACTCCCGCCGAGGTGCGCCTGCTGCGGCAGAGCGGTGCCGACGCCGTGGGCATGTCCACCGTGCTGGAAGCGATCCAGGCCCGGGCGCTGGGGCTGGAGGTCGCCGGCTTTTCCTGCCTGACCAATATGGCGTCCGGCCTGTCCTCCTCCCCGCTGAGTCATCACGAGGTCGTGGAGGTCGGGGCCGCGGCCGCGGAGCACCTCGCCGGGCTGCTGGCGGAATGGCTGGCGGGATAAGGTGCCGGGTCGGGGGCTTCCGGGCTTGCAGGGCCGCAAGGCTGAGCAGGGAGGTCCCTGTGGGCGGCCCGATGGCGGCTGACGGGTCACCTGCCCGCGGGTTTGGTCAGCTCGAAAGTGTCGAACAGGCGACCTTCGATGTCGTAGGCTTTGAACTGGATGGTGCGGTCCTGGACGGTGGCGAAGCAGAAGTGATGGCCTTTCTGAACGTGGATGCTGAACCAGGCGCGCTGGGGCCCGGCCTGTTCCAGTCCGCCGCCGCCGCCGCCACTGACGATGTAGCGCACGCCGCGGGCCTGGTTGACCGCCATGTTCAGGATGGGCCAGGTCCGCTCGTAGCTGTGGATGTGTCCGGCGAAGACGATGTCCACGCCGTGCTTTTCATAAAGGGGGATGAGCTGGCGCGCATTGCCGTCGCCGGGGCGAAAATCGACGTCCTCCTTCCCTTTCCACGCATCGCCATAATCGTCGTCGTCCGAGCTGAAGCAGGGGTGGTGGTGCGCGGCGAATTTCCACGTGGCGGTGGAAGCGGTGAGCGCGTGTTCCAGCCGCGCGTGCTGCTCGCTGTCCGGTCCGCACGGCTGGTTGGAATCGACCATGAAGAACTCCGCGTTGCCGCACTTGAAGGTGTAGAAGTATTCCGGTTCGGGGAGGTGGAAGTAGTCGTAATACCAGTGGGAATTTTTCTCGTGGTTGCCGATGACCGGGAAGGAGGGGACGTGGGCGAAGAGCCGGGCGCACGGTTCGAACAGGTCGAAAACCCACTGGGATTTGGCAAAGCCGTCGTCGACCACGTCCCCGCAGTGGAGCATAAAATTGGGCCGGAGGGCGAAGAGGCCATCGGCGCACCGTCGCGTCACCTCCGGGTTGCGCTGGGTGTCGCCGAGGATGCCGAAGGCCCAGGCGTCGTCCGGCCCCGGCAGCGTCTGGAACGTGGCTACTTCGGAGCGGGCGAGATTGCCGTCCGCGTCGCGGGCGGTCACGCGGTAGAAATACCGGGTGCGCGGCTTGAGTCCGCCGAGGCTCACGCCGTTGATGAGGCGCGGCTCCGAGACGGTGGCCGAAAGGGCGAGGGGCTGGATCTCGCCGTAGTCCACGGTCAGGCTCGCCTGACCGGTCATTTCTGCCATGATGGTCATGGAGTCGGCGGTGGCCGCCTGCAGGTACGGCTGGACCACAAATTGCAGCGCCTCGTTGACCGGCTCCTTCCAGGCGATCAGCCCGGCATTCAGGCTGGCGGTGGCGGCAATCTCCTCCGGGCTCAGCGCGCGGGCGTAGAGCTTCACCTCCTGCAGGGCACCCTCCATCGGGTGGAGCTCGTTGTCATCGGCATAGGCACCCACGGCCAGCCGCCCCGCGCTCGGATAGAGCACGTCGCCGGACTGCTCGGCGGATTCGGCCTCGGGTTTACCGTTGACCAGCAGCCGCATGATGGTGCCGTCGTAGGTGGCGGCGACGTGGTGCCATCGCCCCAGGGTCACGGGGGTGGCGGCGCGGATGGTGGTCAGGTGCCCATCGCCGTCATCCGCGCCGGTGGTCGCGAGGCGGAAGGTGAAGGCGCTTTTGTCATAGCCGAGCACCCAGCCCTGTTCGACCGGGCCGTTGTCCTGGACAAAGCCAGCGATGCCGCCGTCGGCGCGGGTTTCGTCGATCAGCACCCACACGGTCACGGAAAAGTCCCGGGTCGGCAGCAGGGGGGCGGCCGCCTCGCGGTCGGGGGCCACCAGCAGCCAGTCCTTCCGTCCGCCCAGCCGCAGCCCCTGCGCCGGGCCGATGCTGGCCAGCACCGGAGCGCCCTGGACCACGGCGGTCGCCCGGTGGGTGAGGTCCGCCCAGCGCCCGTTTTCGATGGCATGGGTGCCGGTGGCGAAGTGCATCAGGAGCCGGTCCTCGACCTTGTCGGGATGGGCCGCGAGGTTTGGCGGGAGAATGAGCGAGAGGGCGGACAGCAGCGGCAGCCCGGGCCGGAGGAATGGACGAAAGGCGGTCATGATCGGCAGGATGGTCGTGGAAGGCGGCGCGAGCCCGGGTCAGTAACGAAGTCGAAAGCCGGAACGTCCACTCGGTATTTGGGCGCTTTAGGGCGCGGAGACGACGCGATAGAACACGGCGGCGGCTCCGGGGACGAGCGTGACGGTGCGGTTGGCAGTGGTTTCCACCGTGGTCCATGAGCCGCTGGCCAGACTGGTGCTGCGCTGGACTTGGAAGGGGGCGCGGCCGCCTGTCCAGTCGAGTTTGACGTCCGTGCCGACGGGCGCGACCGAAGTCAGCACGATCGTTTCGGCCGGTGCCGAGCCCAGGCTGTAGAGGTTCAGGTTGTCGATCGCGGAATACCAGCTGTTGCTGCCCATATTGACGAAGCGCAGCCGCACCCGGGCCTGTCCGTCGGCGCCGGCAAGGCGGAGATACTCCACGCGCTTCGATTCAGTCTGGTTGTCGTTGATCCGCGGACTGATGAAGGAGGCAAGGTCAGGCCCGATGGGAGCCAGGAGAAAATCGCCGTAGGTGGCCGGGAGCGGGTTTTGATCCGCGTCCACCAGCGTGCCGGGCACATCGTCGTGGATCTGGGTGAAGGTGGCCTCCGCATCGGTCGCGCCATCGAGCTTGACGACGTCCTCGTCATCGAGGCAGTAGAGCGCCGGCAGCCAGGTGTCGCCCTGGGTTACCGAGTATTCGACGGCGAAGAGGCTGTCCTGGTTCTGGGTGGAGGCGCTGTGGAAGAGGAGGTGGATCCCGGAGGCACCGGCCAGCGGGATGTCATGGGTGACCACATTCTGGATCTGGCGGCCCTGGCGATCGGTGGAGGCGGCAAACAGAAAATTGGATTCGAGCAGGGTGGTGACGGCCTGGCCATTGACAAATTGATCGGGGACGACGTTGAACAGGTTTCCGTAGTCGCCGCCGCCGGCGGTCCATTCGGACTGGCGCGACGCCTCGACCACCACCCAGTTGAGATAGGCATCGCTGCGGAAATCGGCGAGGTCGGAAAACCCGCTTTCGCCGTCGGTCAGGTGGGTGGCCTCCCATCCCGCGGGCAGGGTGCCCTCCTCAAGCTCGTCGAAGGTCTCGCGATAGAGCGGGGCGGGCAACGCCACATCGATGTAGCTGACGACGGTGAACGGGATGGCCTCGGTGATGACATTGGCGGGGTCGGCGTTGTCCTGGATCTCGACGGTGAAGGTGTGGGCGGAGAGGCTTTGGAGCAGCCCGGGAGGATCGTAGGAAACGGTGGTGAGGTCGCCGGTTTTGGTGATGATCGGGGTGACGGCGACGCCGTCGAAACTGGCTTTGGCGGTGGCCGGGACGGTGGTCGTGCCGGCGTCCTTGAACCGTACCTCGCATACGGTTCCTGGGCTGGCCGTGACGGAGTTTTTGGCCGGGGTGCTCGACTCGAGTGATGGCCGGGTGGGTTCCGGAATCGACGCAAGATTGGTGCCGGCCAGGCCGAAGGTGTGGATGCGGCTGATTTCAAAGGTGGTCAGGGCCCGGTGCCAGAGGCCGAAGTCATCGATCCCAGTGTTCGCGTGGTTGGAGCCCGAGTCGATGTAGGCGCCGGTTCCGTCGTTGCCGATGTTGAACGAGAGGCCGAGGTCCGCGGTGTCGATCGAGCCCGGGTCGCAGGGATTGGAGCGGATGGCGGTTTCATTCACGAGCTGACCGTCGATGTAGGCGCGGAGTGCCGCCTCGGTTCCGTCGCGTTTGGCGGCGACGAGGGCGAGGTGATGCCACCCTCCCAGCGTCAGGGTGCCTCCGGTGCCGTCGTAATCTTTGCGGCTGCAGCCGCCTTCGACCCAGTTCCATTGAAGGCGGCGGTTGGATTCGGTGGCGAGCACAAAGCCCGGATTGCCGCCCGCGTTCCAGCTTTTGTTGCTGACGAAGGCCGGGTCGCCGCCGAAATCGTTGAGCTGCACCCACAGGGCGATCGTAAAGTCGGTGGTGTCGCCGAGGAGAAGATCGGGTCCGGTCACCGCATTGGCGACGTCGCTCAACGAGACGTAATGGGCGAAGGAGCCGTCGCCCCCGTTGTTGACGAAAACCGCGCCGGCCAGCCGGCCCGGGTTGAACGCGGGTTCGCCCTGCGGGAAGCCGTGGTTTCCCCGGCCCGAGGCATCGGCGAAGGTGCCGTCGAACGGAAGGTGGACGACCAGATCTTCGGTCAGCGCGGCGCGGGCGGTCAGCATGCCCCAGCAGAGGGCGGACAAGAGCACGGGCAGGAGTGATTTCATGGCGGTCGGGCGGCGGCGGGCCGGCGATGGCGGGAATGAGCGGGTTGGCATGGCCGCGTTTTATCGCGCCGTTCCGGCGTTCTCTCACGCGGAAACGGCCGACGCTTTCGTCACATCCATCAGGACTCGAGCAGTCGTCGCGCGAGGATGCGGTAGCGATCCAAATCGGGCAGCGGAAGGCGTTCTTCCTTCGCCTGCTCGTCCCAGGCGCGCATCTGCAGGAAGAGGGCGAACAGCTCGTCGTCTTCGAAGGCTCCGGCCTCCTCCGGGGTCATTGGGCCGCCCTGGAATTCCAGGGTGCGCCGCGAAGCTTCGGACAATTGGCGCAGGTAGACCGGGTGTTTGAACGTGAGATAGCGCTTGGCCTGGACGTGGGATTCGATGAGCCGGCACATGCGGTCGGGAAAGCCCAGGCTGCGGAGGTGATCGGCCCCGATTTTTTCGTGATCGACCGTGCCGTAGCCGTCCATCGAAGCCGCGTCCGGCTGGCAGAGATGCCCGAAGTCGTGGAAAAACGCCGCCAGGATGACCTCGTGGTCATGGCCGGCCGCCTCGGCCAGCGCGGCGGCCTGGCAGGCGTGTGCAAGCTGGGAGACGGGCTCGCCGATGTAGTCGTCCTGGCCGCGCGCCTCCCACAGGCTGAAAACGGATTCGATGATGTCCTTGGTGGTCATGGTGGCGGATGGAGGGGGCCGGGTGTGCGATGCCTGGATCGCCGGCTTTGGAAAAGTGGCGCGCTCCGCGATGTCACCGTGGCGGCCGTGGCGGTCAAGGCTCGCGGGCCGGACGGTCTTCGGAAGAATCCGGACGGGTCAGGGGAGGCGGCCGCGGCGGCGGTCGGCACGCGCTACAGCTTCGTCATCACATCGTCCATCGCGGCCAGGACGACGCCCATGCTGGCGGCGGTTTCGTCGCCCATGTTGGAGATGCGGAACGTTTTGCCTTTCAATTTCCCGTAGCCGCCGTCGATGGCGATCCGGTGGTCTTTTTTCAAGAGCGAGACGAGGCCGGCCACGTCCAGGTCGCGGGTGTTTTTCACGCAGGTCAGGGACTTCGAACGATACCCCTCGGGGGCGAGGAAGCCGAGGTCGTGTTTTTCCACCCAGGCGGCGGTCAGGGCGTTGAGGGAGGCGTGGCGGGCGTACCGGTTTTCCAGCCCCTCCACCATGATTTTTTCCATCCGGTGGCGCAGGCCGTAGATGAGCGAGATGGCCGGGGTGGACGGAGTCATGTCGTTTTCCCCGTTCTTTTTGAATTCGATGAAGTCGAAATAGTACCCGCGGCCGGCCATGCCGGCGGCGCGGTCCATGGCGGCCGGAGAGGCTGAAAAAACCGCCAGGCCCGGAGGCAGGGCGAGCGCTTTCTGGGTGCCGAGCAGCATCACGTCCACGCCCCAGTTGTCCATGGGCGTGGGCAGGGTGGAGAACGAGGAGACGGTGTCGGTGATGATGAGGACGCCGGGGTATTTGGCCTTCACCAGTTTTGCGATCTCGCCGAGCGGATTGAGCACGCCGGTGGACGTTTCGTTGTGCACGATGGTCAGGGCGTCGAAGCCGCCGGCCGAGAGCGCCTCGTCGACCAGTTCCGGCGTGATCGGCTGGCCCCACTCGACCTTGAGGGCGACCGCCTCCTTGCCGCAGCTGAGCGAGACGTCGTACCATTTGTCCGAGAAGGCACCGCAACAGCAGTTGAGGACCTTTTTGCCGACCAGGTTGCGGATTGATCCCTCCATGATGCCCCAGGCCGACGAGGTGCAGAGGTAGACCGGTTGGCTGGTGCCGAAGGCGGTGCGCAGGTGCGGCTGGATGGAGGCGTAAAGGAGCTGAAAATCCTTGGAGCGGTGCCCGATCATGGGAGCGGACATCGCCGTGAAAGTCTCGGCGGTCACTTCGATCGGGCCGGGGATGTAGAGCTTGACGTGGTCGGACATGGATGGCGTGCGGATGGATGGATGCGAAGAACGGCGGGACTTGACGTAACGGAGGGTGGTCTGCTTGGAAAACGAAAATCTCGTCCGGGAGCCGGGGGCTCTCGTCGCGCGCGGGATGCCGGCCGGCCTCACCCTCCTGTTCGGGGCCAGGAGGCGTGCGCGTCCAGGAACCGCTGGCGCCAGGCGGTGCGCGGGAGTTTGCCGCGGGCGGTGGCGGCGAGGTCCGGGCACGGCCACCAATGGCGGGGGCGTTTCCACGACGGGAGCCGGGCTCCAAGCCACGAGGGCAGCTCGTCCCAACTGGTGGCGTCGCCCTCCCTCAGCGCGACGACCGCGACCATTTCCTCGCCGCGGGCGGGGTCGGACGACGGGATGCCGAAGACGAGGCATTCGTTCACCGCGGGGTGGGCGCGGAGGAGGTTTTCGATTTCGGCCGGGTGCAGCTTGCGGCCGGCGAGATTGACGGTGTCGGCGGCGCGGCCGAGCAGGTGCCAGCCGTCGGGACCTTCCGCGGCCAGGTCGCCGGTGCGGAAGACGCCCGGCTGGAGGGCCGGGCCGGCGGAGGCCTCGCCGTCGGTTTCCGGCGGCCAGTAGCCGAGGCCGACGGCGGGGCTGCGGACGACCAGCAGACCGGCGGCGTCGCGGGCCAGAGTCACGCCGTCGAGCGGGGTGCCGGCCAGGGTGCGGTCCTCGCGCGGGGTGGTCGTCCGGTCGTAGGCGATGCCGCCGCATTCGGAGGAGCCGAGGAAATTGTGGAGTTTGACCCCGGTGTCCGCCCAGACCCGTTGTTCGAGTTCCAGCGGCAGCGGGGCGCCGGCGGAGAGGGCGACGCCGATCGCGCCGGCCGAGAGGACGCCGGCGGCGTGCCACGCCCGCCACATCGCCGGCACCCCCGGCAGGGCGGCCTTCGACTCCGGACCGGCGACTGTCGCGGCCGCCGCCAGCGCCGCCCGCACGGATTCCGGCAGCGGCGAGGCCGCGAGCGCCAGCGGGATGCCATGGAGCAGCAGTGGCAGCACGAGGTTGGAAAACCCGTAGCTGTGGGCGAGTGAGATGGCTCCGACATGGGGCTGGCCGGGGTGCAGCCCCATCGTGTTCACAATGGCGCGCGCATCGGCCGCCAGCTGCTCCGCCGAGAAGAGCACGTGGCGGGGGGCACCCGTGCTCCCCGACGTCGTTTTGGCCAGTGCCGCGCCGGGAAAGGCCGGCCGCAGTCCGCGCCACACCTCCGGTCCGGGGACGGCCACCCCGGTGTCGAGCGGACAGACAAGATCCCCCGCCTCCCACGCGGCGAGCACGGCGATGAGGAACCCGGCACCGTGGCCCCGGGGACACACGACCCCGGAGGCGGCGGCTCCAGCGCGCGCCGCCTCCATGCCGGCTGCCCGCAAGGCCTCAAAGGTCCACCGCCGCCCCGATCCTGCCTCCACCACCGCGGTGGCTCCCGCACGCCGCGAGACCACGGCCTGCCAGGATTCGAGGAGGGGGTTGGGCAGCGCGGGCATCAGGGAAGCGGGAACGGTTCACTGCAGAGGTGGGCCGCGCTCGTCACTGTGGCAACGCGAAATGAGCGATCAGGAATCACTCGGAACGGTTGGGGGCGCGGGAGCGAGTGGATGACGAGTGTCCAATGACAAATGGCCAACGCCGAGTATGGGCGGAGTGGTGATCCTCGATCTTGATCAGTTTATCCGGCGGGAGCGGCCGTTTTGGGAGGAGCTGGAGCGTGTGCTGGCGCAGCAGGCGGAGGGCGGGCGGCTGCCGGGGGTGGAGGCGGCGCGGCGGTTTTTTTATTTGTATGAGCGGGCGGCCGCGGATCTGGCCAAGGTGCAGACGTTTGCGGCGGAGCCGGAGCTGAGGGGTTACCTGGAGGGGTTGGTGGGGCAGGCATATGCGCGGCTCCACCAGCGGTCCGGATCCGGGGTGCGCTGGCGGCCGCTGAGGTGGCTGACCCGGGTGTTTCCGGCGACCTTCCGCCGGCATCTGGGGGCGTTCTGGCTGGCGCTGGGACTTTCGATGCTCGGGGCCGGGGTGGGCGCGCTGGTGCTGGCGCAGGATCCGGAGAACAAGTGGATGCTGGTTCCGGCGCAGTTCGGGCATCTTCAGCAGACGCCGACCGAGCGGGTGCGGGAGGAGGAGGAGAATGCCGGGCTGCGGGTCGGAGAGATCGGTGAGGCGGCCCCGGCCTTTTCCACGATGCTGATGACCCACAATACCAAGGTGGCCCTGACCGCCCTGGCGCTGGGTTTTTTGTGGGGAGGGTTCACCTGCGTGCTGCTGTTTTACAACGGGGTCATTCTGGGATTTGTCGCGTATGACTACATTGCCGACGGCCAGGGGCAGTTTCTGGCGGCGTGGCTGCTGCCGCACGGGGTGCCGGAATTGACCGCGATCTTCATCGGCGGCCAGGCCGGACTGGTGCTGGCTCGCGCGGTCATCGGCCACGGCACCGGGCTGCCCTTGCGGCAGCGGCTGCGGCTGGTCCGCGACGACCTGGCCACACTGGCGGGCGGCCTGGGGGCCATGCTGGCCTATGCCGGCCTGATCGAGGCCTTTCTCTCCCAGTATCACGGCCCGCATCTGTATCGTCTCAAGATCGGTTTTGGGCTGATGGAGTTGGTGCTGCTGATCGGATTCTTCGCGGTCATGGGGCGGCGGAAACCGGAGGAGCCGCAGCCGTGACCACGACCCTCGACATCCGCACGCCGGAGGGCGTGGTTTTTGCGCTGCCCCTGGCCGGGCCGGCGACGCGGGCGGCGGCGGTGGGGATCGACATGGTGGTGGTGATGATCGGGGCCTGGCTGGTCTCGATGCTTTCGCTGCTGCTGGCGGTGGTTTCGCCGGAGTGGGCCGCGGCCCTGCCCGCGCTCATTTTTTTCGTGGTCCAGATGTTCTACGGCATGGCGCTGGAGTGGCTCTGGCGCGGGCAGACGGTGGGCAAGCGGGTGATGCGGCTGCGGGTGGTCGACGACCGCGGCCTGACCCTGCGGCCGAGCCAGGTGGTGGTGCGCAATGTCCTGCGGCTGGTCGATTCGCTGCCGGTCTTTTATCTGGTTGGCGGCGTTTCCATGGTTTTTACGCGTCATTGCCAGCGGCTGGGCGACCTGGCGGCCGGCACGGTGGTCGTGCGCCAGGTGCCGGTGCGCGAGCCGCGGTTGGAGGGGGTGCTGGCGGGCCAGTACAATTCGTTCCGCGAGCATCCGCTGATCGAGGCGCGGCTGCGGCAGCGCGCCACCCCGGAACTGGCCGGCCTGGCCCTGGGTGCGCTGCTCCGGCGCGACGAACTTGAGCCCTCCGCCCGGCTCCGCGTCTTCTCCCGGATCACCGATCATTTTCGCTCTCTCGCTGTCTTCCCTTCTGAGACCACCGCCGGCCTGACCGACGAGCAGTATTTGCGCAACGTGGTCGAGACCGTCTTTCGGAAAAGAAGCAGTTAAGGTTTGGCGTTTTGCGTTTCCGGGGTCTGTTTTTGGGTTCTGCCGGAGCCGCCCGTCGGCCGCCGCCACGGCGCACCCGGGCGGCGGCCGCCGCCCGGAAACCCGACCCCGCACACCATGAGACTCCCCCAAGGCCACCACCTCGCCTATTGCACCAACATCCACCGCGGTGAGACGTGGGAGGAGGTGATGCAGGCGCTGTCGGCGCATGCGCTGGCCGTCCGCGACCGGGTGGCGGGAGGGCAGCCATTCGGGCTCGGGCTGCGGCTCGGGGCGCTGGCCGCCCAGGAGCTCGCAGAGCGCAGGAACCTGCTCGCCTTTCAACGGTGGCTCGAGCGGGAGAATTGTTATGTGTTCACGGTGAACGGGTTTCCTTACGGAAAATTCCACGGAGGCCGGGTCAAGGAGCAGGTGTACCGCCCCGACTGGGCCACCCCCGAGCGGCTCGAGTACACCAAGCGGCTGTTCGACCTGATGGCCGAACTGGCCCCCCGGGGCGGCGAAGGGAGCGTGAGCACGCTGCCGATTTCCTTCAAGGGCTTCGACTGGACGCCGGTCGAGCGGGAGGCGGCGCGGCGGAACCTGCTCGACTGCGCGGCGCACATCGAAAAGCTTTCGCGGCAGAGCGGCCGAGACCTGCATCTCGGGCTGGAGCCGGAGCCGCTCTGCACGCTTGAGACCAGCGATGAATTGATCGAGTTTCTGAGCGAGTTCGACGACGATTTCCGCCGGGTCGTGGGCATGAACTATGACTGCTGCCATTTGGCCATCGAGTTTGAGGAACCCCGCGCCGCGCTGGCCAAGCTGGCCTCGGCTGGCGTGCGCCTCAGCAAGTTTCATCTGAGTTCGGCGCTGCGGCTTCATCCGAGCGCGGAGGCGCTCTCGCGGCTGCGGGAATTCGACGAGGAAACATACCTGCACCAGGTGGTGGTGCGGCCCGGCGATGGCGGGCCGCTCCGCCGCCACCTCGACCTGCCGGACGCGCTGCTCGCGGCGGTGGAAGGGCGTGAAGCGGTCAGCCCGGCGGGCGGGGCCGCCCCGGATGAATGGCGGGTCCATTTCCATGTGCCCGTGCACGCCCACCCCGATCTTGTCTTCCGCGACACCCGCGACCATGTCAGCGGCGTGCTCGACGTCCTGGCGGAGTCGCCGGCGATCTGTCGTCACCTGGAAATCGAGACCTACACGTGGGCGGTGCTGCCGCCGGGACTGCGCCAGGCCAACGTGACCGACCAGATCGCCGCCGAATACGCCTGGGTGCTGGCTGAATTGGGCCAGCGCGGTCTGGCGTAGCGGTCGCCGGGGCGGCTGGCCGGCGATCATTTGCGTCCGCCGTCAGGGCTGGTTCAGCGGCGGCCGAGTGAAATCGGGCACTCCCATGTTTCGCCCCAGCCGTCGGCGGTGTGGTGGGCGACTTGGAGGCGGGTGTCCAGCTGCCGCACGACGAGGAATCCCTTGGGGGTGCTGTCGACCTGGGGGGTTTTGGGATCGCGGTCCTGCTGGGGCGAAGGGCACATGAAGACGGGATATCCCTCCCACTCGTACCGGGCGTAGGCATGCTCGTGGCCGTGCAGGATGAGGACCACGTTGTAGGGGGCGATCACCTCCTTGAGGGCGGTGAGGTCCTCCGGCTTCCACCATTTCTCCAGGCCCCAGTCGCGCAGGCCGTAGTGCCAGATGAGGACGACCGGACGGCCGCGGTCGCCGGCCCGGTCGCGCAAATCCTCGCGGAGGAAATCCAGGCTTGCGACCGGGTTGTTCCAGGGGGCTTCCCGATCATAGACCGGCCGGTGCCGGCCGCCTGGAAAGAGGTTGAGCTGGACGAGGTGAAGCGGCCCCCAGTCCCAGGAGTAGTGGTAGTGGTGGCGATCGTAATGGAAAGTCTCGTCTCCGCGCCGCCGGCGGTTGCGAGCGATGAACTCGGTCTGCACCGAACTGAATCCGGCGGCGCTTGCAGGTGACAGGTCGTGGTTGCCGATGCCCTCGAAGACGCGGTGGCGCAGCAGGGCCCCGCCATTGGGGTCGCAGAACTCCTGGTAACACCGCCAGTGGCGCGGGTCGTCGACGACATCGACCAGATCCCCGGCCACGATGACGGCCCGGGGTTCGGCGACGGTGCCGCCGAGCGGAAAAGGCTTGCCGGGCAGGTCGTTGAGCGTGCGGAGGGTCTGCTCGGTGCCGGCCGTGCCCCATTTGTCGAGGTGGATCTGCGGATCTGCGAGCACGTAAAAAGTGACGTCCTCCGGGGTGGGGGGGCCGGCCGGCAGCGGGGCGGCCCCGGCTGTCGCCATTCCGCCCAGAGTCAGGCGGGCGAGGGCGGTGCGGCGTGAACAGGGGGCGGGGGCGGAACGCGCGTCAGGCGGACTCATGGGAAAGGGGAAGCGCTGCGGGCTCGGGCGGGCGGCCCGCGGGTGGCACAGGTGCTGGCCGGGTGCTGGCCGGGTTTTGAAAGTGCATGGTGGCGGCGGATCGGCCGCCGGGCAAGGCGGGAAGCGGTGAAGGAGGGCGCATTTACCTGGCGACCGGCGGGGGCTTTGGGTGCACGCTGGGCGATGATCGACAACACCACCGCACTGGTCACCGGGGCGTCATCGGGACTGGGCGAAACGTTTGCGCGGGTGCTGGCTCCGCGGGTGCGGCGGCTGGTGTTGGCGGCGCGGCGCGAGGACCGGTTGGTCCTGCTGCGGGCCGAGCTGCGGGCGGCCCATCCGAACTTGGAGGAGGTGCGCGTCTGCCGGGTAGACTTGGCGGACCCGGCGGAGCGCGAGCATTTTGCCGTCACCGAGGGGGCGGACATCGATTTGCTCGTGAACAATGCCGGGCTTGGCGACTACGGGGATTTTGCCGGGTCCGAGTGGGCCCGGACCTCGGCGATGCTGGAGGTGAACATCGGGGCGGTGACCCGGCTGGCCCACGCCGTGCTGCCGGGGATGCGGAAACGGGGGCGCGGAGCGATCATCAATATCAGTTCGCTTGCCGGGGAGGTTTTTGTGCCGGATTTCGCCGTATATGCCGCCACCAAGGCGTATGTGACGCGCTTTTCCGAGGCCCTGCGGCTGGAGGTGCGGGGCGAGGGGGTCCGCGTGGTGGCGGTGTGCCCCGGGCCGGTGCGCACGGAGTTTGGCGCGGTGGCCCGGCGGGGCGGCGGTGCCAAAAACGATCTGCCATGGTCTGGTTTTATGTATGCAACTCAGAGTCAGGTTGTTGCAGAGTCACTGGAGGCGCTGGAGGCGGGGAGGGCGCAGGTTTTTCCGACGTGGCGGGTGCGGATGGCGGCGGCGGGCATCCACCTGCTGCCGGCCTGGGGGACCCGACTCATCCTCGCGCGGCGGCCGCGGAAGGCATCGGGTCATGACTGAAGATTGAAACGGGGGGATGAAATCCGCCCGGTCCTCGCCACATTCGGTTCTGAGTGTGGCGGAGCCGATCCGGCTTCCCCCTTGCGGATCCACCCCTTCTTCTTTTTCTCATGTCCATCGCCCCCCTTTATTTCATCATTTTTGGCAGCGTGTCCGAGGTGCTCGGCATTTTGGGCTGGGTGCGCGCGAAGAGCAAAGCCTCGCTGATTGCCGGATTGGCTTCCGGTCTGCTGCTGACGCTCGCGGGCATTCTGGGATTTCTGCAGTTTGAACGGCCGGGTCTCTGGCTCGGCGGGGTCGTGTCACTGCTGCTGCTGGGCCGGTTCCTGCCGGCGTTTCTCAAAACCAAAGCCCTCTACCCCGCCGGGGTGATGACCGTCCTGGCGCTCGGCGGGGTGGTTCTGGCGGCTCTCCACCTCTTCCGATGAGCACGCCCGGAACGCACGAATCCACCGGCCGGGACTTGTGGCGCTCGCCGCGACCCCCGCGGGGCGGGGGAATGGCCGGGCGACTGCTCCTGCTGGCGCTGCTGGCCGGGCTCTTCATCCTTCCCTTCACCGGGGCGGGGCGGCGGATCAAGGAGGGCACCATCGAGGTAGTCCAGGCCGCGAAGGGTGCCGGTGCGACGAAGCCGGTCACGGCGGGGACGGCACCGGGCGCGACCGCGGCCGCACCGGTGCGCTCCGCCCCCGAGGTGGTGGTCCAGGAAAAAATTGTCTATCGTGACCCGCCTCCGCCGCCTCTTCCAGACGCCTTCGTGCCCCGGAAAAGTGTCGCCGTGTCGGAGCTCTTCAACGGCATCAAGATCCAAACGAAGCTCCAGAGCGCCGAAGGGCGGACGGCTTCGGTGGAGCGCCAGAACGACGCGGCCTACCAAGTGAGCTTCAGCGTGAACGTCACCATCCCGAAACCGAACACCACCCTGCCCGAGCTGGCCTCGCTCAACCCCCATCTGCCCAAAGCGCTGCCCGGTCTCGGCGACATGGTGCCGGCCGCCCAGGTCAGCGGCTTCTACCACAAACTTTACGACCTCAAGCAGCGGGCCGTCGAGAAGAACCTGACCCAGCTCGACAAGGCGCTCTCGCGGCACAATTTCTTCGATTGCGAGACCGCGCTGGAGCTGCGCCACCCGGTCACCAGCCGCCGCGTGCTACTGCTGCAGGGCGAGATGGATGTGGTGGCTGATGGGTCGGACGGCGACCGGATGGCGGATTTTGACGACTATGTTTTCGCCTCGTCGCATTTCCAGGGCACCACCAGCTACTCGTGGAAAAAGCGCACCGCCCAGCCCAATCCCCTGATCCCCCGTTATGCGCAGCGCATTGAGGAGGCCCGCAAAAAACTGGCCGCGACCACCGGCGCGGCTCAAAAAAAGAGCCTGGAGGGGGACATCAGCTTCTATAAGCGCACCATCACCTCGCTGAAAACCACCAGCTACCTCATCGCCTCGGAGGATCCCTTTATCGTGCTGCCGCTGTCGGTCCGAGGCTACGCGGGCGTCGAGGAATTTGCGCCGCAGCTGGGCGACTACGCGGTGGTGGTGAGCGGAGACAAGCTCCTCCCCGCGATCATCGGCGATTACGGGCCCTACGAAAAAATGGGCGAAGCCTCGCTGCGCATTGCCAAGGAGATCAATCCCAAGGCCACGCCCTACGTGCGTCCCGAGAGCGACCTTGAGATCAGTTATTTCATCTTTACGGGCAGCGCGGAAAAACCCTTTGGGCCCCCGGATTACCAGCGCTGGCATGAGCGCTGCGCGGAGCTCCTGACCGAGATCGGCGGGGTGGGGGAAGGATACGCCCTGTACCAGTGGGAGGACCGGCTGAAGGCCCGGGCGGAGGCGGAGGCCGCGGCCGCCATCACCGCGGCGGCCGCTGCCGGAGCCGCCGCGCCTGCGGGTTCGGCCATCATCCCGACCGGCGGCGCGCCGGCGGTCGCCGCACCCGGGCCGGCCGGCGATCCTGCGGCCGCCCCGCCCGTCCCGGAGGTTCGCTGAATGGAGCAGCCGTCAGCGGCCGTCACGCGGGCCACCTTCCGCAATGAGCTTCTGCGCTCCCTGCCGGCCGGCGTGCTGGAGACGGTCACGGCCACGTTTGCCATCCTGATTGCGGAGAAGGTGTTCAACGCCTCCGCGGAGGCCAAGGAACTCGCGCTGGTCGGCGGTCGCGGCGGACTGGCGGCCAGTTTTGCCGTGGTCTGGGTGCTTTCGAAATTCCGGCGCCCGCTCAACCAGCTGGTGGCCTGGCTCAATCATGCGGCCGGGGTGTGTTTCGGGGTGGCCGCTTTTTTCCCCGGCCATCTCTGGGCCTTTGTCGCGGGGTGCAGTCTGGGCATGTTCTGGTTCGGATTTCAGACGCCGCTGCTGACCACCATTTACCGGGACAACTATCCGGAGGCCCGGCGCGGTCAGCTCTACTCTCTGTCCGCGCTGACCCGCTCCGCCTCGACCATCCTCTTTGCCTGGGTGGCGGGAAAGTGGCTCGACGCGGATCTCTCGAATTACCGCTGGATGTTGTGGATTTTTTCCGCCTGCTCCTTCCTCTCGGGCTGGCTGCTGTGGAAAATCCCATGCCGCCACCTCGGCATGGGCACGGAAAGGGCCGGCCTCTTCCGGGCCTTCCGCTGGCTGCGTCTCGATCCGATCTTCCGCCTCTTTCTGATCGCGTACATGATCCTTGGCCTGGGCAATCTGGTGATGGACGCCCTGCGCACCGAGTTCCTCGTCAATGCTGCCTACGGGGTGAAGTTCAAACCGTCCGAGGTCGCCTTCCAGGTCGCCGTGCTCACCTCGGTCGTACCCATGGTTTTCAAGCTGGTGAGCGCCTGGCCGTGGGGCATCCTTTTCGACAAGGTCAGCTTCATCGCCGTGCGCACGCTGCTCAATGCCCTCTTCGCGCTGAGCATCCTGGTCTTTTTCAACGGGCCGAGTTACGCTTGGTGGTGGGCGGGGGCGGCCCTGCTCGGCCTCGCCTACGGCGGCGGGAACGTGGTGTGGAACCTGTGGGTGACGAAACTCGCCCCCGGCGACCGCGTGGCCGAATACATGAGCGTGCACACCTTTTTCACCGGGCTGAGGGGCATGGTCGCCCCCTTCATCGCCTTCCGTTGCGTCGGGCTGATCAGCATTGAGCAGCTGGCCTGGACCTGCGCCGGCCTCATCGGCGCGGCCACCCTGCTCATGCTGCCGGAGTGGCGCAGCGCCCGCGCGGCGCAGGAACCGCCGCCGTTGGAGGAAACCTGAGCCGGCCGGCCGGCCGCCTGGAACCGGATGAGGCGGCCGCCCACCCCCCCTGCGGCCCCTTCACTCCGGAATGCCAGGACCGCGGCCCCTTCACCGATGCGGGCCCGTCGTCGGCCGGTGGGCACTGATGACCGGCCAGGCGGACCGGTTATTTGGGCGCATTCATCTGCGGGACGGGCTGATTTTTGCCCTTGGTGGTGTCGGGCAGGATCACCTTGCCGAGGCCGAAGATGGGTCCGTAGATGGCGTAGATGATGGTGCCGACGACGACCCCGAGCACGAGAATGGTGATGGGCTCGAGGATTTTGTCGATTTGGCCGGCGATGGTGTCGAGTTCGTCCTCGTAGTCATCGGCGATTTCGTTGAGCATGTCGGTGGCGGAGCCGGTTTCGGCGGAGATTTCGAGAATGCCGCAGATGTTGCGCCCGTCGGGCCCCAGCCAGTGGCTTTCCATGAGGAAGGCCTCGGGCAGCATCAGTCCGTCCTCGATGTGCTTCTGGATCCGTCCGAAAAACTCCTTGTAGTAGATGTGCGGGGCGCTTTCCGAGGTGATGCGCAGGGCGTTGGAGATGCGGACATTGGCTTCCATGAGCATGGCCAGGCAGCGGAAGCTGACGGCGGCCGCGCTTTTGCGGATGATGCCGCCGGCGGTGGGCAGGTTGATGAGGACCTTCTGCACCCCCACGTTGGAGTAGATTTTCCCCCACTTTTTGAACAGGAAGAAGATGCAGGCAAACGGGATGACGGCCAGGTAGGGGTAGTGGATCAGAATGTCCGAGATGTTCATCATCAGGACGGTGGCTCCGGGCAGTTCGGCATTAAAACTGCCGTAGAGCTTTTTCACCTCGGGCACGAGAGTGAAGCTCATGAGGATGATGATGCCGATGGCCATGCTGAGCACGATCCCCGGGTAGATCATGCCGGTCTTGAGCTTCTTGAGGATGCGCAGCGTCTTCTTGTTGCCGGTGGCGATCCGTTTGCAGACTTCGGGAAGCTGGCCGGCTTCCTCCCCCGCCCGGATGAGGGCGAGCACGTCGTCGCCGAAGAGGTCATCGAACTCGCCCATTGCCTCGGAGACTTTTTCGCCCTGGGAAATTTTGGTGGAGATTTCCGCGATCATGCCCTTGTAGCGGGGCGACTTCACGCGGTTGGCCTGCAGTTCGAACGACTTGATGGTGGAAATGTTGCGCTCCAGGCAGCGGGCCACGCCGGCGAAGAGGGCCACCCGGTCATCCATGCTCGGCTTGGCGACGGTGGCGCGCTGGATGGCCTCGTCGGCCCCCGTGACGCTGACGACCCTGGCGGTTTCGTTCGGCGCCTTGCCGGCCCCGATGAGGGCCTTGTCGTCGGTGTCGGTGTCCACCATGACCTCAACCTTGCGGCCGGTGTTCACGTTGGTGAGGGTGACTTTCTTCATCATAAGCCTGCGTGTGGGGAAAGGGGCGGGGAACTGACCGGGCGGCGCGCGGTGTCTTAGCGGACGACACGAAGCTCCCGCAACGGCTGGGTCTGGCCGTCGCTTGCGGTCGGGTCGGAGCGGTCGCGGAGAGTGACCACCGCGCGGACGGTCACGGTCTCAAAAGTGCCCAGATCGGCGGCGGGGTCGCTGACGGAAGTGCCCTGGTTGGTCGGGGTCGAGGAGGCGGAGTCGGTGGCCTCGCCATTAAAGCTGATGGCGGCCAGCGCGGGATCGCCCGGAATGAGCTGGACGGCCTGGGACGGGCTGAGGCCGAGCTGCCAGAGGCGGGCGGCTCCCTCGGTGAGCGCGAGGACGCGGGCCTTGCGGTGGTTCATTTCCTCGATGCTCGACGAAGTCATGGTCAGCGAGGCGGCGGCGGCGACGCCGGCCGCGAGCACTCCGGTGGCGAGGGTCACTTCGATGAGGGAATAAGCGTCCTGATGGCGGCGAGGCCGGAGGCAGGAAAGGGCACGGTGAATGGTCATGGGCGTGGGGGGGCGGCGGATCAATCCATGCGGAAACCTTCCGCCCAGGCGCGGCGCGGGGTTTTGGTGGAGAGGCCCACGGGGCCGAACTCCCGAAAGAGGCGCAGGGTGCCGGGGGCGGCGGGAGCGGCCACCGAACGGTCGGTGCTGATCCCGCCGGTGAGATTGAGCGTGCCGCCGGCCGCCGAAAAGGCGACCGGAGTCTGCTCCAGCACGAGCACCATCCGCCAGTCCGGGCCCACCTCGGCGGACGCCTGGTTCGCTTCGGGGAAGCTGAGGGTCACGGGTGCGGGCGGATCGGACTCGCACCGCACGGAGAAGACGACGCGGCGGTTGTTCTTGTTGCGGAAATTGACCGCGGTCGGAATGAAGACGTCGGCGGGGCCGCGCCGCACCACCACCAGCGCGGTGGGGAATCCGGCGACATCCGACCAGGTCAGCGCCGTGCTCTGGCCGATGACCTCGATGGTCCGGACATTTTCCACGACCACGCTGTCGAGTGTGGGGTTGCCCAGATCGATGGTCACCGTGCCCAGTCCGTCGCTGCTGTAGCCGTTGGATCCGGTGGAATTGACCGCTCCGTTGACCACATAGATGGCCGGCACGGTGCGGGTGTCGAGGACCTTGTTGCGCAGGGAGAAGCCCGGGACGGACTCCTCCCAGATGACCCGCGACTGGCCGGCCACGGGCGTCCCGGCGACCGTCCAGGTGAGCGCATGCACCGGCGGGTAATTGCTGACCAGGCGGTCGGTGGACGCCAGCGACGGCAGGGCCGGGCCCTGGCTGCCGTAGGCGTTGAAGGTGACGGTCGGGTCCACGGTCAGGGAGGAGGAGGCCGCGGCCTGGAAATGCGCGCGGCCATTGACCTGGATCGATCCGGTGAGGGCCACGGCGGTGGCCGGGGAGGCTGGGGCGTGGACCACAAGCAGATCGCCGGCGAGCATCGGGGAATAGCTGCGGGCCTGCCAGCGGTGGGGCACGCTCTGGCCTCCATCCAGCACCTGGAGGGCCAGGTCGTAGCCGGTTCCGGCGCTGTCGGCGAGGCCGAAGCCGGCGCGGTCGCCGGGTGAAATGCGGTTGATGCCGGTGCTCCCGGTGTTCGAACGGAGCGGGGAGCCGGACCAGGCTGAATTGAGGCGCACACCGCCCCATTCGTAGTTCTCCAATCCGCTGTACCAGGTGCCGAGGCCGCGGCTGAAGGCGGTCCCGCCGGTCGCGGGGAGCACGCGCAGATGGGCGTAGCGGAAGGCCAGGGTGCGTCCGTTGGCACGGGCGACCCGGCGTTTGGTGGCATCTTCCATGGTATCGACATAGCGGCTGCGGGCGCCGACGGTCATGATCCAGTAGGTCAGGCCGAGCACCGCCAGGCCGCTGCACATCAGGGCGAGGACCAGAATGCCGCCGCGGGGGCGGGATGGGCGCAGGGCTTTCATAGGGCGCAGGGAAACATGGGCACCACAAAAAAGAGGCTGGTCTGCCCGTAGTGCTGGGCGTAGCCGTTGCGGAAATCGCCCGCCGCGAGCGCGGTGCCGTTCAGATCCGCCGGGGTGCCGCCCCCGCTCGGCCGGAGGTTGGGCGCGCCGGGGTCCGGCCACCACATCAGGTAAAACGAGTGGCTGCCCGCCCGCTTGAAGGCTTCGCCAGCCGTGGTGGCCGACGGCCCGCTGCTGGCCCGGGCCGTCCGCTCAAAATGGACCATCACGGGCCCGAACGCCGTGGCATCATCCTTGTAAAAGGTGTCGTAATAATGCGTGAGCGTGGTGCCCACGTACCGGCGCACGGTGGCGTACGTGCCTCCCGGCGTGCTTGTGCCGCCAACCACCGGGACCAGATCGACCTCCCAGACACTGCGCACGGTCAATTGATTGGGCTCGGTGTTGAGGCTCGGCTGCACGATGAAGACGGAGCCGTTCGAGGCCGCGGCGGGCGGCAGTCCGCGATAAGTGGAGAAAATCGTGCCGGCGTCGGGCTCGGAGGCGTTGAGCACGCTGAGAAAGGCGGCCGGGGTGTCGACCTGCATCCCCGGGGTGCTGGCGGGCAGGGCCACGGCGGTGGGCCGGACATTGCTCCGGCCGGCGCGCGGCAGGCCAAAGACCGCGGAGGCCGCCTCCACATCCGAGTGAAAAAGCTCGCGCATTTCCTCGGACCGGATGGATCGACCGTAGTTGGGCGCAAACCAGGTGTTGAACGTGGAGGTACTGCGCAGCCCATAAAAATTCTGCAGGTTCGCCGCGCCAATCGCCACCCGCCCGTAATTCGTCGATCGCGTCTGCTGCACGCTGATGGCGCGGAAGGCCAGCACCGCCGCGCCAAAAACACTCGCGCTCATCGCCGAGACAAAGGCCAGTTCCACCAGGGAAAAACCCCGACAGCGGCGGCGGCGGGACGCAAGGAGCGAGTGCGGCTTCATGGGATTCAGGATGGACGTGGGAAGGCCGGTTATTCGCCCCCGGCCGCCGCGGCGGAAGCCGGAGTCTCAAGCACGGGCGGAGTGCTGCGGCGCCGCCTCTGGGTCGGCGGCGACACCATCCCGCCTGCCTCCGACGCGGCCGTATCCGCGCCGGCGGCCGCTGCTGGGACCGGGGCCGGCGTGGGTGCGGCGGGTGCGGTTGGCAGTGCGGTTGGCAGTGCGGTTGGCAGTGCGGTTGGCAGTGCGGTTGGCAGTGCGGTTGGCGGTGCGGTGGGGGACGCGGTGGGGGACGCGGTGGGGGACGCGGTGGG